>Ga0210394_10007893_pt1 | contig 11083 bp, 10 predicted proteins | sample IncBWC12MmetaG_FD_160121 | JGI IMG/M metagenome (GOLD analysis project Ga0210394, IMG submission 160121) | Forest soil microbial communities from Barre Woods Harvard Forest LTER site, Petersham, Massachusetts, United States - Inc-BW-C-12-M | ecosystem: Environmental > Terrestrial > Soil >... | reverse complement strand
TTGTCGTCGATCCCTACCGCACCGGCACCGCCGAACTGGCCGACATGCATCTGGCGCCATTGCCCGGCACCGACGGCGCGCTCGCCTGCGCGGTCATGCATGTGCTGTTTCGGGAAGGCTATGCCGACCGCACCTATCTGGCGCGCTATGCCGACGACCCTGCCGGGCTCGAAGCGCACGTCGCGACGCGCGATCCCTCATGGGCATCAGGGATTACCGGGCTCAGCGAGACACAAATCGTCGATTTTGCGCGGCTCTACGGCCGCACCAAGCGCAGCTACATCCGGCTCGGCTACGGCTTTTCGCGCTCGCGCAACGGCGCGATGCAGATGTTCGCCGCGAGCTGCCTGCCGACGGTGACCGGTGCCTGGCAATACGAGGGCGGCGGCGCGCACTACTCGAACCACGGTGCACTGCCGCTCGACTTGACGCTGATCGAGGGGCTCGATGTCCTCGACCCCAGAACGCGCATTCTCGACCAGTCGCGCATCGGCCCGGTGCTCTGCGGCGACAAGCGCGATCTTGGGCATGGCCCGCCGGTGACGGCGCTTTTTGTCCAGAACACCAACCCGATGGTGGTAGCGCCCGAATCGGGCCTGGTCCGCGAGGGCTTTCGCCGCGACGATCTGTTCATCTGCGTGCACGAACAGTTCCTGACCGAGACCGCCGCGATGGCTGATATCGTCCTTCCGGCGACGACCTTTCTTGAGCATGACGACATCTACACCGCCGGCGGTCACCATTTTCTGCAGATCGGCCGCGCGGTCGTGCCGCCCCGTGGCGAATGCCGCTCGAACCACGAGGTGATCTGCGGCCTCGCCGGCCGCCTCGGTGCCCGCCATCCCGGCTTCAGGATGAGCGCGTTCGAGCTGATCGAAGAGACCCTGCGCAGGAGCGCGCTCCCTGAACCGGCGGCGTTCGAGGAAGGGGTTTGGCTCGATTGCTGGCCGGGTTTCGAGACCGGACATTTCCTCGATGGCTTCGCCCATGCCGACAAGAAGTTCCACTTTCGTGCCGATTGGGCCGCGCTCGGCGTCGAGCATGGGCGGCTGCCCGCCTTCCCCGACCATGTCGCAATCACCGACGACGGCGACCCCGAGCGGCCGTTCCGCATGGTCCCGGCGCCGTCGCGCTCGTTTCTCAACACCAGCTTCAACAACATGGAATCAGGCATCGCCCGCGAGGGACGGCCGAGCGCGCTCGTCCATCCCGCCGCGCTCGCCGCGCTCGGCATCGCCGATGGCGACAGGATCCGCATCGGCAACGCGAAGGGCAGCGTCGTCGTCCACGCCCGCGGCTTCGACGGGATGCAGCTTCGCGTCGTTATCGTCGAGGGGCTGTGGCCGAACCACGCCTTCGAAGAGGGGATCGGCATCAACCTCTTGACCAGCGCCGACCCCGGCCTGCCGGGCGGCGGCGCGGTGTTCCACGACACCTCGGTGTGGCTGAGGCCGGCATGAGCGAGGATGCTGGAGGATGAGCGAGGATAAGCGCCGCCTGCCGACCGCGGCGAACCAGGGCGAGGTTTCCGCCGAGGTCGACGCCTTTCTGCGCGACCTGCAGCGCGCCCCGAAGCCGCCGCCCTCGGGCACCCGTGGGCGCCTCATCTTCGCCCTCGACGCGACGGCGAGCCGCGAGCCCTCCTGGGACCGCGCCTGCCGCATCCAGGGCGAGATGTTCGAGGCGACCGCCGCATTGGGCGGGCTCGACGTCAAGCTCGTCTATTACCGCGGCTTCAACGAGTGCCAGGCGAGCCGCTGGATGTCGAATGCCGCCGATCTGCACCGGGTGATGCGAAGGGTCTCCTGCCTCGGCGGCGAGACCCAGATCGAGCGGGTCTTTGCCCATGCCATCGCCGAAACGAAGCGACAGCGGGTGAACGCCCTCGTCTTCGTCGGTGACGCGATGGAGGAGAATGTCGATCGGCTGTGCCAGCTCGCCGGCGAATTGGGGCTCAACGGCGTGCCGATCTTCCTGTTTCATGAAGGCGACAACCCGATCGTCGCGCGGGCTTTCCGGCAAATGGCGAGGCTGTCGCGCGGCGCCTATCTGCGCTTTGATCTGGCGAGCGCGGACCGCCTCAAGGATCTGCTCGGAGCGGTCGCGGTCTATGCCGCCGGCGGCTATCGCGCGCTCGCCGCCTATGGCGAGAAGAAAGGCGGCGACGTGCTGCGGCTGACCGCGCAATTACAGGGCTGATGCTCCCCCTTCTCGGCGGCATTGCGATCCTCTGCGGGCTTTTGCTGCTCGGCTATCTGTTCGTCAACGCCGAACCCGCGCGTCTCGCCCGCATCGTCAAGTGGACCGCCATCGTCGCTGCCGTCTTGGCGGTCATTGCCCTCATTTGGTCGGAACGTTTCGCGATGTTTTTGACGCCGCTCATGATGCTGCTGCCGGCCTGGCGCCGGCTGCGCTCGATGATGAGCGGCTTCCATGGGCCCTCGGCGGCGCGCGACTCGACCGTCGAGACCCGATTTATTCGCATGACCCTCGATCACGATACCGGGGCGATGAGCGGCACGGTGTTGGAAGGAGGTTTCGCCGGCATGCGGCTGGAAGAGCTGCGCCCGGATCAATTGCTCGCCCTGTTGCGCGAGTGCCGGGCCGAGGACGAGGAGGCCGCGCGGCTGCTCGAAGCCTATCTCGACCGGGTTCGCTCGAACTGGCACGACGAGATGGCCGGGGACGAGGCGAGGGGAGGCCCGAGCCCAAGCAGCCCCGACGTCACGGTCGACGAGGCCTATGCCATTCTGGGCCTCGCGCCGGGCGCGGATGCCGAGGCGATCAAGGCGGCGCACCATCGCCTGATGAAGCAGCTCCACCCCGATCACGGCGGCACCGACTACCTCGCCACCAAGATCAACCGGGCCCGCGACGTGCTGCTGCACCGCTAGCCGGTGGCGCGGTCGCTATGCTCCTCGCACTGACAAGATCGCATCACGTTGAATAAATCGACGGTTCGAGGTGTTTGCAATAGTCTCGCCGCCGCGATAGAGCCCGCGATCGAGGAATTCATGCAGAAGCCCGTGAAGAAGGCGGTGTTCCCGGTGGCCGGTCTCGGCACCCGCATCCTCCCGGCAACCAAGGCGCTGCCGAAGGAGATGCTGCCGGTCGTCGACAAGCCGCTGATCCAGTATGCGATGGAGGAAGCGAAGGCGGCCGGCATCGAGGAGTTCGTGTTTGTCACCGGGCGCGGCAAGAGTGCGATCGAGGATCATTTCGACCACGCCTTCGAGCTCGAGGCGACGTTGCGCGAGCGCGGCCGCAGCGAGCTTCTCGATGAATTATCTGCCTGGCTGCCCGAAGCGGGCGCGGTCGCTTATACCCGCCAGCAGCGCCCGTTCGGGCTCGGCCATGCGATCTGGTGCGCGCGCCACCTGGTGGGCGACGAACCCTTCGCCGTCCTCCTCGTCGACGATCTGATGGTCGGCGAGCCGCCCTGCCTCAAAGAGATGATCGATGCCTATCAGGCGACCGGCGGCAATATGGTCGCCGTCATCGAGGTCCCGCGTGAAGAAACCCGGCGCTATGGCGTCCTCGAAATCATAGCCGATGAGGGGACCCTGGTGCGGGCGAAGGGGGTCGTGGAAAAGCCCGACCCCGCGGTCGCGCCCTCGACCCTGACGATCATCGGGCGCTATATCATCCAGCCCGAGATTTTCGCCCATCTGGCCGAGCTGAAGCCGGGCAGCGGCAACGAGATCCAATTGACCGACGGGCTCGACAAACTGATCGCCGACGGTCAGCCGTTCCACGGAATGCGCGCCGCCGCCCGGCGTTTCGATTGCGGCGACAAGCTCGGCTATCTCGAAGCCAATGTCGCGCTCGGGCTGCAACACCCCGCACTCGGTGCCGCGTTCCGCCGCATCCTCGCAACCTATCTGTGATCGGGTCCCCGCCATGCCGCATCGTTTCGATCCGACGATCCTGCGCGAATACGACATCCGCGGCATCGTCGGCACGACCCTCTTCCCGGCCGACGCCCATGCCGTGGGCCGGCTGTTCGCCACGGTTCTTGCCGAGGCGGGCGGGCATCGCGCCGCGGTCGGGTATGACGGCAGGCTGACCTCGCCCGAATTCGAAGCCGCGCTCGTCGACGGGCTCGCCGAGGGCGGCGCAGATGTCGTCCGCATCGGCCGCGGGCCGACCCCGATGCTCTATTACGCCGCGGCGACGCCGGGAGATTATGGCGGGGTCGATGGCGGCATCATGGTCACCGGTTCGCACAACCCGCCCGATCACAACGGGTTCAAGATCGTGCTCGGCGGCAAGCCGTTTTTCGGCGAGGCGATCCAGAAACTCGGGAGAATGGCGCTCGCCCTCGGCCCCGCCGGAGGGCCGCGCGGACGGGTCGAAGAGCACAGCGTCTTCGATGCTTACGTCGCGCGCCTGGCGAAGGATTATGACGGGACCCGCCCGCTCTCGGTCGCCTGGGATTGCGGCAACGGGGCGACTGGCGACGTTGTCACTGCCCTCGTGCGGCGTCTGCCGGGCCGCCACATCCTCCTCAACGAGACGATCGACGGCACCTTCCCGGCGCACCACCCCGACCCGACGGTGGCCGAGAACTTGGCGCAGCTGCAGCAGAAGGTGGAGGCTGAGCGCTGCGATCTCGGCATCGCCTTCGATGGCGACGGCGACCGCATCGGAATCGTTGACGCGAAGGGCCGGATCCTGTGGGGCGACCAGATCTTGATCGTGCTGGCGCGCGACGTCTTAATCCATCATCCGGGCGCGCCGATAATTGGCGATGTCAAGGCCAGCCAGGTTCTGTTCGACGAGATCGAACGCGCCGGCGGCAAGCCGGTGATGTCGCAAACCGGCCATTCGCTGATCAAGGTACGGCTCGCCGAGACCGGCGCACCGCTGGCCGGCGAGATGAGCGGCCACATCTTTTTCGCCGATCGCTATTACGGCTTCGACGACGCGGTCTATGTCGCGGTGCGGCTCCTGGGCGTTCTCGCGCGCGCCGACGCGAGCCTCGCCGAGATGCTCGACAAGCTGCCGCCGGTATTCAATACGCCCGAGCTGCGGGTGCCGTGCGCGGAGGCGCGCAAATTCGCCGTGGTCGAGGAGGTCCGCGACCGCTTGCGCCGGCGCGGTGCCGAAATCATAGACATCGACGGAGTGCGCGTGCGCAATTCGGACGGCTGGTGGCTGCTGCGCGCATCCAACACCCAGGCGGTCGTCGTCGTGCGCGCCGAATCGAATACCGAAGCCGGGCTCGACCGCCTCAAAACGCAGCTCGCCGCGGAACTCGCGGCAAGCGGGCTGGCGCTGCCGGAATACTGAGACCTAGCCGGCGGCGACCTTCAGGCCGCCGGGGTGTACCACCGAGCAGGCGATCCCTTTGTGGTGCAGTTCGGCGCAGGCGGTCTCCGCGCTCTTCGCGGTGAAATGCAGGATTCGGGCGCGATAGAGCCGGCTCGAATCGTGCTTGGCCGGCGCGAGGATCTGGTGCGGTTTGTTTTTCGCAATCGCTAAGCCGGCGACACTGCGTGTGGCCTGCTCGGCCGCCGCTTCGTCGTGAAAAGCCCCGAGCTGAATCGCCCAGTCCGCGCCGCCACTTGCCTCATGCGTCAGGGGCGAGGCTTCGGCCTTGGCAACCGGCGACAGGTGCCTCAGCGCCGCCGTGGCGACCTTGCCGAGGAACCCGGATTTCTGCTGCGCGCCGGCCGAATCGGCGGTCGCGGAGAGGGGCCCGGAGGGCGCCGATGCCGGCGCCGCCGACACCGCCGCCGCGGCTGCGGGAGCGGCGGGGATCACCGCGGTGGGCGGCGCCGCCAGCGGCGCAGCGGCGGCGACCAGCGGCGTATTCTGGGGCTGCACCGGCCGCGCGGCGAGAACGGCGAAGCCCTGGTCGAGGAGCGACGCCATCTCTTGGTCGCGGCTGTGCCACGAGCGCCCGCCCATGATCACTCCGATCAGCCGGTGCCCATCGCGCACCGCCGAGGCTGCGAGGTTGAAGCCGGAGGCGTTGACATAGCCGGTCTTGATGCCGTCGGCTCCCTGGTACCACTCGAGCAAGTGATTGTGGCTGTGCACGGTCTCGCCGCGAAAATCGAATTCGCGGGTGGCAAAGTAACGGTATTCGCGGGGAAACTGGTGATAGAGCGCAAGCGCGAGGCGCGCGACGTCGCGAGCGGTCGTGCGCTGGGCCGGATCGGGCAGCCCGGAGGCGTTGCGGTACCAAGTCTGCTGCATGCCGAGCTGGCCCGCTTTCCAATTCATGTATTGGACAAAATTGGCTTCGCTCCCGGCCAGCCCCTCAGCGAGGACAGAGGCCGCGTCATTGGCCGATTTGGTGACGATCCCGAGGATCAGATCGCGCACCGTCACTGAATCGCCCGGGGTCAAGGCGAGCTTGCTCGGCGCCCGGCTTGCCGCTTCCTCGGAAACGGCGAACGGCTGATCGAGCCGGATCTTACCCTGGTTAAGCTGGTCGAAGGTCAGATAGAGCGTCATCATCTTGGTGAGCGAGGCCGGGTGGGTCGCCACGTCGGCGTTCTCTTCGCTGAGCACCTGTCCGGTCTCGGCATCGAGCAGGATCCACTCGAAGACCGGCGCATTTTCGGCGGTCGAGGCGACCGCACGCTGCGCCTGGCGAGCCGCCGCCGGCAATGCTCCGAGGAGCCCGATCGCGGCGATGACGCAGACGCCCATGCGTCCGAGAAACCGCGCACGCGGCGTCACGGCCCGGGTCCACCGCTGTTGTTTCGACATCACCACTCGCACGACCGGTCCCCCACCCCCAATGAACGCGCAGCAACCGCTCCGTATTCATCACGGTCAGGGTAAAAAAAAGTTGAAGAGGTGTCAAAGAGGTACCCCGATCGTGCCAGGAAGAGAGCCGGCGAAGCGAGATCTTATCGGTGCCCGATCCGGTTTTGCTTTGCGGTGCAATGCGGCCCCCCGCAGCGCCGTCGGCCGACGCATTGCCGGGCTCGATCGCACGGGAAATCGGCCGATACGCATTGCCGCGGTTGACCCGACAGGGGAAGGTCGCGGAGCCGCGCAGGCCCTCGCGCCTCTTGTTGTGCAACGCACAAAACCAGCTTGATCGCCCCACTCGGCAGCGGTAATGTCGAATTGTGCGCCGCACTATTGCGGTGGCTCGCGGACGAGGACAACGATGAGCGATGTGAAGCCAAAGCGCCCCGTGCGCGCCTCGAGAGAGAACCAGATGTCGCCGGGCACGGCGCTGCCGATCGAGGCTGCGCCGACGATTATCCCCGAGGATCGGCCCGCGCCAGAGGTTGTTTCGACGGCGCCGGCCGCGGTTGCGGAAGCCATGCCGCAGGTCATTTCGGCGGAGCCGGCGGCGATTGCCGAACCGGGGCTGGAGATTGTGGCGACGGTGGTGGAGTCTCAGGCCGATTCGGTTGAGGATGCCTGGACAGCCTTCGCCGAAGCGCAGGCCGTGCTCGCCCGCAGCTTTGAGGAGATCGCCGTCGAAGTGACGGGAATGACCCGGTCGGGCTTCGCGGCCGCGGCGGATGCCACGGTTGCCCTCTTCGGGGCGAAGAGCTTCTCCCAAGCCATCGAAATCAATGCCGCGCTCGCCCGGCACGGCGTCGATGCGATGATCGAAGGTTCGGCCAAGCTGTCCGAAATCGGGGGCAAGGCGGTGCGCGACGCGTCGCGGCCGATCCTGTCGCGGCTCGGCGGGACCTGGAGCGGCCTGGCCCTCGGCTGATCGCCCGATCAGTGCGAGTTTCCGGCACTATTCGGCAGGGTTGCGAGAAACCCGCGAACCTGGCGATCGATGAAGTCGCCCTCAGCGGTGCCGGGCAGTGCGCGAACCGCGCGATGGCCGAGATCGGAGGGGATCTCGGCGTAGGTGGCCTGAGGGACGCCGTCGCGGATGCGCCGTGCGCCGGCGATGTCGACGAGGCGATCGCTGGCGCTCGCCAGTAATAGCGTTGGTGCCGCGACCCGCGCGAGCGCCGCGCGCATGTCGCCCTCGTAGGGCGCTGCGACGTCATGCGCGCGGTAGGCGGCAAATCGCAGGACCAGCGCGTTCGCGTCCCATGCGCCAAAGGCGCTTGCCGACTCATCGAGGTCTTTCGCGAGATCGCGCGCCGAGCTGCGCTCGAGATAGGCGCTCGAGACCACCCAGGGATAAAGCAGCATGCCGGCATGGCGCAGGCCCTCGACCGGATTATGCGCATAGCGGCCGCCCTGCCATTCGGGATCGAGGGCGATCGTCGCGCTGATCAGGTCGATCGTCAGCCGGAAACCGACATCGGCCCTCGGGCTCGGCGCGAGCAGAATGAGGCTCGCCACCGATTCGGGATGATGGATGCCCCATTCGAGGGCGACGAAAGACCCCATCGACAGGCCGACGAGCGCACGCAGCCGCGCGATCCCCAGGCCGCGCGACACCAGCGCCTGCGGCGCCTCCATCATGTCGCGGATCGTGTAGCGCGGAAAATCCTGCCCCATCCCATCCGCGGGCGACGCGGATTCGCCGCCGCCTACGGGATCGATGGTGATGACGAAATAGCGGTCGGTATCGAACGTCTTGCCCGGTCCGATCAGCGGGTCGAAGGCATGGCGGTCGCCGGTCGCCCCCGGCATCAAGAGGACCGCGTTATCGCGCGCCGGCGAGAGCGTCCCTTGCGTGTCGTACGCGATGCGCAGGTCGGGGAGGACCGAGCCATCCTCGAAGGCGAAATCGGCGAGGGTGAAAAATTGGGCCGCTTCCGCCGGCGCGCTGGCCGCGCAAAGCGCCGACAGGAAGACCCAGAGCACCCTGAGGGCGGCGGTCGAAATTCGCTCTGATATCAGGAACCGGATACTCACAATCCACCCGCCGGCAAGTCGCCGCGCAAATTAAGGCGGGTCGCGCGAGCCGGCAACCACGGCCCTCATGGTATGACGCTGCCTCCTAGGTGGCCCCTCTCCGTCATGTTGCACCGCCGCGAGGCCGCCGGCGTGTCTCCGGTGTAATCGCGATCAAATTTTGCCGCCTTTGCGGCACCGCTTCCCCTTGCACCCTCTTCGGCGAAATGCCAGATTTATCGGGTCGTCAACCCAGACAGGAGGGTGTGTAGCGCGCATGACGCCACCCGGGAGTCCCCAGTTGCCGACCGCTTGGCATCGGCGACGCAGGGAAAAGTCCAAGAGATAGCTCGACCTTTTGGTGCGAGCGCGAAGGTGATCTTCGCAAACCGACCCCCGCCAGATGCCCAAGGCTGAACGCCACGGCGTGCGGGGGTCTTTGCTGTCTTTCCTGGGGCCGAGCCTATGATAGCGGTTGATCTCGACAACTCCGGCCCGACCTCGCGGGTCTACTTCTCGCAGCGGCTGCGGCTGCATTACGTCGATTGGGGCAACCCGTCCGCGCCGCCTTTACTGCTCGTCCATGGCGGGCGCGACCATTGCCGCAACTGGGATTGGGTCGCATCCGCGCTGCGCCGCGACTGGCACGTCCTCGCACCCGATCTGCGCGGTCACGGCGACAGCCAGTGGTCACCCGACGGCAACTACTCGACTGCCTCCTACGTCTACGACCTCGCACAGCTGATCCATCAACAGGAGCTGGCGCCGGTGACGATCATCGCGCACTCGCTCGGCGGCAATATCGCGATCCGCCATGCCGGGGTCTATCCGGACAAGGTGCGCAAGCTCGTGGCGATCGAAGGGCTGGGGCCCTCGCCCAAACGGATGGCCGCGCGTTCCGCGATCCCGATCGCCGAGCGCATGCAGAAATGGGTCGAGGAAGAGCGCGCGCTGTCCGGGCGATTGCCGCGCCGCTATGCCTCGATCGAGGATGCGCTGAAGCGCATGCAGGAAGCCAACGGCCACCTCTCGCCCGAGCAGGCGCGCCACTTGACCCAGCACGGGGTCAATCAAAACGAGGATAGCACCTACAGCTGGAAGTTCGACAATTACGTGCGCGCGGATTCGCCCTACGGCATGACCCAGGTCGAGATCGAGCAGCTGTGGGGGCGGATCAGCTGCCCGACGCTGCTCGTCTACGGCAAGGAGAGCTGGGCCGCCAACCCCGAGCGCGACGGCCGCCTGCGGCACTTTAAGAATGCCCGCGTGGTGTCGGTGGAGGGCGCCGGGCATTGGGTGCACCATGACCGGCTCCAGGTGTTTCTCGACTTGCTGCGTGATTTTCTCTGACCCTTCCGCGTGCGAAACCGACCCTATCGGGAGTTGCGAACGGAATCCCGGATGGCGCGTTATCTCATTCGGTTCCGGAAGATCGCGAAAGGCACCACAGATGATCCGGATAATACTGGCCGCTGGCGTGGCGATCGGGGTTGGGCTTGGCGGGGTTGGGCTTGGCGGCGCCGCGCTGGCGCAGAGCCTGCGCATGCCGCCGATACCGCAGACGGCCAGGGCATTATTTGTCGATGACGACAACCACAAGCACCAGCAAGGCAAGAACAAGCATCGCGAGCAGGAGGACGAAAACGACGGAGAGGATCATGGCCGAGGCCGGCGATCATCGACGCCCGGCGCGTGGCGCGGCTATCCGGCGATGCCGGGTTATTATTACCCGCCGCCCGCTTCCGCGTACGCGATGCCCTATGCGCCCTATGCGCCCTATGCGCCCTATGCGCCGACGCCCGCTTCGGCTCTCCCGCCGGAGCGGATGGGCGCTCAGCCCACCACGCCGCCCGCCGCGTCGACCGAGCCCAATCGAGGCGCCGGATCGAGCGCACCCTCGATCCAGTGGGTCGATCCCGCACCGGCGCACTGACGCCCCAGTTCGTCATCCCGGGGCTTGACCGGATGCCCACCGATCAAGCCGACCCTGAAGAAATGTCGTTCTAGGGTCTCGATTCGGAGCTTCGCGATATCTCCAATCTCGTCATACCGGCGAAGGCCGGGACCCATTTCTGCCATGGGTACCGGCCTTCGCCGGTATGACAAGGAAGGAAAACAACGATCCGGATCGAACGAACTTCAGAAGCATCACTCTAGTTGTGTGGTCCCGGGATGAGGTGGTGCGGGTTGATAATGAAGGGCGTGGGGTCTTTCGTCCAGGCATCGCAGATCGCCTGGAAGGGAGTTCGCCATCGCAGTGACTTGAGGTGCTTGGCGAAATTGTAGGCGGTGAGGAAGG
>Ga0210394_10007892_pt1 | contig 11083 bp, 10 predicted proteins | sample IncBWC12MmetaG_FD_160121 | JGI IMG/M metagenome (GOLD analysis project Ga0210394, IMG submission 160121) | Forest soil microbial communities from Barre Woods Harvard Forest LTER site, Petersham, Massachusetts, United States - Inc-BW-C-12-M | ecosystem: Environmental > Terrestrial > Soil >... | reverse complement strand
GCGCGAACAACAACGCGAAGGTGAAACCAAAGGCGGACGCAAGGCGACGATTCATTTGCTTCAATCCTCCGGAGCATCTGCATTCTAGCCCAGACATGCGACTTCGTCATAGTTAAATCGATTCAAACGCATGTAGCTATTTCTGGGGTGGTAGCGTTCTCCAACTCCTGGTAAGTCGGATAACCGGACAAATGGACTTCGTGCGAAGTGAGCAGATTGCCTACACATTGAACTCGGGTGGTAGGCTTCATTTTGGCGGTTCCGATGAAATGGAATTTCATGACCTACGTGTGGGCTGCCTTCATGGTCCTGCTCGCTTGCGCAGCCTATAAAGTTCTCCCGCCCGTAATCTTACCCGTCAAGAAAACACAGGGTAGGTACAGGCGGGGGAAATTAGCCGACTGTTGGGGAAGTCATTTCCGCCTGAGCTCAGTCATTGTGCTTGTGCGATGGGTTCGCCGTCGGCGTCCGGCAACGGGGCACCGTACAAACTCACCTTCGGAGTGCGTCCCCAAGGCTCCTTGAAATACCACAGTTCGACGCTTTCGAGCGCACGTCCGCCGGGGAGCTCGATGACGTAGTTACTTCCTCCGAGTAAGCGGCCGCTGACGAGATTCTCCTGGGAAGTGCCGTCACCGAAGTGCACCACCAGGCGGTCAAAAAAAATCGCCTCGCCGGTAACCCGCAACTGGATGGTGCGAAAAACGCGATCACGGCGGACGATCTGGATTCTGCCGTGGTCTCGGCTGCTGTCGACCTGGGCGGAGCCCAGGAAATCCCAAAATTGCCCGCGGGCGTGTAAAGAGGTAGCAAGAACCAAGGCCAAAAGCCAGGCGAAAGGGTGGGAACTGCGGTAGAGGCTCATTAGTATAGTTCTAGGACTACTAGAACCATACTAATACCGTTCTCCCCTTCCCGCCGTTCCATCCGTGCCCGAACTTGCGCAATGAATAACAAGGGCCCGGCAGATCTCAAATCTTGCGCTCCCCCGAGCCCATCCCGGGCACGAAGGGATCAGATTTCCTTTTTTTTGAACAGCCCATTTGCAATTTAGTTCATTTAGGCCGTTGCACAGCGCCCCTCATGCTGGCAGAATCCGCGGCGAACGCGACCGCCCCGTGTTTTCGTTGCCAGCGCAATTTGCGTGGCGGCGTAAAGAGGGTGTGCCGGAGGTTGTTTTATGAGCGTTCCAAGAATCAAAGTGTTTAGCCGACTGCTTGGCGCCACGCTTTTCCTCAGCTCGATTACCTTTGCGCAAGATCCGAAGCCAGGAAAACTACAGATGAAGGTCACTCCCAAGCAGGCCTACACGTTTGTCGACGGCAAGGCCATTGGGCCCGGCAATCGGGTCATCAAGCTCGATGTCGGCACTCACCATGTGGTTGTGGCCAACTACGGGTACAAGTTCGTCGAGCAGGATGTTTCGCTGGATTCGGACAAGACGGTACCAGTGGATATAAAGCTGGAACCCGTTGGGGCACCGGTGCCAGGCCCGCGTGGTCGCATCCAGATTGAAACGGGGGGAATCCACGGAGCAACGGCCGCTGCTGTTCTGCTGAATGGCAAGAAGCCCCTGTACTTCGTAGGCCATGTGGATGAGTTCAATCACGACATTAATTGGCACCAGGAATTGATTGTGCCGCCAGGAACGCACCAAGTGACCGTCACTCGGGAGGGCAAAGAACTGTGGTCCGGGCCAATCACGGTCGCGGCAGACCAGCGCGTGATTGTTGATATAAAGAATGGAAAAGAAAAGACCAAGCCCTGGCCACGCGGCTCGTCGTGCCCAACATATCGCACAGAATGCGAGCTGCCTAAATCGGCGCCGCGCTTTAGGGCCGGTATCGCGAGCGCCACCGTCGTCGTGGCACCTGTCAGCGGATCGGTCTCTGCCAATCCGCCGAAAATCAATTGCAACCAGAATACGCAGCTAGCCTGGGTTTCCAGCGAAACTGTCGAAGCCGACATGAGCGGCATGAGCCCCGTTCCGACGTCGGGCGAGAAAACCATTTCGCCTCGGCAAACCACCGTGTATCAACTAACAGCTTCGGGACCAGGCGGCGTGGTAACGCCGAGCACGACGGTGGAAGTTAATTCTGTCGTGCAATCATCGCTGAGCGCTTCCCCGATGGAGATCAGGTACCGCCGTATCGGCGACAAGATCATCGAACAAGGGAGCACTACGCTGAATTGGTCGTCGTCCAACTCCGACGCAGCCTCGCTGAATCCGGGTGGTTCCGTGGATGCCAATGGCACGAAGTCCATCACCCTCGACCCAACGCAGAGCGGCACCGGCCCAGTGGACGAAGAGTTCAAATACACTCTGAACGCGACCAATGCATGTGGTGGTTCGGATACCAAGACGGTGGCGGTACACCTGAAGGGTTCCATTGAACCCATTCCCACTGTGCTGCTGCACAGCGTTTTCTTCCCGACGGCGTATCCTACCGAGGAGGAGCCGACGTTGGGACTCCTTCCAAGCCAGCAGCAGGAATTGACAACCCTCGCCACCGGATTCAAACAGTATCTTGAGTACGATGCAAACGCGAAGTTGTCGCTTAGCGGATACACAGACGAACGGGGCGCGGATAAGTACAACGATCCCTTATCCGAACGCAGGGTCCAACGGGTCAAGGATTTTCTGGTTTCGCAGGGAATCGCTGCGGAAAAGATCGATACCTCAGCGCACGGCAAACAGAAACCGTTGGACAAAGCCACGGTCAGTGACCTGCAGACTCGCAATCCTACTCAGGCTCCTGATAAGTGGGTGCGCGATTCCCGCGCGACTTGGCTGGCTTACAACCGCCGCGTTGACATCGTTCTCATGCCTGCCAACACCGAGTCGGTGCCGTTGTACCCCAATCAAGCACCAGATTCCGACATTCTCTGGCAAGTACCGAAGCCTCCACGCAGCAAGGTGGAAGGCTCTGAAGCAGTTCCCCCAAGCAGCGCACCAGGTGCAGCCGCACTTGCCGAACCACAGACGGACTTCATCGAGGACCTGAAGAAGATGACTATGCCGGTCCTAGTGACGGCCCGTCCCGTTCGGCGAGTCTCATCCGAAGCGGCGATGAGTAGACCAATATAGAGGCCAGGGCGTCCGCAGGTTGTGGCAGACGAGAATGTCCGGATGGTCGCGCGATTCTTCGTTCACGACGCCGAAGCGGTTGGTGTTTTTTGCGGCAACCTGACAGCTTTCGAATAGTTCGTTGCCCTCGTCCAAATCGAAGCCAACAACGATGACGGTTTGCGGCTGCCGTTCATCGTAACCGCGATACCAGAATGAGTTTGTAAGACTCATGGCGTGCGGCAATCCCAGAGCCGGCCCGTAGAGATTCAGCGCGCCGCCCTCTCCGTAGTTACCCGTCAGGATTCCCGCACCAGCACGCTGTTCGGGTGGAAGAGCGTTGTAGACACGCGCAACGGTTTGCGCGAGATCATCCCAGCCAACTTCTTCGCGGAATTGATCGTGCAGTCTAGCGGTGACACTCCAGACTTTCGACCCGATTGGGGCTACCGGCACTAGCAGCAAGATAAACACGGCTCCGCCCACCAATAGTCCGCTCCACTGCGCTGCTTGCAACAGCCTGGCCCGTGATGGTTGCAAGGTTTTCAACCAATTTCCCCACACGACGCTCCCCGCCGCGATCAGCACGGGATAAAGCGGCGCCGTGTAATAAAATCGCGCCTTCGCAAAATAAAACAACACGAAGGTCACCACGAACGTCCATCCAAGCAAGCGATAGCGGCGTCCGTCTTCGCGAATCAGGAAAAACAACAGCCCACGAACGGTCAAAAGCACGGTGGCGGGATTGACGCAGAGCAGGACTTGCTGCAGCAGAAAGCCGCTGGTGCGTCCTTGGCGCACGTCGCGCGCATGTATGTGTGATAGAAACTCTAGCGAGATGAAATGATGCCGCGCCTGCCAGATCAGATTTGGTAGAAAAATTACGATGGAAAGCGCAACGCCGGCCCACAGCCATCCGCTCCGCAAATATCGCCGCGCGCTAGTAAGTAGCACCCCACCGACCAGTCCTAACGCCAGAAATCCCATGGTGTAGCGCGTTTGCATACCTACACCAAGCACCGCGCCAATTGCTAGCCACCATTGAGGATCTTCGGACTTCAACAGACGCACTAAAAAATACGTGACTGCCACGCCCCATAAATAGTCGAACGCGACGTATTGAAGCACCGCGCCTTGCGTGAGTGAAATTGGCGAAATGCCGATCGCGATGACGGCCAAAATTTGCTCTCGGCGGCCACCGCCGAGCTCCTTCGTGATCAGCCCGGCTAAAATCATTACCGCGCTGACGGCGACCGCAGCAAGAAAGCGAAAGCCGATTAGGGAAGTTCCGAAGAGCGCTAATTCCAGCCGTCCGATCAACGGCGTGATTGGCGGGTAGGCTACGAAGCCCCAGTCCAGGTGGCGGGCGTCATCCAGGGTTTGCAGTTCATCGCGGTGAAATCCGTATTGACCGTTGCTCAGGCAATGCAAAACGACACGCAGCATTGCCAGCAACACCAGGATCCCCGTATCAGAGCGAAAAAATTCAGCGAACCGTTTCCCCATTCCAACTCCAACTTGCTCTTCGTTCGCAATCCCGATCGCAGCTGTCCAGAAATTTTAGCCGAACGGCACTCTAGGCGGGGTAGGATATCAGCCTTGGAGCGGGTTCGAAGCCATGAACGCGAAGGATTTTCGACGAATTGCGCTGAGCTTTGAGGGTGCGGAAGAGAGTTCGCACATGGGCCAGCCGGATTTTCGTGTGGACGGCAGAATCTTCGCTACTCTCGCGTCCGAAAAACAGGGCTACGGCAATCTGATGCTTACGCTGGAGCAGCAACAGGCGTTCGTCGAAGAATTGCCGGAAATGTTTCTTCCCATCCACGGCGGATGGGGCCGCATGGGCATAACCCACATTCGACTGGCCGCCACAAATGAAGACGTGCTGACCGGCGCGCTACATACCGCGTGGAAGCTGCGCGTCGAGAAAAACGCAAAGACCGGCAAGAAAAAGCTCACAACCAAGAAACGAAGCAGCCCCGCGAAAAAAAGTACCAAGAAAAGAACCTGAAGCTTGTGCAGCGGCCGCCGTTTTATCCTGAGCGCAGTTGGCGAAGGGTTGAAGCGGGCGCTATGGAGTTCATGGAGTCGGCGAAGGCGGCTTGTCCAGATAAAATCCGTCGCGTGTCTGCACGATCAAGTCCTTCTTCTTAACGCTGAGTTGCAGCTTGTGGTAGCCAACGGTGGCGTCCATCTTGTCCGGCGTGTAGCCGAGGCTGTACTGATTGCGCAGTTCTTCGTCGATGGCATCGTAAATTTTATCCAACGGCTCCTTCTTGGTGACCTCGAAGAAGCGTCCACCACTAGCCTTGGTCATCTGCTCCAAAACTTTTTTGCCATCGGGACGATCTTCCGTGCGCCGCGGCGGATAGCCGCCTCCGCCGTGTCTGCTCATTCCACCCCCGCCCATGCGCGGACCGCTGAATCCTCCGCCATTGCCATAGCCTTCTTTGTCGGCAAACAAAATGCAATACACCAGCATGTCCGCGCGTTGCGCCGTCTCAATCGCTTCCGTCAACGATTCCTTGCTGCCGTGATCAACACCGTCGGTAAGAATGATGATTGCTTTGCGGCCCTGCTGTTTCTTCATTAATTCGTCGGCTGCCAGAAAAACGGAGTCGTACAGCAGCGTGCCTGCGCCGCCTCTGCCGCGCGAACCGCGTCCGCCACCGGAAGATCCACCGCCATTGCCGCCACCATTTCCTCCACTTCCTCCACCACTACTTCCGCCTCCATTGCTCCCTCCGCCGCGCGAAAATTCCGGGGCATGAATCTGGTCGATCGCAGCCTGCAATTTATTGCGCGACGCGGTCAGGTCCTGATCCAGCACCACTTCGCTGTCGAAGTGAATCACAAATGCTTTGTCCTTATCCTCGCGTAATACCTGATCCAGAAATGTGTGACTGGCGGCGAGCTCCTGATCCAGCACGCGCCGCTGGCTCATGCTAGTGTCCACCAGCAAACCAAGCGTTAGTGGAAGGTCGGATTCTTTGACGAAGTAGGTAATGGTTTGCGGCTTGCCATCCTGCTCCAGCGCGAAATCATCCTTCGCTAAATTGCGGACGATGGCTCCATGCTTGTCGCGCACACTAGCCAGCAGGTTCACGGCATTGACGTTTACAGTGATGGGCGGTGTACTTTGCTGAGCGAGCACCGGCAATTGGGAAACGAACGCCACCACAACAAAACCCAGCAACGCGAGTTTTGCTGATTCTCGATGCCGAAGCATCCCGACAAAAAATGAAGTCCTAAGCACTCTTCCGACTTCCTGTCCTCTCACTCACAGTTAGAAGACACCAACAGAAAATTGTTTGCCCCAAGGAATCATTCCCCAACCGGCGGCAATAAGTTCCTGCGCTGGACGGTCGGCCGGGCGATTCGCCGCGAACATTAACTTGTCGTGGGATTCGACTGAGGGGTTGAGGAGGGCGCCGCGTGGGTCCGCGCTGTAACTAGGGTTTGCTTGCGTTTGCGCAACCACGTCACCACGCGCCACAGCAACAGCACCGCAAGTATCGCGGCGTAGAACAACGGCTTGCGTACATCCGATTTTACCAGCCAGTAGTAATGCACCACGCCCAGAATCCCGATTGCATAAATACTTCGATGCAGCGCTTGCCAGCGGCGGCCACCGAGCCTCCGGATCCAACCTTGCGTGGACGTGATCGCCAGTGGAATCAAAAGCACAAACGCCGCAAACCCCACGAAGATATAGCGGCGCTTGGCGACATCTTTCAGCATCGTCGCAACATTGAAAGACTGGTCCGGCCCGAGATACGTCAGGAAATGCAGGCAAACGTAGAAAAACGCGAACAGGCCAAACATGCGGCGGAAGCGAATCAGTTCCGGAAGATTCAGAAGTTTACGCAGCGGTGTGATGGACAGCGTGATCAGCAGAAAACGCAGCGTCCAATCCCCAGTGAAGTGTTGGATGAATTCCACCGGGTTGGCTGTCAATCCCTCGTGCAGCGCGCGATCAGCAAAAAATCCCAGCGGCGACAGGCACAACAGAAAAATCGCGACTTTAGACCATTTGCCGGCAAGGAATTTTCTCACGGTGGAATTCACTCAGTGAAATTTCTTCAGGTCCATGCCCGCGTACAGACTCGCGACCTGATCGGCGTAGCCGTTGAACATTAGCGTCTTACGCTTGAAAATTTCGCCCAGCCGCCGCTCCGTAGCCTGGCTCCAGCGCGGATGGTCTACGTCGGGATTCACGTTGGAATAAAAACCATACTCGTTCGCGGAATACAGGTTCCATGTCGTGGGCGGTTGGTCCTTCACAAACCGGATTTTCACCAAAGACTTGATGCTTTTGTAGCCGTATTTCCAGGGCACGACCATGCGCACCGGAGCGCCATCCTGATTGGCTAGCGTTTCCCCGTACATTCCAACGCACAAAAGCGTCAGCGGATTCATGGCTTCGTCCAGGCGAAGACCTTCCACATAAGGAAATTCGATTCCGCCGTAGCGTGCTTGCGGCATTTGGCTCTTGTCATACAAAGTTTCAAACGCAACGAACTTGGCCTTCTCCGTGGGTTGAACCAGATTCGCCAACGCGCTGAACGAATAGCCGATCCACGGCACCACGATGGACCACGTTTCCACGCAGCGATGCCGGTAGATGCGCTCCTCCAGCGGCGCAATCTTCAAAATATCGTCCATGCTGACCTTCATGGGCTTCTTCACTTCGCCTTCGATGGACACAGTCCAGGGAGAAGTACGCAGCGTATTGGCGTTTTTTGCCGGATCGCCCTTGTCGGTGCCGAATTCGGAGTAAGTGGTGTAGTGCGTCACGTCCTGGTAGCTGGTTGGCTTCTCTGTTGTGCTGAAGGCGCTTCGCGACGCGATATTTAGTTTCGTTCCGGCAGCAACCGCGGCTTTCGGGGCAACCGCACCGGAAAGAAGTTTGCCGCCAAGTCCCACGGCTGCCGCTATACCCATCGCGCGAAGTACTTCACGGCGATTTAAGTACACGGATTTGGGAGTGACGTCAGCGTACGTTAGGTCCGAATTTTCGTCTTTGGACATCTGCCTTCTCCACGCTGCTACACGTGCGATCCGGGAATCGGGCCGAAGTTACAATAAAAGTTACAACAATCCGGGACTATCCCGGGCCCTTTTCGCCCCTTCGTGGCTTACAGGGGGCATTCATAGAATACGCCTGGAGGGGCTTCCTCAGATTTCCTATGTCACTAACGCCAGCGCATACCCGTCATAACCCTTGCCGCCAACGGTTTGAACCGCTGTTGCGCAGACGCGCGGCTCGGAATGGAGCGCTTCGTAAAAGCGCCGCACGCCCTGGATGTCCGGATCCGTACTGGCCGCGTCCGCCACTCCTCCGCTGCGCACCACGTTATCGGAGAAGATCAGGCTGCCTTTACGCGATAGTTTCAATGCCCAATCGAAATACTCTGGCATGCTTTTCTTATCGGCATCAATGAAAATGAAATCAAACGGCGGCTGTTTTTCCGCGGCAATTTTCGGCAGCGTCTCCAGCGCGGGGCCCAGACGTAATTCGACTTTTTCAGCCAGTCCAGCGGCGGCGATATTTCCCTTCGCCACTTCCGCGTGCTTCGGGCTCGCCTCCAGCGTGATCACTTTGCCGTCGGCCGGCAGTGCTCTAGCCAGCCAGATCGTGCTGTAGCCGCCGAGCGTCCCGATCTCCAGAATTCGCCGCGCCCCGATCGTGCGCGCCAGAACGTGCAACAGTTTTCCCTGGCTTGGGGAAACCTGGATCTGCGGAAGCCCCGCTTCGTTGCTTTTTTTCACCGCGTTTTCCAGCGCGGCGTCGCCTGGCACCAACGATTCGTTGATGTAATCGTCTACCTTGCTCCAAAGCTCTTGCGTCATGTGCGTCCACCTTTCTCATGCCCGAAAGTCATCGAAATCGCCAGCCATACCCCACGGTGAATTGGATCGAGTGGCGCAAAGAGTATCCCGGCACCGGCTGGGTGGTCCCGTCGATATTTATAGTTGTCGACCCAAAGTACAGATGTGTGTCGCCCGCCTCAATTCGCAGCGTACCGTGTTCGGCGGGATAAAATTCCAAAATGCCGCCCAGGTCCAGGACAAAAGTTGTGGCGCGCGAGGTACTTAGAGTTATTCCGCCTTGCTGCGAGGACACCGAGGAAAGCGCATCGGAGTAGCTGTTAAAACCAGGGCGTACTTTTCCAAAAAATCCGAAATGATTGCGGCGAATACCGCCTTTGATTCCAAAGGTTCCCTGCAGAATTGTGCCGCCATCGTGCGGACCGGAGTTCGCGGTTCCGCGGGGAAAGTATAGTAAGTCTCCATCCAGATAAAACACATGATAAATGCGGTACGAAGCATAGCCTCCCACGCCGGGTTCGGCTTGCACGCCAACCGTGGGGCCTTCGCGTTCGATAAGCATGGTGCTGAATAGCGGACCTAATTCCAATTTGCCGTCCACGTTTGTTTCGCGTTCATTTTCGATCAGCGCGCCGGGCCGGTACGAAACCCCGAGGCTGACGCGTGTCGTATCGTTGATCTTGCCGGTCAGAAATTCGGAGCCGGCGCTTCCGAACGACACCGTTTCGTTTGGCACGCGGTAAGGATCACCCTCAATGTCGGCACGCAATGTCCAGCGCGGCGAAAGATAAAACTCAACACCGCCACCCAAATTCAACACAAAATGCGTTTCCGGCCGCGTGAAAAAAACGGGGCTCGAGCCGGATGGATTCTGAAAATCCAAAACATCGGTGAAGTGCAGAAGCCCCGGCCGCACCAACCCAAAGACCGAGAAGCGCCGAGTCTGCACGACCTTTGCGCGAATTCCAAAGACTGCTTGCAGGGTTTGCCCGCCCTGCACGCCGAGAAGTGGCTCATAATTTTCTGGCCAAAAATCTATTTGGGATTCAAGCGCCAGCCGCCGGTTGAAATTCCAGTCGAATCTGCCGCCAAACCCCGAGTTTTGTTTTCCGCCGGAAGGACTGGTGAGCTCAATCGTCGAATATTGCAGGCCCAATTCCACGCGTGTGTAGGCATCCTGCGCTTGCACGGCGGCCGCGAATGCCAGGAAACAAATCAGCAGGGCAAAGCAACTGCGGCAAATATCATCTCGGTGCTTCATCCCAGGTTCCCTTTTCTCACGCGGTTGCCGCTAGTCGCACAAGAATGCGCGGAGAGATAGCTTACCAACGATTCGGGAACGAAGCAGATTCTTCCAGCGAGCGATGTGCGAGAGCAGCGGCGCTATCCCGCGTTGGCAAATCGCCGTGGGCGGCAGACGGTCACTGCGGCGATGCAGGGGGGATGTCACGAGCAGATTTTGAGGGCATGTGAAACGTCGCTTCCGGAATGGGAGGGTTTGCTTCGACTTCTTGAATTGTGAAGCGTATATCCGCCGTGTCGGTCACGGAGCGAAGCTTGGTGGGGATTTTCAGGCCGGCGATAGCGATTGGCTTATAGTTTTCGTAGTACAGCGTCTTGGTTTGCGAATCAGGTCCGCCGAACTCCTTCAAACCGGCTTCCAGTCCAGTTTTCTTACTGAAATACAGCTCGAATTTCCTGCCGTCGTTTCGAACTGCCTCGACCACGTAGACTGTTTCCCCGTTGAAGTCGGATTCACCGCTGGTACGCCTGGTCGAATATTTCGTCTTTTCGTTTATCGTGGAATAGAAATCAGCGTCGCGCTTCATTTCCTCGAGATCTTTCCCTTGCAGATCTTTCAGGCCGCTCTGGGAATCGTCCTGCCAGCCCATGGTGCCGTCATAGGCGCGGCAGAAGAAGACCCCGGTTTCGAACTTGAGGCATTCCAAAACTTTTGCGGGCGCCTGGGAATAGATTTCCATCGTTCCAGACAACCCTGACGAGGCGATTTCGAGTTCGCCCTTGATGTGCAGCGAAGTTAATTTGAGCCAGCCCTCGCGTCCGCCGCTGACTTCCACCGAGCGATCAAAAAGGTCATCGGCGGTGGGAAGACTTCCCAGCACCGCCGTTGGGCCGGTTTGTTGCGCCTCCAGAGGAGGAAAACCCGCGAGAAGCGTGATGCCT
>Ga0210394_10007891_pt1 | contig 11083 bp, 8 predicted proteins | sample IncBWC12MmetaG_FD_160121 | JGI IMG/M metagenome (GOLD analysis project Ga0210394, IMG submission 160121) | Forest soil microbial communities from Barre Woods Harvard Forest LTER site, Petersham, Massachusetts, United States - Inc-BW-C-12-M | ecosystem: Environmental > Terrestrial > Soil >... | reverse complement strand
GGCGATCATGTTGTAAAAGGGGCTGGCCCCTTCGGCTTGCACCACGACGAGGCGCGGGAGCTTATCGATCACCCCAATTTGCTGAAGTTCCTGCAGGCCTTTGCCTACCGAGGAAACGTTTCCCAGATTTCCGCCTGGGAGCACCAGGTAGTCGGGCACGCGCCAATCGCGTTGCTCGAGGATTTCGCAGACGATCGTCTTCTGGCCTTCCAGACGAAATGGGTTGAGAGAATTCACAAGGTAAAGGCCGAGTTCGTCGGTAAGGTCGCGGAGCATCCGAAAAGCCTGATCGAAGTTGTCGCCCATCTCGATGACCACAGCGCCAAATTCGAGAGCTTGTGCCAGTTTGGCGGTGGAGATTTTCCCGAACGGAACAAAGACCACGGCTTTCATTCCGGCGCGTGCCGCATAGGCCGCCATAGACGCGGAAGTATTGCCAGTCGAGGCGCAAGCGGTGACTCGGCTGCCAAGAATGGCGGCCTGAGTAATGCAGGCCGTCATGCCCAAATCTTTGAACGAGCCTGTGGGATTATTCCCTTGATGCTTGATGGAAAGCTGCACGCCCGCCCATTCACCGGTGCGATTCACTTCGATTAGGGGCGTGCGCCCCTCGGAGAGGCTGATCACCTCGGTGCCAGCGGGCACAAACGGCAGTAGTTCGCGAAAACGCCACACGCCGCTCTGATCCATGATGGTGCTGCTCATTTTGCGGTGCTGCCATACTTTCGAGAGCGACTTCCGATCGATTTGGGAGAAATCGTATCGAACATCGAGCAGCGCGCCACATGCGGAGCACAAATGCTCTTTGGCATCCAGCGGATAGCGCCGCTCGCAGCCTTGCTCGATGCATTGCAGGAAAGCGGAAGTCATGGAATCGGGCAGTTCGTGATCCTCTCGCGGCGCCTCTGGACGCGCACATCCGCTTCGGGCGCGCAGCGGTGTGAAGATTATACGCGGCGCATCGCAAAGGGCAAAACAGCTCTAAAAATGGACGCACACACACAGCAAGTGGCTACGAAGTCCCAGGGGCCGGGGCGGCGACGTAATACCCGAGGATACGTACTTCCCTGGTGCGCCGGCGCAACTCCTCAAGTGCCGCCTGTGTCGCGGGCGCCTGGGGCGCGGCCATCAGATCGAGGTAAAAGCAATATTCGAATGGATGACCCACGATCGGGCGGCTTTCGATTTTGACGAGATTAATGTTGTGCTCTGCGATCGGCTGCAAAGCCTGATGCAGGGCGCCTGGCTGGTGCAGCAGGAAAACCACCAGCGAAAGCTTGTTGGCTCCCGCGGGTACACCGGGCTCCGCAGAGAGAAGGGCAAAGCGGGTGTAATTCTCGCGATGATCTTCGAGATGGGATTGCAGGATGCAGCCGCCATAAATCTCCGCCGCGCGACGGCTGGCAATCGCTGCCCGCTGGGGATCGCCCGCGCGCACAACTTCACGGACGCTTCCGCCCGTGTCCTCGGCGGCCACACGCGTGATTTTGGGATGTGCTTCGAAAAAGTGCGTGCACTGTGCCAGAGCCACCGGGTGCGATTGTACGAACCGCACCTGATCAATGGTCGCGCCGGGCGGACCGATCAAGTTGTGCGAAATCGGCAAGATCACTTCCGCGGTGATACTCAGCTTGCTTTCGAGCAGCAGGTCGTAACACCGATAGACGGACCCGGCCAGGCTGTTCTCGACGGGCGCGAGAATGAGGTCGGCCGCGCCATCCGCGATCGCGGCAAACATAGCCTCGAATGTAGGACGGGGAACAGTGTCGATTTCGGTGCCAAGGAGCTTAACCGCGGCTTCTTCGCTGAAAGCGCCTGGCTCGCCTTGGAAGGCAACTCGGAGCTTTACTGGGGATTGAGTCAAAGGCACTACTCGCCGCGCCGAGAAGCTTGCGCGTTGCGTGACCGCACGCGGAATGGCAGCAGCGCCGGAACGCGTTCGGCATAGGCGGCATAGGCCGGGCCCAGGCGGGCATGGAGCTCATGCTCTTCAGCGCGAATGGTGAGCAGCGCCAGAAACAGCCAGACCACGCCCGCAGCCCACAAGGGCGGTAACGCGACGATCAAACACGCGCCAAGCACGCCTGACATCATACCGAGATAGCGAGGGTGGCGCACGCGCGTGTAGAGCCCTCGAGCAATCAATTCGCGGCTGCCGGCCAACTCGGAATGCCCTACGATGCGGCGGCCTCCCAGAACAGCTTCGGATTTGGTGAACGTGAATACGTCGACACCGATCAAGACCAAGCCCAAAAGCGCGAGCCAGGAAAGGCCATCGCGCCGGAAGAGTTCCAGACGGAAGCGGTACAGAAGGACATCGACGATTCCCCAGGCCGCGACTACGGCTACCAGAAAAGCCGCGCGCATGTGTTTGCGCCAGAATAAGACGGGCTGGTGCAGAATCAGCCAGTAGATAGGCACCGGCATTTCGAAGGCAAGCACGAAAATGGCGATGAGGCGGGTAGCTCTCGCAAGACTCGTCATTTAGCGGGCAAGGGGCATTGACGGGGGTTGCACTTTCGGGCGACGATGCGCAGATTATCATAGCGCCGGTACAAAACGGGGGTTAGAGATGGAGAAGACTTCCTGGGAAAAGCTCGAAGGCGAGCAGCTGAATAAGCTCATCTCGCGTCAAATGTTGAGTGGAGATAATGCGACCGTTGCGCGCCTGCTCATGAAGCCCGGTGCCGTTGTACCTCGGCACTGGCACGTCAGCGAGCAATTCTCGCTCATCTTGTCGGGCGCCCTGAAATTCGTGTTTGACGACCGAGAGGTAATCGTTCGCGGCGGCGAAGTTCTTTATATTCCCGCGAATGTCCCTCATTCGGCCGTGGCGCTCGAAGATACGGTGGATATCGACTTCTTTGCGCCCCGGCGGGAAGACTGGATTCGCAAAGAAGACGCCTATTTGCGCGAACAGCACGCCTGAGCAGGGGCGCAAGGAAATCAGGAGAGTGGAAATGACCGAAGAAAACCATGGCCGGTCTTTTGTGACTCGGCAGGTCGGGCGAATCAGGCGGCGCGGACGTGTTGCCGTCATTTCGATTTTCGTACTCGTTCTAGGCGCGGCGCTCGCGCTGCGGCTTCGCGCCGATGAGCCTTTTGCCCGCAGCCGCGATTATCACCTGCAGAACGCGCGCATCGAATTGCGGTTCGATTTGGATCAGCGTCAGGTAATCGGCCAGGTGACGCACACCATCACCCCATTGAAGGACGGCTTGCGCGAGTTGGACTTCGATTCCGTCGGATTGACGATCCTCAGCGCCCGGCTCGACGGCAAGGATGCGCACTTCTCGACCGACGACGCCAAACTGCATGTCGATCTCGACCGGCCGAGCAAAAGCGGTGAGAAGCATGAAGTAACGATTCGTTACCAGGGAAGCCCCAAGAAGGGTCTGTATTTCATTCTCCCGAACAATAGCTATTCGTCACAGCCCAAGGAAATTTGGACGCAAGGCGAAGCCGAAGACACCCGCTACTACATTCCCATTTACGATTACCCGAATGACCGCACGGCCACAGAGATGATCGTCACGGTGCCGCGCGACTGGGTCACCGTCTCAAACGGCAAGCTCCAGAGCGTTGTCGATGCCGGGCCGGGGATGAAGACGTGGACCTGGCGGCAATCGCAGCCGATCTCCACCTATCTGATTTCGCTGGTGGCGGGCGAGTTCGATGAGAGCAAGAAAACCTGGCGCAACATTCCCGTGGACTATCGCGTCCCGCACGGTGAAGCGGACCGCATCGAGCCAACGTTTGCGCGTACTCCGGAGATGCTGAGCTTCTTCTCCGACCGGCTCGGCGTGCCCTACCCCTGGGACAAATATGACCAGACGGCGGTGGATCAATTCAGCCTGGGCGGAATGGAAAACGCCAGCGCGACCACGCTGACGGCGCGCAGCCTGCTGCACCCGGAGCTCGCCCATGAGAGCCTGGAAGGCGCGGACGGCCTGATCTCCCATGAAATGAGCCATCAGTGGTTTGGCGATCTGGCGACCACCAAGGATTGGGCGAATTTGTGGCTCAACGAAGGATTCGCCACCTTCATGGCCACGCTTTGGGAAGAACACCAGTATGGCGTCGACAACGCCGCATATTCCCGCTGGCGCTCACAAGCAGCGTATTTCCGGCAGCGCCGGTTGTTTAACGTGCCCATCGTGACGCACGAATTTAGAGATTCGATGGAGTACGCGGGAAACATCTACGGCAAAGCGGGTCTCGTTCTGGAAATGCTCAGGGAACAGCTCGGTGACGATGCCTTCTTTCACGCGTTGCAGCATTATCTGGAAGCGAATCGTCTCCAAAATGTGGCCACCGCCGACCTGATCAAAGCCATAGAAGAATCAACCCACGTCGACGTCGATCGCTTCTTTGAAGAATGGATCTACGGTGCGGGCGCTCCACGTTTTGCGGTGAGCACCACCTACGATGCGGGCGCTAAGCAAGTACGCATGGAAGTGAAGCAAACCCAGGATGTGCGCGGCGGCCATGTGGGGCTGTTTGATGTCCCGATAGAAGTGGCTGTCGCCACATCCGCGGGATCGAAGAGCTTTCCCATTACTGTGTCCAAGGCCGACGAAACATTTTCGTTTCCCGCCGATTCCGAGCCGCTGCTCGTTCTTTTCGATAAGGGCGACAAGATTCTGAAATCCGTCGAATTTCATAAGTCAGACGCGCAGCGGATCTATCAATTGCAGCACGCCGAAGACGTGCCCGACCGCGTCGATGCGGCGCAAGCGCTGGGCGACATGAAAGGAAACGACGCCGCAATCACGGCGCTCGGCGAAGCTGCTGCGCGTGATCATTTCTGGGGCGTGCGGGTTCAGGCGCTTACCGCGCTAGGCAGAATTGGCGGAGCCCAGGCGGAGAAAGCCGTTCTGCTGGGGCTCATGGATCCTGAACCCTGGGTTCGGGAAGTCGCGGTGGAACAACTCAGCAAGTTTTCGGACGATGCGGCGCTCGCTACGAAGCTGACGGAAATTGCCAACAAAGACAGCGCATATCGCGTGCGTGCCGCGGCCCTGTTGGGTCTCGGCCAACGCAAGGCGGAAGGCGCGATGACCACGCTCGAGAGCGCGGCAAAGATCGATTCACCGGACGACGTGATCCGGCGCGCGGCGCTGCGCGCCATGGGCACGTTGGGTAACGATCAGGCTGCACCTCAGCTTCTCGAATGGATCGAGCCGGGCAAACCGATGCGGCTGCGAACCGCGGCGATTGATAGCCTGGGAAAGCTGGCAAAGAAGGATGAAGCGATCGAATCGCGCCTCATCGCACTGCTGAATGATTCCGATTTCGACCTTCGCCTCGCGGCCGTCTATGCGTTGGGCGAACGCGGCGATTCGACGGCCATCGAACCTCTCGAGACCTTGCGCAAGAGCGGAGACATCCCTTCCGGCGGCGGCCCGGTGATCGAACAACAGATCGCGCGAATCAAAAATCCCGGTGAAGCTCAGGAACGTGATCGGCAGTCGGCGGACAACTCAGGAAATCCGCCCGCTGCGGGGAATGGCGCCAATCAGCAGCCCAATCAGCAGATTGTCGAACGCCTCGATAAGATCGACCAGAATCTGGCCGAAATGAACGAGCGGCTGAAGAAAATCGAGCAGCAACAGACCAGAGCCACCCCGTAGTTATTCTGCAAGCCGTAATTACTCCGCAAGCAAGATCCGCAGGTCGCGAAGGTTGTTTCCGGTGGGTCCGGTTTCGATGGCATCTCCGAACTTGTGGAAGAAGTTGTAGGAATCGCTTCGTGCCGCAAACTCTCGCGGATGTAAATTTGCCGCGAGCGCTCTTTCCATCGTTTTGCCATCGGCGACAGCTCCGGCTGCCGGGCTCGAACCATCCTTTCCATCGGTACCCGCACTTAAGACGGCGATTCGCATCTCGGCGATCTTTTCCACGCAGTCCAGCACAAATGCCGAATTCCGGCCGCCAATACCCTTGCCGAGGACGGGTGAGCTGAGTTCGCCGTCTGCAATCAGGGCTACACTGCGGCCGCGATTTGCGTGTGCAAGGCGGACAACTTCGCTGAGCAGGTACTCTCTGGCCGCCGCGATGGGCCAGTCGTCAGTGGAATTATCACACTGCGTAACGAATCCTCGAGCCTCGGCAGCGCGGTGAGCGTGATGGAAAAGATCATGCATGGTAAGCAGAAGCGAGAAATGAGCTCGCGCAAACGCCGCAGCTCCCGGCTTTGGTGTTTCCGGGATCGATTCGGGATGAGCAAATTTAGAGCGAATCGACGGGGGCAGCTTCGAATCGAGATCATATTTCTCGATCACGTGACAAGCGTCAGCGACCGTGGTGGGATCGGGGAGCGTGGGCCCGGACGCGAGCGCCGATTCGTATCCCGTTGGCACATCGGTGATCCCGAGAGTCACTTTCATGGACGCCGCTGCAAGTGCGGCCAGGCGGCCGCCCTTTACTGCGGAGAAATGCTTGCGCACCGCGTTGATCTCGTTGATCGAGGCCCCACAATTGACCAGCACACGATTTAACTGCTGAATATCCTCCAAGGTGACATTCGAATCGAGCGGCAATTCAATGAGCGAAGACCCGCCGCCGGACAGCAAAAAGAAAATCAGCGTCCGCGAATCGCATCGCGAAAGCAAATCGACGATGACGCGGGCAGCAGCGATGCTGCCGCCGTCTGGAATCGGATGGCCGGCGCCCATAACCCGAAATCCGCACACGTCAGCGATGCTTTCGTGCGGCGCGACCAAAATGCCTTCAAAGGGAAAATCCGAAGCGAGAAGATCGGCAAAGCCCCGTGCCATGGCTACTGATGCTTTGCCTATGGCTATAACAACAATTCGGTCGTAAGCCGCCAGATCGATTGCCGTGTCATCAATACGGATCTGCGAGCCGTTGCGCGCCAGTTTTTGGCGCATGGTCAAGGGAATATCGAGGGCCGCTAGTGTTTCGTGAAAAATTTCACGCGCGAGTTGCTTCAGATCAGGCACGTTCGAGCGCGCGGACGCCTGCCTGTGCGACGTCCACATCCTGATCCTCGCTCCCGTTGCTGACGCCGATGGCGCCCACGCACACGCCATCCACCAGCAAAGGAATGCCGCCCCGTACTGGGATTTGGCGTCCTTCAGTCGCCAGGGCGAGCCCCATAGAGAGCACCACGTTAACTTCCTCTCCCGTGCGTGCGGGCGCGGTGGGAAGCCTCCGGATTGCGGCGCCCTGCGCTTTGCGAATAGCGATTTCCACCGAAGAGAGCTTCGCGCCATCCATGCGCGCGAAAGCGAGCAGGTGAGCGCCGTCGTCTACCACCGCGATATCCATTGGAACCTTGATCTCCACGGCGCGCGCTTTCGCTGCGGCGAGCACAAGCTCGGCGCCTTCCAGCGTCAACTTGGGATTATTGCGAGTTAGGGCAGGCACGAGTCATCTCTCCTTAGCAGTTATTTTTTCCATACGGCTGGATTCAGAATATTCGGTGGCTGATGGCCTTCGAAAAACGCAATGGTGTTGTCGGCCGCCATCATGGCCATGCGAGTGCGCGTTTCGAGCGAGGCCGACGCGAGGTGCGGCGCTAAAACCACATTCGGCCGAAGCAGGCCGTGACCGATCTGGGGTTCGCGTTCGAAAACGTCGAGTGCCGCGCCTGCAATTTGGCGCTGCTCCAGAGCCGAGATCAGGGCAGCTTCTTGCACAACGGGTCCGCGCGAAGTGTTGATGAGGAAGGCGGTCGGTTTCATCAGCGCCAGTTCCCGCGGGCCAATCAGTCCGCGCGTATCGGGAAGCAGAGGCACATGCACGCTCAGGAAATCGGCCTCTTTGAGAACGTCGTCGCGTTCCCCGTATTCTGCGTTCAATTGCACTTCAATTTCTCGGGGCGCGCGAACCGCGTCGTTATAAATGACCCGCATGCCGAAACCGCCAGCGCGGCGCGCCACGGCGCGCCCGATGCGGCCGAACCCGAGAAGCCCGAGCGTCTTGCCCCAGACGTCCGCCCCGCAGAGTTGATCGAGATTCCAGCCCTTCCACTCGCCCGAGCGCGCCAGCGCGTCTCCTTCAATCAGGCGTCGCGCGACGGCCATCAGAAGTGCCCAGGCAAAATCCGCAGTCGTCTCGTCGAGCACGCCTGGCGTATTGGTGACCGCTACGTTGCGTCGCGTGCACGCATCCAGATCAATGTTGTCGTAGCCGACGGCGATATTGGCGACGGACCGCAGCCGGGGCGCGGCGGCGAGAAGTTCGTCGTCGATTTTTTCCGTGAGAAGACAGATCAAGCCATCTTTGTCAGCGACGCGGCGCAGCACTTCGGCGCGGGGCGGCCGGTCCGAATCGCTCCAGAATTCCACTTCAAAATGCTCGGCGAGTTTCGCCCGCGGCTCTTCGAATAAACGGTGAGTGACGAGTATCTTCGGACGATCCATTCAGCCGCCTTTCGCGAACGACGCGAGATTAACACATCCGCTCCTCCACGAAGGAATGGCCGTGCACCGGGAGTCCCTGCGGTCCGGCTTTTGGATTACCGTGGATCCAGGGGCTCCTGACACCGGAGCCACACCTTGCATGGTGGGCCTCGGGAAGATATAACGTTGGCCGCTGGATTGAGCACTCGGGCGTTCTTCGACAGGCTCTCGTCGCAAATTACAAGGTCACTAAAAGGGAGATTGGCAAATCATGTTTCAGCAGACGCTCAATCCGGCAGGGAATTTGTGGCTGACCGTACTAATTGCCATGATTCCGTTCGCGGCCTTGCTGTACATGCTGGCCGCTTTGCGCCTCACAGCTTGGCTGGCCACGATCCTCGGCGGAGTCATCACCATCCTTCTAGGCGTGTTGGTGTGGCACGCGCCTGTCCGCGACACGCTCAAATCCTACCTGTACGGCGGCTTCACCGGTTTCTGGGCGATTGACTGGATCACCTTCTGGGGTCTGATCATCTTTAACACTCTCGTCCTCACCGGCATATTCGACAGGTTCAAAAAATGGATGATCCACCACGCCACCGCCGACATCCGCATTCAAACCATCATGCTGGCATGGGCTTTTGGTGCCTTGCTCGAGGGACTGGTCGGGTTCGGTTATCCGTGGGCTGTCGTGGTGCCCATTCTGGTCGGCTTAGGTATCGCGGACCTCGACGCGATCCGCGTGGCCGCCTTGGCCAACAATGCGCCAGTTTCCTATGGTGCGCTCGGCGCGCCAATTCTGGGATTAGCCGCGGTGACCGGGCTCCCGCTGATGGCGCTTTCCGCTTCCGTCGGAAGTATTGTTGCGGTTCTCGCGTTGCTGCCTCCCTGGGTGCTGATCTATCTAGTGAGCGGCTGGGAAGGAATGATCGAAGCCTGGCCGCTGGCGATCGTGGGTTCGCTTTCCTATATCGCCGGCCAGTGGCCGGTGGCGCGTTACCTGGGTCCGTATCTGCCGGATCTAGGTGGAGCGCTGGTTTCTTTCTGGGTTCTCTTTCTGCTAGTGAAAGTCTGGCGCCCGAGAACGATTCGCGGGTTCGGCGGCGCCCCCTTGGCTACGCCGGAAGCGGCGCATATGCGGAATCCGTCCGAGCCGGCTTTGGATTTAGGCTCACCGTCCGAAGCCCTCTCGGTCTGGTTCCCCTATATCGTGCTGATCGCCGTCGTCGTCTCCTGGACCGGCCCGTGGTCGCATCTGCCCGCCATCAGTTGGTTCCGCTGGTCAGTGTCGGCCAACTCTTCGGTCACCCAGAAGCCAATTCTCTCGGTTTTCAACTTCACGCCCTATGCCGGCGGCACCTCGATTTTGGCCTCCTGGTTGGTGCTGCTGCTCATCTTGCGCCCGCGTTTGCAGCTCATCCGTCAGGTTTTTGCCAAGACCTTCAAGCAAATGTGGGGCGCGCTGCTGGTGGCTTTTTTCATTTTCGCGCTTGCTTATATTTTCGTGTTCACGGGAATGGCCAACTCGCTTGCGTACGGCCTCTCAAAAATCGGCGTGTTTTTTGTGGTCCTGGCGCCGATTCTTGGCTGGATTGGCGTCGCGCTCTCAGGCAGCAATACCGCGACCAACGCCATGTTTGGTCCGGTGCAAGCGCTCACGGGTCGGCTTCTGAACCTGCCGATCTTGCTGCTGCCCTCATTCAACTCCGTCGGCGCCGAAGTAGGGAAGCCCATCGCACCGCAGACGGCCAGCGTAGGTGTTTCCACCAGCAGGCTGGTGCGCAGCGAGGGCCAGGTGATCCGTCACAATATGGGCTGGACGCTGGTCATGCTCGCCTACCTCACAGTTATATCGGCGTTCTTCTACTTCTTCGCGTCCAGCTGGATGTCACTTTGATCCGGAGTCTTCTGGTTTTAACGTGCTGGAATGATCCGATTGTCGAGCCGAACAAGCTCATTCCGATAACGCAACTTTTTCGCCCGTAAGAAAGTTACTGCGCGGCGGCTGCGGACGTTTTCTTCTGGTCCTCCGCCAGCCTCTTTTTGAAAGTCTGTTCCCATCCATCGATATCCGCCAGGCAGCCCTGTTGGCCGTTGATGAAAGGGTTCGGCCCTTTCCCGATCTTCGCGTACTTCTCTTGCATGTGATAGAAGGGCGTATGCGAGCCCAGCATCACATCGCACGGAAGAATGCGCAAATATTTGTACGTGAAGAGAGTGTCTTCCACGATGAATGGATAGGTTTTGTTGTTCACCACAGGCGTCATCGCGTTGGGAGCGATCGAGCCGGGAATCACCACATCGTAAGTTTTGCCATCCTCCGTAGCCTTCAGCGTCCACGTAGTATTGCCTTCCGTGTGACCGGGAGTGAGATGCGCCGTCAAGACCTCGCCCCCCAGCGTGACTCGATCCAGATGGTGCAGGATCCTGTCGATCGGATGCGGTTTTCCTCCCGGCCGAATCGCCTCTGTAGCGGGAACGTCGCGGTCCATGATCATCACTGTGGCTCCGGTCATTTGTTTCACCAGTGCATCGCCTTCGCAATGGTCCACGTGCGCGTGGCTGGTCAGCAGAATCTTGATATCCGTGAATTTGAACCCCAGCTTTTCCACTGAATCGCGAATCCACGGCACGTTGCTCTCATACGTGCTGTCGATCAGGATGTTGCCCGCGGGCGTCGTAACCAAAAAAGAGGAATGCGTGTCCGTACCCAC
>Ga0210394_10007890_pt1 | contig 11084 bp, 12 predicted proteins | sample IncBWC12MmetaG_FD_160121 | JGI IMG/M metagenome (GOLD analysis project Ga0210394, IMG submission 160121) | Forest soil microbial communities from Barre Woods Harvard Forest LTER site, Petersham, Massachusetts, United States - Inc-BW-C-12-M | ecosystem: Environmental > Terrestrial > Soil >... | reverse complement strand
TCAAGACAATGAAGGGATTCATCGTGCTATGCGCTGCTTAAGGTGTATCGCCGCGCTCTTGATTCTCGAGCGATTTGCGCGTTCTTGCGGCATTCTCGTCGACGGTTTTCTGCACATCGCGAGCGCGGTCGAGCTGCTCGGTCAGCGGATCGAAGACAGTCTTTGCGGGCGGAGGCGGCTGCTCAGATCCGCAGCTTGCAATGAACGAAACCACGAGCGCCATTGTCGAACATTTAACGTAACCCATGTGCACCCTTAAGGTTTGCGGGCCCGAAGGAGCTTGAGTGTACAATACAGGCATGTTTCGCTTTGCATTCCTGCTGCTGTTCGCCGTGGACCTCCACGCTGCAGCGCAGGCTGTTGACATCGACGCCGCGGCGCAGCTCTATGCGGACGCGTCCACCCGTGAGCAAGTTCGCGCCTCCCTCGTGCCCATGCCGGCGCACATCCGCCAGCTGTTCATGGGCAACACCGCCTCGCCGCTGTCGGACTCGCAGCTTGCCGCAGTCGACGCCGCCGCGAAGCGCGGATTTCGCATCGATGTCTTCGAGCCGCCGGCACTGCGCGCGCTGGCTGCAAATCTCGACCCCGACACGGTGAAGAAAACCGACGCGTTTCTTTCCAGCGATGTCGGCAAGCGCATGGTGGCTGCGGATGTGGCCTTGGCAACTCTCGACGAGGCCACCATCGACAAGGTGATGCAAGGCCAGATCAGCGCGCCGTCCACACCGCAGCGCGACGCCCTGTTCGCGAAACTGGAAGCCGCGACGCGATCCGCCGAATCCAACGTACAGATTTTCCTGAGCATGGGAACTGCGGTGGCACAGGGAACCGCCATCGGATCGGGCATGGATCCCGGACCTGTCGGGGAACGCGCCCGCAAATCCGGCGAAGCCAGCCGCGCCGACTTGGAACACACCATGCGCGAACCCATGCGGCGCTACATGGCCTATGACTACCGGGACTTGAGCGACGCCGATCTCAAACATCTATTGGCCTTTCTGCAATCGACGGCGGGCAAGCGCTACGTGGCCGCCTACATCGCCTCGCTGGATGCCGGCTTCAATGCCATGGGCAAACGCTGCGGCGAGCAGCTCGGCGAAAGCTTGCGCGAATTGGCGATTGCGCAATTGATCACGGAAAGTCCAAATCCGAATCAAGAGCCGCCTGCCGACGCGAAGCCCGCGCCGGATCTCAAGAACCACAAGTAGGCGCTACGCCGCTCAGCTAAAGAGCGCGCAAAAAAGCCCGCAGCAGATTACAAATCGCCTCGATCTGATCTTCCAAGCGATGATCGGAATCGAGAATGTGAAGCGCCGCCCGATGCTCGCGCGCCCAGCGAATGCTGTTCTCAACCGGCACGATGTCATCGTGCCAGCCGTGCACGATCGCGGTGGGGACGGCAACGCCTTGCGGCGTGTGCTGCTCGAAGCCGGGCATGTAGAAGGCCGGTGCCAATAGGAACAGAGCGCGTGCGCCAATCCGGCTTGCCGCAGCCGCGGACACATGCCCCCCCATGCTGGAACCCACGAGAACCGCCGGTTCTTTGAGTTCAAGCCCCACGCTGACGAGTTTTTTCACCCTCTCGCCGGGATCCTCCATGCCGCGGTAATCCACCGATTCCACGCGCAGTTCAAGGTCCCGCACCACCGCCGCCATGGCGGTGATCTTCGCACCCCAGGGGCCGCTTTCCTTGCCGTGCGAAAACACCACAGTTTTGAACGATTGGCTCAAGAAATCCACCTTTGCGGCCGCTACAGACGCATGGTATTGGAAGATGAACAGCCGGGCGCCGCGCACGAAATGCGCCGCGCCATCGACTGGCTGCGCGACTGCGCCGACCTTGACGGCGTCGATGCCATCGCGCTCGAAGCGTTGGCGGCGGCGGCCGTGCATTTCTCGCTGCCGGCCGGCAATCTGTTGTTCGAATCCGGCGCGACTCCGGACGGAGTATATCTGGTCGCCAGCGGCCGGCTAGGTGTTAAGACGCCCGCAAAGGCTGGGCTTACCGCCGAGATCGAGCGCGGCGAGCTGGTGGGCGAAGCCGGCTGGCTGCTCGGGGTCGAGCGCAGCGCAACCGTGGTTGCTCTGCGCGACAGCGAGCTGCTGCTGATACCGAACGCGGAGTTGGACCGCATTGCGGTTCGTTCCACCCATTTCTCCCTGGCGTTGGCGCGCCTGTGCGCGCGCCGGCTGCGGCACAGCAACCGCCAGGAATACAAACCGAAGCGGGCGCGCGTGTTTACCATCGTACCGAGCAGCATCGAGGTCGATGTGGCCGATTTGGCCACCCGCTTGGTGAATGAACTGCAGTGCGCAGGCCGAACGGAGCTGCTTTGGGACGCGCGCGCCACCACACATACGGCGGACTGGTTCTATCGCATCGAAGAGGCCAACGACTATGTGGTGTATGTGGCGAATTGGGTTCCCTCCGGCTGGACCCGGCAATGCTGCCGCCAGGCCGATGTCATTCTCATGGCAGCGCCGGCCTCGGGCTCTTTGACCCCATGGCCGAGCGGCATTGCCGAGGCGGCGATTGCGCGCGGCGCGCGGGTTGAACTGGCATTGCTGCACCAGGGGCGGATCGAACCGGGATGTGCCGATCGATGGCTTCAGAGCTTGCCGGTTTCGCTGCATCATCACATCGTTGCGCCGGCGGACTTAGGCAGGGTGGCGCGACTGCTCACCCGGCGCGGCGTCGGCCTGGTGTTATCGGGCGGCGGTGCGCGGGGATTTGCGCACCTTGGCATCATTCGTGCACTGCGCGAATCCAGAGTGCCGCTCGATTTCGTCGGCGGCGTCAGCATCGGCGCCATCATCGCGGCCGGTGTGGCCATGGGCTGGAGCGATGAGGAAATGCGGCTGCGTTATCGCAGAAGTTTCGTCGACACGAACCCCGTCAACGACTACACCTTTCCGTTCGTCGCCCTGACGCGCGGCCGCAAGGTATCGCGGCTGCTCGACCGGGCGTACGGCGATGTGTTGATCGAGGATTTGCGCGTTCCATACTTCTGCATCAGCGCCAACCTCACCACCGGACGGGCGCTCGAGCATCGCACCGGCCGCGTCGCGCATGCTTTGCGCGCCTCGGTTGCCATACCGGGCATCATGCCGCCCGTGTTTCACGACGCCGGTGTGCTCGTGGATGGCGCCGCGATCAACAACCTGCCCGTGGATTTCATGCAGAGTCATGCGCCGGGCTTCGTGATCGGCAGCGATGTCGGCGCTGATCACAATTTCGGCACGCGCCGCGTCAATATATTTCAGATCCTGATGCACGCCGGAATGGTCAACAGCGCCGCGAGCGAGCGCGCCCATCGCGACCTGGCCGATGTACTCTTGAAGCCGCCGCTCGCCAATGTCGACCTGCTCAATTGGCAGGCTTTCGATCGCGCCATCGAGGCGGGCTACTTATACGCGCGATCAGCCCTCGAAGAGCTTCCGGCCATACCGCGCCTGAAGCCGGCGGTAACCGACGCCGCCAAATCGAATTCGCTGGCACTCGAACTGCAACGGCGCCTCGCCGCTACGTTCGCGGCCGGGTAGGGGCTAGGACAGGCTCCTGACCATTCCGTCGACCCATTCGAGCTCAGCGGGGCTGTACTGGGAAAATTTGAGCGGATTGAGACTGACGGACCGCACCTTGACCCCCAGCGCCGAATGCGAAATGCGAAAGCAATGAAATTCATGGTCGCGACTGGCCGCAAAGCCGATCACCAGGTGAAACTCGCCGCTGCCCGCGGCCCAAGAGTTGACCCGCCCGTCGCAGATGACGAAAAAGGCATCCTCCGCGCGGCGCGCGCCAAAAGTGCCGGATTCATGCAGGCCTTCGAAAAACACGCGCACCTGCGCGGCTACCGATTCGGCGATCTCCGACGGCGATTTGGCCTCATTGACCCAGCGGGTGCCGCGCTCGATGCTATTCAAGATAAAGAGGGCCAGACGGCGCGGCCAGAGGTATTGCCAATCCCTGTTCACGGCACTGCCCGCGGCCAAGATGCGCGCCCGCACTCCGCTGCGCGCGGTCGAGCGGATCGCCTGCAGAGTATTGACCCCCAAGCTGGCGAGCTTCACGCGGCGGTCTTCGCTGACCAGGCAGGCCGGCCTATACCCGGGGCGCAGGACCGCCTCTTCATGGTCCGCGGGAACCCAGACCGGAAACATCTCATCGTAGCGCGCCAGCATGCCGGCAACTGCGCCGCACGGCGCAAAGGATTCGAAGTGGCCGCGCAGCTTGTCGTGGGCGAGTACCCGCGGAAAGTACATGAGGGCGTGTTCGTTGAAGAAATTCCAATTGCGCAGCCCCGCCAGCGCATCGTCCGCGGTATGCCAGCTGCAGGGCGGGTCGACGATCAACAGCGCGCGGCGCTCCTTGCAATAGCGCGCCGCCACCAATAGCACGCTCGGACCGATGTCCCGCTCCCGCGTCAACGGTGGAATGCACAGGAAATTGAAGTATTCCGCCTGCGAGAGTGCAAACAGTCCGGTGCGATCCGTGCTCGAGCCGATCAAGTCGTAGTCGGTGAGCGGCGCTCCGTCATCGCCGTCCGAATTCGACATGACGTAGGCGGTGGCATGCCCACTCGCCGGATCCATGGTTCGATCGGGCCGCTGCGTCGGCACCTCGCCGCGGACTCGAATCAGCGCGGATTGTGCGAGGACCAGCGGCAAGTACGATTCCTCGGTCGGCGATATCGACAGGCGGTGGAAAATTTCCTGGTCTTCGACGTGCCCTGTTCCCTGCACGCGTACCCGCTGCACGGTCAGGTTGAAAAGGCCAGCGGCCTCCGGCGCTATGTTGTCGTAGTCGACGCTGGCCCTCAAGAACTCTCTGGTGCCCGGGCGCATGGCTTGCAGCTTGAGCGACTGTGAACCCGCGTGCAGCGTCAGCGTCGCCGCACGCGCCCCATTGACCACGCGCACGATGAGCGCCTCGCACCCGCCGTTGTCGAAGAATTGTTCGACGGCGTAGCCCAGCAGACTGGGCTGCCAAAGACCGCCGAATACATGCTGGAATTCTGCGAAACTCTTGACAAGGATCGGACGATTGACCGGACCGCGCAGCGTACGGCCGACGAAGGCTGTGCGCGCCGCAGGGAGGCGCGGGATGGATCGGTCAAGGTCGCGCTGTTCGTCGACCTGTATGCTTTGGTTGCTCGGCGTCACCAATTGTTTTTCGCTGCGCGCATGCGCGCGAACTGTAACACAACCGGCTCATCGCGCGCGTACACCGGCGTCGCGCCGGTCAGTCGGCGTCGCACCGGTCAGTCGGCGTTGCGCCGGTCGTTCGATTGCGGTCGCTCTGGTTCGACGCCTCATCGCGGCGCCGCTGTTCCTCGATGCGCGCCTGTTGCTCTTCAGTCCTCTTGCGGGAAATTTCCTCGAGCATGACTTTCAGCCACTCGCTGATCATTCGCTCGCCTCGGCGGGCGGCTCGATGATGGCTTCGATCGCCGCGACAGTTTCCGGATGATATCCCGGACGCGCCTTGGCGAAGATGCGCCGCGCGAGCTCGGGACCGGTTGGCGTTTTCATCAAGGCCTCGTACAGGGGCGCGGCGAGCTTGCGGCGGCCGATGCTGTTCAGGTAATCCTCCAAGCGCGCAAAGCCTGGCTGATAGTCATTGGCGATCACCAGCTTGAGCCACCTTTGCTCGATCTCGTCGTTCGGATTCCTGGCAAAGCCATACGCCTTGTCCAGATCCGCGAGTTGCGCGGCGCTTAAGGTAGCCGGCATGCCGTCGAGGAAGTCCAGCCATTGCGGGGTTACCCAGTCGAGTCCGAATTTCTTGAGCTGAGGTTTGCCGGCGAGCCATGCCGCCCTGGCCTCCTCCACGGGTTGAAACATCACGGTCGCAGGCAATACGGCATCCGCCGGGATACCCGGACTGAAGACCCACGCATTGGCTTGCTGCGCTGAGACGATGCCGGGAAAGCGCTCGAGCAGATTTGCCTGCAGATAGGCCAGAAACTGCTCGGTGGTGACGCTTTTGAATGCAAAATGATCGAAGTAGCCGCGCAAGAACTGATCGAAGCGGTCGCGGCCAAATTTGGCGTCGAGATAATTCAAGAACAGACGTCCCTTCTCATAGGGAACCTCGCTGAACCCCTGGCCAGGATCGCGATCGCGCAGATCGATCGCCAGGACCTGATCGGCGGATTTGCGTTTCGCCAGATCGGCGCGCAAGGAATGCAAACCCAGCACCGCTTCCATCGACGAGCGCGATTCTCCGTACAGCGCCGTCATGATGCGGCCCTGCAGGTAAGCGCTGAACCCTTCATTCAGCCACAGATCGCGCCAGGTGGCATTGCCGGCCGAATTCCCAGCCCAGGAGTGCGCGAGTGTGTGCGCGATCACCGCCACCGAGCTCTTGTCGCCTGCGATGACGGTCGGAGAAATGAACGACAGCCGCGGATTCGGCGTGCCGCCGACGGGAAAACCCGGCGGCATCACCAAGATGTCGTAGCGAATCCAGCGATATGGCCCGAGTGTCGTCTCGCAGGCCTGAATCATCGATTCGGCATCGGCGAACTCCTTGACGGCTTGCTTGATCAGGGATTTGTCGGCATAGACGCCGGTGCGCGGGCCGGTTTCCTTGAATTCCCAATCGCCGACCGCCAGCGCGATCAGATAGGAAGGCACCGCCTGCGTCATGACGAAGGAGTATTCGCCGTTGCGCTTCGCCTTCGGATCATTCTCCGCGCTCATGACCGCCCGCACATCGGAGTCGGTATGAACGTGGGCCTTGTAGGGGGTGCGCACCAGCGGCGTGTCCTGCAGGGGAATCCAGGTGCGGGCACCGATGGGTGCCGACTTGGTGTACAAAAAAGCCTTGTGCCGCGCGGTCTGTTTCGATGTCAGCCATTGCAGCGCCGAGGAGGCGGGGGTGGTTTCATAATCGATTCTGATGGTTTCGGTGGTTTTCTTCGACGGCGTCAGTTCGATGACCAGCGCGCTGCCGAGAATGGGATCGGGTTTCTCCAGGTGAAAAGGCCGGCTGACCCAGATCGTTTGATTCTTGGCGGTGGCCCCCAGCACGTCCGTCGCCTTTTGCCTCACATCGTTGATCATCAGCCCCTTGCTATCGAGCACCAGTTGAGTGGCGCGTGGATCCAAGCGCTTGAATTCAAATCCGGCGACGCCGGTGATGGTCTGGGCCTGAAGATCGACCCGCATTTCCAGCTCCAGCTGCGTGGCCCTGAACTGATCGACATTGGCATAGGAGTGATAGTCGAATCCAGGATCGATAGGCCCATTGTCCGCGGTGTGCTGCGCGCTGAAGGAATGGCCCCCGGAAAATAACAGCGCGAGAACCGCAACAGCCCGACGCGTCATGCAATCATCCCTAGTGAACGGCAGCCTGAGTCTGCGTCGCCGGCGTGGTGGCGGGTGCAGCCGGCGGCACCGGCTTGTCGCGGCCATTCAGCAATTCGTTGAATGTCTTCTCGTCCACCAGCAAGCCGGACTGGCCGTCCCAATTGGATCCGGCGGGCAGGATGTTCTGCACCAGCAACGATTGCGATATGACGGCGTCGATTCCGTCGCCGCCGCCGGTGATCGGCACGGGCACGGCGCGCGGCGCGTGCGCCAAATCGCCGACGCGCTGCCAGTCAATTTCCTCGTCATGCGCGGCAATCCTTGCGCGCAGTTTTGGACTCAGCAAATTGGCGAGCAAACGCTTGCGGTCATTGGACCAATTGCGCGAATCGTCTTCCATGACGGCATAGGCTTGAAAGTACAGCGTGCTGTCGCGCGAGCCGAAAAGATAGGGCTGATTGACCACGGTGACTTTCGTGCCGATCGGGATGAGATCGAAAAACACGGCAATGTCCTCCGGATACAGGCGCATGCAACCGTGACTCGAGCGCATGCCGACGCCGTAGGGCTTGTTGGTACCGTGAATCAGATAGCTCGGCCATCCGAGGCGAAACTCGTATTGCCCCAACGGATTGTCCGGACCCGGAGGCACTTGCGCGGGAAGCTTTTCACCACTCTCGGCATGCTCATCGCGAACCGATTTCGGCACCACCCAAATCGGATCCTTCTGGCGGCTGATGATCTTGGTCGTGCCTTCGGGAGTCTTCCAGCCCACCTTGCCGATGCCGAGCGGGTGCGTATACACCGTCTCCGGCTCGCCTTTTTTGTGAGGCGGGTAGTAAAAAATGCGCATCGCCGCCACGTTCACCACGACCCCTTCATGGGGAGCTGCCGGCAATACGAACTGCGTGGGCACTACTACCTCACGCCCAGCCCCCGGCAACCAAGGATCCACGCCCGGGTTGGCCGTGAGCATCTCCTCGTAGCCCACATCGAAACGGCGGGCGACATCCGGCAGCGTGTCTTCCTTGCTGATGATCGTTCGTTGCACGTAGCCCACGACGCCGCTGCCCTGATCCACTGCGAAGTAATGTGTTTGGGTTGGCTTGGGCAATTCCGGTTTGGGCGGCGGCACCGTCTTGACCACCGGCGGCGGTTCCTTCGGAACGGGGCGAAACAACGAGCATCCGGCGCTGCTCATGGCGCCGATGCACAGGGCGAGCCACAAAGTCCTTTGAATCAAGGCGATGAATTGATTGGCCATCGATTCCATCTACAACAAAGCCGGGCGATCAGGCAATTCATTATTATGATTGTGCGCCGATGGATCCGATCGCGCCGGAAAGTGGCGCGCCAAGAGCTCGCCGATGGCCTCGATGCCGGCGATCGAACCGGCCTGAAACCGGCCGCCGCGAAAATGCTCTTCCATGAGCCGGCACACGGCTGCCCACTCGGCCGGGCTGACCTTGCCCCGGAAGCCGCGATCCGCGACGATTTCGACGTGGCGATCCGCGAGCTGCACATAAATCAAGACGCCGTTGTTGGCGTCGGTATCCCAGACTCGCAAAAGCCCAAATACCTCGAGCGCGCGGTCGTGGGGCGCGATCTCATGCCAGACGTGCAGCGGCGTCAAAGCCGTTTCGATGGCGAATCGAAGCTCGCCGTCGTGGGTGCGCTCGACGCGCGCGATGGCCTGCTCGATTGCATCGAGAGCGGTGCCCGGAAACAGCATGCGAGTGCGCCAATGCGTCGCCGTGACATGCCGGATCATGCGTCCTAACTTCATTACCAACTTCCCGAGGCGCCGCCGCCGCCAAACCCGCCGCCGCCGCCGCTGAAGCCACCGCCCCCTCCGCCGCCAAAGCCGCCCATACCGCCAAGTCCGCCGCCCAAACCCCGTCCCCAGCCGCCGCCGCCCGACCATCCGCCGCGCGACCCGCCCGTCAGCATGGCGAACAAGAAGGCGACCAGGCCGGCCGCCACGCCGATGGGCAACAGATGACTGAACAGCCAGGCAATGAGGCCCGCAAGACCGCCGGTGGCGGCCGACCCAAACACCCGTCCGAACATCGAGCGCAGCACGCCGCCCGCAACGATGACGACGACCAGCAGAACTGGCAGCAGATGGGTGACGCGGGGGGTGTGCTCCCATTTCCTGTCGGGCTCCGGTAGCGGCTCGCCATCGACCACGGAAATCATCTGATTGACGCCGGCTTCCACACCGCCGTCGTAGTCACCCAGTTTGAAGTGCGGCGTCACGGTCTCGGCGATGATGCGGCTGGCGATGGCATCCGGCAGCGCGCCCTCCAGTCCATATCCCACTTCGATGCGCACGCGCCGGTCATTCTTGGCGACGATCAATATCGCCCCATCGTCGACACCCTTACGTCCGAGCTTCCACGCCTCCGCGACGCGAATGCCATACTGCTCGATTTCCTCGGGCTGCGTGCTGGGCACGATAAGCACCGCGATCTGGCTGCCTTTCTTCGCCTCGAAGGCCGCGAGCTTGGCTTCGATGCGCGCGACTGCCCCGCCGGACAGGGTGCCCGTGAGATCGGTTACCCGTGCGGTGAGCAGCGGCACGGCGACGTCCGCGCTGGCCAGCGCGGCGCCAAGCAGCAGGAGCAGACCTGCTCCGAAACGGGCAACTCGCACGGTCTAGTGCGCGGGCGCAGCGGCAGGCGCAGGCGCAGGCGCGAAATCCACTGTCGGCGGTTTGGAAATCGCCGCCTCATTCTCCACGGCGAAATTGGCTTTGGTTTTGTAGCCGAACATCATCGCGGTCAAGTTCACCGGGAAGGATCGTATGAACGAGTTGTAACCCTGCACCGACTGGATATAGCGATTGCGCGCCACGGTGATGCGATTCTCCGTGCCTTCGAGCTGCGCCTGCAGATCGCGGAAATTCTGATCGGACTTCAATTGCGGATAGTTTTCGGCGACCACCATGAGACGGGACAGTGCGCCCGACAGTTCGCCCTGAGCGGCTTGGAATTTAGCCAGCGCGGCCGGATCGTTGACCAACTCGGGCGTCACCTGAATTGAGCCGACCTTCGCCCTGGCCTGCGTCACGCCCAGCAGGACGGTTTGTTCCTGGGCAGCGTAACCCTTGACGGTATTGACCAAGTTGGGGATGAGATCAGCCCGCCGTTGATATTGATTGAGCACTTCCGACCAGGCAGATTTGACCTGCTCATCTTGCCGTTGAATGGTGTTATAGCCGCAACCCGAGAGCAACATGCCGGCGAGCGCGACACAGGCGAAAGCTAATTTACCCATCTTCCCCTCCTGCCCCTGTGGGTTGGGGCCGTAGCGCGAAGTCTACCACCTAGCAAAAAAAAGCCCCGAGTGTTGAGCTCAGGGCTGAGATGCGGACTTCAATGAAGGGAAGTAAAGCCCGCTAGGGGATCTTCAATGGCTTTGGCTCAGTGCAGTTGGTGCCATTGCAAAACTTGTATATCGGTCTCCTCGAGATCGAAACTACGCGCGAGCATTCGTGCAATGTCGCGATCACCTTCGACGCTGCCGGAGCGGCCCAGCAATTCGACGACGCCGCGATATTCGTTGTACTCAATAGCGTCTTCCGAGTGCGCGATAAAGTGGGTGTAGTATTTAGCGCTCATGGGTACGAAGCTTATGTTTCGCTGCCCATGCAATCTGTGAACAACCGCTCAGTCGGTCACCGTTGCTCTGGATCCATTTCACGTCCTGGAACGTCCCTTAAGAATATTGCACCGTGTCAAGATACCGCCCGCCCACCCCGCCCG
>Ga0210394_10007889_pt1 | contig 11085 bp, 10 predicted proteins | sample IncBWC12MmetaG_FD_160121 | JGI IMG/M metagenome (GOLD analysis project Ga0210394, IMG submission 160121) | Forest soil microbial communities from Barre Woods Harvard Forest LTER site, Petersham, Massachusetts, United States - Inc-BW-C-12-M | ecosystem: Environmental > Terrestrial > Soil >... | reverse complement strand
CAACAGTCCGTACAGCCTGCTACGCGCCATCCGTCAACGTGGGCGCAGCAGGCACCTCGCCGTCTTGGTACAACCCGTACAAGGACTGATGCTGACGGAAGCCGCGCAATTCGAAATGGCCGATTTCAAAGACCGGTGCCGCAACTTCGGCGGCAAAAGCACCAGTCATGAGCAGTGGCCGGCCAACATCCTTGCAGAGGAGTTCCAGCCGGCTGAGGATGTTGATGTCGCGCCCGACGGCGGTGAAGTCGAGGCGATTGCCAGAGCCAATATTGCCGTATGCGGCATCACCATAGTGCAGAGCAATATCGATGGAAATATGCTGCTGGACCTCGGGCGGTGAAGCCTGGAGCGCAGCCAGCGTTGTCTGCGCTGCAACCAGGGCCGACTCACAGGCCAGCGCCGGATCATCGCCGGTGACTGGAAAGATCGCGATGACCGCATCACCGATATACTTCAGGATGTCACCTCCGCTGCCGATGACGCCAGGGACGACCAGATCGAAGAAGGCATTTAGGAGTTCAATGATTCTTTGCTCCGGAAGCTCATCTGTCAGTCGGCTGAAACCACGCAAGTCGGCGAGCAGCATTGCCGCCTTGATGTGGTGGACGTTTCCGCGCTGGACGGCGCCCGCCATAATCCGCGCGCACGGATCTCGACCTACATAGGTGGCAAGAAGTTCACCATAGATCCGCCGGCCCGCCGTCACTTCGAGAACTGGGGCAAAGGTCGGCACTAGATAGCGAAAGAGTTCAACGTCCGCTTCCCTAAACCCGCTGGGAGCGTCGCTTCCCCACGATATCGCGTTAACGATCCGATTCGAAAAGATAAGGGGCGCCATCACGTAATGGGTAATGCCTTGCGCCCGCAGCGTTGCGAGGATCGGGAAGCGCCGATCGGTGGCTTCGCTAAGGACAGTATCAAGCCACTGTCCGGCTTCGATAACGTACTGAAGGGGGCTATTCTGGTAATCCGACGTAGACTCGATACCGTGTCGCGACGTTCGGAACTCGGTACTCTGTCCACGGCGCCAGATACGCGATATTCCCCGGAATTCTGGATGCAGCGTACGGACATGCACTGTGGCGCGGGCTATCGGCGCCCCGAGCACGGTGAGCTTCTCGCAGAGCATCTCAAGAAGCCCACCGGTATCGGGCGCAAAACGTCCTTCCTCGCTTAGCCAGCGCAGAAGCTCGGCCTTGCGATCAGCAAGTGAGAAATCGAGATCCTTGGTCACATTTCACCCGAAGTTTCCCAGGGCACATCCGCAACGATAAGTTCCTGTAGCGCGCTCGCAGCTCGGCTGGAAATTTCGTGCTGGCAGTGTCATGCCGGGCCGTCGCTTCATCGAGCCACCTTTCAGCCCGAGGAGAGCAATTTAGCACGGCCTGATGGCAGAGTGGTGGCCTCGTAGGTCACAGCAAATGGGGTGCTCGAAAGGCGTTTGGGGGGGCGCGGTCTGGTAAAATATCTTTGGTGGTCACCGATGTCCGGATCGGGTCAGACTCGGAACTCGACGAGAGTAACCGGCATGTCCGTTCTACCGTCAGGAAGAGACATCGTCAGCCTGCACGCTCGGGTCCGGTTTTGGTTGGTCTCTTCCGACGCCCTCACTACTGGTGTATAGTCCATCCATTGCTTTGGGGAGCTGCCACCGGGACGTGCCGATGTCCCGAATTTTTTAGCGGCAGCGTCGAAGCCGTCGGCAGGCATTGGACCTAAATCGACCGGCGCATTTTTTTGGCCGGTGTTACCAGCACTCGCGCGCATTCGCGCACGCGACGATTCATTCGCGCGAGACAAATTGCACGTCCGTACGCTCTCAACGAGTTGGGGAGGCACCATGAAACGTGCTCTGATGTCAGTAGTAGCTTTTGTTTTCCTTTTGATGTTGCCCGAGCCGTTAGCGGCTCAGTCAAGATAACGCTTACAAAAAATAAACCTACGTTTCGCGGGTGTCTCAGCAGCCAGAGTCTGCATTCAGTGCTGCAAGCCGCGCGAGCCAACCAAGGAGGAAGTCCATGCTTCGTACACTAATAATTAGCGCAGTGTTGGGCGCAGCTCTCACGCTCTCAGCCGCCACTTTCGCGCAGCAAGGGGGCACGGCCCAGGAAGCTCGGGCCATGCTCGACAAGGCGGTCGCCGCTGTAAAGGCGGACCAGACCGTGGCGCTGGCGAAGTTCCTCAAGGGAGAGGACGGGTTCTTGGACCGCGATCTTTATCCATTCTGTTTCAGAATCGCTGACGGGAAGACCCTCGCCAGTCCGAAGGCTGTTCCAGCTGGCACGGACGTTAGAACCCTTAAAGACGCCACCGGCAACGCGTATGGTCTGGCAATCTACGCCGCGGCGCAGAAGCCGGAAGGTCAAATCACTGAGCTGCAGAGCTACATGTTTCCAAAGCCGGGCACCACCACGCCGACGTTTCCGAAGGTGAGCTTCGTAACCAAGGTCGGCGAACTGGGCTGCGGCGTCGGATACTACAAATAGACCATCCACAAGCCAGCGACACTGGTGGGCGGGAACATATACCGCCCTGTCTTAACAAATGACCCCGCTCGTCTTCGGCTCAGCGGGATGTTTATCGACGCCGCCGCGCTGTCGAGCAGCGTGATGAAATCGCGCCGGTTTCAATTGATGGAGCAGCATTCGGTCTCCCGCTGGCAGGGCCGGATCGCAGGATATCGAATTGGCAGGGATCAGTCAGCGAGAAACCGAGCCTCTTCACAACCCGCTGCTCGCTGACATACGCCCAGAGTCCGTTTGGGGTCATTCGTCGTTTCCGCGATGTCGGCTGTGAGTCCGCTTTACCCCCAAAGAACCGACATTGTTAGTTAGACCAGCCATTTCCGAAAAGTGCCACGAGCCGACATGCCACCAATCATCCCGGACAGGGAATTTATCTGGCGTGACATCAGGAGTCGGGTCACGACCGAGACCATTGCGTAGCTCACCGCTTGCCGGTCCGCGCGATCGTGGCGTAACCCACTTCGGGCTGCAAGTATTGGGGAGTGCGCTTCCCACGCCGAACTGGCCGTCTGTGGGGTAGATGGTGGACGACACGCGCGTGAGGCACGCCATCCACCATATAATTCGACCGCACAGTCATGGGGATCATCATTTACCCACGCTGCTCAGCCGTGTCTTTGCGCCAGCCGAGGAATGTCAGGATGAAGCCTATTGTAACAACCGTGCTCGTTGCCAGCAGCGCCGGGTCGCCGTACTGCGTGTAGAGCGTCAACAGCGCCGTGATGATGAAAGCACGCACAGGCAATGTCAGTGCATAGGCGCGCGACACTTCTCGGATGATCATTCCGGCTACGATCAACCCGATCGCGAAGAGAAATACTCCGCCGATGCGGAGCCCGAGGTCATCATAGACATGGTTGCTGAACAACAGTTGCATCGTCATCTGCGGCACGAACATCAGAGCCAGACCAACCGGAAGCGTATAGCCGGCGAGGTAATACAGGCTGAGACGTGTTCTCGGTAGTTCATGGCGTTTGGCGGACGTAGCGTTCACAACAGTGGTGGATAGCGCGTTCATGGCCTTTCTCCTTGGTTTGATCACGGGTGCAGCCCCGTTAATCGGAATGTAGGCGAGAGGGAGCATGGCGCAAATGTCATTGTTGCAACTTTTTAGGACATGATATACAGTCGGTCCAAGGAGTGTCGCGCCATGCACAAAGTTGGCTTCGTCGTATTTCCGGGCTTTCAGGTCGGCAGCTTCGAGGTCGTTACCGTTTTCGAGGTGGCCAACCTGGTCATTGGTAAGCGGTCCTATAGCGTACGAGTCATAGCTGAGGGCGGCGGACTTGTGCCGTGCTCGGCGGGTTTCAAAGTCGACGCCGAACCTTTCAGCCGTTCGCGCTTTGACACAGTGATAATTGCACCTGGGCTCGAGATCGAATGGCCGAGCGCGGGCCTGGTTCAATTTGTACGCCAATCATTGAAGACGGCGCGTCGGCTTGCTGCTCCTTGCACTGGGGCATTCATACTGGCCGAAGCAGGCGTCCTGGACGGACGGCGCGCGACCACACATTGGGCCTTTGCCCACGAGTTAAAGAGTCGCTTTCCCGAGGTTTCCGTGGAGGAGGACCGCATCTTCATGGTCGACGGTTCAGTCTGGACATCGGCTGGAATGACGGCGGCGATCGATCTTGCCTTGGCAATGGTCGAGCGCGACCATGGCGCCGAGGTGGCGCGCTCCGTCGCGCGCAAGATGGTCGTCTATCAACGCCGCGCCGGCGGGCAGTCGCAGTTTTCGGCCCTTCTCGACTTGGAACCGAAGACCGACCGCATCCAGAAAGCCCTCACCTATGCCCGCCTTAACTTGCAGAAGGACCTTTCCGTCGAGGCGCTCGCTGATATTGCGGGGCTCAGTCCACGTCAGTTTAGTCGCGCGTTTCGCGAAGAAACTTCGCAATCTCCAGCCAAGGCCATCGAGCACCTTCGCGTTGAAGCGGCGAGGTTGATGCTGGAAGAGGGGCGGCTGCCGATTGAGGTCATCGCAAACGAAGTTGGATTTGGCGACCGAGAGCGGATGCGGCGATCCTTCATTCGTAACATCGGCCATCCGCCGACGTCCGTCCGGCGGAATGCCTCACAGAAACGGGCCACCGGAACAGGAGCGCACACGACGCCATGACGGGTCTCAGTGGTTGAGATCGCAACCAGCACTCATCGGGCTTGAGGATTGGCGAACGTCGGACGCGCGGCAAGTCTGCTTCGGGTCATTCGCGACCGGGTCGAACCAGCAGGAAGTCTGGCGATGTCCGCTATGCCTCGAAAGCGGAAGTAAACCCAGAGCATCTGCATCTGGCGGTGGTCTCGATCGTAGAGTGGAGTAGTCGGATCGCAAGCATTTCGGCTGCCAAACTGTTGTCCCCGGCCTCGACCCGATGAGAGAACGGCCGCGCCGTGGCGAAGCGCTGTCCGCAAGCTCCTAACCGGACGAACTCTCAACTTCATTCGAACCATTCTCCGACTTCGAGGCTTGTTGATTTGACTCCGTCCTTACTTTGCTGGTCGGTAATGTGAATTGAAAAATAGCTCCCCTGGGAGTGTTGGCTGTCGTCCACAATTGTCCCTGATGAGCTTCGACAATCGAACGGCAGATCGATAGTCCCATGCCCATGCCGCTGGGCTTGGTTGTGTAAAATGCGTCGAACAGGCAATCAAAACTCTCCGGCTTAAGTCCCGGACCGGAATCCTGCACGGTGACGAGGACACCGTTTGATCCATCTTTTCCGGAAGCGATCCTCAACTCTCGTGCCCCCTCACTGACGGCGCTCATTGCTTCGAGGGCATTGATGATCAGGTTCAGGATCACTTGCTGCAGTTGAACTCGATCTCCTTGAATGAGCGGCAAGCCGGCCGCGAGTTGCGTCCTTAACGAGACCCGGTTCTTGACCACCTCGCCATGGGTCAGCGCAATGACCTCCTCGATCGCTTCGTTGATCTCCAGTCCATCTTTCCGCGGGGGAACTTTCTTGATGAGCGCGTGTATACGGCCGATAACGTCGCCAGCTCGCTTGCCGTTATTGACGATTTCACCGAGGGAATACCGGGCTTGATCCAAATCAGGAGGTTGGCGCCCAAGCCAGCGCATCGCCGCATCGGCATTGACGATCACTCCGGTGATCGGCTGGCTGACTTCATGCGCAATCGATGCTGCAAGTTGCCCCATCGTCGTGACGCGATTGACGTGCGCGAATTCCGTCTGCATCTTGCGGTATTTCTGTTCACTTTCTCGGGCCTCTGCTTCCGCCCGCTTGCGCTCGGTCAGATCCAGTACGAAAGCGACGCCTTGGTCTCGTTGTTCGTCGAACGCAACCGAGCCGATTAGCGCCGGCACTCGGTTGCCATCCTTGCGGAAATACTCCCTCTCGTACGGTTGGACCGTTCCGGTCCTCTTTAGCTCGGTCACGGCCCGCTGATGGCGGTCGAGCCATTCCGGTGGCGTCAGTTCCGTCCAGCGGAGGCGACCCGCGACGACATCCTCACGGTCGTATCCCACCAACTGCAGGAATGCGTCATTGGCCTCGACTATGCGACCTTCGAGATCGAAAATGAAGATGCCGATAATGTTGGCGTCTACCAGCCGCCGGATTCGCGATTCCCTTTCACGCAAAGCAGCTTCGGTCTGGCGACGCGCCTCGTTCTCGGCTTGGAGCTGTCTGGTGCGCTCTTTGACCCTTTCTTCCAGGGTTTCGGTAAAGGTCCGCAGTTGCGCCGCGAGCTTCTCGCGTTGCCCCAGCAGCGCGGCAAGCGGCAGGATCGAGAGCAGGACGACCGCCATATAGAGCTGCAGGTAATGAATTTTGGCGAAGATGTTCGTGCCGGCGAAGGTTGCGATCGGCCCGTGGCCGGTAAACGTGCTCCAGATCGCCACTGTGGCTACCGCGGCTGCGGCGGTGGTGGCGCCGAGCAACCGGCCCTGGAAGGTGGTCAGCAGCAGGAACGGAAAGACGAGAAACAATCCCGGAACCGCGTCATGGAAGTCGAGATAGCCGACGATCGCGACCAGCCCGGCGAGCAGCAGCGTCTCGGGTATGACGCGGCGCCAGTCCGAGGTCCGAAGCCTCCGATCGGTCCAACAGAGCAGCAGAGGTGTGACAATCAGCAAGCCGCCGGCGGTGGCGAGGTACCAGTTCTCCCAGGCTTCGCCGAAAGGCACGTCGAGGGCGAGGTTGAGCAGCGCGGCGCCGCCCGTGGCACTGACCATCGGCACAAGCAGGGAGACCAGTGCAAGCCGCGCAATTGGCCAGACGCTTTCCTCGAGGGACGCGGTCTCTGTGAAGCCCGAGAGCGTCGCGACGAGCAGGATCTCCGTAATGTCGCAGGCCACCATACCAGGCCCGACGACCCACATGCCCTTGGCCGTGACGAGGATCTGCGCATAGTCGGCAAGAACGACGAGGCACAGCAAAGCAGGCCAGGTAGAGCGCCTGTTGCGCAGCAGCGCTGTGACGACGAAGGAGTTCGATATCCAGATTGGCGTATTGTGGGTGAACAGCGAAACGGAGACAACTGCCGCGGTGAAATACGCGATCGGCAGCGCCACCGCGAGCCAAAGCGGAGGCGCGGTCAGTTTCAGGTGGCCGAAGACCAAGGGCGCACGGACGAGAAGCATGACGCACGGTCCGTGTCTTACTATAGGGACGCCAGTGAGGATTTTTTTACTGCTTGTCGTGACTGTTGTAAAGCAATCACATACCCCTGTCGCGTTTCGCGGGACCGCCACGCCGACGCACACTAAGTACAAGTCCTTATCAGTTTGAGGCATTCGACTTCGTCAGGAACTGGACGAGTGCGACCGCGCCACTGAGCCTGCATCTGGCCCGCATATCGAAGGTTCTATTTCGCGAGCTTGCGGGCCAATGGCAAGACCTGGCGGGACGGATCCAAGAGTTGGAAGAGCGCCGTTGGGTCAGCAGCAGCTAATGGGTCGCGCCGCGTCATAATCATCTGCCCGGTGAGGAAGGAAGAAGAAAGATTTCTGGATTGGGTCAATCGCGTCATCTTGGCCGTCGGCCGGCTACTTCTGGTCTTCCCCGGTAAGCAGACATGCCAGCCAGCCGCCGGCATGTCTCAAGTGTGCCAACACCGGATGTTCGACAAGGGATCGTCGAAGTTAGTCCTCATTTTTCATCATTTCAGCCGACGTGCTTTGTACGAGAAGATGCTTCGCTGCAGATGCAGCAGCCTTCGCATAGTCCCGCGATCCGTGTACGAGCATCAAGGTAGCTGTCCCCTCGAGCAAGAGCACTACTTCGCGCGCGCGCGACTTTGGCAATTCGACGTTTCTTCTCTCAAATTCGCCCGCCAACCAATCTTCGACAGCCGCCTTGTGCTGTCTCGATATAACCCGCGCCGGGTGCCCCGGCTGATCCGCAAGCTCCATCACAAAGCGCGTGAATCCGGGTCCTTTCCATCGCGGCGCGGAAGCCCACTGCGCGAAATCGCCGAACAAGCGGTCCAGCATTTCGGAGATAGTGGGCACAGCACGCATGTCCCATTTTTCAATTTTCTGTAGTGCCAAGGCATTTTGCCGTTGCAACACCTCTGCAAGCAACTCGTCCTTGCTCCGAAAATGATCATAAAGCGTTCGCTTCGTAACGTTTGCCGCCTGGGCAATCTCGTCGACGTTTACCCGCGCAAAGCCGTTTCTGTAGAACAGCGTGTAAGCCGCATCCAAAATGCGCTGATGCGTCGCCGATCTGTCGCGCATAACTTTACCGATTAGTGAGTTTACATAGGCCTTGCGCGGCTCTTGTTTAGGTCAATTACTTGCGTGCGAGAAGTGAGAGGGAAGGGCTCATCATTAGCAGCCAAAAAGATACTGGCATGTGAACTGGACCACATTCGCCGGCGGGGCCGAGCTGCGTTCGAACCGCCGATCACGCAGGGGCAGACATCGGCTTATGTGACAGCTTCGATACATGGGTACCGACAATACAGGTTGCGAGTTCGTAAAATCTTCGGGTGATTGAGTCGCAAACGCAAAGTCATTTTTTCGCAGGGTGCATGTGAACCATTTCACAACCCTGTCGTGGTCTCGGTCGTAGTATTGGTCCGCGCTTTGATTGCATTTTGCAGGGAGTCTTGATCATGGAAATCACAGATCACACTGCCATTCGATCGCATTTGGCTGTTCGCAATTACGACGGCTTGATCATGCTCGGGTATGTAGCGTTCGCGATTGTCGCGATCGCTGTGCTTTACATTGCATCCAGTGGACCGGGAGCTACCGAAGCCGAACTCGCAATTGCAACGGTGTTGCCGTGACAAATGACCGACTGCGACTGGCCGCGTGGTGCTTTGTTATGTCCATCATCACGGCGGTCTGCCTATGGTCCCTGGTCGGCCCGCCCGAAACCCGAACCAAGGGCGTGTGGCATTCTTCGTCGCACGAATTGGCGGCTCGTCATTGAACAGGTGACAGCGAGCAAGCGCACCCGATGGTGTGCGAATGGACGGGCCATCACGGCTCGAGACTGAAGCTGATTTTTTGCAAGACCTTTTGGAGACGATGGTCATGCTTGAACAAATTGCTCGCGTAATGTTCTGGCTCTGCGTAGGCGAAATTGCCGCAAGGTCAGGTTTATTGCCGCTCCCCGCGCCGGTCACTGGCCTGATCCTGCTCTATGCCGAACTCGCCGTTCGGGGAAAGCCGCCAGACGATCTGGGTGTTCTTGCTGATCGGCTGCTTCAGTTCCTTGGCATGTTATTTGTACCGGCCGGCGTGGGCGTGATCGCCTATCTGGATGTCTTGAAGGCCGAAGCATTGCCGATTTTGGCAGCAGTGATCGGCGGTACAGCGATTACTCTTTTCGTAACGATGATGGTTGAGAACTGGCTTGGCATCGCGATTGCGAGAGGAGAGGAGCAGAAACCGCCCCGGCTTGAGGGAGCAGTTCGCGATGTCAACCTTTAGCCAGTTCACCAGCCTGACCTGGACTAGTCTGGCTGAAAAGCCGGTCCTGGAGACGGGCGCGACGGTGTTTGCCTTTTTGGCGGCCACTCGCATATCGCGCCTGGGCGGTAACCACCCGCTGCTCAATCCAACCTTGCTCGCAATTGTTCTAATTTCGCTTGGCCTCGAAGCAACGCATATCCCCTACGAAGCTTATTTGCGCGGCGCTGACCCCATCCATTTTATGTTGGGTCCCACGGTGGTGCTGCTGGCGGTGCCTCTATTTCGCCAGAGGGCCGTCATCCGCGCCTCCGCGCGTTTGATCGCGGTGGGACTGGCTGTCGGATTGCCTGTCGGAGTCCTGAGCGCCGTCGGACTCGCGTGGGTATTGGGAGCAAGTTCGCAGACCATCCTTTCCCTGGCACCCAAGTCGGTCACGGCCGGAATTGCCGTCGGCATATCCGAGCAGATTGGCGGCTTGCAGACGCTTACGATCGTTCTTGTGATCATGACCGGCATCACTGGTGCCGTTCTCGGACCGATCGTCGCGCGCCTCGCTCGTGTCGATGATCCGCGCGTCGTGGGCTTGACGATGGGCATTGCATCGCACGGAATCGGAACCGCTCGCGCTCTCCAGATCAATGAAGTCGCGGGCGCCTTTTCCGGACTTGGGATGGGACTGAACGGGGTGCTCACCGCTATCGTGCTCCCACTAATCTTCGGGTGGTTCCGATTTTAAAAAACCGACGGCATGCGACGTCCGTAAGCTCCAGATTCTTGATGGCATCCCTCAGGTAGGCGGTCAAAGTCTGCTGTAGCCATTCCCTTCCCGGAAGAGCAGCATGTCTGGTAATGGGACGGTCCGGCCGTGCTCCCGCCCCACCAGCAAGCGAAGCTTGTGCGGGGCGCCAAGGTGGGGAGCACGCCGTGCATCTGTCCAAACTCGACATCTGGAAGACGTCGGGGCCGGGCGAAGGAAGTATTGCTGCTCCGCTCTATGGCTGCGGGCGAATTGCGTGTACCAGCATCGCAATAGCGACGATCGCAATGACGTAACCGAGCAAGCGGTTAAGGCGACCGAACGGGTCGTGGGGAAGTTCTGTCATGTCCGAAGGAATGCGATCGCGCGGGCCACTCCGGTCGCCAAGTGTCAGCGGAGCCCACAGTGTAGGATATCCGTTTGAGGCCGTTTTCTGTACTGTGAAAAAGATGTACAACAAATAGGCGTCTATCAAAATGGTGACCGCCATGACGCTGTAGGCCCACGGGCTTTCCATCAAGTCCAGCTCGATCAACACCCGGGAGAGGCCGAATCCGACGACCCATGCATCAAAGCTCATGCATATCCGACGAAACGTCTCGGCATCCAGCCGTCGGATCAGATAGGCGCCAAGCGGTACTCCGACCACAACGCTGGGAATAAGCGCCAAAAAGATGTTCTCGCTTTCGGCTATAAACAGGCCAAGCTGATAATACACGACCGCGGTCACGCTCGACTCAGCCACGCGAACCAATGCGAGACCGGCCCGAAACTCGTTTTTGACCAAGCCTTGATTGTTGAACAAAATCGCTAAAGGAGGTCCTGAGATGGTCGTTACCGAATACAGGACGCCCAGCCCCGTTCCAAATGGGAGACCGATCAGCCAGCTGAACCGGACCGGCCTCCGC
>Ga0210394_10007888_pt1 | contig 11087 bp, 10 predicted proteins | sample IncBWC12MmetaG_FD_160121 | JGI IMG/M metagenome (GOLD analysis project Ga0210394, IMG submission 160121) | Forest soil microbial communities from Barre Woods Harvard Forest LTER site, Petersham, Massachusetts, United States - Inc-BW-C-12-M | ecosystem: Environmental > Terrestrial > Soil >... | reverse complement strand
GGCGCGCAGCAGCCGCATTTGGAGCGAGATCAACTTTCCGTCGTCGGGCATGTATGGCTGCATGAACCATTCCGAGTACAAACCCCAACCTTCGACGTTGGTGCTGTTGAAGGCGAACATGGCGCGCGCCAGCGACACGCCGCGCTCCACCATGGCGTCGAATTGCAGCTCGTGGCCGGGCCGGGCTTCGTGCGAGACCAGCGTCCAGGACGCGGCCGCGAATGTGAAATCGTCGTACTTGAGCGCCTTGCCGCCTTCGCCGGAGGTGCCCATGGGAAGAACAAACTGTCCGCGCTCGCCGTGATTGTCGATCATGCGCGGCGGGCGCATGTGCGGCGCGGGCTGCTGCGCGGTCTCGGCCGCGGTGGCGATGGTGATGATGGCGGGACGGTCCGGCAGCGTGATCAGATGCTCCCTGCGCAGAATCGCCTCGATGCCGGCCAGCCGCTGCTGGTAGTGCGGCAGGATCTGGTCGCCGGCGAGTTGATCCTTCTTGAGCACGCGAATCACATCGCGATATCCGGGCGAGGGCAAATTGCGCTCCCGCGCGATCTGCGTGGCCAGCTTCTGCATATCGCCCTGAATCTGGGTGAAGCTTTGATGCGCCAGGCGCGCCAGTTCCTGCGGCGTATAATCCAGGCCGAGCTCTTCGCGAGTGATCGCGTACACCTCCGGGGGCATGCGGAAATCCGTGCGCGCCGTGGGCAGGACTTCCTTGCGAACGAATTCGTCGTGGGCAGTGAGCTGCTCTTTTAGTCTCGCGAAAGCCTGCTGGGGATCTTTCAGATTGTATTTTTCGAGGAGCAAACCGATGCCCGTAACATACGCCTCGGTTTTGGCCAGATCTTTTTCGACCTCGGCCTTGGGCGGTCCCACCAATCCTGGGGTCTTGAGCTTTGACCGGAAGCGCTCTTCGGCTTGAAGCGTGATGGGGGTAAAGCCGGGTTCGAGGCCGGCATACTTGCGCAGGCGAACCAGCGCGGCAGGACGCCGCGCCTCCGCAACCTGATCCTGCAACAGGCTACTGATGCCGCCGTAAACCATTGCCGCTACGTTCGAGTACGGCAGCATGTGGCGTTCCGTAATCTCCGATTCGCGCACATCGCGGCCGGCGGAGTCGATCAGGATCTGAAGATCCTGGCGCACCAGCGGATCCTCCTCAGATGCCAGGCGGGATTGCAATTCTTTGCCGGCCGCCGTCAGGTCGGCACGAAAACGCTCCGGCCTGTCGGCCGTGAGCACCGTCACCCGGTCGTCGAGCCCCGCGGCTCCGGAGGCGCCCGCGCTTTCGGGCGCGTAGCGGGCGTTGATGTCGATCAACAACTGCGCATTCCGGTTGCTCTTGGCGACCCAGGCGGGAGGCGTCTGCGCGAATGCGGTAAGCGGCAGTAAGCAGAGAAGGAGGATCAGGGGCATTATACAAGTAGTATAGAGGTCACTCGCTCGAGGAAGCAGGCGGAGGCTTGAGTACCGCTCCGTTACCGTCGCGGTTCGGCAAGTAACGCATTCGCTCGACGGCCCATTCTGAGCCGCGACGGTGACGGAGCGGTAACCTTACGGACGGATGACGGGCTTGATCACCTTTAACCGGACCTTCGCCAGACCCGCGCGCACCATGCCGATCTCATCCGCCGCGCCCATCGAGAGGTCGATGATGCGGCCGCCGACAAAGGGTCCGCGATCGTTGATGCGCACTTCGACGCGTTTGCCGTTCTGAAGATTGGTCACCTCGATCCAGGTGTTGAAGGGCAAGGTGCGATGCGCCGCGGTGAGCGCGTGCATGTCGAAGATCTCGCCGGAAGAGGTGCGCCGTCCATCGTAAGGAATGCCATACCAACTGGCCACTCCGGTTTCACTCCATCCCAGCGGCGCTGGAGGCGGAGGAGCCGGAACGCGAGCAGTGACGCGCCGCCCGCATCCCGCCGAGATGACGAGCGATGCGGCGATGAGCGCCGCGGCCGCATGGAATGGCCTTCCGGACACTAAAACAATTCTACACGACGATGTTTTTTATCTTGGCGCGATCTCCATCGCGCGAGCGGCGCTGCTCGATCGAGCCGCCTCTTTCATTTTTTCCTTGACTTTCATCGCAAACAATCTTATAAAGGGGACACAACCGCGCTCTCTCGAATGAGTGGCGCGCAATTTGATGTAAAGGGAGAATCACTCAATGAAGAACGCAACCAAGAAAAAGGCGCCCGCGAAAAAGAAGGCTGCCCCGAAGAAGAAGAAGTAGCCAGGGCGCTCTACAAGAGCGTGTTTTAAAATCGACGGCCCCGAGCAATCGGGGCCGTTTTTCTTTGTAGCGGCATAGGGACGGAGCGGTCGCCTGCCGATTAAATGTGGAGCGGCGCGTGCCCAGGAGCGAAACATCCAAAGGTCCGGCCGCGACAGGTCCGTTGTGCCGCTCGATCCTGATGGCTTAACCTGAGGATGTGACCGCTGAACAAAGAGCCAATCTTGCCGTTGTGGTTTCAGTGAACTCCGAAATCATGCACGGCACGCCGTGCTTTACCGGCACGCGCGTCCCGGTTCAGACCCTTCTCGACTACATCGAAGAGGGCGATACGCTCGACAACTTTCTGCGAGACTTTTCGACCGTCACGCGGGAGCAGGCCGTTCAATTCCTCGAGCTGGCCAAGGCGCAACTCATCGAGTGCGTATCCATATAACAATTCTTGCCGGAGGTCGAACGCAGGCCGAAGGCCTGCTCCACGGGAGCCGCGAATCATTGAATGCGTAGTGTGGGGCAGGTCGGCGTCCTGCCGATTTCGGTCTACGAAAGAGCCGCTACAAAAGAGCGCCTTACAACAGAGCAAGGATGCGCGTGCGGAGATCCGCGTATGGCAGCGCGCCGGGGTGATACAACCGCACGATGCCGTTGCGGTCCACCAGCGCCAGTGTCGGCGTGGTGCTGGCTCCCCACACGCGGAAGTTCTCCTCATTCACCACGGCGGGCGCATCGATGAGGCCGGTGTAGAAGGTCTGGCGCACTTGCTCGATGTAGCGCGTCTCCACCTCCGGCGCTGCGTCCTGTCCGCCCGCGACATACCCGTACTTCTGCGTCGGCGCCAGGAACGCCAGCCCCTGGGGAACGAACTCGGCCTTCAACCGTTTGAGATCGGCGGCCTCGGCTTTACAGTCCGGACACCAGTGCGCCCAGAAGAAGAGCAGCGCCGGCTTGCCCTTGGGAATCGCCAGGCCTGCCAGCGCGGGAGCGGGCTTGCCCTCCAGGCTCAGCAGATTGACCACCTTTTGAATACGCAGGTGAATCGACGTGCCGTAATATTTCTTGAGCTCGTCTTGAAGATACGCGACGGCTCCGGCCCGTTCGCCCCGCGCCGCCATCACGTTTCCTTCCACCTCGATCGACGCGCCCAACGCCAGCGCCAGCGGAGCGTTCGGATCGCGGTTGAGCGGATGCTTCTTCACTTCCGCGGCGGAGAGCTGGTAGGTATCCTGCGACCACTTCTCGGCCTGATCCAGATTCTTGCGGCCCAGCTCGCCGCGAGCCATCCAACTCATCGCCTCCAGCACGTCCGGCGTCACGCCCACGCTGCGGCGGTAATCCTGGATCTGGCTGGCCGCGCCGGTGAAATCGTTCTGCGCGAGCCTCGCCCGCACGTCCGGAACGATCCCCGGCGCACCGCAAAGCAGCGCGGCCGATAGCAGCAGCAAACCGATTTTCCCGCGGGCTCCTGGCTTCTGGCGATAGGTCTTGATCATAGATTTAACGTTTTCAAGTATGCGCGGAACGCCTCACCCAAATCATACCGCTTCAGTGCGAACTCCACCGTGGCCTTCAGGAAGCCGAGCTTGTCGCCGGCGTCATAGCGCGTCCCTTCGAAACGGTATCCGTAAATAGGGCGGCTTCGGAGCAGGTGCTTCAGGCCGTCGGTCAACTGGATCTCACCGCCGCTGCCGGGCTCCACCGCGTCCAGGGACTTGAACACTTCGGGCGTCAGCACGTAGCGCCCGATGATCGCCAGGTTGGAGGGCGCGTCCTTAGCCTTGGGTTTCTCCACCATGTTGCGAATGCGGTACAGCCGGTTCTGCCCGCCGGCGTGCGATACGGGCTCGGCATCCACGACGCCGTAGGCGGAGATGCTCTCCATGGGCACCTCCATCAATGCCACCACCGGGGCGCTGTAGAATTCGTACACATCCAAGAGTTGCCGCAGGCAGGGGACCTCGGAATCGATGATGTCGTCGGAGAGGATCACCGCGAACGGCTCCTCCCCCACCAGCTCGCGCGCGCGGAGCACGGCGTGCCCCAGTCCCAGCGCTTCCTTCTGGCGCGTATAGGAGACGTCGATCATGTCGGAAACGGCGCGCACCGTGGCCAGCAGATCCTTCTTATTGCGCGTCTCCAGCAGATGCTCCAGCTCAAAGCTCACGTCGAAATGATCCTCGATCGCGCTCTTGCCGCGGCCGGTCACGATAATGATGTTCTGGACGCCGGACTGAATCGCCTCTTCGACGCCGTACTGGATCAGCGGCTTGTCCACCAGCGCCAGCATCTCTTTGGGCTGCGCCTTGGTGGCTGGGAGAAACCGGGTGCCGAGCCCGGCGGCGGGAAATACCGCTTTTCGCACTTTCGCTATCATCGTCTTGATTCTAGTATGCCTTTCTTGCAATGTTCGTTGATGACGATGTGGCGCACGCGCCTACGCGTGCCGCGTCGAGACTCACTCGAGACCAGCTTCGGATGCCGACACAATGTCGTGGGCGTGCGCCACGACTCCCGTCAAAAGAAGTCCCGCGCATCCGGAACGACAGGCGAAACCGCCTGTCCCACCACGCGACATCGGCAGCTTCGAAGCTTGGTGGGGCTTTTGCCACGGGCTGCTAGCAGCCAGCGGCCTGGCCGGCCGGCGCCCTCGCACGCTTTTGGTTGCACGCGCGCAGCCGGGCCGGAGGACAGGGGCGTCCGCCCCACTTACCGTGCAATCCGCCGCTTGGCAGGCTTTACCGGCTTGCTCAACTCCGCCTGCGCCTTCTTGGTTAGCTTCGCGAACACCAAATCGTAGGACAGTTTCACCAGTCGCTTGATCTCCGCGCGGCTCAGCGCATCCTCGCGTTCGAGGGCCACCCAATGCATGCGCGCGCTATAGGGCGCGGGCACGACGCCGGGCCGCTCCGTCAGCTCCGCGAACTCATCCGGCGTGCATTTGAACGACAGGCGATATCCGCGGGGACTCAGCGCGGCCGCCGCGTACATCTTGCCGCCGATCTCATTACTGCCAACCTTAAATACCAGATCGTCTCCCCAAAGCACGTGCTCGGTGGTGTGCGGCAGGGAAAGACAATACGAACGGAACCAGTCGATCATCTCTTCATTTCAACCCTTCATTTCAATTCGGCGATGGTCGCGCCGGAGCCGCCTTCCTCAGGCGGGGCCGCGTAAAATTTCTCCACGTACGGACTATTCTTCAGCACATCCGCCACGGCCTTCTTGAGGACTCCCATGCCGTGTCCGTGCACGATGCGCACACGCTCAACCTGCGCCAGCGTCGCGCTGTCCAGAAACTTTTCCACCTGCTCGCAGGCCTGCTCGGCCCGCTGCCCGATCAGATTGATCTCGCGATAGGAGGTTTCGAAGGTGGGGCCCTGGCGGAAGGAAATTCCAGTCGATTGCCCATGTGTCCTGGCCGGCGCGCCCGCCGCGGGCAGGACCTCCTCGATGTCGGCCGCCGTCACCCGCATTCTCATGAACCCTGCGTCCACTTCCAGTAGATCGTTCGAGAGCAGCCTTCGCACCGTGGCGGGCTGCCGGATTCCTTTCAGACGCACGCGCACGCCTTCCGCAAGTGCCGTAGAGGCCGGCGTCGAACTCACTGGCGCGCCCGCAACCTTCGCCACCGCTCCGACAGCCTCCTGATACTCACGCCGGGTCTTGGCGACCTTGGCGCGAGCCTTCTGGCTGAGCTCGCCCAGAGTCTCCTGCGCGCGCCGCTCGAATTCGCTCGAGAGTTCGGCCGCGCGGCGCTCGATCTCGGCGGTCCTGGCGGAGTACTTGCGTTCCAGGGTTTGCTCGAGCGACCGCTCCCGCGCTTCCACCGCCTGCTCGCGGGCGGCCACGCTTGCGCGCTCCTCCTCGATGGCCGCCATCTGTTTGTGCAGTTCAGCCAGGAAGCGCGAAACATCGCGCTCGGCGTTGGTCATCCGTTCGCGCGCCGCTTCAATCACGTCCGCACTCAGCCCCAGTCGCGCGGCGATGTCCAGACCCGCCGATTTCCCCGGCGCGCCCAGGCGCAGCACGTAGGTTGGCTCCAGCGTCTCCTCATCGAAACCCATCGAGCCGTTGAGCACTCCCGGCGTCGACGCCCCGTACACCTTCATCGCCATCAGATGCGTGGACGCCAGCGTGAACGCGCCTCGGGCGCGGAAGGTTTCAAGCAGCACCACGCCCAGCGCGCCGCCTTCCTCCGGGTCCGTGGCGCGGCCAAGCTCGTCGAGCAACACCAGCGAATCCGGCGTCGCGCGCTCCAGCATAGAGCGGATCGCCCCGATGTGCGCGGAAAAGGAACTGAGGCTTTCTTGCAGCGATTGATGATCGCCGATGTCGGCCAGCACGCGATCAAAGAGCGGAAACTCGGCTTCCGCGGCGGGCACGGGCAGCCCCGCGTGAGCCATCAGCGCCAGCAGTCCCACGGTCTTCAGCGCCACCGTCTTGCCGCCGGTGTTCGGACCGCTGATCAACAGCGTCCGCTGCTCGCCCTCAAGCCCGCGAGTCAGGAATTCGGGTCCATCCGCCCGAGTCAGGCTCGGTTGTGCGGGCGAGTTCCCCCCAAGCCCGCGCAGGGCCGGCTCGGCCTCCCGATCCGTCAGGAACTCGCGACCATCCGGCTGAGTCAGGCTCGGTTGTGCGGGCGAGTTCCCCTCAAGCCCGCGCAGGGCCGGCTCGGCCTCCCGAACCGTCAGGAACTCGGGACCGTCCGGCTGAGTCGGGCTCCGTTGTGCGGGCGAATTCCCAAGAGATAGCGACACCGGCACGACGGGTTTGCGCTTTGGCCGCAAGATGTCCTCGAGCAAAGGATGCCGGGCCTCGCGCAGGGCCAGCCGCCGCGTAGCGGGAGAACTCAGGCGCGGGACACAGCAGCGGAATTCCGCCGCGAACTCGGCTTTGGCGAACAGCAGCTCCAGCCGCCCGAGCACTTCCGCCATCGCGCTGATTTCGCGAGCATGCTCACGCAGGCGCGAGGTGAACTCGCGCAGCAGCCGGTGAACCTCGCGCAGCTCCTCTTCGTGAATCCGGACCAGCTCGTTATTCAAGTGGATGGTCTCCAGCGGCTCGACGAACATGGTGTGCCCGCTGCCGCTGGACCCGTGGATCACCCCGTCCACGCGCCGCTCCCGCCCCGTAACGATGGGCACCACGAAGCGGTCGTTGCGAATGGTGACGAAATCCTCTTGCAGCGTGCCGTCTTCGTGATGCGCGCGCAGGAAACGCGCCAGCGACTCCTCAATCAACCGCCGCTGCTTTTCCGCGTCGCGCCGCAGCTTACCCAATGCGACGCTAGCGTCGTCGGCGAGCGAACCGTCCGGCAGAATCTTGCCACGAAGCTGCCGGGCGAGGTCTCGCAGATCGGCGAGAGCCGAGGCGTGCGCGGCCAAGCGCGGGAACCTCTCTCGCGCGGGCAGCAGGACTGCACGGGCATCCGCCGCCAGATCCAGGAGCCGCGTCAGCTCGTAAATCTCGGCGGCGTCGAGCGTCGCCCCTTCGATGGCCAGCCGCGCCACCGCAGGCCTGGGGTCGGCGCCCAACTCGAAGCGCACGCGGATCGCGGCTCCGCGCGAGGCCGGCTGCGGCTGGGACACGGTTCGCGCATGCTCGATCGCTTCCGCGACATCCGCCAGAGCGGATTCGATCGCGGCGCGGTCCGAGCCCGGCGCGACGCTCGCCAACTCCGCCAGGCCGAGCGGCGTCCGCACATAGCGCGCCAGCAGCGCCCTCAGGGCCTCGAACTCGAGTACCGGTTCGGCCGTCATTTTGAATACGCTCTTTCGATCACTTCGCGGGTGCCCTCCGTGATCCGATACCGATCCAGCTCCGCGCGCCGCACCCAGGCGGCGCGGCTCACATCGTCGCCCGCGCGAAGCTCGCCTCCCACCACTTTACATAGGTAGTCCACCAGCAAGTAGTGATATTCGACGCGCCCCTGCCGGTCCCGCATGATCCGCTCGAAGATATCGAACCGGCTCACGGGCGCGACGCGCAGGCCGGTCTCTTCCAGGATCTCCCGCTTCACCGCGTCCTCCAGCAGCTCGCCGGTTTCGACCAGTCCGCCCGGCAGCGACCAATAGCCCTTGAGCGGTTCCCCCGCGCGCTCCACCAATAGAATCGGGCCGCGCCGGCCGGATCGGGTGAAGATAATCGCGCCCACTCCCACCAGCGGGTGCTTAGGGTACTTGCGGCTCATGCGGCGGGCCTTTCATGCCGCCCGCGCGGACTCGATACAGCGCGTTTCGCGCCGTGACATAGAGCGAGGTGTAATCCTTGTCGCCGAAGGCCAGATTGGAGGGCGTCTCCTGTAGTTGAATCTCCTTGAGCATCTCGCCCTTGGACGAGTAGACGAACACCGCCTTGGCCGCCGCATAGACATTGCCCTTCTCGTCCGTGCGCAGACCTCCGGGCACACCCGCGAGCTTGTCGACGAACACCCTTTCGTTGGACGCGGCGCCGTTGCCGGCCAGGTCGAAGACGCGGATCGACCGCGCGTCCGAATCCGCGACATACAGCAAGCGGCCGTTGGGCGAAAGCGTGATTCCGTTGGGACGCGTCTTCCAGCGCGCGATCGCCTCCAGCTCGCCGTTGGTCTTGATCCTGTAGACGCCGTAAAAATCCAGCTCGCGCGTATCCTGCTGATTGCCGAAGGCGGGGTCGGTGAAGTACACGTTGCCGTCGCGCCGCACCACAATGTCGCTGGGAGCGTTCAATCGCTTGCCTTCGAAGCGCGCCGCAATCACGTCCGTTTTTCCGTTCCCGGTCTTTCCATCTTTAGAAGACGTGCGCGTGACGCGCCGCCCGCGAAACTCGCAGATGTACAGGCGCCCTTCCTCATCGTAGGCATTGCCGGCCGCCCCGCCCGGCAGGCTGGCGTAATCCGAGAGGCCGCGTCCCGGCGTCCACTTCTTGATCTGGTTCGTCGCCGTATCGCTGAAAAGAAGAAACCCTTCGGGCGACCACACCGGGCCCTCGGCGTAGCGCGCGTCGCGGACCAGAGTTTCTACCGTCACGTCCGAGAAGCTCTGCGCCGAAGCCCCTGCCGCGAGTAACGCCGTAAAGCAAGCACACAACTTCACAACACCCATTTAACTACTTTCCGTCGCAAAATGCCTTGAAACCGCTCCCTTTGGTCACGGCTCAGCCGGGCCTCCGGCGTAGCCGGATGGAACGGGAAGACCGCATCAGAGCAGCTATGGCAGGTCACACTGGACTGCAATGCATTGGTCGGCAGCAAGTGGGGCAGGTCTGTGACTGTCTGTGACCTGCCATTTTCGGGCGCCATTCCGAGCCGTGACCAAAGGGAGCGGTTTCAAGGCACTGCGAAAAACCGGGACACCTGACCGAAGCGGTTCAGCTTCTCGAACGGCTCAGCCAAAATTCACGAGTCTCATAAAGCGCGACGCACGCCAAGCCAATCAGCAGCAGGATCAGGGAAGCAGGAGCGGGCGTCGCCGGCGGCGCGGCGGCGGTGGTGATGCTACAGCTTGCGCTCGCGGTGCCCGCCGCGGAGTCCGCCGCATTGGCGGTAAAGGTGTCGGGTCCCGCGGTAGTCGGTGTTCCCATTACGGCCCCGGTGGACGTGTTCAATGTCAAGCCTGCCGGCAGCGATCCCGTGATCGAGTATGTATAGGGTGGCGTGCCACCCATGGCGACCACCAGGGAGTTGTACGCCGTACCGATCTGGGCGGCGCTATTTGGGCATACTACGGACAACGCCGGCGGCGTTCCGCCAGTCGAGGGCGGTCCGGGCTGAACGATTGTGTTGGAAAGCAAAGTGACCGCTCCCGTCCGCGCCAAGGCCCTGCCGTTGAGCGCCGCGCCGGTGCCCAGAGAGATGGATGCCTGGGCCAGGATGGTCCCAACGAAAATAGATCCCGCGTTGATCGTTGCGGAACTGCCCACTTGCCAAAAAACGTTGGCTGCCTGCGCCCCGCCCGTAAGGACCACCTGGCTGCCGACGGCCGTGGTAAGTGTACTGCCCATCTGGAAGACGAAGACGCTGTTTGCAGTCCCATTGAGCGTGAGAGTGCCGGTTATACCCAACGAAGTTGCCGAGTTGTATAGGCCAGGCCCAAGGGTCATTCCGCCGAGGTCACCCGAGACCGTCGTGACTGGGCCGCCATCGCGGTTCGGTGTCGCCGCATCGTTGTAGGCTGTGGTCAGATCGTTTTGGGCCGTGCCGGCGGTAGTGTCTGCTATGTGAATCGTGTACGGCAGCGTCACGCTTCCCGGCGGGAATCCGGTCACGGATGTGCCCGGGCTTAGCCCGAGGTTGCCGTTTACGGAGGTAGGGCCGCTGTTCGTTACCGTCGAGCCGCCCAACACGGCGAAAGTGCTGGTCGACCCCAGGGTCACGGGCAGTTGGGCCGCTTGCAAGCGTACGCCCAAAGCTACGCACAGGAAAATCGGACCGAGCTTGCTCAAAAGCCCTCCTGATTCTAATGCACCTGCCAGCACCAAGCGGCGAGAATTACCGCTTGCTAACGCGCGCGGTTCAGAAAAGGTTTCAGAACCGCGACCGTAAGAGAGCGGCACATGCAAACTTTGCAGCTGATACTACTTGAGGCGATTAGATTTTATCCGAGGCTGCTAATTTTGTCAATGCTCCATTTTCACATCGGACATTTCTGAGAATACGCCCAGAAGTAATCCGCTTGATCCTGCGAACTATTTTCTATTCGGGAGCGGGTTTCGACCCCGAGCAAGCGCCGGCAATCGATATTCTATCTGTTTTCAATAGGTTGCGTGGGCGACAGAGCCGGAGAACCCAGCCCCGAATCATTCGCGGCGGAGCGCCTCGACCGTGAAATCCTCATCCTTCAGCGGCAGGTTGTATTCCGTTTTCTCGTAGGTGAGA
>Ga0210394_10007886_pt1 | contig 11091 bp, 8 predicted proteins | sample IncBWC12MmetaG_FD_160121 | JGI IMG/M metagenome (GOLD analysis project Ga0210394, IMG submission 160121) | Forest soil microbial communities from Barre Woods Harvard Forest LTER site, Petersham, Massachusetts, United States - Inc-BW-C-12-M | ecosystem: Environmental > Terrestrial > Soil >... | reverse complement strand
AGGCGTCTGCGGAAAGCAGAAGTCGAGATAGGGCTTGTTCCCTGCATTGATCAACTGCGCTGCCAGCAGGTGGAAACCTTCGTCCCACGCCATAGCTCGGGTTTGCGAATAGACCAACAGTCCCGCCGAGAGAAGCGCGACCACCGCGCACAAAACAAGGTACTGCGCTTGGTTACGGGTTGGAGGATCGGACTGCTTGGCCGGCGGCATCGGGCTGAAACTTGGATCATACCGAAAACGCCGGGATCGCCGAATCCCGCGCCGATCTGTGATAGCGTAAGAATCCAAAAGGGAGAAATCGGCCCATGCGCGCGCGAGCAAGGTTGATCCTGGCCTCGACGGCCACGCTGCTGCCTCTTCTTTCGCAGACCGCAAAATCAACGCGCGACCGCGCCGACGACTGGCCGACCTACAATCGTGACTTGGCCGGAACGCGCTTCTCGCCGCTGACCGAAATCAATACTGGCAATGTCGGGAAACTCGCGCTGGCGTGGTCGTATCGTACGCCGGACGTTCCTGGCCAGCCGCCCGGTGGTGGCATCAGCGGCGAGCCCGAGATTACGCCGCTGGTGATCAACGGCGTCATGTACCTGACCGCGCGCGATCGCGTGGTTGCGCTCGATCCCGAAACCGGGCACGAAATCTGGAGCCATCCCATGGAAAGCGGCCAGCTTGCGTCTCCTCGCGGCGTGGCTTATTGGCCGGGTGACCGCAGCAATCCGCCGCGGATTATCTTCACTGCCGGACAGCCAAGTTTGGACGGCTACCGGCGGTTAATCGGGCTCAATGCGAACACTGGCAAGATCGACCCGGGCTTCGGCAAGGAAGGCGAAGTGGACATGGCTGTGGCCTACCGGGGTGCGCCCACCATATACAAGAACGTGATCATGCTGGGAGCCTTCGCCCTGGAGCATAATCCACTGGGCAATCCCGGCGACTCGCGCGCCTATGACGCCCGCACAGGCGCCAAGCTGTGGGACTTTCATTCCGTGCCGCGCCCCGGAGAGGTTGGACACCAGACCTGGGAGGGCGATAGCTGGAAAGATCGCTCCGGCACGAACATGTGGGGAGTGCAAGCCACGGTGGACGAGCAGCGAGGCATAGTCTACATGCCCTTCGGCGCGCCGTCTTCCACTTACTATGGCGGCGATCGCCACGGCGATAATCTGTTCGGGAACGCGTTGGTTGCCATCGACGCGGAGACCGGCAAGTACAAGTGGCATTTCCAAGTAGTGCATCACGATATCTGGGATTACGACCTGCCTCCCGCTCCAGGCCTGATCGATATCGTGCGCAATGGGAAAAAGATTCCAGCGCTCGCGCAGGTGGGCAAAACCGGCTATATGTTTATTCTGGACCGCGTCACCGGCAAGCCTATCTTCGGCGTTGAGGAGCGTCTGGTGCCGGCCGGCGACGTCCCCGGCGAGTGGTATTCGCCCACGCAGCCGTTTCCGGTGAAGCCTCAGCCGCTGGCGCGAGTCACATTCTCGCCCAGCGACATCGTCACTGCGGCGGACACCACGGCCGAACATGCCAAAGCGTGCCAGGAACTGGTGGAAAGAAGTGGCGGACTCTATACCAAAGGCATCTACACGCCGTGGCTTTTCCGGGCAGACGGCGCGCCACCGCGCAGCACCATCGCGTTCCCGGGATTCACGGGCGGCACCAATTGGGGCGGCTCAGCGTCGGACCCGCGGTCAGGCTATGTGTATCTGTTCTCGCAGGACTTGGCGAACATTGGTTGGATCCAACCGTATCCGCAAGGTTACCACGACGCGGGCCTGAACGAGACCAGCACGCTCATGTACGATCGCGGCAGCGAGGCCGGACCAGGTCCGGGGCAACGCTTCGCGGCGAAGGTCAATGGTCCCGATGGCAAGCCGGTGGTGGGCGATACGTGGCCGTGCCAAAAGCCTCCCTGGAGTCGTTTGATCGCGGTGAACGCGAACACGGGCGACATCGCGTGGCAAACCACCGTGGGCGTCACCGATGAGTTGCCGGAGGGTAAGCGGAACACAGGACGGCAGGGCACTGCGGGTCCCATCGTGACGGCCGGAGGACTCGTGTTCCTGGGCGCGACCAACGATGCCCGGTTTCGCGCGTTCGACGCGAAGACCGGCAAGGAGCTTTGGGTAACGAAGCTCGAATACACGGCCAACGCGGTCCCGATCGCATATCGGGGCAAGAACGGAAAGCAGTACGTAGCCGTGATGGCGGCCGGTGTGCCCGCGGCGGGCGCAGTGCAGGGTCATCAAGGCTTGATGGTGTTTGCCCTGCCCTAGACGAGTCTCAATCTTCAATATCAAGCCTTAGTCGATCGGATTCGTCGCGAAGATAGAGAGTTCCGGAGTGAAGCCGCGGTCGTTCATCTCGAGAACCGCCTTGATCATGTAGGCGATGTCTTCGCTGCGCAGCTTGCTGGGATTATCCTTCTGTGGAAACCCGGCCCGGCGCGCGAAGTCGGTGATCACCTCGCTCGGGTTGACCAGGAAAACGCGCACGTTGTATTTGCGGAGCTCGGCCCGCCAGCACTCGGTCATCCCGCGCAGGGCGAACTTGCTGGCGTAGTAGGTCGTGCCAAAAGGCGCGCCGCGCAAGGAGGCGGTGGAGGAAATATTGATCAGGTTGCCTCGCATGCGCTGCTTGAAGAGCCTGGCTGCTTCGCGCGACATGAGCATAACGCCAGTTACGTTAGTGGCAAAAACGGCGTCGAAGCTGGCGCGGTCTAGGTCGACCAGTTCCTTGCGCACGCCGATGCCGGCATTGTTGATCAGAATGTCCAGGTCGCCGAGCTTCTCCTTTACCTCGCGAAAGGTCCGCAAGACGTCGGCCTCGTTGGAAACGTCCGCCTGTATGCCCAACACGCCCAGAGAGCGGGCGGCTTCGGCCAATCGCTCCGGGTCGCGCCCGGTAATGGCGACGCGAGCGCCGGCCTTCGCAAGTACGTCGGCTGCGGCGCGGCCGATGCCACTTGATCCGCCGGTAACCAGAACTACTGCATGCTTGAGATCCATGTGTACATGGTAAGAGAGATCCGGGCTACTGCGCGCGGTGCGCGATCAACTCCACAAAGAATGTGCGGCCGGGCTGCGGCATGGTATCCACGGCCGGATTTAGCGCGATCGGGTCGGAATAGCCGGTGTTGAACGCATTGCGCAGCCCAAGCCTAACGTCACAGTCCCGCAGCAGGCGCTTCGAGGTAAGAGTGAAGTCAGCAAGGTACAGCGGCTTCAGTGAACTTCCCGCCACCGTCCAGCGCGAGGATTCGTACTGCATCCCGCTGCTGAGGTCGAATTTTCGCCCTAGCGGTAAAGCAAAGCGCAGCTTTGCCAGATGCCCCGGTGAATTTTCCAGGGCGCTGTCATCTCGGGACTGCTGCAAAGCGTAGCTGGTTGTGACTTCCAGCCAGTTCGTAGGCCGGCCGTTGATTTCGAGCTCGAGGCCCTCGGCTCGAATTCCGGGGGTGTTCTGATATTGAAGCAGCCCATCGGGAAGGTATACGCCCACCAGAACATTGTGCAGCCGGTAGCCGTATGCGGATGCCTGCATATTGATGCGCTTCCCGAGCTTACGTTCCACATCAATCTCTAACGTATCGGCCGATTCCGAGCGCAAGGCAGGATTGGCTGCGTCAGCGATTCCATCGCCATAGAACAACTGAAATGCGCTCGGGTTGCGAAAACTGCGGCCGTAGAGAAACTTATAGGTCCACTCGGAACGTGTATACATCAGGGCCGCCCGGGGAGAAACAAAACCGCGACGGTAGGCGGATTTGTCGAGACGGAGTCCCAAATCCAGCTTCCATCGTTTCGATAGCTGTTTCTCGTCCTGAAAGATCAGAGCCAGCGAGCGGTCCGGGTGGCTAGTGCTCAGGTATACGACGGGCACGGGGGACACGTCATAGTTCGTTAGAAACCCCCGGATATCTATATTGCTCTCTACCCCGGCCGTGATGGTTCCGGCGATAGAAGGACGAATGCGGTAGGTGAGCTGCGTACCGACCCAATCGCCGACTTCGCTTTGCCGGTTATCTTCCACGGCGCCATCGGGGAGCGCGTAGTCGCCACGACCTTTGTAATGGAATGAGTCATAGTAGATGCGCCACCGCAGCGTGCCGCCGGCGATCAGACGTTCATAGGCCGCGTCGATGAAATTGCGCTCATCGTTGTTCGCCGTTCCCCGGTCGTTGAAGATTGTCGGACCCCAGGATATCGGCTGAATCTTACTGTCGCCGGCAAATGCGGCCGTGACGGTCCAGTTCCGCCAAACCATGGCCGAGAAGAAATGGTAACCCTTTTCGCCGGTCATATCGATCGCGTTTCCGTTGTTGTTTTGGGCCGTGTCGTACTGCGGAAAGAACAGCGGACTTTCGCCGCTATTGTTGTAGACCGATCCGGAGAACAGAACCTTGACGTTGCCGAAGGATGCTGTCTCCACGACCTGTACCTTCTTTTCGCCAAAGCTTCCCAGGTCCGCGGTTAGCGCGAGCGGCCCGGCTTCTTCCGGCGATTTGGTGATGATGTTGATGGTGGCGAACATGGCATTGCTGCCATACAGAGCCGAGGCTGGGCCGCGAATGATCTCGATCTGTTTGATCAGGTTCATGTCTATCGGAAAATCGTTGCCGGCGTAGAGCATGTAGTTGAAGATGTTGTCGGCCATGTTGTGACCGTTTACCATGACCAGCAAGTGGCTGTCGTAGTCGCCCGGCAGGCTAAAGCCACGCACACCCACGGTTTGGTAGCTCCGGTCGTTCGTCAAATAGAATCCGCGCACCGCCGCCAGCGCTTCGCCGAGGGTGCGGTATCCGTACTTGCGGATATCCTCGGCCGTGATGATGGTCACGCTGGCCGGCGCGTCCTGAAGAGTCTGCGGATGCAGGGCAGCGCCTACCACCTTGACCTGCATCAGCTCTTCTATGCTGAGCGAATCCAGGTTGGCGGCGGCCGGAGCGGTCGGCTGCGAGTCCTGCGCCCTGGCGGAAAAGGCCAGTGCTAGCGCCAGTCCGGCAAGCAGGGTCAAACGGCTCATGAGGTTGCTTATCGTTCCCTAGAACAAAAACGTGACTCACGGAACTACCGTCCGATCCGATTAGGTCTTCGAGGGCGGTAGTTTGAGCCACGCATCCTTGATGACGGTGACGGCGCCGTGACAGTGCAGCAGAGGTGCGCAATCGCTCTGGTAATTCTGCTCAGCGTTGGCGCTCGCGCTGGGGCGGCCGACGAGTATCGGGCAGACGAGTACCGCGTAAAAGCCGCGTTTCTGTACAACTTCGCGAAGTTCGTGGAGTGGCCTGCTCAGTCTTTCAAGCGTCCTTCGGACCCGATCGTGATTGGAGTGCTGGGTAAGAACCCCTTCGGCGACGCGTTGGCTGAAGCGGTGGCGGGGAAGACGTTTGGGGGCCGGGCGTTTCAAGTCCGCGAGGTCACCGATGCCCAGCAGGCCGCTGGTTGCCAAATTGTTTTTGTCAGCTCATCGGAGCGCAAGCGTCTGGGGCCGCTCTTTTCACGGATCGGGAACTCGGCTGTGCTGACGGTGGGGGAAACGGACAATTTCGCCTCTGAGGGAGGAATTATCAATTTCAAGATCGACGCGGGAAGCGTTCGCCTTCAAATCAACGTTGAGGCGGCGCGCAAACAGCAGCTTCGCATCAGCGCGAAACTGCTCAGCCTGGCTGAGATCGTGGACAAATAGCATGACCATCATTGCGCGCTACCGGAACTTAGCCGTCAAGCACAAACTGAGGCTCATCATCCTTTTCGCGGTAGTGGCAGCCCTCATTCCAGCCAGCATAGGAGTGGTTGCCTACGACCAGATCGCCGCCCGGCGAGATATGCGCAGCGACCTAGACGTCCTGGCGGAGATCGTGGGTTCGAACAGCACCGCCGCGTTGACGTTTGGGGACCGCCGCGCGGCCGAGGAGTTGCTCTCGGGGTTGAAAGCGAAAAAGCACATTGTTACCGCGGTGATCTATTCAGACGACGGCAAACCGTTTGCCAACTACCGCCGCGACGCTGGTCCGCAACCCCCGCTGCCTGTGCTTCAAGCGAGCGAGAGCCGGTTTGAAGGCGACCGGCTGGTCGTCTTCCGGGACATCCGCCTGGCCGGCCAAATCGCTGGAGTGATCTATCTTGAGTCCGACCTGGGGGAGCTGCGGGAGCGCCTTACGCGCTTTGCCTGGGCCGTGTTCCTGATCCTACTGATTAGCTGCGCCCTGGCGATGGCGCTGTCCTCCAAGCTTCAGCGCGCGGTCTCCGAACCGATCGCGCACCTGGCTGAAGTGGCTAAGATAGTTTCCGGCCAGAAGAACTACACCCTGCGGGCGGTGAAACAATCCGACGACGATCTCGGGGAGCTGATCGATTCCTTCAACGGAATGCTGGCTGAAATCGAGGCCCGCGACGCAGAACTTTTGAACCGGGGCGACGTGCTGGAGCGAGAGGTGGCGGCGCGCACGGCGGAACTGCTTCTGGCAAAGGACCGCGCGGAGGCGGCTAGCCAGGCCAAAAGCGAATTCCTGGCAAATATGAGCCACGAAATCCGCACGCCGATGAACGGCGTCATGGGCATGACGGAGGCGGTACTGGACACGAATCTGACTGCCGATCAGCGCGAATGCCTGGACATCGTTAAAACGTCGGCGGACTCGCTCTTAACGGTGATCAACGACATTCTGGACTTCTCCAAGATCGAAGCAGGACGGATGGATCTCGATCCGGTGCATTTCAATATCCGCGACCATCTCGAGGAAGCCGTGAAGTCGTTGGCGTTGCGGGCTCATGAGAAAGGCTTAGAACTGACGCTGGAAGTGGAGGAAAACGTTCCCGCCTATCTGGTCGGTGATCCTGTTCGCCTGCGTCAGGTGCTGATTAACCTGATTGGCAATGCCATCAAATTCACCGCCCATGGTGAAGTCGGGGTAACCGCTCGGCGGGAGTCCGCGCACGACGCCCGCATCCAGTTGAGCTTTGACATTCGCGACACTGGTATCGGGATTCCCCTGGACAAACAGGCGTCTATTTTTGAACCCTTCTCGCAAGCCGATGGCTCCACCACCAGAAAGTACGGGGGCACGGGTCTGGGTCTGACGATTTCCACCCGTCTGGTGCGGTTGATGGGAGGCTCCATCTGGCTCGACAGCGAACCGGGCCGCGGAAGCTGTTTCCACTTCACCGCGTCGTTTGGCGTTACCACCGAAACCGAGCCGGCCGATGCGAACGAATCACCGTTGGCCGGCGCGGCGGTTCTGGTCGTGGATGACAACGCAGTCAACCGCCGCATCCTGACGGACTTGCTGCGACTGTGGCGCCTGCGGCCGGTCGCGGTGGGGGGAGGCGCGGAGGCGCTGGCCGTGCTGCGCCAGTCTTCCGATGGTGGCGATCCATTCGTGCTCGTCCTGACGGATTGTCACATGCCTGATATGGACGGGTTCGAGCTTACCCGGCAAATCAAGAATTCTCCGCACTTGGCCCAGGCGGTGGTGATGATGCTCTCGTCCGGGGTCCAGACCGGAGACGCGCAACGCTGCCTGGACCTGGGCATCTCGGTCTATGTGACCAAGCCGGTGCGCCGCGCGGAACTGAAGGCTGTAGTTTTCAAGTCTCTCGCGCGGGCGCGCGATCCGCACCCGGGCGCACGGTCCGCCCTGGCCGTGACACCCACGCCCGCGACGCTGCTTCTCGACGATTCCCCCATGCACATCCTATTGGCCGAGGATAACGTAGTGAACCAGCGCGTAGCGCTCCGCATCCTGGAAAAGCGAGGACACCGAGTGCAAGTGGTGAACACCGGCGCCGCGGCGCTGGAGGCGCTCGGCCAGCGTGATTTTGACGCGGTGCTGATGGACGTCCAGATGCCTGAAATGGGAGGGTTCGAGGCGGCCCGGAAAATCCGGGAACGGGAGCTCGGCGGCAGCGTGCACATCCCCATCATCGCGATGACCGCGCATGCCATGAGCGGAGACCGCGAGCGCTGCCTCAAAGCGGGGATGGACGATTATATTTCTAAGCCGATTCGTGCGGCGGCTTTGATTGAGTTGTTAGGCAAATACCGCCGGCAGCCGATAGCGCGAAATACGAATGCAACGCTGCGCTAACGGATATGATGGTTGGTCATGACTGCCAGCTCGCGCTTGGTCCAGTACACCGCAGCCATCCGGTTACTTCTTGCGTTCGCGGGGATCGCACCGGCCCAGACTCCCGATCTGATCCTGATCAACGGTAAGATCCTGACGGTTGACGCGAAGGACACGATCGCGGAAGCGGTCGCCATCGCCCAGGGCAAGATTGTCGCGGTGGGATCCACGGCGGAGATCCAGCGGCGGGCGGGACCGGCCACGAGAGTTATCGATCTCCATGGTCTCACCGCTACGCCCGGCTTAATCGATACTCACGGCCACTACGCCGCCAGCGGTGTCGACGAGCTATTTAGCGTAGTACTGAACGACGTCTCGCGCGTCAGCGAGGCGGTGGAAAAAATCCGCCAGAAAGCGGCTACATTAAAGCCTGGCGAATGGTTAGTCGGCGCGGGATGGGACGAAGGCAAGCTGGCAGAACGGCGTTATCTGCTGGCGTCCGACCTGGACAAAGTCACGCCCAACAATCCGGTATGGCTAATGCACACTACCGGCCACTACGGAGTCGCTAACAGTTATGCGCTGAAGCTGGCGCACATCACTGCCTCCACACCCGACCCGCCCGCGGGCACCATTGACCGCGATGCCCAAGGCAATCCTACGGGCGTATTAAAAGAATCGGCCAAAGACTTGATGGTGAGTCTGACTCCTCCCCCAACACCCGAGCAATGGAAGCGTGGAATCCTGCACAGTATCGAGGGATTGCATCGCGAGGGCATGACTGCAGTAAAGGACCCGGATCTCACCCCGCCCATGTGGGATGCCTACCGCGAGCTGCTCCGCGAGAACAAGCTGGATGAGCGGATCTTCGTGCTTTGGCACGCCGGCACCACCATGGAATCCGCGCGGCAGGCTCTGGCGCATATTTCCGCGCTTCCCAAACCTCCTGCTTCGCTGGGCGACGGCCTGTTGCTTTCCGGCGGCGCCAAAATCTACATGGATGGCAGCGGCGGCGCGCGCACCGCTTGGATGCACCAGCCTTGGAATAAGAACCGCACCGAAGTCGACGGCACGAACGTTGGCTACCCGGCTACTGATCCCGAAGTCTATCGCCAAATGGTCCGCTTGTTTCACCAGGCCGGCGTTCACGTCGGCACGCACGCCATCGGAGACCGCGCGATCGACTGGGTGGTGGATACCTATGCCGAAGTTCTGAAAGAAAAGCCCACGCGCGGCCTGCGGCACAGCATCATTCACTGCAACCTCCCCACCGATCACGCCATCGCCGTGATGGCGTCATTGCAGAAGCAATACGATGCCGGCTACCCTGAGGCGCAAGCCCCGTTTATGTGGTGGATCGGCGACACCTACGCGGGCAATTTCGGTCCCCAACGTTCCCAGCGGCTGGAGCCTCTTAAGACGTGGTTAGCAAAAGGCGTTCAGTGGGGCGGCGGTTCCGACTACGACGTGACCCCATTTCCGGCTCGCTACGGAATCTGGGCTTCGATCGAGCGCGAGACGCTGAAGGGCGTATACGGCAAGAATCCTTTCGGGACTGCGGAAGACATCGACGTCCACACCGCCCTGCGCTCTTACACCGCATGGGCCGCCCGGCAGCTGTTTCTGGAAGACAAAGCCGGAACCGTCGAGCCAGGCAAGCAAGCCGACATCGCGGTGTGGGACCACGACCTGTACACCATGCCTGCGGCGGACATTAAGAACCTGAAGTGCGAAATGACCATCTTCGGCGGCCGCGTGGTGTACCAGGATGCCGCCGCGTCGCTCATCGTTAGAAAGTAACTATTGGCCTAACGTGAGCCGCGTATTGGAACCGCCCAAGTCGATTGCCTGGATGGTATCCATGCCGCCCTGTTTGCTGGATTCCACCGTGGTGTAGTCGAACTTTTTGTCGCTATTCTCAACCTTTACGGGCACCGTAACCGACTTGGCATTCTGCTGGTCTGTGATAACGGCATGAGATCCATCGACCTTGAGCTTGTATTCGCCGGGCTTCAACTCGGTGGTTCCCGCCATGGCGGGCGCGCTAAGGACAAGGTCGTACGACTTTGCGCTCGCGATACCCAGGCTTGCCAGCGTCAACGCACCCACGACCAGTAACGATTTTCCGTTCATATGTTTCAAATCTCCTTACACTTATTCAGACGAATAAAAAATGGACTTGTTACTCCAGTCCATGTAAGGATCTGTCTTGACGCTGCTCGGCTTCTATTTTTCCGCCAGTACGCGGTTCAGCGAAGTGAGCACCGATTCACCGTCGCGTTGAGCAGCTGTGGGCGGTTGCGATGCTACCTGTTCGGATGGTTTCACATGCGGTGATCGAGTTTGCGGGAAGGCGATTGCCGTTGGTTTGATGAGGGGCATCACATCTTCGGGTAAGGGTCGATTGCCTTCAAGAAAATCCATGCCCGCTACCGTGATCTGCAGGCTGCTCTTGTCATCGGCCGCCGCCAAGCCTCGCTGTTTCAAATACCACACCGCCGAACTCAACTCCGCGGCTGTCGCATCCACAATCAGTTCGAGGTGCCGCATCGAGAGGCTGGGAGCAGACGCCTTAGTGAGCCGCCGGTCATAAAGAACGCAAAGAACAACCATCCGCAGGACCGCTTCGCGTCCCAACGCGGCAAAGAAGCCGACACCGGTGAACTTAGGACTGCCGTCGTCTTGGCCGACCCCCTTCACTTTGTCGAAGAGGACGCGCTGTTGCGGGTCGGATAGAACCTCATACGCCAGATTGAGAGCCTCGAACTTCTCGGGGTCGGCGGTCGCGGCGTTCGGACGGTATTTCTGCGCGAGCTTGCTATACGCCTGTTGAATCGTCTCCGAGTCCGATTTCGGATCGATTCCCAGAACGGCATAGTGATCCAGGAACTTGCCGGCGAGTGGGGCAGACATAGTCTCAAAGAGCTATCGGCGGAATATCACCAACCGTCTAGGGGTAGGGCAAGCCGTCACTTGTTCAGCAGCGGAATATCTTTCACGGCTAGCGGTTGTTTCGC
>Ga0210394_10007885_pt1 | contig 11093 bp, 8 predicted proteins | sample IncBWC12MmetaG_FD_160121 | JGI IMG/M metagenome (GOLD analysis project Ga0210394, IMG submission 160121) | Forest soil microbial communities from Barre Woods Harvard Forest LTER site, Petersham, Massachusetts, United States - Inc-BW-C-12-M | ecosystem: Environmental > Terrestrial > Soil >... | reverse complement strand
TTATTGGAAGAATTCAAGATTGAACGTGCGAGGCAATGATTATGAACAAGGTCATCCAACAACTGAACGGCGAGCGCGCGACGCGCAAGATTCCGGATTTCAATCCCGGCGATACCATCGTCGTGCAAGTCAAAGTAGTGGAAGGCGAGCGCGAGCGCGTTCAAGCCTACGAAGGCGTGGTGATTGCCAAGAAGAACCGCGGCATAAATTCCTCGTTCACCGTGCGTAAGATTTCGCATGGCGAGGGTGTTGAGCGCGTATTCCAGACCTTCAGCCCCTCGATCAGCGAAGTCAGCGTCAAGCGCCGCGGTTCGGTGCGGCGCGCCAAGCTCTACTATCTGCGCGACCTGTCCGGCAAGGCGGCGCGCATCGACGAGAAGGTCTGAGCGTTGAATGAGCGCCGGATCCGCTCTTAAGGGATTCTTCGGGCTGGTCTGGCGAATCCTTGATGGCACCCGCAAGGTCCTGCACCTGGCGCTTCTGCTGTTGCTATTTGGGTTCATTCTCGCGGCGCTGCATACCTCCATTCCCATCGTGCCGCGCTCCGCGGCCCTGCTCATCGCCCCGCAAGGCGAACTGGTCGAACAGTTGGCCGGAGATCCTGTGCGGCGCGCGTTGGGCGAGGCCTCGGGGGGTCCGGCTCCCGAAACCCTGCTCAGGGATGTGACCGAGGCCATCACCGCCGCCAAGTCCGATTCCAGGATAAAGCTCATCGTCCTGCATCTTGACGCGATGAACTCGACCGGTCTGTCGAAATTGCAGGAGGTCGGGGCGGCGCTGCGCGATTTCCGCGCTTCCGGCAAGCGCGTGGTTGCGGCGGGAGATTCGTTCGATCAAGCCCAATACTACATAGCTGCCCAGGCGGGCGAGGTGTACCTCGATCCCATGGGCATGGTGTCCGTGGACGGCTTCAGCTACTACCGCATGTATTACAAGGACGCCATCGAAAAGTTGGGCGTCGACTTTAACGTGTTCCGCGCCGGCACATTCAAGAGCTATACCGATCAATTTTCGCGCAGCGATATGGCGCCGAGCGAACGCGAAGAGACTTCCGTGTGGCTCGAGACATTGTGGAACGCGTACAGCCAGGATGTCACGCGGGCCCGATCCTTACCGGCGGCCGCCCTCAAGGATTTCGTCGCAGCACTGCCGGCCACGCTGCAGGCGGTTAACGGCGATATGGCCAAAATGGCGCTGCAGCGCGGTTTGGTTACTGCATTGAAGAGCCGCCGGCAAGTCGCCGATGAATTGAAGGGCTTGGTGGGCGAAGACCAGGATACTCATTCGTTCAACTCGATCGGAATGAAGGATTATCTCGCAGCGGTGCGCTCCAAGCGCATTCTGAAGGGAAAATTCGATGCCAAAGTCGGCGTCGTCGTGGCATCGGGAGAGATCTTCGATGGACATCAGCCGCCCGGCTCGATCGGCGGCGAGAGCACTTCGGATCTGCTGCGCCAAGTGCGCTACGACAAGGCCGTGAAGGCGGTGGTGCTGCGCGTCGATAGCCCTGGGGGCAGCGAATTCGCATCGGAAGAAATCTTGCGCGAAGTGCAGGCGTTGCGCAAAGCCGGCAAGCCGGTGGTCGTTTCCATGAGCAGCTACGCTGCGTCCGGAGGCTATTATATTTCCGCAGCAGCGAATCAAATATTCGCCAGCCCAACCACGCTGACGGGGTCGATCGGCGTGTTCTCGTACATTCCCACTTTTCAGCGCAGTCTGGAAAAACTCGGCGTCAAGGTCGACGGCATCGGCACCACGCCGCTGGCCGGCGATATGCGCCTTGATCGGGCGCTCGGACCGGTTACCAAGCAGATACTGCAGGCGTCGGTCGATCACGCGTACGCACAATTTCTGCGGCGCGTCGCGGACGGGAGGAAGAAGTCCGTGGAGGACATCGACAAGATCGCGCAGGGTCGGGTCTGGGCAGGTCTCGACGCACAGCGCATCGGCTTGGTGGACCATCTCGGCGGCCTCAAGGACGCTACGGATGCCGCAGCGAAAATAGCCGAAATGGGCGCCGGCTTTGAAGTGGAATTCGTCGAACCGGAATTGAATTTGCGCGAACAGTTGATGATGCAGATTCGGTCTCAGGCAGCGCGCCTGGGCCAGATGGCCGGGATAATCCCGCCGCGAAGCGGTGTCGAACGGATCCTGGATCCGCTGCTCGAACAGGCTCGTTCGATCGCCAAGCTCAACGATCCGCGCGGGCTTTATGCGTACTGCTGGTGTCGCGAGCCGCGAAATACCTTGAAAAACCAGCTGAGCCGCTGATCGCGGCGGGCAGATCTTAAAGGGTCGACCAGTCCAGCGTGACTTTCCCGGATTTGCCGGAATTCATGATTTGGAAGCCCTCGAGATAGTCGTTGATTCCCAGTCGATGGGTGATCACCGGCCGCACATCGAGCCCGCTTTGCAGCATGCTCGACATTTTGTACCAGGTTTCAAACATCTCGCGGCCGTAGATGCCCTTGATCGTCAGGCCTTTGAAAATAACCTGATTCCAATCGATCGCGGTCTCGCTCGGCGGTATGCCGAGCAAAGAAACGCTGCCGCCGTTGTTCATGGTTCGCAGCAATTCGCGCAACGCGGCAGGATTGCCCGACATTTCAAAGCCCACGTCAAAGCCCTCTTCCATACCCAATTCGCGCATAGCCTCATCCAAGGATTGACGCGAAATATTCAGCGCCCGAGAGGCGCCCATTTTTGCCGCCAACCCCAACCGATAGTCATTGACGTCCGTAATGACGATATGCCGCGCGCCGCAATGCCGCGCGATGGCCACCGCCATGACGCCTATCGGACCTGCGCCCGTGATGAGCACATCCTCGCCGACCACGTTGAATGCGAGCGCAGTGTGGGTGGCATTGCCGAGAGGGTCCAGGATGGAGGCGATCTCATCGTCGATGCCAGCCGGCAGTTTGAACACATTGCTTGCCGGGATGGTCAGGTACTCGGCGAACGCACCCGGTCGATTCACGCCCACCCCAGAGGTATTGCGGCACAGATGCCGGCGGCCGGCGCGGCAATTGCGGCAATGGCCGCAGGTGATATGGCCCTCGCCCGACACACGGTCGCCCGCATTGAAGCCGCGCACTTCGCTGCCCAATTCGACGATTTCCCCGGAATACTCGTGGCCCACCGCCATGGGGACGGGAACGGTTTTTTGCGCCCAGGCATCCCAATTGTAAATATGCATGTCGGTGCCGCAGATCGCGGAGCGATGCACCTTGATCAGCACATCGTTGTGACCCACCGAGGGTTCCGGGATGTCCTGCATCCAAATACCGGGTTCTGCGCGAGCCTTGACCAATGCTTTCATAACCGCCTCTAGTGAATGACGCCGAGTGCGCGCGCAGACCGGGCGAATGCTGAGATCACTTGATCCAGTTGCTGGACGCTGTGCGCAGCGTTCATTTGGGTACGAATTCGCGCTTTTCCATGGGGCACCACCGGGAAAGAGAACGCCACCACGTAAATGCCTTCTGCCTGCATACGCTCGGCGAGGCGCACAGCCAAGGGTGCGTCTCCCAACATCACCGGGATGATGGGGTGCTCGCCGGCGATTAAATTGAAGCCCAGCGCCTGCATCCCCGCGCGAAAGTAGCGAGCGTTCGCGTGCAGCTTATCGCGCAGCTGCGATGAAGCTTCCAGCAAATCAAGCACGCGGATGCTGGCGGCCGCTACCGCCGGCGCGATGCTGTTCGAAAACAGATACGGCCGCGAGCGTTGGCGCAGCCAGGCTACAATCTCCTTGCGCGCGGATACGAAGCCGCCGCTCGCGCCTCCGAGCGCCTTGCCCAGAGTGCCTGTTAAAACATCGATGCGGCCGATGACGCCGCGTAGCTCATGCGAGCCGCGACCGCCGCTGCCGATGAAGCCGGTGGCATGCGAGTCATCGACCATGACGAGCGCATCGTAGGTGTCCGCCAAATCACAAATTTCCTTGAGCCGGGCTATCGATCCGTCCATTGAGAATACGCCGTCGGTTGCGATGAGCCGCACGCGCGCGTCTCGCGAGTCCTGCAGCGCCTGCTCGAGTTCATTCAGGTCATTGTTGGCATAGCGAAAGCGCCGCGCCTTGCAGAGTCGGATCCCGTCGATGATGCTGGCGTGGTTCAGCGCATCGCTGATGACCGCGTCCTGCTCGTCGAGCAGCGTCTCAAACAGACCGCCGTTCGCATCGAAGCACGAGGAATACAAAATCGTATCCTCCATCGATAGATACGCGCTCAGGCGCTGCTCCAGCTCACGATGCACGCTTTGCGTGCCGCAAATGAAGCGCACCGATGCGACGCCATAGCCATAGCGCGCCAATCCCTGCTGCGCAGCCTCGAGAACCGCAGGGTGGTTGGCCAGTCCCAAGTAGTTGTTGGCGCAGAGATTGATCATCTCGCGCCCGTCGGCAAGCGTAATGACCGGGCCCTGCGCCGAGCCGATGACGCGCTCGCGCTTCAGCAGTCCTGCGGCCTCCAGCGCCTCGGTATCGCGGCGCAGCCGCTCGTGAAATTCTTTGCCGTGCATGCGGCTATTATAGCGATTTCCCAGGCAGGGCTTGCGGGTATCCCAGGCAACCCAAGCGACATGACCAGCGAGAAAATCGATAACCAGCGTTTGGACAAATGGTTGTGGCATACCAGATTTTTCAAAACGCGAAGTCTCGCAACAGCCGCCATCACTGGCGGCAAAGTCCACTTGAATGCGGAGCGGGTAAAGCCCGCGCACCGCGTGCGGGTAGGCGATCATTTGAGCTTGTCGCTGCAAGGGATCGTCGCGGAATTCGAAGTCCTAGGTCTGCCGCTGCGGCGCGGGCCTGCCGCCGAAGCGATCTCGCACTATCTCGAGACTGCCGCGAGCGCGGAACGCCGCGCAAAGCTGCGCGAGCAACAACGGCTCGCCAACATTTCGCGGCCGCGGCCGGAGGCGCGGCCCGACAAGCGCGAGCGCCGCCGCCTCATGCGGCTGCACAGGGACCAGTCTTAAGCCGGCGTGCCCGGTGTGCCGGTTGCGGAAAAAAAACTTGCAAGCATCTCGGAATTATGTGCTACAGTCGGTAACACTATGGCGAGTAACACTACACAGAGTCACGATCCCGCGGAATTGGGCGAGTTGGAGCGAGCCATCCTGGAATTGATCTGGGAGCACGGCGTGCAGAGCGCCGATCAAGTGCGCGAACAGCTCGTGCAGAAAAGTCGCCCGCTCAAAGAATCCACCATACGCACGGTGCTGCGCCGTCTCGAGGCGAAAGGCTATCTCGCGCATAGCATCGAGAACCGCACTTTTCTGTACCGGCCGGCCGCGTCGCGCCAGGCGGTCGCGGGACGAGCGGTTCAGCGCATCGTGGATTGGTTCTGCGCAGGCTCCGTCGAGACGCTGCTCGCCGGCATGGTTGACTCTGCGGTACTCGATCGTAAGGAACTGCAGCGCTTGGCACAGCGCATCTCCGCCGCGAAAAAGGGGAAGAAATCGTGAGCACACATTTATTGGCCGAGGCCGCACTGCGCTCCCTGATCATGGGCGCGATCATCGTAGCCGCGTTGCGCCTGCTGCGTATCCATCAGGTACGCGCGCAGCGGATGGCATGGCTGTTTGCTCTGCTCGGTGCGCTGGCGATGCCGGCGCTCGTCAGCTGGCAGATCGGGCCGCAACTGCTTCCCCAGCTGTCCGCCGCCAGCCTGCGCCAGCCGGCCGGCAGCCCGGATCAGCCGGCCCCGGCCTATGCGGCGCAAACAGCGGCAACTGTCGTCGCTCGCGAACGCACGCCGCAATCGCCGTTAAGCGCAGGCAACCTGTCCCAGGCAGCGGCTGCTCTTTACTGCATTGTCGCTGCCGTGTTGTTGATTCGGCTGTGTCTGGGTGTTGGCTTCGCTTTGCGTCTGCGAAATCATGCTCGGCAAATCACCGTTCCATTCGCCTCGCAGTCGGATATCCGCATCAGCCGGCGAATATCCACGCCGGTCACCATCGCATCGAGCGTGCTGCTCCCCGTGACTTACTCGGCATGGGATGAGGCCACCTTGCGCGTCGTGCTGTCGCACGAATGTGCACATGTGCGGCAGCGGGACTTTTACGTACATATAGCAGCAGGACTTCACTGCGCGCTGTTCTGGTTCAATCCCTACAGCTGGTGGCTGCGGCGGCAACTCTCCGAACTCGGCGAGGCGCTAAGCGACTGCGCGGCCGTCGCGCAGGCGCAGAGCCGTACTTCGTATGCCGAAATCCTGCTGGCGTTCGCCGCGCGCGCGCCATGGCCTGTCGGCGGCGTCGCAATGGCACGCGCCAGCAGCCTTACACCCCGCATCGAGCGGCTGTTGGACGATCGGGGTTTCGAAAAGTCATTCGCCGGGAAACGTCGCCAGGCTTTCGTGGCTGCCGGCGCGGTGCTACTCGCCATGATCGCGTCTACTTCGATGGTGAGGGTGCGCGCAGCGTCGCCCGATACAGTCCTGCCGGATCCTGCCGCATCCGCGCCGGCTCCTGCGGCACCAGCAGCTCCAGAGCCCCCGCCAACTCCCCCAGCTCCGGCAGCGCGGGTGCACAGAAGCACTGCAAGCAGCGATGAAACCGCCCATGTCTCGCAAGATGATGAGATTCTGTCCGTTCACGCGGGCGATTCGCAGGTTACATTCGACTCGGGCAGCAAGGTGCTACCGATGCCCGGTGAGTACATCTACTACCAACATGACGGAAAGCCATACGTTATCCAGGATCCCAGTACCCTTGCGAAGGCACGGGCACTGCTTGCGCCCCTGGAGGAGCTGGGCAGACAGCAGCAGGAGCTAGGCAGAAAGCAGCAGGAGCTGGGCAGACAGCAGGCAATGCTCGGCAAACAACAAAAAGCTTTAGGGATGCAGCAGTTAGTGGACAAGCTGGAAACACCCGATTTCAAGCGGGATATTGCCGAGCTGGAAAACGTGATGCGGCAAATGGACCTCGCGCATATGACCGTGCAAATCGATCAGAGAGCCCTCGCTGAGCTGCAGTCGCGATTGGGCGAGATTCAGGGTCGCGTTGCGGCGTTGCAGGCCGAACTGGGCATGCAGCACGGGAAAATTGGCGAGCAGCAAGGCGTACTGGGCGAGCAGCAGGGCAAACTCGGCGAAGCGCAGGGCCGCCTCGGCGAGCAACAGCGAAAGATTGCCGAGGAAGTGCGGCGTCAGTTGCGGCCGCTCGTCGAGCAGGCAATCCATGAAGGAAAAGTGAAACCGATGAATTGACCCTGCAAACGCCGCTATCGAAGAACAGTTTCGATCTCAAGTGAAAATCCCGCCCCCGTCACTCCGAAGATACCTTTTATCTGGTTCCCGGGATCCCTGCTGGCGTCAACGGCAAAGCCGAATTGCTGGTCCACTTCAAGAAACAGCATCGCGCTGCTATTTCGGAGCAAGCGGACATAGCCCGGTGATCGGGCCGAAGGCTTCCTCGCCATTCATGACCTTAACCACCTTGTAGTAGTCCCAGGGGTATTTGGATTCCTGCGGGGACTTTACCTGCATGACGTACATGTCGTGAATCATCAAGCCGTCGGCACGGATGTAGCCGCCATTGGTGAACATGTCGTTGATCTTTGTCTTCTTCAGCTCCGCCATCACCTTGTCGGCGACGGTGGTACCGGCGGTCTTGACGGCCTTGAGGTACGTCATCGTGGCGGAGTAGGTTCCCGCCTGGGCCATCGTCGGGGGCTTCTGCGTCCTCTCAAGATAGCGCTTGCTGAAGGCGCGCGTTTCGTCATTCAGGTCCCAGTACCACGCGGTCGTGAGGTTAAGACCCTGCGCCACATCCAACCCAAGGGCGTGGACGTTGTGGATGAATACTAAGAGTCCCACGGGCTTCATCGTCTTGGTGAGCCCGAATTCGTTGGCTGCCTTCAGCGAATTAATAAAGTCGGTGCCGGCGTTCGCTAACCCAAGCACCTGGGCCCCAGAGGATTGCGCCTGCAGCACGAATGAGGAGAAATCCGAGGTTTGGAGCGGCACCCGCACCGCGCCGACATTCTTGCCGCCGTTGGCCTCGACGACCTTGGAGGCGGCGCCCTGCAGCTGTGTGCCGAAGGCATAATCGGCAGTGAGATAAAACCAGGACTTGCCGCCGTTCTTAACGACCGTGGCAGCGGTACCGTTCGCGAGTGAGGTCGTGTTGTAGACGTAGTGGACGGTGTAGGCGCTGCAGTCCTCATTGGTAAGCGACGCGCCGGCGGCGCCCGTGATGAAGACGGGCACCTTCTTCGCCGAAATGACCTTTGAAATGGCAATGGCGGCGCCCGTATTGGTTCCGCCAAACAGCATATTGAGGCCATTCTGGTCGGCCCACTCGCGGGCCTTGGAGACGGCGATGTCGGGTTTGTTTTGGTGGTCAGCGTACAGCAAGACAATTTTCCGGCCGAGTACAGTGCCGCCAAAGTCCGCGATGGCCATGTTGATGGCCTCGACCCCGCCCATGCCGAGATTGTCGGATACGACTCCCGACATATCATCGACGTCGCCGATCACCACGTCAGGTCCCGCGGCGATGGCTGCAGGTGGACCCGCCATTGCTAGAGATGCAGTCAGGCCAATCCCCAATAGCGTGGTTTTCATTACCGTCTCCGTGGTTTTTTCTTATGCGACGCTGCGGCAGTATGTGCCTGGGGTGGCAAGTGGTCAAAAAATCAGCAGTTAGCCTAACAAGCTAATTCTGCAGGCCGAGCTTTTTCAGTAGCTCGTTGAATCGGGGATCCGATTGAACGTTCTTGAGCAGGGGGTCAACTTTCGCTTCCATCAAATCGTTGTTACGGTTCTGGTATGCCTTGTCGAACCATTTGAAGGCGAGATCGAGCTTGCCACGATTTGCATACACTTGCGCGATCCCATAAGGGTCGGCATCGGGGTGATTTTTCTCCAGATCCTCGAGCACCCTATCCGCGTCGGTTCCGCGTCCTAATTCATCATAGGCGAACGCACGACAAGCGCAGGTCTCGCGGAGCTCCTTATCGTTTTCTATCACCGCCAAAGCGGCGGCGGGACTCCCCGTCGCGAGCGACACGGCAACAGGCAAGGTTTGGGCCTCGCGCAATCCGGGATTAAGATCGAGGCTCCTGCGGTTGGCGACCAGGGCCTCGTCAAATCTCTTTGCGTCGTAGAGGATATCCGCAAGGTCGGAGTACCTGAACGGATTCACGGGATCGCTAACAATGCTCCTCTGTATCAGTTCGATTGCCTGGTCGAATTGACCTCTCCTGGCGGCCAAAGTAGCGGCCCAAGACAAAGCCCACTGATTATTGGGATCGAGTGCCAGTGCCTGACGAAGCTGCACCTCTCCGCGGGTGACGTCCCAGTCGTACACTATGAATATTCGCGCTAATGCAGCGTGTGCGTCAGAAAGCTTGGGATTCAGCTTGATGGCTTGTTCTGCTGCGCGACGAGGTTCGTCTCCGATTTGTTTGGCGGGTACGTATCCATACTCGGCCAGAGTGGACAGCGCATTCGAAAGTACCGCCCACGCGTTCGCAAACTCTGGGTCGAGAGTCAGTGCCTTGCGCAGATAGCTAACAACGTTTTCATGGTCGGACCGTTCTTTCGCGTGGTGATGCATGGCAGTGGCCTGCAGATACAGGTTGTACGCCTCAACATTTTCTGTGCCGGCTGTGTCTGGGAGAGGCTCTCCCATGAGGGATATCTTGAGCGCCTTGACGACGGCACCGGCAATTTCATCCTGTACCTTAAACACGTCGTCGAGCTGTCGGTCGTAGGTCTCCGACCAAACGTGATAGCCGTTGTTGGCGCGAATCAATTGCGCGGTGACTCGCAGTGTCTTGCCGGCCTTGCGCACGCTGCCTTCCAGCACGTACAACACACTGAGTGCCTTGGCGATATCGGCAATGGTGGCCGACTTGCCTTTGAAGTAAAACGAAGAGGTGCGCGCAGGCACGTGCAGGTCGGGTATTTTCGTCAGCATGTCGATGAGTTCCTCCGACATGCCATCGGAAAAATACTCCTGATCCTTCTTTTCGCTCATGTCGAGGAAAGGCAGCACCGCGACTGACTTCTCCGGGATTGCTGTGGGAGGGATGGCGGCCGTTGACGCTGGCAGGGTCGGCTCCGGCGTAGCGATCCGCCGACTCGATAGCCAAATTCTATCTACCGCGATGCCTACGATGGCGACTGCCAATAAAGATCCCGCAACAATGGCTGTCCAGCGCACTGAGCGGGTACGCGCCACAGGATGGGCCGCGCGCGACCGCGTTTCTGTACCCGATGTCGCGTAGGATTCAACGGTTGGGCTCGTGGGCGTGCCGATCGCGAGGCGAATCGCGGCAACGAGCTGCGGTAGCGCGCGGCGCATATCGCCGTCGCTGGCGTCCAGCCACTGTGAGGTATTCAGGAAGTACTCTAGGTCCGCGGGCAGCGATGCCCGGTCGATGCGTAAGGAAAGCACCGGATGCCGCTTTGAAGCCGCGCGCTCAACCTCCCTCACGACATGTGGAGAGGCAGCGGCGTTTTGCGACAGGATCAGCACGATTGCCTTGGCCGCATCAATCGCGTGAACGATCGCGCCCGCGTAGAGGATTCCTGGGGTTACGTCGCGGGGAGCTATCCAGCACTTGAGACCGTTGCTCTCCAATGCGATTACCACCGCGTTGGCGACGGCGGCATCTTGCGAGGCGTAGCTGATAAAGACTTCGCGAGAATTAGGCGGGCCGTCAGCCGCCTCTTGGTTGTGTTCGTTTGCCGATCCGCCGCTCTCGGGCATGGGATGGTTCCTTGTTGAACGGTATAGTCGCGGAAGGCCGGCGGGTTGGCAAGAAACGGCGGTTAGGAGCAGTTTTGGTGAGACGGTCAATCGGAATAAGGAGTGGGAATTGAAATGGGACGGATCCGGTGCCCACGCAGGGGTTCGAATTCCGAACGGTTGCGCTGTTGTCATGAGACGCGCATGCTCGAGATTACGCGATACCGCGAAAAAGAACGCGGCCTCATAGAGGCGAACGCATCGAATGGCATCCGAGGACGGCTACAAAAGACGACGAATGACCGTGTTCTAAAGAGGAAAGCGTGACAGCAGCAACGACTCCTAGGATCAGCGGGGGACTGCCATTTATGGGTCACGCGCTAGACTTC
>Ga0210394_10007884_pt1 | contig 11093 bp, 11 predicted proteins | sample IncBWC12MmetaG_FD_160121 | JGI IMG/M metagenome (GOLD analysis project Ga0210394, IMG submission 160121) | Forest soil microbial communities from Barre Woods Harvard Forest LTER site, Petersham, Massachusetts, United States - Inc-BW-C-12-M | ecosystem: Environmental > Terrestrial > Soil >... | reverse complement strand
GCCGCCAAAGTCCCGGTGAATTCTACCTCGCCGCGTTCACCGCGCTGACCGTCGTCGCGGTGGGCGTGGAACAAGGCATTCTGCTGGCGATCGCGCTGTCGCTCTTCAGGCACGTTCGCCATAGCTATCGGCCGCACACGACCATGCTCGTGCCGGACCCGGGCGGGCGCTGGATCCCGGTGCCGGCGGCGCCCGGCAAGGAGACCGCGCCGGGCCTCATTATTTATCGCTTCGGCGCGGATCTTTTCTACGCGAACAGGGAGCAATTTTGCAAAGAGGTGCACGCCCTGGTGGAGCGTGCACCGACGCCGGTGCGCTGGTTGATAATCGATGCCGGCGCGATCACGGATATAGATTATTCCGCTTCTCAATCCATATGCGGTTTGTTGGGCGAGCTCGAGCAAAAAAACGTCAATGTCGTCTTTGGGCGCGTCAGTCCCTACCTGCGCTCCGATATGGACCGGCATGGCATCAGCGCCGTCGTCGGCGCGACGCGGATTTTCGGTACCTTGCACGAGGCCATCGCGGCGTCGCGCGAGAGATAGTTGAATGTTGCCCGCCCAACGCATTCGCTTGCCTGTCTTGATTTTGTGCATCGGCCTGCCCGCCTTGGCCGCAGGATTTGGGGCGGCGGATGATTCCTTGCGGATGAATCAGATACAGGTCATCGGCACGCACAACAGCTATCACGCGGGCTTGAGCCTTGGCGAGGCCGAGCTCATGAAGCAGAGGAATCCGAAGCTCTACCAAGCGCTCGAGTACCGGCACCGCCCCCTGGATTTGCAGTTGGGTTCGGGCGTGCGGCAGATCGAGCTGGACATCTTTGCCGACTCCGCGGGCGGCCGCTACGCCCACCCTTCGGGACCCGATGCCGTCGCTGCGGCAGGCCTTGCGAAGGATCCCGACTTTGATCCCCAAGGACTGATGAGCAGGCCGGGCTTCAAGGTAATGCACGTCCAGGACATCGACTACCGCAGTACCTGTCAGCCGCTGATTGCCTGCCTCAAAATAGTTCGTGAATGGTCGCGGGCCCATCCCCACCATCTACCGATTTACATTCTTCTCGAGACCAAGCAGACCGATCTGCCGCCGCAATATCGCGCGCAGACCACCGAGAAATTCACCAGTTCCACGTTCGATGACCTGGACGCCGAGATTCGTGCGGTTTTTCCGCCGCGCGAGATGATTACGCCCGACCAGGTACGCGGCAAATTTGAGACTCTGGAACAAGCCGTGCTGAGCAACAATTGGCCGACTTTGGCGAGCGCGCGCGGTAAGGTTGTGTTCCTGATGGACCAGCGCGACGTCGGGCCGCAGTACCTCGCTGGGCATCCCTCGCTTGCCGGCCGAATCATCTTTACCAACGCCGAGCCCGGCCAGCCCGACTGTGCGTTTACCGAAGAAAACGACGGAACCGGGGACGCCATCGCCGCGCTGGTGCGCAAAGGCTACCTGGTGCGCACGCGAACCGACGCGGACACGAAGCAAGGGCGAAGCAACGATACGGCGCGCCGTGACGAGGCTCTCGCCAGCGGCGCGCAAATACTCAGCACCGATTACCCGGCGTCGGAGCCCGCGCAGTGGTCGGGCTATTCCGTGAGCCTGCCCCACGGTGCGGTCGCGCGCTGCAATCCCGTCAATTCGCCGCCAGCTTGCTCCAAGTCATCACTTGGCACGGGTCATGGCCGCGACTAGCGATGCGCATGAGGCCCTGATTGTCGAGGCCCGCGGCGAACTGCTGGTTGCAAAGTTCACTGCGATGGCGAGTCCGTGTGAAGTGCTATGGTCTTCGACCGAGCACGGTTCGGGGTTGGCGCTGGGCACAATTGCGGCGACGGAAGCGTTGCGAATCGAGAAGAAATTCAGCCGTTACCGGGACGACAGCATCACCGCCTGGATTCATGGACATCGCGGCACAACGATCGAGGTGGATGAGGAAACGGCATCGCTGATCGATTTTGCCAGGCAATGCTACGATCTGAGCGAAGGTCTCTTCGATATCACATCAGGTGTGCTGCGCCGTGCCTGGAAGTTTGACGGATCGGATCGTGTTCCTGAACCCGCGCTGGTGGAAAGTTTGCTGCCACTGGTGGGTTTCGACAAAGTCATCTGGCAATCGCCGCATCTTCTGTTGCCGGCCGGAATGGAATTGGACTTCGGGGGGATCGGCAAGGAGTATGCGGTAGACCGGGTCTGCGAATTGCTCGCGGCCCGCGACTCAGCACCCTTCCTCATCAATTTTGGCGGTGATTTGCGCGCGAATCGTCGGCCGCCGCGTGGTCCGTGGCAAGTCGGAATCGAGCGGCCGGATGCGGTGCGTGACGCGACGCTGCTGCTGGACCTTGAGCACGGTGCGCTCGCGACCAGCGGCGATTCACGGCGCTATCTCCTTAGAGACGGTATTCGTTATGGCCACATTTTGGATCCCCGGACAGGATGGCCGGTGCCGGGATCGCCGCGCTCGGTGACGGTTGCAGCCAGCAGCTGTACGGAAGCGGGCGTGCTTGCAACACTGGCGTTGCTGCACGGCGCGCGGGCGGAACAGTACCTGCACGATCAGGGCGTTCGATGCTGGATCCTGCGATGACCGCTCTAATTCAGGTCGCGTGACAATATGAGTTTGAGCACCAAGTGATCGGTCGTATTGGTCAAGCCGACGCCAACTCCCCCCTCGATCGTCCAGGGTTTGCCGTAGTAGTCAAAAACGCCAAACAATTGATGTTGCTGCTGTGACGGCGGATAAAATCCGCGGATCGGGCCAAAATCATCGTATTCCTCCGCAGCCAGCGCCCACGTCTTATTGAGGTTATAAGCGAGGCGCGTCGCCGGCGCGAAATCGAGGCGTGAAAATCCCTTGTAGGAATTGTCGAGAATCGGATTGACGATGAGGTCGTAAGAGCCGAGGTGCCATCCGATGATCGGGCGGATTTCCCCGGTATTGCGGTTCTGATCCCAGTGCGCGCTGTTCCAACTGAATTCAAAATTCACGCCGTAGAAGAAGGGTTGGTTGGCGGCATCGGGTTTCACGAACAGTGTCCGTAATTTGAAGCCGTTGTAAGTCCAGGCGCCGCTCCCGCTGATGCTGTACAGCGGCATATAAAGACCGGCTTCAAACCAATCCGTGACCCCATAGGCCCACTCCGAAACACCGTTGAGCGTGTGGTTGGGAGCGATGCCTCCCGGAAACGACGGACTGGTGCGTCCATCAGGCGTGTAGTTGTTGTGCCAGGTAAGGTTGAATACGCCGGGCGCGGCGATCTGCGCGTCGTAGACCTGAATCTCATCGGTTTGCGCCTGTGCCAATCGAGCCAAACCGACACACGTCAATAGCACAAGCGGCGCGGCCGCGCGGGTTCGATGCTTCGTTTCGGGGGCTCTCATTAAAACATTCGCACAACGTCGCCCGGCCGCAGGATGCTTGCTGGTTGAGCTAAAAGCGCCACCCCACCTGAACCAGAAACGCCTTGAGACCCGGATACAGATCGAGCCCTTGCAGGCCGGGGGGCACCGGCACCCGCACATCGTATGTCTGCTGATAGTACTCCGCACGGACACTGATTTCAGAGCCGCCGCTGGCGCCTGGCCCGGCAATTTTCTTCGCGAATTTCACACCATAGGTCAGCGCCTGAAACGGACCGAGCCGCGAATCAGAGGACTGGTATCCGGTGGTCGACGTTTCGGCGGCCAAAATAAAAGGGGTATAAAAATCAGCCTCAGTCTGGCGATACCAGCGAATGGTGGGTTCGATATACCGATCGCGATCAGCCCAAACCCAACGCAAATGCAGCTGCGCGGTATCCGAGCGCACGGCCCAATTATCGCTCATATAGCGAAGCGACAGAGCGGTCGATAGCTGTGAACTCCAGGCGACGCGATTTTCCCAATAGGCGCTCTTGCGCACGCGCTGATCGGGGCGGCTCTCATACGCATACCCGGTGGTGTCGCCGGCGCTATCGATGATCGAGGTGATTTTGTAAGGATCGTTCAAATACCCCGTAAATCGGTCGACCGAGATGTTGAACTCGGTGAGCCAATTTCGCGTCATGACCTGCGTCACGCCGAGCAATCCTGCTACCCCGTCCTTGGTTTTGCCTCCGGTCTTTTCGAACAACGTGTAGTCGCTCCCCGGTACCGGCGCACCGCCGATGGGACTCAAGCGGTCATACTCATTGCTGACGCCGAACGACAGCGTCGTGTTTTTGTCGTTGAAGTCATGCGCGATCGAAGCATTTACCGTAGCGGAGAGAAAATCGTGCTCGTCAGACAATTTGCCGCCGATGCTCAGCTGATCCGTTCGAGTGATTGGCAGAGTCCAGTTCCCGCCGACGGCGAGGCGCTGATCGTGGTATTTCGGATCGACTGGCAATTGGCCGGGAGCGGTGGTGTAGGTGTGGGGACCGGTCAAGCTGGTGCCGGACGGTGATGCGAATGTCTGGGCCGCGCGGCTGGTCAAGGCGCCGTTTGGGCTGGCGCCCGAAAGCGCGTCGAAGGTCAAATTGAAATTGAGCGCGCTGCCATCCGCGTAAACCCTCGAAACATCGACGACGGGCTCGATCGCCTGGATGCGGCCATTCTCGTGGTAGTACGCCAGCGCCGAATCCACGGACCAATCCTTCAATACCTCGTTGACAGTGTCTTCGAGGCGACTTGATTGGCTGCGCGCCGCCCCGGCACTGAGCAGTGCACAGCTGGCGGCCATCAGGCGCCGCCGCGCAATCGAAGCGTTAGGCAACCGGGCCAACGGCATCTGCGGCTTCGGCTTCAGTTGCACCCGCAGCCGCCGCCGGCGTATGAACGGCCGCCCGATGATGCTTCCTTGCTGAAGTACATGTGATCGTCGATTGCCTTGTCGAGCGGATCGGAGTCAAGTCGCATCTCCTCGCGCGCCAGCACATCCCGCTGCCAGGGTTTGATCCCGATTGAGCCGCAGCCGGAAGCGACTACGGCGCCGGCTATGCAGCATAAGAAACTCAAGCGACCCAGGTTCATGGTTCCTCCAACAGTTCACGGATTTGAGCTTCGTAAGCCGCGGCATCCACCGGTCGAAAGCCGACGTGAGTGAAGCGCGGCAGGCCATGCCGATCGATCAATACGCTGGACGGCATGCCTTTGACTCGGTAGGACTCGGCGAGTACTCCCGCCGGATCGAACCGCACGTCGAACGTCGGCTTGAATTGGGCGAGGAATTTATCGGCATCGGCCCGATCCGCATCCAAATTTACCGTGAGAATCGTGAGGCCCTGCGCTTCGTAGGTGTTTTTCATGGTCTGCATCCAAGGAAATGACTGTCGGCAGGGAGCGCACCACGATGCCCAAAAATCCAGATACACGACGCGCCCTCGAAATTGATCGAGATCGAGCGGCGCGGCAGCCCGTGCCGGCGTGAGCAGCAGGCAACAAAGGCCAATCAGCATGCATCTCGCCATTGATCCTCAGCTCCTGGAGCCCGCGCTTGCCTGCCGACGTCGTCAGTTGGCGACATGCCTTGCGAACCACGCGAACTTGCAGTTACTTTGTACTGCAAAGTAAAAAGATGTCAAGCTACCGGCCAGGCGAAACGAGGAATTCAGATGTGCTTGGAAATAACTCAAAGGCCGCGGCTGTGGCTGCCCGTGCTGTTGCTCCCCTTGCTGATGCTGACCTCGGGCAGGAGTTACGCTGGATTTGATCATGAATGGGCGCTCGATGAAAACGGCATCTGGGCCAGGAAGTATCAATCCGCGCTCCAGGATGGAGTTATCGCGCTCGAACTGGCGGGGAGCTTGTGGTATGGGAATGACAACGAACTGGGCCACACTTACTGGCAGACGATCGATTCGTCGGTGATTTCCGGCGTCGCCGCTCAGCTACTCAAGTACGGCTTCAGCCGCGCCCGCCCTTACCAGGGCGACAATCCCAATGCATGGTTCAAGGGCAGCGGTTATCAGAGCTTTCCGAGCGGGGAAGTCACCCTGCAAGCGAGCTTCGTCACGCCATTCATCGTGAACTACGGCCGGCAGGATCCTTGGGTGTGGGCGCTGGAGCTCCTGCCGGCGTACGATGCCATCGCGCGCTTGAAAAGTCAGGCGCATTGGCAGACCGACGTCATCGCCGGGTGGGCCCTGGGGACGGGTGTGGGGTATTGGAGCACCACTCGCGCCGTTCCGCTGTCGGTTCAGATCCTGCCGGGCGGCTTGTCGGTAGGATTTTCAAAGCGCTTCTGATTACTTTGTCGCACAGAGCATGTGCGACATTTCGCAGGCAGAAGAGTTCCCGCCTCGGAACCGGCATGGCCAAAGCGGCCGTGCGGTGGCGTCATATGGAGCGTATCGGGTAAAATGACGACTTTATAATGGCAGTGTCAAACGGCCGCCAATAGAATTGAATTTTGTTGAGGAAGTAACCAATCGCTAGCACATTGCTGACTTGGTGCGGATATGCGCTTGGCGCGGCCGCGATGATCTATGGGGTCATCGCTTCGCTGGCGGTGCGCACGCGGCTTCGCGCAGCGCACGCATCCCGGCGCGACCTGCCCGCGGCGACGGTACTGAAGCCGCTTTGCGGCGCAGAGGCTGAAACCTACGAATGCCTGCGGTCGTTTTGCGATCAAGAGTATCCGGCGTTTCAAGTGATCTTCGGCGTCGCCGATCCCAACGATCCCGTCATCGGCATTGCGCAGCGGCTGCAGCGCGAATTCCCGCAGCGTGACCTGCAGATCGTCATCGACAGCAGGCAACACGGCAGCAGCCGCAAGGTGAGCAACCTCGTCAATATGATGGCGTACGCCGACCACGACTACATTGTCGTGTCGGACAGCGACGTCCGGGTGGCACGCGATTACCTCGCCAAAGTCGTGGCTCCTCTGCTCGAGCCTGACGTCGGCATCGTCACCTGTCCGTATCGCGGCGTTTCGCGAGGCGGCCTGTGGTCGCGCTTGGAGGCCATGTTCATCAACGAATGGTTCATGCCGTCGGTTCGAGTCGCCGCCATGGCCGGTTCGCGCGCCTTTGCCTTTGGCGCAAGTATTGCACTGCGGCGCGATGCGCTTTCCCGGATCGGGGGTTTCATGTCGATTGTCGATCAGTTGGCCGACGACTACCGCCTGGGCGAGCTGACCCGGGGTGTCGGCTTGCGCACCGTGCTATCCGACGTGGTGGTCGAGATCGCCGTCGCGGAGCGCAGGTTCGCGGAACTGATCGGACACGAACTTCGCTGGCTGCGTACGATTCGCACGTTGCGGCCAGCCGGCTACAGTTTCAGCTTTGTCACGTTCACGATTCCGGTGGCGCTCATTGGAGCCTGTTTGTCCAGAGGCGCGCTGCCGGCATTGACAATGTTCGCGGCCGCCGTGCTTGCCCGCTGTTTGCTGCATTTGCAAACGCGCCAGGCGAACGCGGGCGCGGCTCAGCTGTTTATCGTGCCCGTTAGGGATATGCTGAGCTTGGGCCTTTGGGCCTTAAGTTTCCGCAATCGCCGCGTACGTTGGCGAGATGACCATTTCGAGGTGACTCCAGATGGTTCCGTCGAATTGGTTGTGAGGGTAACGCCATGAGAACATTGTTTTTGCATCCGCCATCATTCGATGGTTATGACGGCGGCGCCGGCGCCCGCTATCAAATGAAGCGCGAGGTGCGCTCCTTCTGGTACCCGACGTGGCTGGCGCAGCCCGCCGCCCTGGTCGAGGACTCAAAGCTGATCGATGCGCCGCCGCACCGCTTGAGCTTCGAGGACATCGCCGGGGAGTTCAAGAACCGCGACCTGGTGGTGATGCACACCTCGACTCCATCGTTTAAAGCGGACGTGAAGACGGCCGAGATGATCAAGGCGATCAATCCGGACATCAAGATCGGCTTCATCGGCGCCAAGGTCGCGGTCGAGCCCGAGAAGAGTCTCATCGCCGGACGCGCGGTGGACTTCGTGGCGCGCAACGAATTCGACTTCACCATCAAGGAAGTCGCCGACGGCAAGAATTGGAGCGACATCAAAGGGCTCTCATACCGCAATGGCGAGGGCGCCATCGTTCACAATGAGAACCGCGAGGTTCTCGAGAACATGGATGCGTTGCCCTGGGTAACGCCGGTGTACAAGCGCGATCTGAAGATCGAGAACTATTTCGGCGGATATCTCAAGCATCCCTATATCTCGTTCTACACCGGGCGCGGCTGCAAATCGCGCTGCACCTTCTGCCTGTGGCCGCAAACCGTGGGCGGGCATAAGTATCGGGTGCGCTCGGTCGAAGATGTCGTTGCTGAAATGAAATGGGCGAAGGGCGCCTTCCCGCAGGTGAAGGAATTTTTCTTCGACGATGACACGTTGACCGACAACCTGCCGCGTGTCGAGGCGCTCGCCAGGGAACTCGGCAAACTCGGCATCACCTGGTCGTGCAATGCGAAGGCCAATGTGCCGCGCAAGACGCTGGAAGTCATGAAGGACAATGGCCTGCGGCTGCTGCTGGTGGGTTATGAATCCGGCAACCAGCAAATTCTGTTCAACATCAAGAAGGGCATGCGCGTGGAGTTCGCGCGCCGCTTCACCAAGGACTGCCACGAGCTGGGCATCGTCATCCACGGTACCTTTATTTTGGGTCTGCCCGGCGAGACCAAGGAAACGATCCAGCAGACCTTGGATTTTGCCAAGGAGATCAACCCGCACACGATTCAGGTGTCGCTGGCCGCCCCTTATCCCGGCACCTTCCTCTACCGGCAGGCGAAGGAAAATGGTTGGCTGTACAACGAGGAAATCGATCTGCTGACTCAGGAAGGCACGCAGATAGCGCCGCTGAACTATCCGCACTTGAGCCACACCGAGATATTCGATTCGGTCGAGGACTTCTACAAGAAATTCTATTTCCGCCCGTCCAAGATCGCGTCCATCGTGGCCGAGATGATCGCCAGTCCCGAAATGATGAAGCGCCGGCTGCGCGAGGGTGTGGAGTTCTTTCACTTCCTGCGGACGCGACAGGACACCGCTTGAAGCGATTGATCGTCACGGCGGACGATTTCGGCGCGGCGCGCGAAGTCAACGAAGCCGTCGAAGCGGCGCACCGCGGCGGTGTTCTCACCGCTGCCAGCCTGATGGTCGCGGCGCCGGCGGCAGCGGATGCCGTTGCGCGCGCGCGGCGCATGCCTGCTTTGCGCGTCGGCCTGCATGTGGTGCTGGTGGAAGGCCGGCCAGTACTGCCGGCATCGAGGCTTAGCCATCTGGTCGACGCCAACGGCGCGTTTCGCTCCGATATGGCGGCGCTCGGGTCTGTTATCGCCATGCGCCGCGAGGCGCGAGCCCAGGTTGCGGCCGAAATCACCGCGCAGTTCGAGGCGTTTCGCGCCACCGGCTTGCCCCTCGACCATTGCAACGCGCACAAGCATTTTCATCTGCATCCGGTTGTCGGCGCCCTGATCGCCGCCATTGGCGCGCGATTCGGTCTGCGCGCGGCGCGCGTGCCCATCGAGCCTCAGCACATACTGCGAAACGTGGAGCGCGTGTGGGGGGCGTCGGCACTGCTGTGGCGGCCGTTCGCGCATCTCCTGCGCCGCCGCTATCGGGCAGCCGGGCTGCTCGTGCCCGATCAGGTCTTCGGACTGCATTGGTCCGGACAGATGAGCAAACAGCGTCTCTCGGGTTTGATCCGCAGCTTGCCGGAGGGCTTGAGCGAGATCTATCTGCATCCGGCCACCGGCCCTTACCAGGGGGCTGCGCCCGGTTATCGGTATCGCGAAGAACTCGAGGCGCTTCAGTCCGCGGAAGTCATCGGGGCGAGCCGCGATGGTTCGTTGCGGCTTGGCGGATTCAGCGATTTCCAGGCGTCGCCGACGGCATTGCACCCGGGCGCAGTGCATGCTGCGATCAGCACCGGGGGTTTGCTGCCGTGAATGCGCCCATGTCGGCGATCTCCGAATCCAGCGCGCAAGAGTCCTTCCCCGACGGACCCATTCGCCGCGGCAGCGAGGCGCATAAGAATCTTTTCTGCCGGACGCTGCTCGATACATTCAATCCCTATAAACCGGCGGTGATCGATTGGCCCGCGCTCGACGAGGAGGCGCGTAATCGCCTGGTGAGCCTGCCCATCTGGGACATTGCCGTGCAGACCGAGGGGCGGGCGCGTACCAATGTGGCCACGTACGCCGCGACCGCATCCGATCCTCTGCTGCGCAAGGCGATCGAGCTCAATGCGTTCGAAGAAGGCCGGCACAAACTGGTGCTTTCCAATCTGGTCGCCGCCTATGGAATTACCCTGGCGCCCGAACCGCCATACGCCGTGAAGGGCGACCCGGAGTGGGCCTTCATGGTGACCGGGTACAGCGAATGCATCGACAGCTTTTTCGCCTTCGGTCTTTTCGAATCGGCCAAGCGTTCCGGATTCTTTCCTGAAGCGCTGGTCGATACCTTCGAGCCGGTCATTCATGAAGAAGCGCGCCACATCCTGTTCTTCGTCAATTGGGCTGCGTGGCATCGACGGACCATGCCGTTCTGGCGGCGGCCCTGGTTCGAGCTGAAAGTCCTCGCAGTCTGGCTGTTTCTGATCTGGGAACGCATTGGCATCGCCCGCGATATGGGAAGCGGCGCACAGGACAACAATTTCACCGTGACCGGGGCAAAGTCGGTCGGCGATGATATAAACGTGGCCACTCTGATCGACATCTGCTTGGCCGAAAACGATCGGCGGATGAGTGCTTATGACAAGCGATTGCTGCGACCCGCCGTGGTTCCGGCGCTGGCGCGACTGGCACGACGTTTCATGCGCGCATAGCGCCGAACGCCTCGGCGCACGATCGCTTACTGCGTGAAACTCCGCATCGCCATTATCGCGGCCCTCGGGCTTGCTCTTGCCCTGTACCTCGTCACGTATGTCGGCTTTGCCGCGGTATTCTCCGCGGCGGTGGCAGTGGGGTGGGGCGGGTTTGCCATACTTTGCCTGTACGTCTTGGGTCCGTTTGTCATCCTGGGAGCCGCCTGGTACGTCTTGCTGCGCGACTCGCCCCTCAAGGACTTGAGGCTATTTGTCTGGGCGCGCATGGTTCGGGATGCAGCCACCGAAGTGCTGCCTTTCTCCCAGGTCGGTGGCATCGTGATCGGCGCGCGCGCAGCGATTCTGCATGGAATCTCCCAACCCGTCG
>Ga0210394_10007882_pt1 | contig 11095 bp, 11 predicted proteins | sample IncBWC12MmetaG_FD_160121 | JGI IMG/M metagenome (GOLD analysis project Ga0210394, IMG submission 160121) | Forest soil microbial communities from Barre Woods Harvard Forest LTER site, Petersham, Massachusetts, United States - Inc-BW-C-12-M | ecosystem: Environmental > Terrestrial > Soil >... | reverse complement strand
CGCCGAGGAGCGCCGCCGCCTGCAGGAGGCGGAAGCGGCGCGGCGCGCCGAGGAAGAAGCACTCAAGAGAAAGGCCGAGCAAGAAGCGAAAGAGCGCGCTGAAGCGGAGCGCCGCCGCCTCCAAACCGAGGCCAGGCAACGCGCCGAAGCGGAGCGAGCGTTTGCGGTTGCCAAGCATACCAACACGATTGCGGCGATCGACGCGTTCCTTGCCGCTTATCCGGCGAGCGCCTTGGCCGAGGAGGCGAAGTCGCTCAAGGCCGCGCTGCTTGTGCGCGAGCAGGCGTACCGCAATGCCCTGGCGAGCGACAATGCCGCCGTGCTCAGGTCGTTTCTCCGCGCATATCGCAAAGGAGCCGACGCCGACGCGGTGCGCAATAAGCTCAAGCTGCTGCGGCCAAGTCGCGCTGGGCCGCTGCCTCAGCCGGCGATTCTCGCCGCAACGGGACTTGCCACCATCGCCATGGTCGCAGCGCTTGTTGTCTGGTTTCGACATGCGCCGCCTTTAAACCAGACGGCTACAGCGCCGCTGCCGGCAGCCGCCACCCCTTCGGCGCCTCCCGCCACGCCGGTGCCTGAGCGCGATGTCGGCCCGAATCCCCCGCCAAGCCCGCCGGCTGCGCCCGCGCTGGCATCAGTGCCAAGACCGCAGCCGGCGGCACCGGCCGAAGAGGTGGTGTGGGATTTGGTGAAGGGCAGTCAAGACACCGATCAGTTGCGGCGATTCATTGCCGAGTTTCCAAACAGCACGCATCGGTCCGAGGCCGAACGACTGATCGCGGCGATTCCATCCGCGGTCAGCGCGGCCGGCGCGCCCGATCCCCATGAACTGGCGCGATCGCTGCAATTCGAGCTCAAGCGCGTCGGTTGTTTCAACGGCGAGGTGAGTGGCAATTTTAACGATGACACCAAAGCCGCGTGGGGCCAATTCGTCAAACTCACCTCGATCGATGTGCCTGACGCCATGTCGTCGGACGCGATCAATGCGCTGCGCGGAATCAACAAGCGTATTTGTCCCCTCGTATGCCCGAACGGCCAACATGTCACCGGCGAACTCTGCATCGCCGATGCACCTGCGCCGCGACCGTCCGTACAACCCGAGCAAAAACCGAAGCAGCAGGAGCCCGGCGGTACCATCGTCGACGCTCGGCCGTTGCCGGTCGGAACGGTCATCCAAGGCGGCGTAACCACCTGCGGACCGAACGGCTGCCAACGCGTTCCGAAGAATTGCCACGCGGTCAAATTGGGCAGGAACAATCCTGAATGGAAGGGACTTGGCGGAAAGATTATCTGCCCCTGAATCCCACGGGCACGCCTCGCCTGTGTCCACGAGCCGCGCGGGCGCTTAAGCCGCGTCCGGCACCACGCGGTTGCGGCCGTCGCGCTTGGCGCGATAGAGCGCCTGGTCGGCGCGCTTGAGGACGCTTGCCGCGGTATCGTCCTTGTCGCGCAAGGCGGCAATCCCGATCGAGATCGTCACCGGAACGACGCGCGAGCCCTGCTGGATGGCGAACGGTTCGGCGGCAATGCGCCGGCGCAGCCGCTCGGCGACCATGGCCGCCACCGCCATGTCGGTCTCCGGCATCACCAGGACGAATTCCTCGCCGCCGTACCGGCAGGCCAGATCGATGCCGCGGATCGAGCGCTTGATGCGCAGCGCAAAGTCGCGCAGCACATCGTCGCCTGCATCGTGGCCGTGGCTGTCGTTGATCGCTTTGAAATAGTCGATGTCGACGACCATGACGGTGAGCGGCTTGCCGCGCGACGCCGCCTGCTCGACCAGCGTGGCAAGATGGCTCTCCATGTAGCGGCGGTTGAACAGGCCGGTGAGCGCGTCGGTGATCGCCATTTCGATCGACATCTGCACGTTGTCGCGCAGCCGCTCGGTGTAACGGCGCTTGCGCACCTGGCTGCGCACCCGCGCCAACAATTCGTTCTTGTCGATCGGCCGCAGCAGAAAATCGTTCACGCCGATTTCGAGCCCACGCACCATGCGCGCATTGTTGTCCGGCTCGGTGATCACCAGGATCGGCATATTGCGCGTGCGCTCGAGCGAGCGCAGTTGGCTGCATAGCCGCAGCGCGTCGAAATTCTCCAGCGTAAGCGACACGATCAGCAGGTCGAAATTGCCGTCGGCGGCGCGGAACAGCGCGTGGTTCGGATCGGTCTCGACCTCGACCTCCTGCTCCTCGCTCAGCATCGCCGCGACCCGCTCGTAGGACGCCGGCCGGTCGTCGACGATCAGCACCCGGCCGTCACGGCCGGTATCGGCCAGCGCCTCGCGCTCGGGAGATTCGATGCCGATGTCGCGCGAGGTCAGCGCGCGCATGCGCAACTCGTCGACCACCATCTTGAGCCGCGCCAGCGAGCGCACCCGCGCGGTCAGCGCCAGTTCGGGGATCGGCTTGGTCAAAAAATCGTCGGCGCCGGCTTCCAACCCCCGCACCTTGTCGGACGACTGGTCGAGCGCGGTCACCATCACCACCGGAATGTGATGGGTGGCGGAATTGCTCTTGAGGCGGCGGCACACTTCGAAGCCGTCCATGTCGGGCATCATGACGTCGAGCAGCACGAGGTCGCATTGGGCGCGCTCGCAGATCGTCAGCGCTTCCTGACCGCTCATGGCGGTGATGACGTCGAAATATTCCGCCGACAGCCGCGCTTCGAGCAGCTTCACATTGGCCGGGACGTCGTCGACGACAAGAACGCGGGCGGTCATGGTTTCGCTTCCGGATTGCCCAGGAAGTGACGCACGGTCTCGATGAATTTGCCGACCGAGATCGGCTTCGACAGATAGGCCTCGCAGCCGCCTTCGCGGATGCGCTCCTCGTCGCCCTTCATGGCAAAGGCGGTGACGGCGACCACCGGAATGCGGCGCAGCTCGGCATCGTCCTTGAGCCACTTGGTGACCTCAAGCCCGGACACTTCCGGCAGCTGGATGTCCATCAGGATCAGGTCGGGCCGGTGCTTTCGCGCCAGGTCGAGCGCCTCGATGCCGTTGCGCGTGCCGACCGTCGCGTAGCCGTGGGCCTCCAATAGATCGTGGAAGAGCTTCATATTGAGCTCGTTGTCCTCCACAATCAGGACAGTTTTGGCCATCCCCCGATCCTTTGGCTGCCCCCAGCCGACTTTGTAAGGCGGCACGCGCACGGATCTCTAAAACAGATGCGCCGCCGCATTGTGGCAACCTAGTCCCGATTTCTTACGGAAAGGCAAATGGAACCCGATGAAAAGGCCCTCCTCCGCCGCGCGGGAAGCCGCGGAAATCCTGGCGATTCAAGCCCTTTCCTTCATCGCCGCAGAGCCGGAGCGGCTCAACGGGTTCCTGGGCGCCACCGGATTGACGCTCGAGCGGCTTCGTGAGTCGGCAAACGAGCCCGACTTTCTCGCCGGCGTCTTGGAGCATATGCTCGCCGACGAGTCCCTGCTGCTTGCCTTTGCCGACTCTGCCGCGATCGATCCGGCCGGCGTCACGCGCGCGCGGACCGCGCTCGGCGGCAACTGGGAACGCGACATACCGTAGGGGCGCGCCGTGCCGCTTGGCTTTTGCCGCGACTGCCTTGCCGATGCTGCGCCGCTAGCCGCGCGCTGTCCGGCCTGCGGCTCGCCGCGTCTCATTCGCCATGACGAATTGGCGACGCTGTCGATCGCTCACGTCGATTGCGATGCGTTCTACGCCACCATCGAGAAGCGCGACGACCCGGCGCTCGCCGCCGAGCCGGTGATCGTCGGCGGCGGCCGGCGCGGTGTCGTCGCCGCGGCCTGCTATGTGGCGCGCACCTACGGCATCCGGTCGGCGATGCCGATGTACGAGGCGCTGCGGCTGTGTCCGCATGCCAAAGTGGTGCGGCCCAATATGGAGAAATATTCCAAAACCGGCCGCGAAGTGCGGGCGATGATGCTGGCGTTGACGCCGCTGGTCGAGCCGCTGTCGATCGACGAGGCGTTCCTCGATCTCGCCGGCACCGAACGGCTGCACGGCATGGGGCCGGCCAAAGCGCTGGCGCGGTTTGCCGCCGAGGTCGAAAAGACGCTGCGCATCACGGTGTCGATCGGGCTCGCTTGCAACAAATTCCTCGCAAAGATCGCCTCCGATCTCGACAAGCCGCGCGGCTTTGCCGTGCTCGGCGGCAGCGAGGCTGCGGCGTTCCTGGCGCCAAAGCCGGTCAGCTTCATCTATGGCGTCGGCAAGGCCAGCATGGCGCGGCTCGCCCGCGACGGTTTTCATCGCATCGCCGACCTGCAGCGCGTCAGCGAGATCGAGCTCTACCGCCGCTACGGCGAGGAAGGCCGCCGCCTGGCGCGGCTTGCCCGCGGCGTCGACGAGCGCACGGTGAGCGCCGATCGCGAAACCAAGAGCGTGTCCTCGGAAACGACGTTCGAGCGCGATCTGTCGGATTTCCGTGCGCTGGAAAAAATCCTTTGGGGCCTGACGGAAGAGGTCTCGGCGCGCCTGAAAGCCAAGGAGCTTGCCGGCGCGACGGTGACGCTAAAACTCAAAACCGCGGATTTCAAAATTCGTACCCGCGCGCGTTCGCTTGACTCGCCGACGCAACTCGCCGGCCGCATCTTCGCCGCCGCGCGCGACCTGCTCAAGCGCGAGGCCGACGGCACCCGCTTCCGGCTGATCGGCGTCGGCTCAAGCGCGCTGGTCACCTCGGACCAGGCCGATCCCGCCGACCTGGTCGACGGCCGCGCCGCCATCGCCGAGCACGCCGTCGACCGCGTGCGTGCCCGCTTCGGCGACGACGCGGTGATCAGGGGACTGGCGTTCGAGCGGCCGGAGGACAGTTAGGGCGCGGTTTTCACTCGCGCTGCCGGATATACTCCGCAGTGGGCGGCGGGCCCCAAATGTCGGTCGGCAGCGGCCCCCAGACCTTGGGCACCTGCGGATGATCGCGGTGCCACGGCCGCGGCTCGAAATAGCCGAGATTTTCATCCAGCATTTTGTCGAGCTCGGTGAACATCTCGATGATCTGGTCATCGGGGTTGCGGTGATAGGTATAAATATTGTGGCCGGGGCCGTGACGGCCGGGACCCCAGATGATCGGGATTTTCTTGCTGCCGAGGAAGTCGCACGCCGACTGCACCTGCGGCCAATCTTTCAGCTCGAAAGCGACGTGGTGCATCTGCGTGCGCTTGCCGCGTACGAAATTGATAGTGTGATGGTCCGGGCCGCAGCGCATGAAGACGAACCAGTCCTCGATCCAGTCCGACACGCGGAATCCGAGAACCTTGCTGTAGAAGTCGGCATATTGTTTCGGCTCCGCGACGACGAAAGCCAGATGGCCGAGCTTGATCGGTCCAATTCCGGCGACCGGCTGCGGTCGGCAAATCGGCGTTTGGGCGGCGAAAAGCTCGCAGACGGTGCCCTTGGGATCCTCGAATGCAAGCATTTGCGCAATGCCCGGCGCCGGATCGTTGCGCGAGCTGCAGCGCACACCTTCCGCTTCGATGCCACGGCGGATGTCGTTGAAATCGGTCTCCGGCGCAACTTGGAGCGCCAATCGGGCGCAGCGCGCGCGCTCGCCAGTTTCGAGCTGAACCACCAGGTCGCCGAGCTTGGTCGCGAAGTAGGCTCGTCCGTTGTCCCGCTCCGCCATGACCAGGCCGGCGACTTCGGTGAAATAGGCAATCTGGCGCTCAAGATCGGGCGTCTCGAAAGTGACGTGGCTGAAGCGCCTGGCCTTTATCATGCCGCTCTCCGGATTATCGACATCATCGGCGGATCGCCGCGCTGCCGCAGCAACTTACCGCCCTTCGATTTATGCGCAAACGCCGCAGGCGCGGCTTACGGGCACGGCTTCGGCTGCTTGAGCTCCAGCGATGAGAGCTTTCCGCTGACCACGAAATCGTTGTAGTCGAGCACCAAAGCGCGCGAAATGCCGTTCTCGTAAAGCTCGAAGCCGATGGCATAAGCCGGCGTCTGCTCGTTGTTTTCCGCTTTCTTGCCCTTGTCGAAATAGCTGATCGTGACCGGCCAGCGCGCGACGGCCGCGAGCTTGCCGTCGTTGGCGACGGCATCATCGTGTTGCCGCTCGTCGGGGCCGATCTTGCGGCCGATCACGGTGAGCGTATCGAACACTTTCTGCCCGGTGTCGGAGCCGTCATAGACCGGAAATTCGAGGATGCTCTTGCCGGCCCGCGCCGCCGCAATCACCCGCACCATGTGCTCGGTTGGGAACACCGCCTTGGCGTCGAGATCGAAGGTCTTTTGCTCGGGCTTTGACAGATCCACCGCGGTTTCGTCAGGCCCGCGCTCGGCGTGGCCGTCGACGGTATCGACCAGATTGTCGTTGACGAAATTCTGCGAGGTGAATTTGAAGCTCTTGGCGTCGGCGCCTTCCCAGGTGGTCGAGCGCAGGTCGCTGGTGGACTCCTTGTCTTCGCCGGAGTCCAATTCGGAGACCTGGCGGAATTCCAGCGAATAGCCTTCACAGACATTGCCGCTGAAATCATACAGGATGCGGCCACGAACAGCCGAGACCTGCGAATTGCCGCGGGTCTTTTCCAGCGACAGATCGTAGACCGCCTGGTGCGGCACAAGCACGATCGGAGCATCTTGCGCGTAAGCGCCGGAGGCGAACACGAACAGGGCAAGGGCAAGGGCGGCGCCCCGGGGCGTAAACGCATGATCCACAGCGATGAACCCTTCCGCACAGCTTGCCAGCGGTACCGGCCCACCCCGTGCCGATTCCTCTTGCGTCTCTTTTCGATCCCGGATTGCGGCGAAGATAGGGACCTCGCCTGCCCCCTGCAACCGTGATCCGCGCCGTAGCCGGCTTGCACGGCTTCGTCCGATCGGTCAAGAAAGCCGCCTGAATTAGCCTGCCGTAACCAACCATTTGGAGGACGCCATGGCCGGTGCCGTCGAAAGCAAGCTCAACGCGCTCGGCATCACGCTCAAGGAGCCGGCCAAGCCGATCGCCAATTACGTCGCCTATGTGCGCACCGGCAACCTGCTCACGGTCTCCGGCCAGCTTTGTTTTGGCGGCGACGGTAAGCTCGTCGCCACCGGGCAACTCGGCGCCGGCGTGTCGATCGAGGACGGCCAGAAGGCGGCGCGGGCCTGCGCCATCAGCCTGATCACCCAGGTCAAGGCCGCGCTCGGCGATCTCGACAAGGTCAAGCAGGTGGTGCGGCTCGGCGGCTTCATCAATTCGGCGCCCGGCTTCACCGACGGCCCGAAGGTGATGAACGGTGCCTCCGATCTGATGGTCGAGGTTTTCGGCGACAAGGGCAAGCACGCGCGCTCGACCGTTGGCGTCGCCGCATTGCCGACCGATGCCGCGGTCGAGGTCGAAGGCACGTTCGAAGTTTCCTGAAAAACGGTGTGGACCTCGCTCGATTGGCTGATCGCCCGGCCGTTCGCCCATCGCGGGCTGCATGACGCTGAGCTGGGCATCATCGAAAACACCGCGGGCGCGGTGCGCGCGGCGATCGCCGCCAAGTACGGTATCGAAATCGATGTGCAGATCTCGGCCGACGGCGAGGCCATGGTGCATCACGACGACGTGCTCGGCCGCCTCACCGAGGGCGAGGGCCGGCTCGACAGCCTGACTGCCGCCGCGCTCAAGCGCGTCCCGTTTCGCGGCAGTGACGAGCGCATGATGACGCTCGGCGAGGTGTGCGATCTCGTCGGCGGCCGCGTCACCACGCTGGTCGAGCTGAAAAGCCGCTTCGACGGCGATACCCGCCTGCCCGCGCGCGTCGCCGACGTTTTGGCTGGCTACCGCGGCCCCGTGGCGCCGATGTCGTTCGATCCGCGCCAGCTCGCGTTTCTGCAGCAAAAGGCGCCGCAACTGACACGCGGCATCATCGCGGCAAAATACCGGCCGCATCCGTATTGGGACCTGATGCCGATGTGGATGCGCCACGGCATGGCCTACCTGGTCACCGCCTTGACGGCACAGCCGCAATTCGTGGCTTATGGCATCGCCGATCTGCCGGCGCTGGCACCATTGTTCGCGCGGCACGTTTTAAGCATGCCGCTGCTCACCTGGGCGGTGCGGACGCCGGCCGAGCGGCAACGCGCGGCACGCTGGGCCGACCAGATGATTTTCGAAGGTTTTAGGCCATGAGTTTTTGGGCCATGAGTTTTAGGCCATGAGCATGCAAGGCCAGCCCGCGCCCGGCGACGAGCGAGAAGGCGCGGAACTGCGCGTCCACGCGGTGGGCAGCATCGGACAGGTGCCGGCGGCGGAATGGGACGCCTGCGCCAACCCTGCGCCGCACGCCGCGAACATTGAAGCTCAAAGAATAGATCAGGAAAACGTCTATAACCCTTTCATATCCCATGATTTCCTGTCGGCCTTAGAAGAGTCCGGCTCGGTTGGCGGCCGGTCCGGGTGGCAGGCTCAGCACCTCATCGTCAAAACCGCCGCCGGCGCGCCGCTCGCCGCCGCGCCCTGCTACGTCAAAAGCCATTCGCGCGGGGAATATGTCTTCGACCGCGGCTGGGCCGAGGCCTACGAGCGCGCCGGCGGCAGCTATTATCCGAAGCTGCAAGTCGCCGTGCCGTTCACGCCGGCAACCGGACGCCGCCTCCTGGTCAAGCCGGGCCCGCATGCCGACGCCGCCCGGGAGGCGCTCGCCGCGGGCTTGATCGAGCTCTGCCGGCTCGATGAGGCGTCCGGCGTTCACGTCACCTTCGCCACCGAGCCGGAGTTCAAATTCCTCGGCGAGCGCGGCTTTCTGCAGCGCACCGACCAGCAGTTCCACTGGGAAAATTCCGGCTATGCCACGTTCGACGATTTCCTCGCCGCGCTTTCGGCGCGCAAGCGCAAGACCATCCGCCGCGAACGCCGCGATGCCTTGGCCAACGGCGTCACCGTGCACTGGCTGACCGGCAGCGAGCTCACCGAAGCGGTGTGGGACGCGTTCTTCGATTTCTACATGGAAACCGGCTCGCGCAAATGGGGCCGCCCCTATCTGACCCGCGAATTCTATTCGCTGGCCGGCGGCAAGATGGGCGACCGCATCGTGCTGATCATGGCCAAGCGCGCCGGGCGCTGGATCGCCGGCGCTATCAATTTCATCGGCTCGCACACTTTGTTCGGCCGCCACTGGGGCGCCATCGAGCATCACCCGTTCCTGCATTTCGAGCTTTGCTACTACCAGGCGATCGATTTCGCGATCGCGCACAAGCTCGCGGCCGTCGAGGCCGGCGCCCAGGGCGAGCACAAGATCGCCCGCGGCTACATGCCCAAGACCACCCATTCGGCGCATTACATCGCCGATCCCGGATTGCGCCGCGCCATCGCCGAGTATCTGGTGCGCGAGCGCGCCTATGTGGCCGCGGCCGGCGCCGAGATGGCGGCGATGGCGCCCTACCGCAAGGATTTGGTTCTCGATCCGGAATGATCGATTGATATCGAGCACGCGAGCCGCGGAGGGCGCCATGCCGAGCTACGACCCGAACAACATCTTCGCCAAGATTTTGCGCGGCGAACTGCCGGCCCACAAAGTCTACGAGGACGACAAGGCCATCGCCTTCCTCGACATCATGCCGCAGGCGACGGGCCATACCCTCGTCGTGCCCAAGTCCCCTGCCCGCACCATCCTCGACATTGCGCCGGATGACCTCGCCCATGCCATCAAGGTAGCGCAGAAGATCGCCAAGGCGGCGGTGCCGGTGTTCGCCGCCGAAGGCCTGACCATCATCCAGTTCAACGAGCCGGCCAGCGGCCAGACCGTATTCCACCTGCATATTCACGTCATTCCACGCAAAAACGGCGTGCCGCTGCGGCCGCACGGCAGTTTCAAGGAAGAGCAGAACGTCTTGGCCGACCAGGCGGCAAAACTCACCGCCGCGCTCAAGGGCGCATAGTCGTCATTGCGAAAACCGCGGGCCGTCAGCCCATGCGGCCGCGGGAGACGCGTTCGATCTCGGCGCGGACCAGACGCTCCACCATGCCGGGGAGATTGTCGTCGAGCCAGGCTTTGAGCATCGGGCGGAGCATTTCGCGCACCAGATCCTCGAGCGTGCGGGCGTTCTGCACCAGCACGGTTTGGGCGAGCGTGTTGAAGGCGGAATCGACCGCCGCGCTGGTCACGCTTGACAGGAGCTGGTGGCTGCTTTCCTCGGCGCGAGGCGGCGGCTCGGGCATTGGCGGCGCCGGCATTTGCGGCGCGGATTTCTCTTCTTCGTAACTGACGTCGAAACTGCCGTCGATGGTGCGGAAGGGTGGCGCGGGTTTTGCAGCCGGCGCCTCCATCTGCTCGGTGAGATCGAGGATATCGGCGGCTTCATCCTCCACTTCCGCCATCGGCTCGGGATCGGCGGCTACGGTTTCGTCGAGGCTCGGCTCCGGCGGCGTCACACGAGGTGGCGCCGGGGGCGGCGGTGGTGGCGCCGGCCGGGCGGCCGGTGCCGCGGCCTGCGGCGGCGGCGGCGCGGTTTTGTTGGCGTCGTCGTCGGCGATGATACGCCGTATGGAGGCGAGAATTTCCTCCATCGACGGTTCCTGCGATTTCGCCGGTTGCGTCATGCGCGCATCCTCGCCCGTTCGCTGTCGCCCCCCAGACACCGACCGCCGCAAGGCCCTTGCCTTCGGCCGGCGCGGCGGCGGCGAATCATCGGCGATAAGTATGAAACGCCATCGGCGATTATGTCATGCCAAGAATCGATGGCAAACAACGATTTGTGGGTTATGCGCAACCGCTTCGCCGGTCGCTCGGCAACCGCACCAAGCGGTGCGATTGCTAGCGGCCGTCGGGGATACGGACGCCGATCCAGGCATCGCGTACTTGTTGATAATGCACCTGCGGATCGTAGATCGTCACGTTCAGCCCCAGCCGCTGCATCGACAGGCCGCCGACCGCGGCCAGCAACGTATATGACGCCACCACGCGATCGTGCTGGGCGGTGACCAGCGCGACGCGGGCATTGACCAGCTCCTGCTGGGCGTTGAGCACGTCGAGCGTGGTGCGCTGGCCGACCCGCGCCTCTTCGCGCACGCCGTTGAGGGCGATTTCGGCGGCGTTCACCTGCGCCGTGGTCGACTCGATCTCGGCCTTGGCGGCATCGAGCTGACCCCAGCTCTGCACCACCGTGGCGCGGGCCTGGTCGCGGTTGACGTCGAGATTGAGGCGT
>Ga0210394_10007881_pt1 | contig 11096 bp, 7 predicted proteins | sample IncBWC12MmetaG_FD_160121 | JGI IMG/M metagenome (GOLD analysis project Ga0210394, IMG submission 160121) | Forest soil microbial communities from Barre Woods Harvard Forest LTER site, Petersham, Massachusetts, United States - Inc-BW-C-12-M | ecosystem: Environmental > Terrestrial > Soil >... | reverse complement strand
TCCGCGTACATCGGCCTCGGCAGGCCCATGGAAGGCGAAAAGCTCCCCACGCTCAGCTTCACCAGTGCCAGCAACTTCGCCGGCTATGAGCAGATGTACGGCAAGCCTCTCCGCCTGCTCATGGCCATGGTCTCGCTCGTGCTCCTCATCGCACTTGCCAACATCGTCATGCTGCTCTCAGCCCGCAACGCCGCCCGCCAACGCGAATTCTCCGTCCGCCAGGCCCTCGGCGCAGGACGCTCCGAATTGCTCCGCCAGCTCCTCACTGAAAGCTTCATCCTCGTAGCCGTCGGCGGTGCGCTCGCCTGGGCATTCGCCGCCGTCGCAACGCGCGTCCTCGCCAACTGGGCGCAAATCGAATCCAGCCTGGCGCCTGACCGCACCGTTCTCGTCTTCGCCCTCGCCGTCCTCGTCCTTGCCGCGCTGCTCTTCGGCCTCGCGCCCATGCGTGTCGCCCTCGCCGGCAAAGCCGAGTTAGCGCTTAAAACTTCCGCCGCAACATCCAACGCCAATGCCGGCCGTTCCCGCACCGCGCGCATCATCGTCGCCCTGCAAATGGCGCTTTGTCTCATCTTGCTCGTCGGTGCCGGCCTCCTCATCCGCACCCTCAGCAATCTTGAAAACACTCCCCTCGGCATGCAGGTCGATCGCCTCGCTGTCTTCGGTGTCAAACCAGCCTTGCCGTCCTTGCCCGTGGGCCGCGCCTTTTATCGCACGCTCATCAACAATCTCCGCGCCCTGCCGGGAGTCGAATCTGTCACCGCCTCGGAAGAACGCCTCGGAGCAGGCTGGTCTGACAACAGCGACATGCTGGTTGACGGCAAACTTCCCGACCTCCCCAGCGGCGGCTCCCGCACCGTCCGCAGCAACGTCGCCGGCCCTGACTTCTTCCGCACCCTCGGCGTCCCCATCCTCGCCGGTCGCGACTTCGCCGACTCCGACACCGCCTCATCGCAACATGTCGGCATCATTAACCAGGAGTTCGCCAACCGCTTCCTCCCCAATCAAAATCCGCTCGGCCACATCATCTCAGACGAAAACAACCGCTTCCCCATGACCATCGTCGGCGTCGTCAAAAATCACAAATACCGCAGCATTGACGAAGACCCCATCCCCATGGCCTGGTACCAGTACGCTCAGATCCCCATGATCGGCCCCATGACTGTCGAACTTCGCGTCCACGGCGACCCCCTCGCCATCCTTCCCGCGGCGCGCAAAGCCGTTCAGCAGCTCGACCCCAACCTGCCCCTCATTCGCCCCATGACCCAGCGCGCGCAATTCGACACCACCATCTCCCAGCACATCCTCTTCGCCCGCCTCGCCGGCTTCTTCGGACTCCTCGCGGTGGTCCTCGTCGCCACCGGCCTCTACGGAACCCTCGCCTATCGCGTCAACATGCGCACCGCGGAGATCGGCGTCCGCATGGCTGTAGGCGCAAAGCGCGGGCAAGTAGTCTGGATGATCCTGAAAGACAGCCTCGCCCTCACCGCCATCGGCGTCGCAACCGGCCTTCCTCTCGCCATCCTCGTCGCGCGCGCCCTGTCGTCGTCGCTCTACGGCGTCATGCCACTCGACGCCGCCAGCTACCTGCTCGCCGTCACTGGCGTAGCCACAGTAGCGTTAGCCGCCAGCGCCATCCCCGCCACCAGAGCCGCCAACATCGACCCCATGCGTGCCCTTCGCACAGAATGAAGCTCCTCCCTCGTCCTTGACGAACTCAACTCAGCACGACATCGGGCGACCGGCCGCTCGTCACAAATCTGTTCACAGAACTCTCAGTTACGCATTGGCTCACGTAGAATCTGACAGATTCGCCGAACGGAGCCATGCCGTGACTCTTGCACGCGCTGTATCGAATCTTCTTCTGCTGCTGGCATTTTCCTGCGGAAGCGCGGTCGGTCAAGAGAGGAAACAGCCTGAAAAGACCAAGCTCGCCGGCGACGCCTTCAAGAATGTCCAGGTGCTGAAGGACCTTCCCGAGGAGCAGTTCTGGGCCACCATGTCCTTCTTCGCCGATTCGCTGGGCGTGGACTGCGAGCGCTGCCATCAAACTCCGTACGATGCCGACATAAAGCCCGAGAAGATCAAGGCGCGCCAGATGATCCTCATGGTCCGCGACCTGAATGAACGCTACTTTGGCGGAGCTCACAAGGTCACCTGCAACAGCTGCCATCGCGGAACCACGACCCCCGTTGCACAGCCTTCTCTCGATGCGCAGCACTGGATGGATTTCGCCCGGGTGGAAGGCCCCCTGCCGGACGGAGCCAACTTGATCGCCCGTTATCAAAGGCTCACCGGCGTTACCGCCACCGCCACTCCGCACCCCGAGCGTGTTTCCTACCAGATGACCACATACCTGTCAGAGGCTCCGCCAAGCAAAGAGGACACCGTGCTCATCACCGGGGGGCCGCACCGCTTTCGCATGAGCCGTCGCAGCGACCGAGGCGAGCAACAGTGGATCCGCGACGGATCCGCGGGCTGGACCCAGGGCGCCAATGGCTGGCAGGCGACGGACGGCAACCAGATGTTCGACATCTCGGGAGAAGCCTCATCGTTTGATTGGGAGACGCTCGAAGACATCTCTGAGCCGAAGACGGTCAAGATGGACATGGCGCGCGGCCGCGAGGCTGCAATCGTTGAAGCAAAGGACCACGGCGAGCGGGTGTGGCTTTACTTCGACGAGCGAACGGGGTTGCTGCTGCGGCGCAGAACATTCTTCCCCACGTACTTTGCGGACGGCAGTTGGGACGTAGAGTTTGATGACTACAAGCGAGTGGGCCAAGTGATGCTTCCCTTTCTCGTGCAGATCCTCAACCCGGCCGGGAACGGGCTTACGATTCGCAGAGCGAAGGAACGAGTGCTGCTGCACAACCTCGACGCCAAGCTGTTCACCAAGTCGGAGAGCGGGAACTAGCCTCGTTCCACGACGAAAAGAGAGTGCCCCAGATCTGGATTTCAGCCCTGGGATACCGATCTGTTCATTTGCCATTGCCTTTGCTATACAAAGCCGACTTCCCACAATCGATCCGTGCCCCATCCTTCGCGCTGTCTCATCGCGCGAAGGGTGGGAAACGACGAACTCATCCAGTCCCTCCTTCGCTCCACCGTTGGAGTTCCGAGCGCGCTTTCTATTTCAGCAACGATAGATAGAATGCGTTGACCCCTGAGCGCAGGTCTCTTCCATAGGAAAACACCACTCCGCTGCCGAAGACGCGCAACTTGGCCTGGGCGCCCATGTCGCAGAGCCACTCATGCGAACCGAGCGTGCTCAGACCATCGGAGATCGTGCCGGTATCGAGGAATGGTCCGGCCTTAACCGCGACCACTCCGTTGCCGTACACGTTCTTGTCGGTCTCCAAATTCGCAAGGAAGTAGTTGCGTCCCAGAGGGGCGCTGCCTTTACGGCCGTCGCGCGTGCCGATGTGTGCCCGCATAAGCAAATCGCTGTCGCGTTCCAGCCCCAGCATGAAGAGCTCGTCGAAGGGCGGCGCCCCGAAAGTCTTCCCCGCGCGGAATTGCTGCTGCGTCTCCCAGTCGTCTCCTTCCGCCTGGGGGAACCAGTGCCATCGAGCGGAGCCCTCTAACTTCTCAAACCAGCTTTGGCTCTTTGACCACAAACGGGCCGCCTGCGATGAGGCTTCGGCTTCCACGGTGAAGCGCCTCTCCGGCAGCCGGAACAACGTGCCTGTCAGTTGCGCTTGCTGCTTGAGCTGATATCCCTTCCGAAGCAACTCGGGCGTGAGCGCGATTCCAGGGACCACGCTGCGGAAGTCGCGGTGCGAGATCTCGCCCCCAGCCGACCAGCGCAGTGGTTCGCTAGCCGGGGAGACGAGCCTGAATTCCAGCAGCTCACGGCGCAGGTTCAAGCTGCCCAGCAGCGGCGACGGCCCCGTAAACGAGTGTCGAATGGCCCAGTTTTCGCCGCGCAGATCGGCGGCAAACTCGAAACGGTATTTGGCGCTGTGCTCGAAGGGGCTGGAAAACTCCGCATGAATACGCCTCTTCTGCGCGTCCCAGCGATACAGAGACACAAAATTGATCGCTTCCTGATGCAGGTTGTAGTACTCGGGATCGATGCTCGAAAACGGCAATCCCCGCAGAAGAAGGAACAAGGCTTCCAACTTTGAACTGCCGAAACCGTTACGTTCCTGGGCGCGAAACGACACATCGAATTCCTCGCCGTCGCGGGCGCGAAGATCGAACTGGTAATGGGGAAAAATCCCTAAGCTCCGCACCCGCGCTTGCGATGCCAGCAACTGCGACAGCTCGAGAGCGCTCGCCGGTGAAAATGCAAATGCCCGGTCGAGCAGCGCGGGCGAGATCCGCGGCACAGGGTCCTCACGCACTTCCATCACCCGGGGCCTGCCCACTCGGTTCCAGTACTTCAGCGATGCTTCGAGGTTCCCCTCAATGAAATAGACGGTTCCCAGAAAGTCATTTGCGTATCGATCGTCAGGCGCCATCCTGACTGCCTGGCGCAAGCGGCGCGCTGCCTGCGAATAACGCTTTTGCCGAAAGGCCGATCCTGCCAGCTCAATTGGGAAGCGAGGATCGTTGGGCGAGATCAGAAATCCCGCCTCAAAGGCATCATCGGCTTCCGGCCAGCGCTCCAGGCGCGCCAATGCTGTGCCGTAATAGAAATCCATGTCGGCCGATCGCAACGCCTGCCGGCCCAGCAAAAGCACAATGTCCTGCCAGCGATGCTCATCGGCAAGTTGGCGCGCTTTTTCAGACGGCGCCATTTCAGCCGTGCCGGTCTGCGCCGCCACGCGAAGGCAGCTAAACAGGAGAACGCCAAGAATGGTTGACCAGGTTGTATTCGGCAAGAGTCGCCTTCGAGGCAGGAGGTGTTTGGCTTTCGGCATGAGTGCGGTAACGAATGATCACCGAGTTCCCGTGACGGGGACAACAAGAAGAGTCCAGTGCCCGGCTGCCTTCCAATCGTGCTCGAAACGCGAATAGTCCTCATTCACGAGCTTGCGCTCTGCCGGATCGTTCACCATCACCAGCCGCCGTTCCGGGACCAGACCCGCCACCACCACGTAGTGAAGCGGGAGGCGCCAGCCCGGCCTGATAGCGGCGATCAGGGGGCGCCCTTTTTCCAGGTGATGGGCCAGGTCTCGAAGCTGGCCGCTGAACGCATAAGTGGAATAACCATTCTGGCGAAAATATCTCTCCATATCGGAGGCATAAATCCCGTTCGCCGCGTTGGAGTGCAGAGCGCGTTGAATCCGATCGAAATCGGCACTGGGGTCGGCGGGGCGATTCTGCTGGCGCTGCCAATACTGCATGACCATTGAAATGCTCGCCGCCCCGCAGCCCTCCTTTTCCTGCCTTACAAATGGGACATCGAGCCAAAGGCCTTGAACCTCGGCAGCGCACAGAACACTCGATAGCCACAGCATGAGAACCGCGGATGGAAACCGGCGAGGCAACATGTGAATCGCGCTCAGCGCACAGCCACGATGATCAGGATCAGCACCGCGATAGCGACGAGAATAAGCAGCAGGTCACGATCGCCCAAAGTGCCGGCGGCAAAGTCCCTCTGTGCTTTGTTGGCGCGGGATGCCAATTGCGCCAGTTCCTCGTCATTCAGGCTGGCAACCGCGGACTTCACCTGTTGCAAATCGATGTGTGACGTCTGCAACGCCTGCCTGGCTTTGTCTGAAGAGAAGAACAGTTTCAGAGTGTCGAGGTTCTGTTGCCTTGTCCGCGAGGCATCGACGACCGCCTCCCGAAGATCCGTTGGACTTACCAGGTGCTCGGGAGCCTGGGCGAACATGTGGTGGGGAATGGCAAGGATGGCGATGAGGGCACTCGTGGATACGCCACGAGACAACCGCTTCGAATCAAAGGGCATGAACTGCAACCTCCAATGGGGATTTGGGGCCAGCTTATTCAAGTTTATTTCAGGCTTTTGGGTCCCAAACAAGGTTGGATGCACGCCGGACAAATTGAGGTCAGCCGGGGCGGGATGAAAGTGCCAGGCATCAGGCAACATCGGGGTTTCAAGCCGCATATTATGCCACTTGGTAAACATTTTCCCGGTGGCAAGCCCGGTTGGTTCAGTATCGGACGGCGGCGTCCGAATTTGAACACGGGGTTCACTTGGATAGATGGCGCTAGAATCGCTCCGGCGAACGTCGAGCTTGGCGGTCAATCCGAGATCGCGCTTGTCGCCGCCCTCATGCCGAATCTCGCCCACGCTTTGAGTCTGCCGCAGAACGGTGGTGCAGTCATCAGCCGCCGCATGTGGCAAAGAGAATTCGGCAACAGCGCCAGCGTCATCGGTCAACGAATTCGAGTCAACAAAATGGAACTTCCGATCACGGGCATTGCTCCGGACCGCCTCGAAGGCCTGTATCGCGACCAGATTGTTGACCTCTGGACACCATTACAAACGTTGAGCTTTCATGATCAAGATCAGGAATTGCGAGACCTATGGGCTCTCGCCCGCATCCGCGGTGGTACCTCGATGGTCGAGGCACAACAAAATATTCGCCGGCTGCTCGGAGAGTCGGATGGCATCTACGTGGCTCCTTTTAGCGGTGCCTCGCCCACCATGGCCAACGGACTTTCACAAATTGGCACGATGCTCGAGTTCGCTTCTGTTGCCGTATTCCTTGTTGCCTGCTGCGTCGTTGCGTCACTGCTTCTCGGGCGGGCTTTGCGGCGATTACACGTGATATCCATCCACCTATTCCCTATTCCCTGCTTCACAACACTTTCCCCAGCCACTTCCCGGTGTACGACAGCAGATTCTCCGCAATCTCCTCCGGTGTTCCCACCGCCACCACGCGCCCGCCCCCGTCACCGCCCTCCGGACCCATGTCGATCACCCAGTCAGCGCTCTTGATCACATCCAGGTTGTGCTCGATCACCACCAGCGACCCGCCCCCATCTATCAGTTTCTTAAACGCCGTCAGCAGCTTCGACACATCGTCAAAATGCAGCCCCGTCGTCGGCTCATCCAGGATGTAAAGCACCCGGCTCGCCTGCGATGGCTTGGCGCTGGCGTTGGCGCTTCGCACTGTCGCCAGGTGCGCCGCCAGCTTCACCCGCTGCGCCTCGCCGCCGCTCAGTGTAGTAGCGCTCTGTCCAAGCCGCAGATAACCCAGCCCGACCTCATCCAGTACCGCCAGCTTTTCCAGCAGCCGCGTCTGCCCCGAAAAAAAACGCAGCGCCTCTTTTACTGTTAGCTGCAGCACCTCGGCAATATTCTTCCCCTTGTACTGCACCTCCAGGATCCTCGCCTGGTACCGCGTCCCCCGGCAGTCCTCGCATGGCAGCTCCACATCCGCCAGAAACTGCATTTCCACGGTCACCGTCCCATCGCCCTCGCACGTATTGCACCGCCCCCCCGGGACATTGAACGAGAAATGCCCCGGCGTCAGCGACATCCGCTTGGCCTCGGGCTGCGAAGCAAAAATCTCCCGAACCAAATCAAACGCCTTCAAATAAGTCACGGGATTCGACCGCGGCGTCCGCCCAATCGGCGTCTGATCCACCATCACCACATCGTTCAGCCGCTCCACGCCCGTCAGCGACTTGAACACCCCGGAGGGGTCCGATCCATCGCTCTGCCCCAGCGCCCGCGCCACCGCCCGATAGAGCACTTGGTGCACCAGGGTGGATTTCCCAGAGCCCGACACCCCCGTAATCGCCACCAGCAGCCCCAACGGTATCTCCACGTCGACGCCGCGCAAATTGTTCGCGAATGCGCCCTTCAGCACCAGCTTCTCGCGCCCCGGCTCCCTTCGCCGCGTCGGCACCGGGATCGAAATTTGCCCCGACAAGTACCTTCCCGTCAGCGAGTTAGGGTTGGCCTCAATCTCCGCCAGCACGCCTTCCGCCAGGATCTTCCCCCCAAACTCGCCCGCTCCCGGCCCCAGGTCCAGCAGATGATCGGCCGCCCGCAGCACGTCCGCATCGTGCTCCACCACCACAATCGTGTTCCCCAGGTCCCGCAACTGACCCAATATGCGAATCAGCCGCGCCGTATCCCGCGTATGCAATCCAATCGACGGCTCATCCAGCACATAAAGCGTCCCAACCAGTCTCGACCCAAGGGACGTAGCTAGCTGAATCCGTTGGGCTTCGCCACCGCTTAGCGTCGAGGCCAGCCGGTCCAGGGTCAGGTATTCCAGACCCACCGCATCGAGAAACGTCAGCCGCTGCTTTACTTCGTCCAGAATCGACCCTGCAATCTCCTCCTGCATCGGGCTCAGCTTGAGCGTCGTGAAAAACTCCTTCGCCTTCGCAATCGTCAGCCCGGTAGCCTGGCAAATGTTGATTCCATTCAGCCTTACCGCCCGCGCCTCCGCCCTAAGCCTCTGCCCCCGGCACTCCGGGCACTCCGCATACCCCCGGTACTTAGAAAGCATCACCCGCACATGCAATTTGTATTTCTTGCGCTCCATCTGGGCGAAGAAGCCGAATACGCCCTCAAAGGGCGGGGCTTTCTGGGGGTTGCCGCGGAGGACGGTCTCGCGGGCGGCATCGGGGAGCTCACGCCAGGGGACGTCGAGGGGGATGCCGAGGGCTGCGGCCTGCTTCTTCATGTCAGTAAACCAGGTGCGGTATTTGGGGCGGTTCCACGGGTCGATGGCGCCTTCGTTCAGCGTCAATCCCCTGTCAGGTATGACGAGGTTCAGGTCGAAGTCGACGGTGTTGCCGAAGCCCTGGCAGCGGGGGCAGGCGCCAAATGGATTGTTGAAGCTGAACAGCCGCGGCTCCGGCTCGCGTCCCGGACGGTGGCAGTTGGCGCACTCAAACGCCGCCGACCAGCGATGCCGCCGCGGCTCCGCGCCGTTCTCTTCCCCGCGCACCGCCTCCTCGAAAATCACCTCGCCGGCCTCGCGATAGGCGATCTCTGCCGCGTCCACAATGCGCGCACGGTTCTCCGCGCTCACTGCGATGCGATCAACCAGGACAAACACCGGCAGCGTGAAGTCCAGATCGAGGAGCGACTCGGGCGTCGAGAATTCGAAGATCCTGCCCCGCTGATACAGGCGATTGAACCCGCCACCGCGCAGCTCAACAAGGCGAGCTTTGAGAGAGTCGGTCATGGGAGACTCAAGAACCGCAATCGCTGCAGATTTGCCCGCCGCCGCTTTTGTCGCCTTCGCGGCCTTGGCAGGTGCTTGCTTCGGCGCGTCGAGCTTTACCGGAAACAGCGCATTCAATCGCGTTCCCTCACCCAGCGCCAAGGTGGCCTCGGCAATCTCGTCCATCGAATCGCGCCGCACCAGCCCATCGCAGTAAATGCAATGCACTGTCCCGCAGCGCGCGTACAAGAGGCGCAGGTAGTCGTAAATCTCCGTCGCCGTGGCCACGGTCGAGCGCGGATTGCGCGTGGTGTTTTTCTGCTTGATAGCGATGGCCGGCGCCAGCCCATCGATCTCGTCTACATCGGGCTTCTCAATGCGCTCCAGAAACTGCCGCGCGTAGGCCGAGAGCGACTCCACGTAGCGCCGCTGCCCTTCCGCATAAATCGTGTCGAAGGCGAGCGACGACTTCCCCGACCCCGACACCCCGCTGACCACCGTCAGCTTGCCATGCGGAATCTCGCAAGAGATGTTTTTCAGGTTGTGGGTCCGCGCCCCGCGGATCACGATCGCATCGTTCGCAGAAGTCAAGAGGAGGAGTCCCTTAGGAATTTGACCGCTCATGTGCTGCCCCTCAGAGAGGGGCAGGACGCGATGGTCCATTTTTTATTATAGGGCGGCCCCAGACCGCACTCTCCCTGTCACAAACCCGAGGGTGCCCAGCTATCGATTTTGGGACGATCAGCCAAGCGATCCAAGATTTGCTGGCGGATGTCGCACGGAATCGATTTTGTGATCTACAACAGCGACCCACAGGCTTGTGAAAGCCAATACCGACGCTGAGCCGTCCGTTTACAGATATTTAACATGACTAAATTTTAGCTCTATCTGAGGTCGTCTCAGTGGCAACCGCAAGTGCTCCTTCAGGCCGCAAGGCGCGGCCACCTGAGGCGATAATCTTGAACAACTGAGAAAGCTGCCTGACGGCTCCGTTGATCTGATGTAGATCGATCCGCCATTCTACGTATTGGTGACAGCGATGTTAGGGTGTCCACCATTTGAATTGCGTTGTGCTCATTTGCGATGCATTCGGGATTCAACGACCGGGAGTGACGCATGAACGTGGGCAAGACGCTCTTCGCGCAGGTGATGGAGTTTGTGCCCTCGAAAACCTTTGGACGCATCATCGAACGGCACAAGGGCGATGTGGGCGTGCGCACGCTGGGCCGCACGGATCTGTTTCGTGTCATGGCTTTCTCTCTCAGCTCACTTGGCGTCGGAACCCAGACTTAGTAAGAACGGAGTTCCTGACCTCGAATTCATGGATGACTGGCATCCGATACAGGTAAAAACAGATCAACAAGATAGGCCGCCCCGACATCGACAAGTTTGAAGTGGCAATGATGCGAACGAAGCAGGAAAAAGGGGTTCTTCGTTGGCTTCGACTTCACCAGCACCAGCGATTCCATGAGCGAGGTCGGCCAATTTCTCCGCCGCGAGCACATCTCGATCGTTCCGCTAACGGTCCGCGACATTCTGGGCGAAACCATTCGCCCAGAGACTGGCCTAATCGCTCTGTCGGGTACCCGAGCGAACGAGCTAGAACGAACAATGAACGGGTTGGGTTCCTGGTATCCCGCCTTAGGCGCAAATACAAAGACGCGCCGAAGGTGGGGCACCCGTGCGGATCTCTGCCAAGGGAATCGGGGCCCGATAACTGTCACGAAATCCTGACCGCATTCTTACAGCAATTGCACGGTATCGATATTTCCCGCAAATGCGAATCCATCATCCTTGGGCCATTGAAGTTGCGAGGTGTGAAATGAACTCGACCCGAAGGAGAAATCGCCAAGCCGAATCAGATTCGACGGGACCTCTTGCGCCGACCTCTACCAACGCATGCGGAATCATTTGGGATAAGTCAGTGGACCTGGAGTGTCCGCACTGCCCGGTGAACGAGACCGGCTCCTACATCGAGTTCCACTATCGGCGCGGGCGTGGTTCATGGAATCAGATTGAGGAGTACGCGGGTAAGATTGCCAGGTTCGT
>Ga0210394_10007880_pt1 | contig 11096 bp, 10 predicted proteins | sample IncBWC12MmetaG_FD_160121 | JGI IMG/M metagenome (GOLD analysis project Ga0210394, IMG submission 160121) | Forest soil microbial communities from Barre Woods Harvard Forest LTER site, Petersham, Massachusetts, United States - Inc-BW-C-12-M | ecosystem: Environmental > Terrestrial > Soil >... | reverse complement strand
GTAACGGTGTTCAGGATGCCCATACAATTAGGCCCACAGATCGCCATCCCGGTGGTTGCAGCTAACTCGCGGAGTTCGTCTTCGCGCTCGCGCCCAGTTCCTTCGAGCTCGCCAAATCCACCGGCCGCGACCACCACGGCTTGGATTCCAGCGTCCGCGCACTCTCTGAGGATTCCAAGTACGTGCTCGCCCGGGGTAGCGATAAGAGCTGCGTCGACTGGCTCGGGAATATCTCTGATTGATTGGTAGCACGTAATCCCCAGCACGCTGTGGTATTTGGGATTCACTGGGTGGATCCGGCCTGCATAGCCGAGCCTAATTACGTTTTCGACTATGGCCCGACCTATCGGTGAGCTTTCGGACGCTCCTACCAAAGCGATCGACGTTGGCTGAAAGAGCTTTGCGACAGCTACTTCGAGCATGGCTCCCTCCGCCGTAATGAGCTAGGACTGATCTTGATCGAACGTAGAACTAACTTTGCACGTTCTAACATTTTCAGTTCGAACCCGTTGAGTGCGTTCGATCGAAACTTTAAAGGGCCCGCGGGCTGATTTCATCCGGAGAAGGCCATCTATAGCCGCGGGTTTTCCCGCCAGGGCCACTCCCGCAACCTCTGGAACCGACGCGGGCCGAAGACGAGCGCCGCGGAGTCCGGTGACGCCACGACTCCTGTCGACTTGGCTCCGATCTAATACCGACGCAGGGGAAGCGAGCGGTTTGATCCATTGCGGCCAAACCCCCTGCCCCGCTGGTCAGGGCAGTGAGACTCGCGCTAACGCGAGATCGAGTCACATCGTGGCTGCCGGCTGGTCCGTTGCGATTTGATTAGCGCCATTGCGGCATTGCTCGCACCTGGACGTCGTCCCTCGCAATCGCTGTTCAAAAGTGGTATGCGTTCGACCATTCGAGCCCAATTTGTCGCAGGCATGCCCAACACCCACTCCCGATGTGTTGTTGCGAAGGCTCACTAGGCAAGGTTTCAGCGCGACAGGAGTCTACGACCCAAACCGGCACAAGCAAGCCAGTTTGCGGCACTTCGAATGTGGACCACTGCGATCTTCTCGCTTCAGTGTTCGATCCAACACTCGACTGGCTTCAGCGGTCTTCGTCGGGAAAACCCGCAGAGCTGTGGGCCATTCCCCCATCGACACCTTAGGGTGAGGCGACGATAATCGGCCGCAGGTGACGTCGATGCCAACACTGCTTGCCACGATTGCTTCTTGCCCGGACGTTCGAGGACATGGTTGGTCGAGTGACGCAACTCCTTCCAACATATGGACAACGCAATGTGACGAGTCACCCGATATCGGAGGCCGACCACATTGGAGGGATTTCTCATGAACGACTGGATGCGACGCGTGGTCTGGTTACCGGCAGTGGCCCTCGTGGTCGTCGGTTGCGGGGGCGGAGGCTCGACGAGCGGCCATACGGAGAACACCCAGCCGTTGAATGTGGCGGTGTTTGTCCCGTTTACGGGCCCGGATGCTGCGTTTGGCCCAAACAGTAATGCGGGATGCTTTCCAGCGTCGCTCGCAATACAAGCCGCGGGCGGAGTTTTGGGCCACAAGCTGTTCGCATGCCGGGACGTTGACACTCGAGGCGATCCCGCGGACGCAGTGCCGGCGGCCGAACAACTGGTTGCGACAATGTCGAACCTGGTCGCGACTCTGGGTCCAAGTTCAGACGAAGCAACGGCGACGGCACCCACGTTTGAGGCGGCGAAGATACCCATGATGGCCGAGACCGGAGAGGTGTCATTCGATCACACCACTCTGCAGTACTTTTGGCGTAACACTCCGGCGGACGATTATTTTGGCTACGGGATGGCGCTGTACGCTCACGACATGGGGTGGACAACTGCGGCGGGTGTGTTTGGCAACGACGTTAGTGCACAAGGTACGGTTCCGACCGTCACGAGCGGTTTCACCAAGCTCGGTGGGAGCATTGTGATCAACGAGTCGCTCGCTCTTGATCAAAGCTCATACCGTAGTGAGGTGGAAAGAGTGATTGCGGCTCAGCCGCAGGTCATCTTTAACGAGCTTGACCCGCAGAGCGCGTCGGTGTTCTTCGCTGAGTTGCGGCAGCTCAGCGGCAAGAACTACCCAATAATCGCCATCAACGGGCAGTTGACAGACTGGCTCAAGGCCGTCACCGCGGCGGTCGGCGCGAACAACCTTGCTCAGAGCTTCCACACGGTCGTCGGGAGTTCAGCAACCGCTGGCGAGGCCTACGACCAGTGGAACCAATACCTCCTTGCGTCCCAGGCGAATGTCCCGGATCCAAAGCAGTGGTCTGACGACCCTTACGCGCAAGCAAACTACGACGGACTGATTGCGTTCGCTTTGGCAATGGTGGCGGCGGGAACTAGTGACGGCTCCGTTTGGAACCAGTACGTCTTCAAAGTGACGACCCCAAGCGCCGGCGCTACTGTCGTGCACACATTCGCAGAGGGTCTTCAGGCGCTCAAGGCAGGCAAAACCATCGACTATGTCGGCGTCACGGGGCAGATGGCGTTCACCAAATGGCACAACTCGGGCGGAGGCTTCCAGGTGTTGGGATACGCGCCGATTGGGACTACGCTGCCAGTACTTTCGACAATCACGCCAGAGCAGGTACTCGCCATAGCGCAATAGCGCCAAGAATCAGGACTTAAGTAATGAACGGCAGGGAGGTGGTCGCCACATCCCTGCCGCCCAATCGGTGAGGAGAATAACGTGATGCACTCGCGCCATACCCGAAGAGGAATTGGGCCAGTCAGGTTGATCGTTGACCCAAATGACTATTGGGTTAGAAAAGCACTCTGGCTCAGTTGACCACGCTGAACGCTGCCGTTCCGTGCCTCCCCGACAGCTACCTCGGATAGCCGATGCTCCGGATCCCCTTTTCCAATGGATTCGGCACGGAAGCAGGCTAGTCCAATGCAATTCGTCGGTCCTGCCATCGGCTTCGGCCTTGTGACGGCCTCAATCCTGGCCTTGGCCGCGGTCGGATTCACCATGCAATTCGGTGTCACCAACATCCTTAACCTGGCGTATGGCGAGGTGATGGCGGCCTCGGGGTTCGCTGCTCTTATAGCGGTCGGCAAAGGCCTGTCGATTTGGGAGGCGATGGCGGTCGCTGCCGTCTTTGGCGCGGTCTTGTCTTTCGTGCTCAACCGGGCCGTGTACGTACCCTTCATCCGCCGCGGGACGCGTTTGTTCGGAATGGTAATCGTCACAGTCGCTGTCGGGCTGATCATCGAGAACACCATCCTCGCGACAGCTGGCCCTAACTTCTTCAGTTATTCGCTCGCGCAGGAGTCCAGTTACAGCGTGGGTCCGCTGATTCTTACCACGTCGCAAATCGTGATCATGGGCATCGCGGTCGCCTGTATGGCGGCGATCCATGGCGTGCTGCGTTACACGAAGCTCGGCATGGCGATGCGAGCGACCGCCACCGATACCACCCTCGCTCGGAGTTGCGGGATACGCACCGAGCGCATCGTTGACGCGGCTTGGTTAATTTCCGGCGCGATGTGCGGCATCGCTGGAGTGACCCTCTTCATCAACACAACTAGTTTCACGGCATCTACCGCAAACAGCTTTCTCGTCGTCATCGTGGCAGCCGCGATCCTGGGAGGTGTCGGTCAACCCTATGGAGCTATGCTCGGCGCCCTCGTGATCGGCCTAACCAGCGAGATCGCGGCCGCCTTCATCGATCCTTCTTACAAGAACGTTGTTGCTTTCGTCATCTTGGTCGTGGTCTTGTTGCTTCGACCTCAGGGCATCCTGGCAGACATCACTTCCCAACGGGAGGTGGTGGCGTGAGCACCGCAATGCAGTTTTACGTCAGTACGTTGCTCGTTTACACGGGCGTTTGGCTCCTGGGAGCGTGGGGCTTGAACCTTCAGTTTGGTACCGCAGGTCTTCTCAGCTTCGCTTTCATCGTGTTCCAAGCGGTTGGAGCCTACACAGCGGCAGTCCTTGCCCTCGGACCTCAAACGGACAACGGTGGATTCCAACACTACATTGGCGGTTACGATTTGCCGTTCCCTCTACCACTCCTGGGAGCGATTGTGGTGGGCGCCGCGTTTGCAATTCCAATCGGACTCGTCGCCTTGAGGCGTCTCAGGAGCGATTATCAGGCTGTCGCGTTGCTAGTCATCTCGATAATCGCCACCAACGTGGCGACAAACGAACCACGGCTATTTAACGGCGCCACAGGGATCGCTTTAGTACCCAAACCGTTGGCAAGTTGGCTAGGTGTCGACCTGATCACTTACCAGTGGATCTATGTTGGCCTTGTTGTGGTCGTGTGCCTTTTGGCATACTTCGTGGTTCATCGCATAACGCACTCGCCTTTGGGCCGAGCGATGCGTGCAATGCGTGACAACGAGTACGCTGCGGCATCCCTTGCAAAGAACGTCATAGTCCTACGCATCTTGGCGTTCATGATCGGTGGCGCCCTCGGGGCTGCTAGCGGCGCCATCCTCGTGCTCTTCATCGGCACATGGGCACCCAGCTCGTGGTTCTACCCGGAGACGTTCGTCTTTTTGGCCGCAATCATCATTGGAGGCACAAATAACAGCCTCGGCATCTTCGTTGGAGTGCTGCTTGTGCCCATTGGTTTCGCCGAGTCGACGCGCTTCCTTCCGAGCATCGGTCATCCGGGGCTTATCGACGCGTTGCAATGGATTGCAATCGGTTTCCTGTTCCTTATTTTCCTGTGGTTTCGGCCGCAGGGCATCCTGCCTGAGCGCAAGCACCGATACTCGTCAGAAGGCAAGCTGCTTACGGTTATGCAACTTGTAAGCCGCCGGCTTCCGATCCGATCGAAGGTCAAAGGTCAGGCCACGTGAGCGCTGTGGCCGAAGAGGAAGCGCGCGTCTCCACCGAACCGATCCTGAGAGTGCGGGGAATCGTCCGTGATTTTGGCGGCGTCATGGCCGTAGCGGGGGCTGACTTTGACCTCAACGAGGGTGCGATTACCGGCCTAATTGGTCCGAACGGCGCCGGCAAGTCAACTTTGGTGAACATCATCGCCGGCGCAATTAGGCCGCGATCCGGATCGATCACATTCCGAGGCGCTGACGTGACCGCCCAGCCCCCGCATTTAATCGCCCACCGGGGGATCGTCAGGACCTTCCAGATGTCGAGTGAGTTCGGGAAGTTGACGGTGCTTGAGAACCTCCTCGTAGCTGTGCCCGGGCAGGAGGGCGAGAGTTTTTGGGGAGCAATGCGCGGACGACGATTTTGGGAGAAGGAAGAGGCCGCGCTTGTGAGCCAGGCTCGCGTGCTCCTCGAGCGATTCAGCATGACGGCAAAGGAGGAGGAGTATGCGGGCAACCTAAGTGGCGGGCAGCGGAGATTAGTGGAAATCATGCGAGGACTGATGGCGAAACCTAAGCTATTGCTCCTCGATGAGCCTCTGGCCGGCGTGAACCCGTCGCTGGCGCAGGAGATTCTGGGCTACCTAGGGGCCCTTCGCGATGAGGGCTTGACGATGTTGATGGTCGAGCACGACCTTAACGCAGTCGAGCGCATCTGCGATCCAGTGATTGTTATGGCACAGGGTAAGGTTCTTGCGCAGGGGACGTTCGCACAACTGCGCAAACAGCAAGAAGTGCTCGATGCCTATTTCATTGGTTAGTCTCCCTCAACGATCGCCGGCCCAGCTTGAGGTCCGTGAACTCGCGGCGGGCTACGGCCCAACGCCCATCGTGTCGGCGGTCAACCTGGATGTCGGCGAAGGCGAGGTCGTCGCCGTGGTTGGACCGAACGGCGCGGGTAAGAGCACGTTATTGAAAGCGATCGTCGGGGTCATTCCGGCCATGGCTGGCACTGTGCGGTTCCAGGGCCATTCCGTCACCAACCTCAGCGGTGACGAACTCGCGCGGCGTGGCATCGGCTACGTGCCCCAGAGTCATGACGTCTTCGACACCCTGACTGTCGCCGAGAACCTCCGTATCGGGGGCTATCTCCTGCGACGCGAAGAGGTTGATGCCAGAGTCGCGACGATCCTGAGCACATTTCCGATGCTTAGACCGCTGCTTGGGCGCACAGCCCATAAGCTCAGCGGTGGCGAAAGAAAGTTAGTCGCGATCGCGCGGGTGATGATGCTGGAGCCCTCCTTTTATGTGCTTGACGAGCCAACTTCTAACCTCTCGGTCGATCTTGCGCGGAAGCTTCTCGGCGAGCACATACCGCGGATCGCTGAAACTGGCGCCGCCGTGCTGTTGGTCGAACAAAAGGCGAAAGCGGCTCTCGAGGTGTCGCAATGGGCTTATCTAATGGTGGCCGGCGCGGTCTCCATGTCGATGGCGGCGCAAGAGATGCTGGCTGACGAATCCATCGCCCATCGTTTTCTCGGGAAGGCCCCCGAGGACGTCCAGGGGAGCCATGCCAAATCGGTTGTATGAGCTGTACGGTCCGCCAATCTTCAATTCATTTATTTCGGTTCGTGGCAATGTCGTCTCCTCGGCTAACTGCAAGTTGTTTAAGGGCGGTCGCATTTTTACCAGGGAGGAAACATGGACTCGAACCGCATGATCACCGGCGTCACTGTGCTAGCTGGTAGAGGTGGCCACCGATGCACATGAACCTGCTTGGACGGGATGGCATTGTCGCGGATATGGGCATCGGCGCTGTTGAGGCTACAAATACGCAGCGACCCGCCGGAAGTGGCAAGTGGCTGACTCCTGCGTTGTGGGACTCCGATGTTCATCCAGTGTTCCGGCGCACCGGGTTAGCGTTAGCCGGCGATTCCGCGGTTCCGCCCACCGACGAGACGTTGCGCGCTTTCGTCGCAGAGCCTCACACGGAAGGCACCGTCAGGCGACCATTGCTAGATCGGCTGATTGATCCAGGCAGCTGCTGCCAGTCCCTTGAGGCAGACGTTTCATGAAGATCGTCGACACCCAGTCGCACTGGTATCCGAGGCCGCTGCTCGACGCCTACGCTGAGTTCCCGGACCTCTACCCCGGCTGCGAGCGCGACGGCGACAATTACCGGGTAGAGGCGCTTCCGGGCAAGATGATGTCCCTCGGGCCGCGGTTCACCGACCTGGACCTACAACTGCAGATCGCCCGGGCGGCTGGTGTGACCACGATCGTTTCCAGCTCGGCCTCCTTTGGTGACGTGGACATGCTCCCGGTAGCGCGGGCCAGAGAGGTGGCTGTTGCCGTCAACGAGGAGCGCGCCCGGGCGGAGAAGAAGCATCCCGAGTTCATCGGGCTCGCCACCGTGCCTTGGCAGTCCGCCGACGCCGCCATCGAGGTCCTGGACGACGCCGTCAAGCGCTTGGGCCTGCGCGGTGCTCTGATTCACTCCACCGTCACCGGCCAGCCGCTCGACTCCGAGTATCTGGAGCCGGTATATGCTCGCCTAGAGCAACTGAGCACACCCTTGTTTCTGCACCCGGGCAGGACGGTCCTGGGAGAAGCGGGCCACGACTTCGGCTTAGAGTTCCTCGTTGGGTACATGTTCGACACCAGTCTGGCTGCGTTGCGACTGGTCTTCAGTGGCATCCTCGACCGGCACCCCCGGCTCAAGGTTATTCATCCCCACGCCGGCGCCACCCTCCCGTACTTAGCCGGCCGGATCGACAGCTCTTACTGGAAGCCCAGTGCCCTTAACCGAAGGTTGCCGGAACCCCCCAGCGTTTTGCTCTCGACGTTCTACACCGACACCATGTGCCAAAGCCCGGAGACGTTGCGCTACGCGGCCCGTTTCTACGGCTACGACCACCTGCTCTACGGCAGCGACTATCCCTACTTTGACCCGGAGGAGTCGATCGCTTTCGTCCGCCAAACGCTCCCCGAGGAGCAGCTGGAAGGTGTCTTCTATGGCAACGCCGCGAAGCTACTTGGGCTTTGAAGGAAACCCTTCGCGGGCGCGGACTCTCACCGGTCGTGTGCCAAACCACATTCGTTGCCGGCCCAGGACATGACACTCTAGTACGCCCTGACCCTTACTGGCCGCATGACCCGTCTACATTAGGATTCGACTGATGGTGGCCTGCATCGTTGTTGGGCTTTGGCGCCCTCGGCTCCCTTCGTTCTGCTTGGCCGCTTGCAGGAATTAAGTAGCCAATATCGACATGGTTAAAAACGCTCCGTCATGGCAGCTGTAGTTCTCACGGCTGCCCTGACCGGCCCCATTGCCTCCAAGGGGGACAACCCGTACCTGCCTACCACGCCGGAGGAGATTGCGGCTGATGCAAAACTAGCTTGGGAGGCGGGTGCGGCAGTCGTACACGTGCACCTGCGCGACACTGTTGGCCGGCCAACGGCGGACCTTGAAATTGCGCGCAGGACGGTGGGCTTGATCGGGGAGAGTTGTCCCGCACTCATCCAACTGTCCACTGGAGTTGGCCTCCAGGTGCCCTACGAGGACCGCGCCAAACTGGTCGAGGTCCGGCCGCGGATGGCAACCCTCAACGTCGGTTCAATGTCATTTGGATCCGGCGAGTTTCGCAACCCGCCGGACGGCGTCCGGCGGCTGGCGGAGCGCATGCGCGAACTCGGTATCAAGCCGGAGCTCGAGGTCTATGACACAGGCCACCTAGACCTTGCACTCTCTCTACACGATGAGGGGCTGCTCCAGGAACAGCTCCAGTTCTCAATTGTCATGGGCGTCAAGGGCGGGATGGCCGCAGACCCAGAGCAACTCTTGTCTTTCGTGCGGCGCCTGCCTTCAGGCTCAGTGTGGCAAGTGATTGCATTGGGGCGTTGGAACTTGCCTATGACTGCGATCGGACTAGCGCTGGGAGGCAATGCACGGACCGGCATGGAAGACACGCTTCTAATGCGCCGAGGGGTCGTTGCCAAGTCCAATGCCGAGTTGGTTGAGAGGCTGGCGGGCGTCGCTCGCGCACTTGAATTGGAGCCTGCCTCTGTCGAACAGACCGAGCGCATTCTGTCACTCACGGCAGTGCGTTCGGCTCCCTCCTGAGCGGGTCAACTTTTCCGGCGCACTGGGAGCGCCCCAGATTTCTTGGAGTGCCCTAAAGAGACGCAGTTCCGAGCCTGAGGGGCGACTTTGGAACGGCCAGAGCAGAATGCGGCCGGTGGACCCTGCACCTGCAGTTGCGCGCGATTTGATTGATTTCTTCTCCCCGATGTGCCGCGCCGCAAGCAGAGGTGGCACGTCCGACGGCGGCAAACCCTGCGATGGTGAGCGCGGGCTCCGAGCGTTCTCCCCCGACAGGGACGATCGGAGGGCTGGAGGTCGACTTGATCCTTTTCCGCATCGCGTGTATTTGGGCTGACCATTAGGGTCCACCAGGGTGGGACGTTGGAACTAAGCCTCTCCCGTTGCGAGCGAGGCAGAACCCTAGCTCCGCCGAGGGTTTCCCCCGTAGACGCTTTCCATACTGCCCTTGATACTGGAAAAGATCCGAGATGAAAGAAGCCATCACTAGCGACCGGGTCCTAGAGAAATGCGGGCTACCCCTCGGGCCGTATTCACACGGAATATCTACAAGTGGAGGACGCCTGATCTTCGTTGCCGGTCAGATTGCACTGGGACCTGACGGGAAGATCCTCCATCCCGCGGACGCGCCTGCGCAGTTCCGGTGCTGCATGGAGAATATCGCGACCATCGTCGCTGCTGCCGGCGGGACCATGGCCGATGTGGTGAAGGTCGTCAACTATGTCACGAAGGACGTCGATCTCGAAGTTGCTTATCCGCAGATCGCGGCGATTCGGCGTGAATTTATTACGTCCGAGCCGTATCCAGCCAGCTCACTTGTGGTTGTCCACGGACTAATGCAACAGGCATTGGTCGAAGTGGAGGCAGTTGCCGTTGTCGGTGCCTGAACTGAGTTCCGTCACTTCCACCGACCACGCACGCTACTACGTCGGCGTCGATATCGGCGGCACTTTCACGGACGTGGTCGCTGCGGACGTCATGACCGGCGAGTTGAAGGTGGTCAAGACTCCGAGCACCCCGCCGACCTTCATTCAAGGCATTCTGGCCGGCATCGACCTCCTGAGCGTGCCCGTCGAGAACATTGAGCTGTTCATTCATGGTTCGACCATTGCCACCAATGGGATCATCGAGCGAAAAGGGCCCCTGGCTGCCCTTGTGACAACCGCTGGTTTCCGCGACGTTCTGTTATGTGCGCGCGCCACACGACCGGATGTTTACGACTTGCGATGGCGTCCGGCCAAGCCCCTCGTGTTGCGTCGCAATGTCCTCGAAGTGGTCGAGAGGATCGACTTCGCAGGTCGAGTGGTCACACCGCTCGACGAAGATGCTGTTCGTCGTCTCGCCGTGCCGCTGCGAAAGCGCGGGGTACGCGCCGTGGCGATCTGCTTTCTGAATTCATTCATGAATCCGGAGCACGAGCTGGCTGCGAAACGCGTCCTGGCAGCCGAGCTACCCGATGTCTACATTTCCGCGTCATGCGAAGTCTTTCCCGAGATTCGCGAATTCGAGCGGACAAGCACGGTGGTTGCTAACGCGTATCTAGCGCCGCTGGTTGATGACTATCTCAAACAGCTGATCGAGTCGCTTCGTACTCGCGGGCTCTCGAGGGAGTTGCTCGTAGTGCATTCCGGCGGCGGCGTGATTACGGATGCGACCGCGCGCCGGTTGCCGGCCAGGATGTGCAACTCGGGACCTGCTGGTGGGGTGGTCGGCGGAGCGTACATCGGACAGTTGGCCGGCTTCTCGCACGTGATAACGATGGACATCGGGGGTACGAGCACTGACGTAGCGCTGATCCGTGACGGCCGCCCGGTCATCCGGGCGGGCCTGTCTATCGAGCACAACATCCCGGTCCTTTTTCCGAGCGTTGACGTGACTACCATCGGAGCCGGCGGAGGCAGCATCAGCTGGGTCGATCGCAGTGGAATACTTCGCAACGGTCCGCGCAGCGCCGGTGCCAATCCGGGGCCGGCGTGCTACGGCAAGGGTGGGGAGGAGCCGACCAACACCGACGCGCAGCTGGTCCTCGGGCGGCTCAGCGGCGGGGGCCTAATCGGAGGTCAGCTGCCGCTCGATAGCGAACTTGCACGCCGCGCGATCGCAAACCATGTGGCCTCGAAGTTCGGGTGGTCGATGGAGGAGGCAGCCAGCGCGATCTTGACCGTCGCGAACGCCAACATCGTCAAT
>Ga0210394_10007879_pt1 | contig 11097 bp, 10 predicted proteins | sample IncBWC12MmetaG_FD_160121 | JGI IMG/M metagenome (GOLD analysis project Ga0210394, IMG submission 160121) | Forest soil microbial communities from Barre Woods Harvard Forest LTER site, Petersham, Massachusetts, United States - Inc-BW-C-12-M | ecosystem: Environmental > Terrestrial > Soil >... | reverse complement strand
GTTGTATTCCTTCGGATTTGGAGCGGTCTGACACTGCAGGAAATTGCCGATACGACGAAGGTGCCAATAAACACGGTGGCATCGCGTTATCGCTACGCGCTGGAAAAGTTGCGGGAGAGGCTCAGTCCGGAACGAGTTGCGAGGGAACAAAATGCAGACTCATGACGAAGAGATGGAGGGCTACCTGAAGGGATTCATACCAAGGGCCGTTCGGCCGCTGGAACAGGAGCAGCGATCACGCAATTTCTGGCCCAGACGCCTCGCCGCCGCGGCGGTGATCGTGCTGGCGGGAGGGCTTTGTTTATGGGTTACGCGCAGGGAAGCCGAAAGGGTTCCCTTAAAGCCGCTCATTGCGGAACTGCAGCGGAGCATTCCGAGTAGCCATAAGCCTTTGAGTACATTTCTGTTAACAAAACTGGCCCTCGACGACAACAAAAGATTCGACGCGGTGCTGACCGAAGAGTCTCGGAGAGTCTTGCCAAGCTTGCAAGGTCAAGAAAGCACGCTGCGAGTATTTGCTGGGGAATGAAGGAGAAGAAATGACCAACAGAGTCCGAATGCTTGCCATGGTACTGCTAACCGTAATCAGCTCCCGCGGCGGGTCTGCCCAGGTAAAATTGCCACTGGAAACAAAAAACGCGGCACTTCGCTACTGGCAGGCATTCGCTGAACTTAAGGATCCTCCGCCAGACCCGGGAATCCAGAAGGAGATGGAAAAGGTTCTTTCCGGCGAGGCACCTTGGGACGAGGCCAAACTGAGTGGGATTGTGGCTGCCAACGATATTGCACTGGGAATTATGCAGCGCGCCACGAAACTTCCGGATTGCGAGTGGGGAGTCGAATATAGCCGAGGACCACAAGCGTCGATCGCATTCGTGCCTCGGGCATATGTACTTTCACGGCTGAACACGCTTCGGGGAATTCGAGCAATGGCTCAAGGCCAGCCGCAGGCGGCGGTGGACACATGGATCGCAGGAATCCGTTTCGCACAGGATCTGACGAAGGGTGGCTCACTGATTTTTTCGCTCACAGCAAAAAGCGTGCTCATTCTGGAGATGCACACGCTGACGGCGGAGGCGAAGCAAGGGCGCCTGAATAGCTCGCAGAGAAAACAACTGTACGCCGCGGTCAAAACATTGCCAGAGGATGGTTTTGATTGGGGTCTTGCGTGGGAAATGGATGAAGCGGGTGCGGACGTTTTCTTTGCGGAGATGCAGAGCTCGAAAAACCCCGCGGGGCTGTTTGAGAGCCTGATGGGAGAACCAGCGCCAAAAGGTTGCGTGCCACCTAGCCCTCAGCAAGTGCAGGCGTACCACGGGTACATGAGCGATGTGGCTGCAGCCCTGCGCCTGAAGCCCGACGCCACCAAGCAGCGGCTTACGGAATTGGACCGCAAGGCAAAAGGCATCTGCGAGCCAATACGGGTGGCCATCCCTTCGGCGCAACGCGTGAACGACGCGCGCATCGAGGTTATCGCGGCGCGCCAAGCTCTGCTACAAGCTCTCCAGACAGTGTAGCTGTGCAGCTTACCCAAAACGTGGGATGCGATCTTGAGGAGACGTCATGGGTTGCTGTGTTGAGCGACTTTATTTACTTAATCCGTGCATCGAGATCGAGGGAGCGGCTACCGTCCGTGCCGCCCGCTTGAATTGGCACAGTTTGAACATGACGCAAGGCAGCCAGGCAAGCTTTCCGCTCACGCTTGCCTCGAGTAATTTGTTCTCCGGAACGGTCAATTTGAGCTGCGCGATAACGCCAGCTGTAACCACAGTGCCGCCTACCTGTAGCTTGCCCGGTCCGTCCGTGCAGATCAGCGCTGGGGGGACGCAGTCCGTAATGGTGAACGTGGCAACGACCGCAGCCGTGACCACCAACGCTGCGGCTTATGTTGGTTTCCCGCCTGGAGCCATGCCGCTGACTGGGATGTTGCTACTGCTGGGCTCGGGCGGGCTGCTACTGCGGAATCGTAAGCGATTGCCAGCCTTTGCGGTAGCGGTGGTTCTGGCTCTAGCTTTCTGCGTGTCGTGTGGAGGCGGCTCGTCTTACACAACGCCTCCACCTCACAGAATGCCTGGCACACCATCTGGCTCCGATGAGTGACGAGAAAAAGAAGTCCACGACTCCAATCGGGCGACCACATGCAGTTGACCACACTGCCGTGAGTGCTTCACAAAATGAACCTGCATTTATTGCTCCACCCCTAGGGGCTCCCGTCTACTATGGCTTTCAGAATCTTAGTGGCGTTCGCGCTGAGGGTTTCACGTTCGGCAAAATCACAGATTTTGAGGCCGAGCCCTGCAACTACGGAGATGCTTTTGTCGTCGCGCCAGACAATAGCCGTGCTGGATTGGTGTGGGAAGTTTCTAACGAGCCCTGCTTCCAAGAGGTCTGCCATCTAGAACCAGACCGGTGGGGTGTTTGGGGTGTGTCCTTCCCTCACGCTATGGAGAGCAGCGACAATGCCCGAAGAAATCTCGAATCAATACTTCCTGAACTCAAGAAGCGATGGGAAGAATGGCGTCAAAAGTACGCGAAGACGTGAAGTCAGGACGAAACAGCGCGAATCGATGTCCGGTAATCCGAAATCAGGAGTTGAGAGTAATTTCCGCTTCGTTTAAGTTCAAAGAGTCGCCACATCGCTACCCACCGCTGCGTGTTGTAGAATCGGGCTGCTTTGCGCTAGGAAAATCTCCGACTTGGAGTGCGTCCTTGGAAGGAACTCTACGTCTTAGGATCGGTTTGCCGGCGTTGTTGCCACTGTTCCTGCTGTTCGCGGAGCTTGTCCATGCGCCGCTCGTGGCTGGCGGCCAGGAGCGCGCTCCTGCAGATGCGGCCAAGGCGAAGGCTGCGGCCGTGAAAGAAGGCGCTCCTCTATTTCGAGCCAACTGTTCGCCATGCCACGGACTCAACGCACACGGCGGCGGACGCGGTCCCGACCTGACTTCCGGGCGCTGGACGCACGGTTCCACCGATGCCGAAATTTTCCGCACCATCACACAGGGCGTGCCCGGCACGGAGATGCCTGCCAACGCATTCGAAGACTCGGAGACCTGGGCCATCATCGCCTACTTTCGCTCGCTACAGCCGCCCAGTCATGCGGTAGTGGCCGGCGATCCGGCGAAAGGACGCAGGATTTTTAATAGCGCCGGTTGCTCGACCTGCCACATGGTCAACGGCAGCGGAGGCCGACTGGGTCCGGACTTGTCGCGGGTTGGTGCATCGCGATCGGTTTCGTATTTGATGGACTCCATCCGCAGTCCCGACAAGGAACTGAGCGCAGGCATGCTCGACCCGAACAACCACTACGGCTTGCCACTGGTCTACGACACTGTGACGGTGGTGACGCCAAGCGGCGAGGAGATCACGGGAGTGGCGATGAACGAAGATACGTTCTCTATTCAGTTGATGACTACCCGCGAAGACTTGCGGTTCCTTCTCAAAAATAGTTTGAAGGAAGTGATTCACGAGCACAAATCGCTGATGCCGCCCTATCCGGAGGATACGTTGAGCCAGACCGAACTACAGGACCTGATTGACTATCTCGTGACCCTGCGTGGGGCAGAAAGTGGCAACGCGAAGGAGGCGAAGTGAAACGGACTCTCTTTGCGGCAGCCCTGTTACTGAGTGCCGTCGGGACCCACGCCCAGGTGACCTATGAGCGGTTGCTTAGCGCCGACCGGGATTCCAAGAACTGGCTTACTTATTCCGGGCGCTATTCCGGCTGGCGCTACAGCACGCTGAGTCAGATCGATGTGGCGAACGCTTCGCATTTGGCGATGCAGTGGGCGTTTCAGGTCGGCGACCTGGGCCAGTTCGAAACCACGCCGATCGTGGTGGATGGGGTGCTGTACGGTACAGGCCAGAACGACCGCGCCTTTGCCATTGACGCACGAACGGGACGGCCCATCTGGCGATACCAGAGAAACCTGCCAGACAAGCTGCAACCGTGCTGCGGCATGGTCAACCGGGGCATGGCGATCCTCGGAAATCGTCTATTTGTTGCAACGCTGGACGCGCATTTGATCGCGCTCGACACCAAGAGCGGCAACCTGCTTTGGGATGTGACCGCAGCGGACTATCACAAGGCGTATACCTTCACGGTGGCACCCCTGGCCGTGAAGAACGAGGTCATTGTCGGAGTTTCCGGAGGCGAGTACGGCGTGCAGGGATTCATTGACGCCTACGATGCTGCTACCGGGCGCCGCGCGTGGCGCTTCAATACCATTCCCAATCCCGGTGAGCCAGGGCACGAAACCTGGGCAGGCGAGTCGTGGAAAACCGGCGGCGTGCCAGCTTGGATCAGGGGCACGTACGATCCGGAACTCAACCTGGTTTACTGGCCGACGGGGAATCCGGCGCCGAGCAATTACGGCCAGGAACGCGACGGCGACAATCTGTACAGCAACAGCATAGTTGCGCTTGACTCGGATACAGGAAAACTGAAGTGGTACTTCCAGTTAACGCCGCACGATTTGTACGACTATGATGCTACTCAGATTCCGGTGTTGATTGATGCGGATTGGGAAGGACATCCGCGCAAACTATTGGTGCAGGCGAATCGCAACGGTTTCTTCTACGTACTGGATCGCACCGACGGAAAATTCCTCTCGGGGAAAGCGTTTGGCACGGTCACGTGGGCAACGGGCATTGCCAGGGACGGCAGGCCGATCGTCAACACGAGCCTGGCCTCGACACCCGAAGGAACGCGCGTTTGTCCCGGCGCTCTCGGACTGACGAACTGGTTTTCGCCTTCCTACAACCCAGAGACAGGACTTCTCTACGTGGCAACTTCGAACGAGTGCGACATTTTCACCAGCGCTCCGCAGCCTTACCGTGCCGGGCACGATTTTCTGGGAAGCGTGTATGTGCCGGATCCGGTGGAAAGGCCGACGGGCGCGCTGAAGGCCCTCGATGCCCTGACCGGTGCGGAGAAATGGTCGTTCCCCTACTTCAGCAATCCGAACGGAGGGGTGTTGTCGACAGCTGGCGGGGTGGTGTTCGCCGGAGATTCGGACGGAAACTTCATCGTGCTCGACGCCAGGACCGGGCGCGACTTGTGGCATGTACAGCTCGGTGCGGCGATTTACTCCGCGGCAATCACGTTTGAAGTAGATGGCAAACAATACGTCACGATTCCGGCGGGATCAGCGTTGTTTGCGTTCGCGTTGCAGTAGACGAGTTCTCAACTCTCGGTTAGTCGGTTGTCGTACATGTGCCAAGCGCCGGCACTTACCAAAGTCCTTCTTCTGCCAACGCCCGATGCCCCAGATACAACGATGCGAGCAAGAAAACAAATCCCAGGAAGGACAACGCCAGACGGCTTGCTGGAGAGCTTATCGTTGCAAAGAGTCTTGCGCTACCACGCCGTCCAGGCCAAAACTCGTAGAGCCTGCCGGCACACCTATTCGAGTCTGCTCAACGAGCACGGCACAGATGTCAAGGTGCAGCAAGAACTGCTTCGCCATGCGGACATCCGCACGACGATGAACATCTACACCAGGGCTGTACCCGAACGGCTGCGAACGGCCAACAGCAAGTTGGTTAGGCTTTTGCTGCCGACGGGCACAACCAGCCGGGCTTAATGTTCCCTTGAGTTCCCTCGTGCGGGTGCAAGTGGTTCAGAAAGAGAAAGTTATGGCGGAAGCGTGTGGGAGTCGAACCCACCATTCGACCCGCGAAGGACCGAATCGCCGGCTTTGAAGGCCGGGAAGATCACCGGACCCCTTTCGCCTCCGTTGGGAGTATAGGGTCAGTCGCGAACAGTTTCAATTGCGGCAGCCGCGGCTTTGGTGCGAATCAACGCTGCAACCAAATCGTAGAGTTTCGGACTGGTGCAAACTTCGTAGTAAGGATGCGAGGACGCCGCGCCGATTTTACCGTCGGGAAGGAGTTCGCGCGCGAGGCTCTTGCGTAGAACGAGCAATTCCACCGATTCTCCCATCGGCACTTCGCCGTAGTGCAGCGTGATGTTTTCTTTGCCCCACGGCATTTCCAGCTTCGTTTCCACGGAATCGAGCGAAATCTCTTCGGATAGTTTTTCGAACCCTTCTTCATTCAGCTCGATACCGTTCAAGTTGAAGCGCACGAGGAATTCGTCTAACTCCTCCGCCGAAGCCCCTTCCATCGCGGTTAGGAATTGGTACACGCAAAAGTGCGACTTCTGTCCGGAAAGCATGCGCTTCGCGAGTTTCGCGCACCCCGAAAGACGGTCTGAGAGATTCAGCGCCTTGGAAATCATGATCTTGGAGTCGCCATCGGTCCAATAGGTTGGCGCGGAGCCTTGAAACGCAACTCCTACACCGAGTTCAAGAGCGGGAAGATCGCTCGCGGCAGCGCGGTCGTTATAGGAATTACAAACGGCGAGAATCTGCCTCGACAGAATGCAGGCTTTCGCGACGGAGCGTGCGTACGTGCGGGTAGACTCCGTCTCGAAGATCGCCAGGATCACCGCGTCGCCTTCGATAAAGACTTTCTTCGCTCCAAAACGGTCCAGCAGTTTCTTCACCGGTTCGTGCAGGTTCAAGCTGAAATGCGACGCCGGGCTCAACCCGCGCGACAGCAGGTCTTGGGTCATTCTCGTTGAGCCGCGAACGTCGGCCTTGATGATCACGTGCGAGACGACTTGATCCTCTCTGGTCTTCGCTTCTTCTTGGAGCACGCACTCATAGAGCTTGTTATTCAGCCGGGACAGCTCGCGCGCCTGTTCAGTAGTCACCAGATGAACGCGTTCCATGCACGTCGTCAAGTGCTCCGCGTCGCGTAAATCGCGGCGCAACCGCAAAAAATCCGTCGCAAATCGCAGCACAAATCCCCGCATTTCCTCTCTGGAATAACGCCGAATCTTTTTCGACAGTTCCTCGACGGGTTTCAGTGAAAGCTGCTTCGCGGGAACGTGCTTCAGGACTTGCTCGACTTGCTTCATCTCCTCTTTCGAGACAAGCGCTTTGCGCAGCTGCTGCAAGTGCACCGGAGGGCAGTACTCCTTGGCAATTGGCCGAATTTCGTAGCTCGCCAGCACGTGATAGAGCACATCATGCTGCTCCAAACGGTCCACCAGCTGCGCTAGTAAGCGCGTCTTCTCTGTCGGTTCGGTGTCTCCGACGGATACATCGAAAAGTCTTTTGGCGTTTTCCGGATCGTTCAGGTAATCCCCAAGCCGCCCTTTATAATCTTTGTTAAAAAAGTCCAGCTTCTGCTTCGCCGCGTCGATTTGCGGTCCCATCTCTTCGAGTTTCACCTCCTGGTGCTTTAGCCGCATCTCGATGTCGCTCAGCGAAGCCTTTAAATCCGAAGGATCCGCGGAATTCAGAAATTTATTGAAGAAACTTTCGCCGCGTTCCAGCTTTTTACGGAGGCCCTCGCGTTGTTCTTCCAAGCTGGCGATTTCAGCGCGCATTCCTGTCGCCTGTTCGAGCAAAGCGTTGTGCGCCTGGTTGGCCTCCGTAAACGCGGGATCCTGGCCGATTGTGAGTCCTGCCTCGCAAATAAATTCCTGGAAGAGCGCATCCATGGCCTCGAAGCGGTCCGGATCACGGGCATAATTCCCTAGCAACACGTAATGCTCCAAAAAGAAAACGTCGTCTTTTCCACCGTCGAGAAAGATCAGCCGGTTTTTCAGAAGTTCATAAAGTGGCGCAAAATCGTCGCCGAACAGCGCCCGGCGTGTTTTAGCGATTACACTATCCTCGACGTCAGCGAGCATCTGCGCAACTTGCTGTCCTATGCCGCGAATGACCTTCTGTCTCGCCGACTGCAGTTCCGACAGCCGTGCCTTGATTACGTGCGCTTGCTGGCTGCGTTCGAAGTATTCGCCGCGCTGGCGGACCCATTCCTTCCCTTCCAGGATCAGATTGGCAAATTGATTGCCTAACTCCTGGGTGAGAAATTTCAGCAGGCCGAGCCGGAAAACAAGATCGATCTCGATATTTTTATAATACTTGGCTTGGGTCAGCGCACTTTGCAGCAGGTCAGTTAGCAGTTTGCGGAACGCCGCATTGTCCAGGCTCTTGATGGCACGCAGTTCAATGCCGGAAAAATACGTCGCGCTGGTGCTCTGGCGAATCAAGTCAAACAAATAATCACGCGCCGCAAGGACGAACTTCGGGCTAAGGAACACGTCGTGGTGAATATTGTCCACTCCGATGGACAACGACCCCATGGGGATCGTAACGTTGTAGCTCTTCAGTTCGATCCGCGCCGCCTCAACCACGCCTAGTGTGAGAGTCTCGTCCGGCATGCACACCCCGCCCCAAGGGGCTTCAACCAAGCTAACAGCGCGCGCCAATTGCCGCAACAAAACTGCCTGGTTCGGTAACGAGATAGTAAGGACCGCGCTGTAGGCGTAAAAAAAGGGGGTTCACAGAACCGAAATGCGCCGCGAATCTCCGCCGTGGTGTTCCATTCGGATGTGAACCTTCGGCCAGGACGACTGCAGCGGAAAACGCTCCGACCATTCCAAAATTACGATGGCCGGCTTGGCGAACACATCTTCCAAACCGAGGGTCTCGAAATCATGGAAGCTATCGATGCGGTATAAATCAGCGTGGTAAACCTTCGAAGCTTTTCCGTAAACGTGCACGAGCGTAAATGTGGGGCTGGTGACTTCGTTTTCGCTAGCCGCTCCCAGTCCCGCGACGATGCCTTTCGTCAACGTAGTCTTGCCGCTTCCAAGATCGCCTGTAAGCAAAACAAGAACCGGCGCTGTAAGTCGCTTGGCAAGTTCCCGCCCCCAGTTGGTAGTTTCTTCGGAGGAGCGTGTGATGATCTCCTCAGCCACCGAACTGAATCTCCCTGAGGAGACCTTCCCGGGCTTGCGGAATCATGCGGGCTACATCGCGTGCGAGGACGCCGGAAGCTTCCCCTTGCCGCGCAAGAAGGTCTGCTGCAGTTCCGTGCAAGTAAACGCCCAACGCTAGCACACGCAGCCAATCCTCAGTACCAAATTGCGCGGTCAGGGCAGAAAGAACGCCGGTGAGCACGTCCCCAGAGCCGCCCTTGGCAAGACTCGGTCCACCGCTTGTGTTGACCCAGGTGCGACCGTCTGGCGCGGCGAGGATGGTGTGGAAACCTTTCAACACGACATGCGCATTCCAGGCCCTCGCAGCATCCGAAGCGAGTTTCAACCGATCCGATTGAACCACAGGCGTGCTAGTGCCTAGGAGCCGGGCCATTTCGCCTGGATGCGGAGTTACGACCAGAAACTCTGACTTGCGTTCACCCAGGAGGTCGGCTTGACCGTCGAAGCAATTGAGTCCGTCCGCATCGAGAATAATCGGCATCGTTGCTTCGCGCACAAGGTGCTGGACAGCCTGTCGGGTCTCTGCATGGGTTCCGATTCCCGGGCCGATGGCAAGAACCGACTTGCCCTTTACTATTCTGGCGAATCGCCCGGAGAGAATATTTGAGGCAGCCATTACTCCTTCCTCTGCCGACACGAGCGGCTCGGTCATATACTCCGGATGAGCCGAGCTGATCACTGGCAGCACGGCATCTGGACACGCAATCGTGGTCAGGCCGGCTCCGGCGCGCATGCAAGCCTGTCCAGCCAGAATTGCGGCGCCGGCTTTTCCTAGCGATCCTGCGACCAACAGAACGTGCCCGAATTTTCCTTTGTGCGAGTCTGCGGCTCGAACCAGACGCAGCGAGCGAAATTCATCTGGCGCGGCCCAGCGCAATGCAGTATTGCCAATTTCTTCGATGAGCTTCAGGGGCGAGCCAATGTTGACGACTTCAAGCACGCCGCAGGTCTCGGCCCTTGAAGAAATAAGCTGCCCAATCTTTGGCGCCGTAAAAGTAACCGTCCAGTGGGCAAATAGTACGGGGCCTTCAGGACTTTCCCCGTCTGACGGTAACCCCGAGGGTGTGTCCACTGCTAGCAGGAAAGCTGGCCAAGGAGCTGTGGCTTGTCCGGAACGATTATTTATGTCTGAAATGGCTCTTGCGATCGCGCCGCTCACTGCTCCACGCAGGCCAGTTCCGAGCAGAGCGTCGACAATCACATTTGAAGCACAGACTTCCGCCCAGATGCGCTCCCAATCACCATCGTTGGCAACGATTTCGACCTCGCTACCGCCGCCCATCCACCTCGTCAAATTCACGGCGGCATCGCCGCGAACCTCTTCGGGCTGGCCAAACAACAGCACGCGCGTTGGGACCTTTGACTCTCGGAGGTGCCGGGCGGCGACAAATCCGTCGCCTCCGTTGTTACCCTTCCCACAAAGGACCAGCGCGCGGACGAGTTCGCGGCCGGCAACGACTCGCCTTACAGCATCCGCTGCCTTGCGGCCGGCGGCTTCCATCAATTGCAGGCTGGGAATACCAAAACGCTCGGTCGTTAGACGGTCGACCTCGCGCATCTCGGCTGCAGTCAGGGCTTTCATTTGAAAGAATTCTTGCTCAGAGCATCCATCCGCCGCTGACGTTTATAACCTGGCCCGTCACATACTCAGCTTCGTCCGACGCAAAGAACGCTACCGCATTGGCCACATCTTCGACCGTCGGCGGGCGGCCAATCGGAAATCGCGCATCGCGAATACGACGCGCTTCGCTCAGCGTCAGTTCTTTTTCGTCTATGCTTGAGGGATTGACCACGTTTACGGTGATGCCGTTCTTCGCTTCTTCGAGCGCCAACGAGCGCGAAAGCGCTACCACCGCGGCCTTGGCTGCTGCGTACGCCGAAATCTTCGCCTGACCAAACGCTCGCTCCGCGCCCACTGCTCCAAGGTTTACGATTCGGCCCCAGCGTCCACGCCGCATGTGGGGCAAGGAGGCGCGGCTGACATAGACAACGCTCGATAGATTCGAGGTAAAGATGCTTTGCCAGTCTTCCAGAGAGGATTCCGCCAGCGTGCCCCACCGAAATCCTCCCACATTGTTGACGACAATATCGATCCGTCCAAACCGATCGGCAACAGTCCCGACCAACTGCTCCGCTCGCGCCGCATCGGTCACATCCGTTTCCACCGCGACGCAATCCGCGCCGCTCGCCTGCAATTGCCGCAGCGCTTGTTGCGCGGCGGTCTTATTTGATCGATAGGAGATCGCGATGCGCGCCCCTTCTTGCGCCAGCCGGACGGCACTTCCACGCCCGATTCCCCT
>Ga0210394_10007878_pt1 | contig 11098 bp, 7 predicted proteins | sample IncBWC12MmetaG_FD_160121 | JGI IMG/M metagenome (GOLD analysis project Ga0210394, IMG submission 160121) | Forest soil microbial communities from Barre Woods Harvard Forest LTER site, Petersham, Massachusetts, United States - Inc-BW-C-12-M | ecosystem: Environmental > Terrestrial > Soil >... | reverse complement strand
GGTCGCCCGATGGCAAGTGGCTGGCCTTCGTGGGCAAGCGTGGCGAGTACTTCAATATCTTTCGCGTTCCGATCGGTGGCGGCAATGAACAACGGCTGACCTCCAGCCCTGTTGCTGATGATGGCCCCGACTACTCGCCTGATGGCAACTGGATCTATATCAATTCGAACCGCTCCGGCACCTGGGACATCTGGCGAGTTCCGCCCGACGGCGCAGGGCCGGGAGATAGCAAAGCTGAGCGCATCACCAGCGACGAACTTGAGGATTGGTTCCCGCATCCTTCGCCCGACGGAAAATGGCTGGTCTTTTTGTCTTTTCCCAAGGGCACTCCCGGGCACAACGTCAAAACCAACGTGCAGCTTCGCATGATGGCGATGCCTCAAAGCATGGCCCACCTTTCGCAGAAACAGCTCGGGTCGATTCAGTCTCTGGCGCAGATTTTTGGCGGACAGGGAACTATCAACGTGAACTCGTGGTCGCCCGACTCGAAGAGGTTTGCTTTTGTATCCTATGAAGTGTTGCCGTAGGGTCGAAGTAAACCCGCGAAAGTGAAACCGCATCACGAGAGTCTTCGCGTATTTTGCTGGGCCGGCTAGGTGCCCGCATAAAGTTGAAACGGGGCCCAGTAAAACGGCTTGCGGAAGCCGTCGGAATGAAGTAAAGAAAGTTTCGCGGAACGAAGCGCCGCCCGCGGAGTTCGACCTTTCTTGAGTTCGTCGTAGAGTTCGTCCATGAGCTGCGGCGTCGACGCATCGCTGACTTCCCAAAGCGCGCCGATCACATTGTGCGCACCCGCGCGCAGAAACGCCCACGAAAGGCCCACCAATCCCTCGCCCGTATACGCACGAGCGCCTGCGCCGTAGCAGGTCGAAATCGTCACCAGTTGTGCGTGCAAGGGATGGTGAATAATATCGCGCGCGTAGAGCTTGAAAGAATCTTCCTGCGTGGATGCTTTCGACAAAATGACGGCTGAGTCCAACGGACTCAATCGGCTGGCCGTGCCATGTGCAACGAAGTGGATGTAGGAAAATTGCTCCGGGTCGCTTTGCAGATAAGCTGGAGCGGTCGCTTGAGCACGCGTAAGCACTTCGCGTCCCGCGGGAGCGAAATGTTTTTCAATATTTTCGATTTCTACTCCTGCCTTAGGCAACTCTACATAATCGGCGTTGGGAGAGACGGCATCACCGATGAGCAGAAGCTTTCCCGTGCGAGTTGTCGAGCTATGCGACGCTGCCAGCAGCCTAAGCGAGTTGGCATCCGCGATAGTTGCGTCTTCAATCCAATAATGCGGCTTGGGGCCGGGGACTAACAACGTCTCGAAATTCAGGCCATTCAGACTTCCATCGGGGATGATGAAAACTTGCGCGTCCTTTATCAACAGGCGTTGCGCCGGAGAGACCAGCATTGTGTACAGTGCAGTGCCATCCGCGTTCGCGGTTTCAAGCACATCCTGCGGCCCAACCAGAGCCTTCCGATAGCGTTGCACGGCTGCATCGATTTCCGATGCCGAAGGAAGCGAAAACAAACTGGTTTTTAGCGGAGTGATCGCCCACAAATACGACTGCTTCTCGCCGAGCCAATAAAAAAAGATTGTGCCTCCCGCGCGTCTAGCGGCTTGTTGCGCGTCCAGTGGATCGGGGGCGAAGGAACTTCCTTTGGGCAATAATCTCAATCCCTCGGCCAACGTGCGGGCGCGGCTGTAGTCGGCCCAGCGCAAGGCTTCCTCCGTCTTTCCCCGCGCCACCAGAAAATGAACATAGCCGTCATAGATGCGGGAGGCGTTGGTAGAAAACGGCAGCTTCGAATCGTTACGCTGCAGCGACGATCGAGCCGCTTCGAAGGTCGCCAAGGCTGCCCGATATTCGCGATCCGCTGCATCTGACCGACCTTCATCTTCGTAAAGTTGCGCGAGCGCATGCTCGGCCCGCCACCGGAGTGAAGGATTTGCGTTTGGATCCCGCTCAACCTCGCGGAATATTTGCTCCGCCTCTGCCGCATCCTCCGACCGGGCAGCAATCATCCCCTTGACCAACAGCGGGTAGAGCTCATCCAGGCGGTTGTTGTCGGACCGTGCAATCGTGATGGCGTCATCGGAGTATTTCCGTGCCTCTTCCAGTTCGCCGCTCTCGATCGATACCAAGGCGAGCGCCCGCAGTGCGTTATAGATGTCTTCTTTGCTGTCGATGCTTCTTGCAAGGCCCAGCGCCTGCAGATACGATTCTTTTGCGCGAGCAAAATCGCGAAGGCCCGCGTACACATATCCAGAATTCGTGATCCAAGATAGCTCGTCGAAAACGTCACCGACTTCAACCGCACGCTTCTCGGCGTCGTGAGATAACTCCAAAGCCTTATCCGAATCGCCCAGGTTGTAATATGCCCAACCGAGGTTGCCGACCGCCTTGAGCGCAACGCTCTCAGCGCCGAGACTTGTCGCGAGCGCATCCGCGGGCTCCATCCAGTCGATTGCTTCGTCGAAATGATCTTCCCGAAGCGAGGAAGCCCCCAAGTTGAGAAGTGCTGTTGCTTCCAGAAATTGGTCGCCGTGTGCACGGGCAAACGACAATGTATCCTCGAAGAGCTTTCGCGCCTGGGCTGGTTGGCCGCGCTCGATAGCGAGAACGCCTTGCGCCCGAAGTACACTTCCGCAAATCGACTCGACGACCGCCGAGCATAGTTGTTCTGCCTGACTCAGGCTGCGCTCAGCTTCCGGGAATGAGTGCTGGCGCGCATAGGCGACGCCCTCTATAGCAAGCATCCCGACAACTTCGTTCGTAGCAGTAGGCGGCGTTGGTTGATTCTTGAGCAGGGCGAGCGCATCCCGGCTCATCCCGCGCAACATAAGAGATTCCGCTTCCAAAATTCTGAATTTCCAAGCCCACTCTGGACTTGAATTCCGAAAGCGCTCGCATTGTCGGTGAGCCTCGCTCTGACTTTGTTTCAAGTCGCCATGGAGGAACGTTTGCCGGGCGTGTTCGAAGAGGAGCTGCTTGTCGCCAGGGTGATCGCAGGCCGCGAAGTCGGCCAGAATCGTAGCTAACACCGCCAGCCACAAGAGTTGGCGTTGTCGCATATGCTGCTGGGACGGCGCTATTCGTGAGCGAAGCATCGCAACTCCGATTAGCGCAGATTGTACTTGACCGGAAAATCTCTAGCTAGTAGCACTCGACTGCTAGCGGCGGGAGGACCTGTCGGTCCGCAAAGCAGCATCCCAAGCGAGTTCGAATTCTGGCTACGGGTATGTGTGACCGTTAGCCGTAGCGTTTCCGGCAACTACGTTTCCGCCGCCCACGCAGCCCAGCCGCATGTTCAGCATGTTCAGGGTGAAGTAGTTGCTGTTGCTTGGCTCCGGGAAAGAACCACCTTTCGACTTTTCGGAAGAGCCATCGTAGCTTCCGATGCCGACCAACACTTCGGCCAAGGCCACGGTCCCAAAATCCGGGATGAAAATGATGTTCCCGAATGTTTTGACTCCCGGAATCGGAATCGGCCCGATGCTTTTGACCAGTGAGCATTGCAGTTTAGAATGGCCGTTCGGCGCCCCTTTAGCGCGCTTCTTGAGATCGTCGATGTAGGCGATTTTCGAATCGTACTCCTGCTCCATGGCTTCAGGAAGCCCCTTGGCGCTGGCGATGCTGTCGAGTTGACGTTGGACGCGATCGAGGAAACGGCTGTCTGCCAGATACGGTTGGTCTCCTTCTGGTTTCTCGCCGCAAATCCCAAGATCGAGTTCGACTTGGACCGGGTATCCGCCAACCCGCAAATTTTCGAAACGCGTTCCCAGGAAGGTTACCTTGGGAACGTGACCGTTCTCCATCGCATGCTCGGTTGAAACCTGAGCTACTACGCGATCGGCGGTGATGATTTCGAATACGTTGAGGCCCTCTAGCACTGACGTCGAGAGCGTTACCCAGCCAGAATGATCGTTGCCCCAAAAGTCCTTTTTCTCAATCTTGCTGCCAGATGCGCGCGAGTGACCGGCCTTGAAAGAAATCAGGCCTTCCAGTGTCGTCTCCTTAACCGACTGCGCGATGTGGCCGTCCAGGCGGGTGTTCTCCAATATAACGCGTGCCTGATGTTGGATAGGCTGTTCGATCGGATGCTTCAGGTTGCCGCTGAGCACGTGGGCTTCGGCGTGATACTCGTGGTAGGTTTCCATGCCAGACTCCGGGTCCAAAGGTAGTTGCGGATTTGCGGCCATCTTGTTGACTCCTCCCTCTTGAAATCACTTCTGAATCTGTACTTCAACCGAATAATGACCGAGGTCTGAACTCTCATTGGTGGCTGTATTGCCGCGCACCGCCAGCGTGTAAACGCCTGGCTCCTGATTCGCTCCTGGAACATAAATCGACCTGGCCTCATCGGATGAGGTCGCGGGAGTCGTGCGCGACCATTCTAGTCTTCCCGACGGGCTCGACAAGTCAAAAGTGTAAGAAGTGTAGCGGCTCTCCGGGGGAATGTTTACCAGCAGGTGGAAGCCTTCTTTGGGGCGGGTCGAGATCTGGATAGTACTCGTCCCGCGAGTGCTGACGTTGATCGACGCCCAGGGCAAAATCTGCGGGCTGTCAGCTGCCTGCTTCAATTGCGGATACGTCACTAAATTCTGATATCCAATGACCACCAGCAAAGCCGCCAGAACCGGCACGATAAAGGCAGGACGCAACCATGCGAACCGGCCCGGCTTCGCGAGCGCCGGCACTCTCGCAGCAGACACGATAACCGGCTCTGCCAGCACGACTTTACTGTGTTCGACGAAAGCAGCCCCAGCTCGAACGTCGAGCGCACACTCCCGGCAGTCGAAGAAGTGTTCTTCGAACTCTTCCCGCTGCTCTGGCGTGAGTTCGCCGAGCAGGTACTTCTCCGCCGCCATCAAGCCCCTAGATTCGGTATGGTCCATGTCCGCGAATATCCTTCGTATGGATGGTGAAAAAACAGCACAAATCGTTTCATCGTGTTAGTCTGCCGCATCATTGCTCTCAGCCGGCGAGTTCTTCAAATACACCGCCTTAAAGGCCTGCTTGGCGCGATAAAGCAAGACCCTAAGATAGTCCCGGTCAACGCCAAACTCCCGACACACCGCATCTTTGTCGCGCTCCTCCAGAAATATCTCGCGCAGCAGTCGCCGGTCGCGTTCCGACAATTCGTCGAGAACCTGACGCACCTTTTGCTGCATCTCTTTATGGGTCAGAATTCCTACGACATCCAGCGCCGGATCGGGAATATTCGCGCCGTCTTCTTCCTCGACCGGATTCTCCCTTGAACTAGAGCGATAATGTTCGAGCAGCACGTTCTTACAGACAGAATTCACAAAAGCTCCTAACCGTTCCGGTTCTCTCAACCCCTCCCTGCGAAGGGTGACGAACACGCGGACAAAAGTTTCTTGCCGCAAGTCTTCGATAGCCTGGGGAGAATTTACCCGGGAACGCAATTTCAATTGGAGAAGTTCAGTGAAATAGTGAACAAAATGGCTTTCGGTCCGGAAGTCTCCCGAACATAGCCGTTTTATGTAAGCCTCGTCGAAGGTGTCGAATTGCAAGACACGAGCCCCTTGGGTGCGCGTAAGTGGCAGCTATTCTACACCCGCCTCGAACCGAACAGACCCTCAATTGCCGGGAGGACGCCGACCGGACTTTCGCGAGTCATCGAAGCTATGAAACGAAGAAGTTGTGAAACGAAACCCGCTCCCCCTTCACCATTCCAATGAACATCGAACCGGGCACACGTTCTGGGAGACGCCCCGGTTCCGGTTCGCGGGTCCACTCGCGGAGCAAACCAGCTTCGCTGGGTACCGGCACCCCGAAGGAGGACGCTGCCGCCGGGGGGATGGCAGCGCTCCTCAGCTTCGCCGGACCCGTTTCGTGACGGCTTCGGCGCGACTCGGGACGCTCGCGCTCAACATAAAAAGAGGCACGCAGTTTGTTTCCACAGTTCGCGAATAAGTGCCCACAGGTATTAAGCGATGTCGATGTCAACTTCGATCTCTGCCTTGACTTCAAATATGACCGAACCGCTTCGGGTAAAGGACTTTCAGCGTCATCTATCGGGCGAACAGCGAAGTATTCCGTCGGGAGTCATACAGGCTGTGCTGATGCACGCCTTGCAGCTACGGCGGAGTTGCCGCGAAGTTTTTCTGCTCTGCGATATTCAACGACACAGCCTTGCGGATGCCGCGGCCATTCTCGGAATTAGCCCGGTCGTGGCAAAACGCAGGCTTCAACTTGCTCGCCGACGAATGGATGATGTGATTGATCGTTTGTGCGGGCCAGCCAACGAAGCTGAGCGACCGAAATAAAATGAACTATGTGGGCGCAAAATGTCCGGGAGAGTCATTGAACGGGAGCCATATCGACGCACGAGGACACCGCGAAAAAACTCTAAAATCGGCGACCGGAGTTTTGAAGGGGCGCGGCTTTCAGCCGCGCCTTACACGTTTTGAAAGACTTGCGGCACGGCTGGGAAGCCGTGCCCCTTCAAAACTCTACGCCGGGGAGCTTTTTCCGCAACCTGCTCAGGGTGCCCCACCCATTAAGCGCTGGCTTCGCTCGGTGCAAGTTTCGCGTTCTCGTTTCAGCCCGTGTTGCTTCCTGATCTTCCACCTGATCTCGTCAACCATCCATCTCCTCTAGACGCCGTACCGCCGCCAGGCCTAAACTTATTCTTGAACTGCCTGCGAGACTCAATTCTCCTTCTGATGGATTTTAAGTCTCAACGGCTGTCTCATTCTTGGGCCAACCGGACCGGAAAAATCCGCATCCGAATGCAAAATTCCCGAGTGGAATTGATTAAATCCGGGTTTACACAGATTTACGCGGCAAACTAACATCGCTATGAGCAAGGTCACACTTCGATCTGGGATGTTTCTATGCTGTAGCCTGCTCGGCTGTAGCGCTGTCTTACTGTTAAGCCTGAGCAGTTGCGGAGGCGGGAGTTCTCCGGCCAATTCGGCACCTCCGCCCACCCCAAAAATTCAGCATGTGGTCGTGATTTTCCAGGAAAATCGGACTCCGGATAATTTATTTCAGGATCCAATCCTCGTCTCCCGGGGCGCCGACATCCAGAATTATGGGATGAACTCGCTGGGTCAGAAAATCATGTTGACACCGACGACTCTAGGTACGGACTACGATCTGAGCCATGCGCACCAGGCTTTTCTTGACATGTATGACGGTGGCAAGATGGACGGCGCCGACAAAATTCCTGTCCATTGCGATCCAAACGCTCCTCCGGGTTGCCCTCCGTCGAATCCCTGGTTCCAGTATGTAAGCCCGAGCGACGTGGCGCCATACTTTCAACTCGCGGAAACCTACACCTTTGGCGATCGCATGTTTCAAACCAACCAGGGACCGAGCTTTCCCGCACATCAGTACATTATCTCGGGAACCTCCGCGCCCAGCGTGGGCAGCGACTTGTTCGTGGCGGAGAATCCGGACGGCGGCGTCAACCCCATGCTGTATGCGGGCTGCATTGCCCCACCCGTCGAAACTGTGCAGTTGATCGACCCCAGCGGTTCGGAAGCCCAAAAGATGTACCCGTGTTTCGATCATCCCACGCTGACCGACAATCTTAATGCCGCCAACATCAGTTGGCGATATTACGCTCCCTCCGCCGGCATCATCTGGAATGCTCCCAATGCTATCGAGCACATGTGCGTGCCCAATGCCCCACCACCCAACGGAACCTCATGCACCGGCTCGGATTGGACCAACAACGTGGTTTTGCAACAGACCCAGGTTCTAACCGACATCGCAAGCGGCAACCTCGCCGCGGTGAGCTGGGTTATCCCCGCCGGGCAGGCCTCCGATCATGCCGGGGGCAATAACAATGATGGACCTTCATGGGTGGCATCGGTGGTGAACGCGATCGGCAACAGTCCGTATTGGTCGAATACGGTGATCTTCATTGCCTGGGATGATTGGGGAGGCTGGTACGACCATGTTGCTCCGCCGATCAAGAATTCTTATGAGTACGGATTTCGGGTGCCGCTAATTGTGGTGTCGCCTTATGCCAAGGCCGCTTACATCTCTCACGTGACCCATCATTTCGGAAGTGTTCTGAAGTATATCGAAGAGACTTTCAATCTTCCTTCGCTCGGATACGCGGATGCAGACGCCGATGACTTCTCCGATTGTCTTGACTTCACCCAAACCCCTCTAACCTTTCAAACCATCACTGCCCCCATGAACGCTCAGCATTTCTTGAACGACAAAACCCCGCCTACCCCTCCGGACAACGATTAGCTCCGGGATACTGTTCGAGCCCAGGCTCCGTCGACCCAACTTGCACTGCTAGTCGATTGCAAGTGAGGACACCCGCCGGACACCGACTTTCGTAAGTGACGAGAGAATCAGGTCTATTTATCGCCCCCAAAGTACCTCGGTAACTTGATGCTCCTCACCACAGTACCTACGATTCTAGTATGAAGTACAGCGCCCTACTGTTCTGCCCCGATGAGAAAACCGCCCGCGTTGTTACCCAGGTCCTGAACGACTTGGAGTTTCGAGTCGAGCCCTGCAACGAGCCTTTTGCGGCAGTCAAGAGGCTGATGGCCGAGCACTTCGACGCCATCGTGGTGGACTGCGAGAGCGAGCAGAATGCCGCCCTGCTGTTCAAGAGTGCGCACAATTCCGGATCCAATCAGTCTTCACTGGCCGTTGCCGTCGTTGAGGGACAAGCCGGCGTCGCCAAGGCATTCCGCATCGGCGCTAATTTAGTTCTAACCAAACCGATCAATGTTGAACAATCGAAGGGCACGTTGCGCGTCGCCCGCGGCCTGTTGCGAAAAACTGACGCGGCCCGGCCTGCGAGCCCAGCGCCTTCTATCCAAACACCTCCGCGGCCCGTTACTAATATCCCGGTTACTCAGATCAACGCCAAGCGCCTGTCCCCTCCCCAGGTTCCCGAGATCAAACCAACATACTTGCCGACCCAACCTCCGCCGTCTCCTATTCCAGCAGTCAGCTCTGCCCTGTTCGAGGTTGAAGCCGACCCCGGTCCCAGACCGGAGCCGACCGAAGTCGCCCTGCTCGAATCGATGTCAGACCCGACACCCGCATCTCCGGCTACAAAAGAATATCCGTGGCAGCCGATTTCCAGGCCCGTCGCCGAAACCATGGCCACTGCTCTCCAGCACGCCGCTAAGGTTACTGGAAACGCGGAAGCGGATGATCCTGAAACGAACGAAACTTCGCCTGCACCGACAAGTGTTTTGGACTCACCCAGCAGCCGTTCTCACAGTATCGGCATGTCGTCCGGTCAAGCCGCGGCGACCGCTCCAGCGAAAACACCGCAGCAGCCACACGATGAGCCCCGCTTGGCAGAAATGCCAGAAGTAGAAATGCCGCAAGTGGAGGCGCCCGCGTTTGCTTCGCTCGGCGGCATCTCAACCGAGCCCGCGTCCGGCGGTAGTAAGAAGACCATTCTGATCGCAGCCGCGGTTCTGTTTGCAGTCGCAGCCATCGGCTATGTTGGCTGGACGAAAATGCAAGCTCCAAGCGCGGCCCCGGTGACTCAAAGCCTTCCACCCCGCACCGCGTCCACTCCGCCTCAAGTTACAACACCACCGGCGCAGACTCCGGCGCAAGGGACGGCTGCAGCAATGCCGTCGCAACCCTCCAGTGCGTTTCCTATCGAGCAGGGTCCGGACATCACTCTTTCCACAACCGATACAAAACCTCCAGCTCTGAAGAAGTCGACTTCCATCATCGCGCCGAACACCGTCATTAGAAACCAGTCGGATGCGCCGACGTCCGCTCCCCTCGTGGTCAAGAACGAAGTCCCCGCGCCGGCTTCTCCAAGTCCCGCTGAGCAGGAACCCGTGCAACCGCCTGCTCCCGGATCACTGGATACTTCGAACGCCAACAATCAGGCGATCTCCGGAATCATCAGTTCGTCCGGAGCGACTCTTCCTCACCAGGTCTCTCAGCAATTGAAAGTCTCGCAAGGCGTGTCGCAGGGACTTCTGATCAAGAGTGTTCCCCCCGTGTATCCTGCGCTATCCCGGCAAATGCGCATCCAGGGGTCGGTTGAGCTGCTCGCGAGCATTGGCAAAGATGGCAGCATCACCAAGGTGTCGGCACTCAGCGGCGATGCGGTTCTGGCACGCGCCGCAATCGACGCAGTCAAGCAGTGGAAATACAAACCTTATTACCTCGACGATCAACCCGTCGAAATTCAAACCCAGATCACAGTAAACTTCAAACTCCCGTAATCCCGCACCCAGCTATAATAGAGAGATGCCTACCCGCTGAAATTCCTTTCTGCGGCCCAGCTGAGAACTGAGAACCGAGTACCGAGAACTGAACGCCAATGGCATCCTCATGGACTTCAAACTAGTCAGTGATTACAAACCGAAGGGCGACCAAGCCAAAGCCATCGAATCTCTAACCCGAGGTCTATTCGATCGCGAACAGCATCAGGTCCTCCTGGGAGTAACCGGCTCCGGTAAAACCTACACCGCCGCCAAAGTGATCGAGCAACTGAACCGCACCTCGATCGTAATGGCCCACAACAAAACCCTCGCCGCCCAGCTCTACCACGAATTCAAAAACTTCTTCCCCCACAACGCGGTAGAGTACTTCGTCTCATACTATGATTTTTACCAACCGGAGGCTTATGTGCCTGCGGCGGATCTTTATATTGAGAAGGAGGCGACCATCAATGATGAGCTGGACAAGCTGCGGCTTTCGGCTACGCGGTCTTTGTTTGAGCGGCGGGATTGTTTGATTGTGGCTTCGGTCTCCTGCATTTATGGGTTGGGCTCGCCTGAGGCTTATTACGGGATGATGTTGTTCTTGGAAAAGGGACAGAAGATCAAGCGCGAGGACATTACTCGCAAGCTGGTCGAAATTCTTTACGAGCGCACCGATGGGGATTTTCGGCGGGGAACTTTTCGGGTGCGCGGCGACGTCATCGAGATCTTTCCTACTTATGACGACATGGCTTATCGGGTCGAGTTGTGGGGAGATGAGGTTGAGGCGCTCTCGCAGATTGATCCTCTGTTTGGGACGGTTAAGCAGAAGTACATGCGGCTGCCGATTTATCCGAAGACGCACTATGTGATGAAGCCGGAGACTCGGTCTCGGGCTGTCGATTCGATTAAAGA
>Ga0210394_10007877_pt1 | contig 11098 bp, 10 predicted proteins | sample IncBWC12MmetaG_FD_160121 | JGI IMG/M metagenome (GOLD analysis project Ga0210394, IMG submission 160121) | Forest soil microbial communities from Barre Woods Harvard Forest LTER site, Petersham, Massachusetts, United States - Inc-BW-C-12-M | ecosystem: Environmental > Terrestrial > Soil >... | reverse complement strand
TACTCCCAGATTTCCCAGTTCCTACGCTGTCCTAGGAGCTATCGCTACCGGTATCTCGACGGCTGGCGGGAGAAGGAATCCCGGGCAGCACTGTGCTTTGGCCGTGCCTTCGAGAGAGCTCTTGCGGCGTTCTTCGAGCGCGAGGATGCGGCGGCTATGTTGTTTAAGGAGTGGGGAGCGTACCGCGACGTTCCGCTCGAGTACTCCCATGGAGATGACTGGGAACGCCTGCTGCGTCAAGGAATTGCGCTCCTCGAGAAGTTCGCTCGAGACAACCGCATCCGGATTCGCCAGCCCCAGCAGAACATGCAGAAGAAGCTTCTGTGGGCTCTCCCGAATGGCCATGAGTTCGTGGCCTATGTCGATGCCATAGGTCAGCTGGATGGCACGCGGCGCCTGCTCGAGTGGAAGACCACCAGTGCTCGTTATCCAGAAGAGCCCGAAGGGCTGACTGCGCTCGATCTTCAGCTCGTTTGCTACTCCTGGATTACCGGCATCTCCGAAGTGGCCATCGTGGCCTTTGTGAGGAAGCGCGTCCCAGAGATTCAGTACCTCTTGGCTTCGATCACCGAAGAGCAGCGTCAGGAATTTGGCCAGGTAGTCGAGGCAACGGTCGGTCAAATCGAAGCTGCCCAGTTCCCTCCCCGGCCGGGAATCCGCTTCCCGCAGAACGGGTGCGTCAGCTGTGCCCACCTCGGGCTCTGTCTCGGAAACGGACCTCTGATTGAAACCAAACTCATCCGTCAACCCGGAGCCGCCGACCTTGATTGGCTTGACTCTATTGACGACTAACGGAAGACCTCTCGTGGCTCCGAAGCTCAATCGGCGGCGTGCTCTGTTTGTGCTCTCCAAGATCGAGGAGATCCTGGCCTGGGAGAGGGCCATGGACCGGGAACGGGATTCGAAGTTTGTCGAGCTCGGGCGCTATCTGTGCGAGGTCCGTGCCGGGCAGTACTGGAGGGTGGACAACGTCCGTTCGTTCGATGAGTTTCTGGAGCGGAAGTTCCCAGAATCGAGGCGCAAGGCGTACTACCTGATGGCCATCCACGAGCAGCTGCCGCGCATTCACAAGGTGGAACTGCAGCAGGTGGGGTGGGCGAAGGCGACGGAATTAGCGAAGGTGGCGCGGCGGGACGGTCAGAGGTTCGATTGTGCAACCTGGTTGCACAAGGCGCGAGAACTCCCCAAGGATCAGTTCAAGCGGGAAGTCTCGAAGCACCTGACCGGGAAAGAGACGGAGCCGTGGGAGATCCTGTATTTCAAGGCCTACAAGAGCCAGTTACCCGTGATTGAGCAAGCCCTCGAAACGGCAGGATTGATGCTGGGGAGCGACAAATCCCGAGGGTATTGCCTGGAGATGATTTGCGCGGATTTTCTGGCGGGCGTGAGCCTGGAGACGGGAAACCAGAGTGCTCTAATAGCTGCTCTGACTCGGATTGTGCTGGGACTTCCTAAGCCGCAGAGGATCGCGCTCCTCGAAGCCGTTCAGGTGGCGCCTTGACCCGAATACAAGCTAAAGGGCCGCGCTTCAGGCTCGCCCCGGAAGCTTACTGCGAGTTATGCCGTACAGTCCTCGAGCGAGACGGCTGGCGATGCCAATCCTGCGGACGGATGGAAAGTCTTCAGATTCACCATATTAAGCCTCGCGGTCAACTCGGCGATGACATCGAGGAAAATCTGATCACCCTTTGTGCAGATTGTCACCACTCGCGCCACTTCTAACTTTGAGTCTGAGTGAGTTCGATTTTTGGTCGCAGACTTGAGGGCGCGCTGAGTGGAAAACGCTACACCCTGGTGCCCGCCCAGAATGCGGGGTTGCGTGCAACACTGAAGATTGACGTCTTCAGGATCGCGTTGGGGGGTTGCGCGCTGCTCTCTGCCCAGCAGTTGCTGCCCGACCCCGAGTATGCCCTCAAGGCCCGATTCGTGCCAGAATCCGGCCTGCCTGGCGCATTCAAACGCGCGATTATTCCTGCGACAATGCTTTGCACCGCGCAGCGCACTGAACCGCCAAGGGAATGGTGCTCTTGCCCAACGCGTTGGGCCAAGTCAGCCGCGCTAGCTTTCACCGGTCCGTTCACCGTCAAGCGTTCGTGGATTTTGCAGTTCTAACGAAAAACGAACCCTCAGTGTCTAGTTTTGAGGGGAGCACTACAAGAGTGTCACTCGCGTGCGATACCGACCAGTTAAGTTACGTCGGAGCTACACTGTTTCTTAAAGATGAAAAGCCCATGGGTTGCCCATTCAGCAGGTAAAACGTTCTGAGCGACGGGCTCGAGCAATTCAGAGATGGCACAGGTGCCGCGCCGGATCGCCCAGTACATAAGTCGACTGGTCGAACCCCGCACAGGCTCCGAAAGGGGCTCCCTCGCTCGACCAGGGAGCGAAGAATCGGCGCCATTCCTGGCAAGCCGCCGAGCAGCGTGCACCAACCCCACAAAGGCCCTGTCTAGGATCAGGTATTCTTGACCGCGCCATTCGGACAAGGAAACGCCTGCCGCGGACGCTTCGTCGATCCAGTTCTGCGGGCGGCGTGAGAAGACGTGCGGTCCTTGCCCCCGGATCAGTTCAAGCAAGAGAAGATGGCCTCCCGGTCGTAGTACTCGTGCCATTTCCTTCAAGGCATCCACTTGGTATTCAGGCGAGATGTGCTGGATAACGGTAACCGCAGATACAAGGTCGAAGGCTGCGTCATCAAAAGGCAGCCTCTGAGCAAGTCCGACAACAAGTGGACACTTCAAACCACTTGCCGCAGCTCGCTGCACCATGCCTTCGGTGGCATCAACCCCGACAGGTTGCAGGCCCCGTTCCGAGTACCGGCGGAGCCACCGACCAGTCCCACATCCGACATCGAGCACCAGAGCACCGGGCTTGATTTGGCAAAACTGAAGTCCCTTGCGCCAGGAATGCTCCTGTAGCCGATCAATCATGGCGTTGAACCAGGTAGGCGCGTCAGGATGCAATACAGCAGAGAAGCCGTCTGAATCGGCCCATCCGTAAGACGCTGCCAGATTTGCCCAGTATTCCTTCCAGGAATACAATCTATCTCCCCCTTCGGCCTCGCTTCGAACAGCAATATTTCTGGACAGCACCGCTGATTGTAGTCACCACAGCCGACAATCCAGTATACAGCGATGGGAATTCGCTCGCACACTACACGCGAAGTAAAGGATTTCGACCGCGCAACCCGCTTATGGTTTCGCGCCGACGTGCAGCCACAATTCCCCGTGCGGCAAGCAACTGGAGAATTTCACTGGCCTGCCTCGGCTCAAGTGATCACAAGAGATCGCTTGCCTTTGCGCCGGAGAATTTCTTGAAACACCACGACCAGCTCCTCAGTGCTTCGTTCCCAGGTATATTTCTGAGCCGTCTCGACGGCATTTCTTCCAAGACGTTCTCGCAGCTCTTTGTTGTCAAATACCAGGAGGATCAGGTCGGCAAGCTTTTGTATATCGGTCGGGTCATGGAGGATCAGCCCGTCAAATCCGTCTGTGACTAAGGCCGACGCCCCGGCTCGCGCGGAGATAATAGTCGGGAGGCCGCACGCCATGGCTTCGGAGGCAGGCAACGCGAAAGTATCCTCTAACGATGGGCCGACATAAGCGTCGGCAGCGGCATAGTAGAATTCGACGCCCTTGATGGAAGGAAGAAAACGCACTCTCGGTTCGAGAGACTTTCTTCGGATGACAGAAAGAAAAGGGCCCGGATCATCTCTCCCGGCGACGAGTAAATCGACCGGAAGATCAGACAATACCTCCAACGCACCCAGTAGCGTTCCGAGTCCCTTCTTCCGCCAATCGTTGCCGATCAGCAGAAGTGCAAAGCGGTCCTCAGCGATTCCCAGTGATTCCCGTGCAGACTTTCGGAGACTACATCGGCGCTCCGGATTAAAAATGTTATGGTCTACGCCGGTCGACACGACGGGGAACGATTCCTTTCGTCCAAAGAATCGGACGATTTCTTCTGCGGTTTGCGGAGCAGTGAGGATGAGCTGCGTGCGCTGATTTCGAAACACCAAACGCTCGAGAGTCATGGCTACCTTGTAGTAGATGCGCCTATGGAGTAGCCTCGGCCACAGGCGGATGGGATTCCGCAAGAATTTCAGTTCCGACCACATACGTCGAACGAACTCTGCAAAAACAATGTGCACTGTAACGGCATCGGCATCGAGGCAGTTTGGCCCGGGACTAAACACAATATCGAATTGAATGTTCTTGAACTGCTTGTCTCGACGACGTTGCAACCCATTCGCGGCAAACCACCACAGAAAATTGAAGAGATGAGGTCCAGGAAGCCGTGGAACACGATGCCAGACGAACTTCGAGAGATTTAAGTCTTCCACATCTTGGCAATATAGGTGAATTTCAAATGTGTCAGCGAGGCGGTCGATCCATTCAAGGACCATGCGCTCAGTCCCGTGTTGCTTGTCAAGAGAGGGTGAGACTACTGCCAGACGGGGCTTGCGATTTGACGATTCCAAGACCTACACTCGCCTCGACATGCTGGTGCAGTGCTGTGATTTCATTTTGCCGTTCGGACCCGCCCTGGAAGGTGAACCCAACCAAGTTCATGCCGTGGAACGGAATGAACAATGCGTGGGCTGGGAGCATTCAACAAGACCGGTAGTCGGAATAAGATTCCAACAAGAAGCCACAAAAATATGTTGCATGTGTAATTCTCGTATCCAGCTATGCTCGCGAACGTCCAAAGACACAAAAGTACAAAAGCATACCAGCCAATTGACAAGGCAAGAGGAAAAAACCGTGTCTGCCGAAGGTTACGGATAACCTTCCAAGAATAATATAGGAGAAAACCACTCCACAAAATCCATAAGAACGGAGCGAGGACTCCCATCTCCAGCATCAAGTTGGCGTAGCCTTCTTCCACGCCAATATTAGGGCCCGCTACTCCTCTCAATTTTGCCACATATTGCGCACCCAAAGAAGCGGTACCGATACCGTTCCCGATTCCCCAGTTAGGCTGAGAGAAAGCAGATGAAAAGTTCTCCACAGGATAGCCCCATATCCGATAGCCCAACTGGTAATTGTCGCTGCTAGGAAGCAGAGTCTCAGTATAATATTCCAAGCGTGAACCAGCCTCCTGCGGGAAAAAAGTGAATATGAACCCGAGGCCAAGTGTAGCGACAAGCACAGACCGGCCAATCGCCTTAACCGTGCGATGCACTTGCTGGTTTATCCAAGGCGCGCCCCAAAGGAAGCCCATTGATAGGAACACCGCGGTCATAAGCATTGACACAACAGCGCCTCTGTTGCCGCTGAGAAGAGTCGCTACTCCCAGAAGGCCCATCGCAGCAAACACCCATTTCCGATGCCGTTTAGTATGAAGCAGCAGGTACCCCCCCGATCCCATCGCGATGATAAAAGCGATGTCGAGATACTGAGAGTAACGACCCGAACTAACAAAGACGGAGTCCGGAAGGTTAAAAATTTGTCCGGTGAATGTTGATTTTTGTAGGTCGCCTAAATCCTGAAGTTCAGGAGCAAGAGTGCGAGGATTCAAAAAGCTGTTTCCCAAAATAGATTGCATAATTCCCACACCGCTAACCACTATCGCGAGTAAGGCGTTTACTTTCAAGAACGTCCCAAGTTCCTCGTCATTGCGAATCAGAGCGTAACCGAGAAACAGGAGCGGCACGTAATAGAAGTAGAGTTTGATGCCTAGCAAGCCGTACCAAATGCTGGGGGAGTTTTGATTGAAAACTTGAAGCATACCCAGCCAGAAAAATAGGCTCAGGAAGAGCAGGAATGGCGGCCGAAACGTTTGCTCACGCCCCTTCCGAACCGCAGTGAAAAATGACAGGTACACTAGCCCGAGTAAGACATCCTTACCGAAAAACAAGACAAGCCCGTTCCCCATGTACTTCCGAACAAGATCTTCGAACATCATCCAGACAAAAAACATGTAGAACCCAGTCCGCCAGTTTCGAAGCGCAGTGATTGCCACAACACATCCAGCAAATATCAATGCTCCATATTCCATCGAGCGGAGGTCATTGTCTGCGATCTTGATTCCAATTCCCAAAGCAATGCACGTACTAAGGAAAAAAAAGCCAAATCCAACGAGACCTTGCCTTTTCATGGCAGGAATGCGGGCATTCAACATTTAGTAGCCTCACTATCTCGATGGAAATTCATCTCTCAACCCGCCGGGCCACGATGCGAGCGATTGGGTATTTGAGAATTGCACTTCTTTCAACGGCTTCCCCTTGAGGCCCAAAAGTGTTGTAGCCAATGCGAGCCAGTTCATCAAGCACAGCGTTCGGGTCGCCTCCCTCGGATGTCACCATTTCGTTATGGATTTCAAGAAAAAGGAGTGGTGAATGTCTCGCCAGAGCGACTCTCCCACCACGGAGCACCGCCGTCTCATGTCCCTCTACGTCGATCTTGACATGTGTAGGTGGGCCGAACTGTTGGGTTAGGTCATCGATCGTGACGGTAGGCGTCTGGACCAGTTCGCTCTTTGGTCGGTCGCTAGCGACGCGGAAATATCCGTCCGAAAACACTCCGGAGCTCAGCAAGTCCATCGTGCCACTTTCGCTGCTGGCTGCCGCCGTAACAACTTGGATATTCTCGGCACACCCATTGATAGCTGCCTGGATGCTGATCATTTGCGCCGCTGCGGGCGATGGTTCCACCGCGACAGCCCGGCCTCCGGCGTGGACAGCTGCGAGACTAAAAATACCGTAGTGAGCGCCGATGTCGAAGAGAAGCATCTCTCGTCGACAATGCGATCGAAAGCTCCGAATTTCTTCAGCTTGTTCAAGATCGGCGATCTGAGCCCGAGATGCAACGTCATAAGCATGCGGATGGCAAATTATGTGCCAATCCGGATCCAGTTCCAGAGTCCGCGTAAATCCGAGCGAGAATAGGGTCCAATTCCACATCCACTTGGCCGACCGTTTGGGCGACCGAAACCAGTTTCGGATGTTTCTAGGCACCAGCGCGCGTACTATATGCTTCAACTGATCACTTACCATCTGTGCCATTCTTGGGTCATATTATCCGTGATCTGAAGCAATAACCTTGCCGCCACCTAAGGAAAAATGAGAAGCAGGCAACCCCGGCTCCACAGAACTGGAAGCAGAGCCCAGGCGGCTTTGCGGGCTCTGGAGCGAGATTGGACGAGTCTTATCTGTAAACAAAAAACAAAACTGAAGGCACATGTGCTAGGCCTCTAGTCTCTTTCTGGCCAGTACGACTACAGTTGCGGGAAGTTGACCGCCAGTTTGGGCTTTGCTTGACTCAAGAAAGTGATCAAGATATGCGATCCAAGCCAGAAAGATTGGAGCCGGCAATCGAGTAACTCGCCGCCACCATCGAATCGCTTGTGCCGCTCGGCGGGAAAACTTGAACTCTGCAAATGCGTGCCCTTCAACTTCAAATCCGTTCTTAGTTAGCAATGACATGATATCGCGTAACTGGTACCCTTCGCGCTTGTGACCCCATGCAGAGTCATGGTTGACTTCGCCGGGTGGAACCGGGACGGAAACGACTAACCTTCCACCGGGTCGAAGAACGCGCCTCATCTCCAGCACTGCGGCATTATCATCGACTAGATGCTCCAACACCTCAAGGAGCAAGATCGTATCCAAGTGCTCGTCAGAGAACGGCAGCACGCCCGCGCTTGCTGCGATATATTCAACATTATTGAGATCTTTGTGTCGTAATTTGACGCGATCAAGAGAGTCACAATCAATATCTGCTGCAACAACGTGTTTTGCGCGCGCGCTCATATACCTTATGAAGGCGCCAGGTCCGCATCCGATATCTGCCGCAACGCCTAGAGAATCGCCGAGAAACGCTCGCACGTGTCCGTACTTCGTCGGTCGCTGTATGGCCATCGCGTCTGCTACTAACAGGTGGTACAGACGCCACATTTCGTAGTTACCTGCCAGATGCTTCAGTATTCCATTTTTCGCATTCACAGAGCATCCGCCAACACTTCTAAGACACGCCCGGACCTCAAAAGATCTTGATAGAGCTTGAGGTAGGCATCCACCATGCCATCTTGCTTAAAAATAGAAAGGGCTCGAACTCGCGCCGCCTCTCCCATTACCTCAACGATATCGGGCTGATCGAGTACGCGTTTCATACAATCTGCAAGCGAGGTCGCGTCCCCAGCTATGCACTTCAGCCCAGCATCTCCCACGACTTCGCCTAAACCACCGATGTCAGATGCTATTACGAGTTTTCCACGCATCATTTGTTCAATTGCTGCCAACCCGGCAGTTTCTTCCCAAATCGAGGGCATGATCAAGGCAGAAACGTCCTTCAGTTCATCGCGCAAGTGGTCCCCACTTGCAAAACCAACAAATTCGACCGCCGTTTCCAATTGAAGGCCCCTGACCATGGATTGTAATTCTGAGCGCTGAGGGCCATCGCCAATGAACTTCAACCGAAATGAGTACCCTTGATCTCTCAAACGCCGGGCAGCTTGAACGAGAACCGGTAAGCCTTTCAGGGGCACAAGCCGTCCCACATAAGCGAAGCTGAATGAGCTCTTACTTAAACTCACGCCGCTTGTGGAGCCAGAGACATCAGTGGGATTTGGGACTCCGTAGTAGATTACTTTAGATCGAGGCAACCGAAGGCGTACCAAAACGTGATGAGTGATTGGAATGTTGACCGATGCGTTCTGACATAGCCATCGCCGCAGGAACGTCCAAAGCAGCGAGTAGAAACTCCGCAACTGACCTTCCTTAAAGGCGACACATCTCACACAATTTCCGTACTGTGCCGCCAAGAAGTGTCCCGGACAGACGGATTGGTCAGGCTCATAAAACAGTAGGCCATTCGGGCACGAGGCAGTGTAGCCGTGGTGCTCAATCACGACGGGCTTTCGTAGAATCCATCCAAGCATGAGAGGAAGCAAGCAAGCTCCAGAAAGGTGGACGATATCCGATTCGTAGACAAGTCTCGCGAGCCCTAGAAACCTGGGTTGGCGTACAACTTTGAATGGAAGTTGCGAATCGTTGAAGTCGCCCGCAAACGTTGGAGTGACTACAGTCACGACACAAGCACGCCCCAGAGAGGCTGCGGGGCGCGTTGCAAGCCCACTCGCGAGAAGCATTGCGTACTTTTCGGCTCCGCCAATGATCGGAGCAAATCCGTGGCTGTAAATGAGGATTCTCACCCCGACTCCCTGTTGGTGTGGAGCCGAGCTGACTTGACAGCTCTATTGAGAGCCTCCACGTTCCTCTCGACATTTTGGTTGGGAGTCCAGCTTGTCATTCGTTCTCGGGCTGCTTCCCTCATCTTTCGCAATCTGTCAGGAGCAAGCAGGATACCATGTAAAACTGCAGCGAGGGCATCGACATCTCCAGCGCGAAAGACGAACCCTGTTTCGCCTTCACGTACAAGATCGAAGCGTGCCCCGACACGGTCGCTAACTACCACACAACATCCGCACAGCATAGCTTCGTTCACGACAACACCAAACGGTTCATAATCTGACGGCAAGACTAATATATCAGAGGCACCATACACCTCAGGCAGTCCAGATTGATTTACAAACCCAAGAAACCGAACCCGTTTGGCAACGCCAAGAGATTCCGCTTCAGACTCAAGAGCAGGGCGCAAAGATCCTTCACCAGCAAATATCAAGTACACATCGCGTACTGGAATACTGGCGAACGCGCGCAACAGATCCGAGGGGCGCTTCCACGGCTGAAGCTTTGCCGAAAAGAGCAGTACAACTGCTTCTCGAGGAATTCCCCAACGAGCTCGTACCGCCGCCCGATCCACTTTCATTGACTGCTCGATCCACCACTCGTTATTCACACAATACGGGGTGAGGACAACTCGATTCTCGGGAATCCCGAGAGAGCTCATCAAAGAAAGTCCGGCCGTCGATGGCACAACGACTAGATCTGCGAGGCGAAAAAGCCGTGGCCAGATTAGTTTCTTAACCCAGAGTTTCCATTTTCTTTGATCTCGCGGAGACAGGCTATGCGCATCCGTACTAAAAAGAACGGCAACTCGCGAAAACTTGGCCGCCAAGATTGCGATCCAGAACGTAGCGGGACGGTACCCCGTGTGTAGTATGACAGCATCAAATCTACGCGAACGAATCAATCGCCATACCTGCGGGTTCACAAAACTAAAAAACGATCCGTCCCGTGGAAACGGCGAACAATTTGGCATAGCGATCCACGGATAGCCATCAAGCAGGGGAATGTCCCACTTTACCTCGACTCCAAAATCAGGGTCGATGCGAGCCTCCGCACCTTGTAGGCTGCAATACGCCACCTGAATCTCGACCCTTGGATCCTTTGCCAAGAGGCGGAAGATCGGCGATGCATACTGCACAGGATGCGAAGCAACGATAAGCACGCTGAGAGGGCGATGTATCATTCCGACAGCAACGTCAAGTACCTTTGCGCGATCCGACTCCATGAAAGATATTTTTGCTGAACCCTTAGATTACGGCAATGCAATTCGATCCACCTGTGCCTATCGCTAAGAACCCGAACTAAACCTCGGGCCAAGGCCTCCGTGTCGCCCAGGGGCGCCCATTCCACCCCCGCCTCATTCAAGGGGTGGTTAATTTGACCATCTTGGTAACCGACAATGGGCAGTCCGCAAGCAATACTGGCGATTGCACTTCCGCGCTGAGTCGTAATCGCACCGCGCACGAAAAGAAAAGCGTCGGCTGATTCCAACTCGCAAGCAATTTTCTCGGCAGGCAGAATCCCTTTCGCAACTACTTCCATGCTGCTTTCGCGCAGCGCCGGCGCCAAAAGTTTCTCAGCATCGGATGAGCCTCGTCCAAGAACCACGAGGCGAATTCCCGAGAGCGACCTCCGGGCGTCGCGCATGATTGCGATGATTGTTTCTATCTCTGCCCCCATATTCTGCCCACCGGTAACACCAAATATGATAACCGTCTTTTCCCTTTCAGGCGGTGCAGGCAGGCGGGGATTCAACCGCTCCGGGATATTCGCGCCGATGGGAATGAACGATGCCTTGCAATCATCCAGGGGCAGCCAAGTAACGATCTCGACTGGCACAGTGAAGAGAGCTTTTGCTGCGTTGTGATAAAGCCTTCGGATCACCACGTCCTGACACAGGCCGCGAAC
>Ga0210394_10007875_pt1 | contig 11101 bp, 10 predicted proteins | sample IncBWC12MmetaG_FD_160121 | JGI IMG/M metagenome (GOLD analysis project Ga0210394, IMG submission 160121) | Forest soil microbial communities from Barre Woods Harvard Forest LTER site, Petersham, Massachusetts, United States - Inc-BW-C-12-M | ecosystem: Environmental > Terrestrial > Soil >... | reverse complement strand
CAGGGTCAGCTGGTACGCGGTGTCCCAGGCTTCCAGCGGCGTGCTCTGAAAGGTTCCGGGCGGCGGCCCGCCCGCGTTCACCACCAGGACATCGAGCCCACCGAGTTTGGCGACCGCCGCTTCGACCAGTCGCTCAATGTCCTCAGCCTTGCCCACGTCGGCTGCCTGCCAGCCCGCCGCACCAATCGCCCTGCCGGCAGCCTCGATCGCCGCCGCGTCACGCGAGGCGACGAACACCTTCGCGCCCTCCGCGACGAGCGCCTCAGCGCAGGCGCGACCGAGCCCTTTGCTGGCCGCGGTTACGAGCGCACAACGCCCTTCAAGCCCGAGATCCACGTCCACAATTGTGCGGTGGCCAGGACCATCCGCGTGACGGCGACACGAAACGGCGAAGGCTGGACCTGCCGCGTCCGCATCGACGAGCAGGGCGAGATGGTCAGCGAACACACGGTGACCGTCACGACCGCTGACAAAGAGCGCTTCGGGCCAGGGTCGACGATCGAGGGCCTGGTCACCCGCAGCTTCGAGTTCCTGCTCGAACGCGAGCCACCGACGAGCATCCTGCGCACCTTCGCCCTACGGGATATCGAGCGCTACTTCCCGGACTTCCCCAACCTAGTCCGGCAACGGTGATGGTTGGCTAACCTCCCGTATTCACATCCCACTGTCGGGAGAGGCGTGCTTCGAACATGACGAGGTCTGAGAAAAACGTTCGCTAGGTCGCTTTCGCCAATTTGGATCAACCCTGGCCCGCTCAACGCCGGTCGCAGCGCTTTCGTTCAGATTCATAGCTTCGGCTTCCAGAACGAGCGGTCCAGCAGGGGCAAGGCTCACAAGAAACGGATCGTCTATGCACGGCGCCGGTGGAGGTCCTGCGCCTTCTGTTGAACTCGCCGACCAACCCCGGACGAAATTAGGGGGCTGGCCACCCGTTCGGCCAGATTCCGCATGGGCGGGCCTAAAGGCGCTTGCGGGTCTGTACGACGCCCTCGATTCGACTTGATAACTATTTTGGTCCGCTTGCCGTTCGCTCAGGTGTGAAGGCTCTGCTCGTTGGCGTCGCATTCGTGATGGCGGCTTGCGCCCAACCGACGGCCGCCACGCTCACCCCGTCGCCGTCAGCCCTCACCACCCCCAGCGCCTCGTCGCCAGCACCAAGCCCAGCCGCCCCGTCGCCGACGCCAGCACCCACGCTGGACGATTCGTACGCGGTGTTTGTCCAGAACTTTTTGGTCCCTGGCGCCTTGAAATACACCCTGTCGATAGCTGCCTCCGATGGGCTTGTGGTCGCCAGCACAACCGCCCGCACGCGGACAGTACCCAACGTGCAGGTCGGCAACCTGAGCACGTCGAACACCACGCTCTACTACCTGGACGGCGACTCGGACGTGAGGTTCTTGCGGCCTGACCGCAGCACCGGGCTCGTGACGCACATCGCGCTGGGTCCGCACCAAGCGGCGGCTTTTGCGGTGAGCCCGGACGACCTGCGGATTGCGGTCTCCGTGCTGGATTACACGCGCTACCCGGTCAGCACCCGGCTTTACGTCGAGAATCTGCACGGCGGCGGCAACCACATCGAGCTGTTCTCGTCCCCGAGCGTCCTTGAGTGGCCGGTGGGCTGGCACGCGGGGCACCTCGTCTTGGCATTGGGCATCGACCTGCCTCCTCAGAACACTTTTGACGGTTTTGAGAATGCCCAGGGCTATCACGTCGTCAACGCCCAGTCCGGAACACGCCTTTTCTCCCTCTGCGCAGGAGAGGAGTCGTACGTCCCCGAATCATCAGGCGGCGCGGTATGCCTCGACAATGAAACCGCCTCGGTGGCGTCGTGGGACGGACGAACCCGATCGCTCCCGCTGGCGCGAAAGCCGGATGCAACGAGTGGCGTTTGCTCACTCATCGGCCCGCTGTCTTCCGGGGGCGAGGTAGCCACCAATGTTGTCAGCAGCTCCCAAGGAGGTTGCGGGTCCGGGCCCGCCATATTCCTGGTGTCGGCGCTGGGCGGAGTGAGCGCACAGCCGGTGACTCCGAGCGCGGTGCCGGTCGGGTGGATCGACGCCACCAATCTCGTCGTCAACCTCGGCCAAACGAGCGCTTCGCCTGCGCCCGCGTGGGCGATCCTGAACGTCGGCACGGGAGCATTGGTCCGGATTCAAACATCGGGATTCTTGGCCGCCACGCTGCCCGGTGGCCTGTGATCGACTAAAGAGTCGGCGAGGGCCAGGACGGGACGAGTTGCGAGATGCCCGCGGCCAGGACAATCAGCCTCCCGTATTCACATACCACTGCGTGACGTACTGGAGGCGGTCCCCCGGCTCGATCACGTTGTTCAGATGCACCCCGTGCACGCGCTGCGACACCGCGTAGTCGTAGTGCGGCGCGTATAAGAAGATCGCCGGCGCCGCGTCGGCGATCAGCATCTGGAAGTCGATGTACGCCGCCAGCCGCGCGGACTGATCGACCGCCGCCCGCCCCACCTCCAGATCCTGGTCGATAACCCCCCACCCACGCTGGTACGCGAAGTTCAAAGAGTTTGGGTCCGCGCCCGAATGCCACAGCGAGTACTGGTCGGGGTCAGGCCCGACATCGATCGCCACCAGCGCCATCTGGTACTTCCTGCCGATCAGGTACTGCTGCACCAGAGCCGTCGACGTGACCGGCACGACATCCGCCTCAACCCCCACCAGCAGCAGCTGCTGGGCCACGGCATCCGCCACCTGCCGGTTCGGGAACGAGCCCGCCGTGACCAGCGACACCTTGAATGGAATGCCGCCTTTCATTCGGATCTTGGCCCCGGGCGCGAGCAGCCAGCCGGCGGCATCGAGCGCCTTTTCCGCACTGATCCTGTCGTACGGATACTTCGCGGAGGCGGCGGCCGAGTAAGCCCAATCGGCGACGGGAATCGGACCTGGATCAGGATCGCCCCGGCCGGAAATCACATCGTCGATGATCTTCTGACGATCGATCGCCTGGGTCAGCGCCAGCCGCACGTTCACGTCACTGAAATACGGCTTGCCGGTGCCATCAGAGTTCATCGCCACGAAGGCATCGGTGAACGTCCTCACGTCCTGCACTGTGATGTCGCTGCGCAGCTCCAGTGCGCCGACCTCCTGCGGCTCGAGCCCTCCCACCAGATCCGCAGCGCCATGAATGACGCCGTCGATGGCGGCCTGGGGATCGGTCGCCGGGTTGGTCGAGTAGGTTCGAAAGATCAGGTGATCCAGGTACGGCTGGGGATCCGCGTAGGTGTTGCGGTTGAGGGTGACGGCCAGCGGGGTGATCGCCGCCACCCTGAATGGCCCGGTGCCGATCGCGAGCACGCCGCTGTAAGAGCTCGCGGCGATCTGTGGCGGCGACATGCCGTCGAAGAGGTGCTTGGCGATGATCCCGATGCGAAGTGCGAGCGGGAACGACGCGCTGGGCGCCCTCAGCGTGAAGATCACACGGCCGGGACCAGCCGCGGCAATGCCTACCTGACGCCACGAATCAGCCCCTGGCTCTTGGTACTCCGGGTCCTGGAGGACGTGGAAGGTGAATAGAACGTCGGCCGCCGTGAACGGTTGGCCGTCCGCCCATCTGACCCCGTTTCGGATCGTGAAGGTGTACGAGAGGTGATTCGGCGAGATCGTCCACGTGCTGGCAAGGAGCCCGACCACGTTCTGCTGGGCATCCACCGTCGTGAGCCCTTGATAGATGACGCTGTCGACGTCGCTCGTGGTGGCGTCCACCTCGAAAAGAGGGTTGAGCACGCCTGGCGCGCCGACCAGCGCCTCGACGGCCGTGCCGCCGCGCGCGGGCTTGGGCGCCGTCGCGACGGGCTGGCAGCCCATGAGCACCACCGCCGCGAGCGCGGTGGCGGCGGCTAGACGGCTAGCCCGGATGAGCGGCGATCCAGTTGGCGACCCAGATATTCGCAACGGAGCAGACCAGGAATGCGGCGACGAGGACCCACGACGTCCAGTAGATCTGGCGCTCCAGCCCGCGACGCGTCCTATAGCCTCCACCCAGTCCCCCATCGCCGCCACCGATGGTGCCGCCCAGGCCTGAGGCCTTGGGCGTCTGCACTAGGACGCTGACAAGCAGCAGGAGCGCGATCACCGCCTCGAGGACGACAAGGGTGTTCGCGACGTTTTGCATCGGGGCTCTGCTACGCCACCCAGATCGAGCTGAACCGAGCCTCGATCGCCGTCCAGTTCAACGTGTTGAACCATGCCGCGAGGTAATCGGCGCGCTTGTTCTGGTACTTCAAGTAGTAGGCGTGCTCCCAGACGTCGACGCCCAGAATCGGTGTGAGGCCTTCCATGTATGGGCTGTCCTGGTTCGGGTAGCTCTTGATGGACATCTTTCCGTTCTTGTCAGCGAGGAGCCATGCCCAGCCGCTGCCGAACTGGCCGAGGCCGGCCTTCGACAGCTGCTCCTTGAACGAGTCGTAGCTCCCGAACGTGCTTTTGATCGCGTCGCCCAGGCGACCTGGAGGGTTGCCCCCGCCACCCGGGCCCATGATGGCCCAGAAGATCGAATGGTTCGAGTGGCCGCCCGCGTTGTTGCGGATCGCTGTGCGAATGTCCTCCGGCACCTCATTGATTCCCCAAAGCAGGTCCTCGACCGTCTTCGCCGCCAGCTCGGGGTGCTTGTCCAGAGCGGCGTTGGCGTTGGTCACATAGGTGGCGTGGTGCTTGTCGTGATGGATCTCCATCGTCTTCGCATCGATGTGCGGCTCGAGCGCGTCGAACGGGTACGCAAGCGGTGGAACTGTGAATGCCATTTGGGACCCCCCTTATCTGATCTGGTCTTGTGTTATGCCAATCCAGTCTAAGTGGTCCGGGAAGCCTGGGATTTGACCGCCGCCGCCCGCCTCTCGATCTCGGCCGGGTCGCCAAGGTAGCGCGACGAGGTCGGCTTGAACTCCGCGTCGAGCCCGTAGACGCGAGGCACGCCGGTCGGAATGTCCAGGTCGACCACCTGCTGGTCGCTAAGGCCCTCGAGGTGCTTGACCAGCGCTCGCAGGCTGTTGCCGTGCGCCGACACCAGGACGCACGGGTGATTGAGCAGGTCCGGCACGATGCGATCGAACCAGTACGGCAACATCCGTTCCACCACATCCTTCAGGCACTCGGCGCTCGGGAGCAGCTCAGGCGGCAGGTCCGCGTAGCGCGGATCGTGCGAGGGGTGACGCTCATCCGACAGCTTCATGTCGGGAGGGCGCACGTCATAGCTCCGACGCCACAACTTGACCTGATCGGCGCCGTACTTTTCTGCGGTCTGCTGCTTGTTCAGGCCCTGCAGCGCCCCGTAGTGGCGCTCGTTCAATCGCCACGAACGCCTAACTGGAATCCAAGTTCTCTCCATCTCGGCAACGGCCAGGTCGGCAGTCTGGATGGCGCGCACGAGCAAGGAGGTATGGACGACTTCGGGCGCGAGCCCAGCCTCCTTCATCAGCCGGCCGCCATCTTTGGCCTCGATGACGCCGCGAGCGCTGAGCGGCGCATCGTGCCAGCCGGTGAACAGGTTCTCGAGGTTCCAGGTGCTCTGCCCGTGCCTCAGCAGCACGAGCACGCCGGGCTTTCTAGCGGTGGCCATAGACGGCCCCGGTTACCCGAACGATCTCGGAGAACTCGTCAGCCTTAAGGCTCGCGCCTCCGACCAGGCAGCCATCGCACAGCGGGAGCTCGACGTACGACTGCACGTTGGCGGCGTTCACGCTACCGCCGTATAGCACGCGGACCTTGCGAGCCGCGCCCGCCCCGATGGTCTCGCCGACCACGCGCCGTATCAAACGCATCGTCTTGTATGCGTGCTCGGGGTCAGCGCTCTTGCCGGTGCCGATCGCCCAGACGGGCTCGTACGCGATCACCAGGCGGGCCGAATCGTCGGCCGAGCAGCTCGACAGGCCGGCCTTCACCTGGGTGGTCACGACCGAGTCGCCGATGCCAGAAACGTAGTGCTCGTCCAGCTCGCCGACGCACATGATCACGCTGAGGTTGCACGAGAGCGCGGCCGCGACCTTCTTGGAAACCATCTCATCGGTCTCCCCGAGGTAAGCGCGCCGCTCGGAGTGGCCGACCAGGACCCATTGGCACCAACCCTCCAGCATCTTCGGCGACACCTCGCCGGTGTAGGCGCCCGACATCTCCCAGAAACAGTCCTGGGCGCCGAGCTCGACGCCCGACTCGGAGAGCACCTCGGCGACGCCGAGCAACCACGGGTATGGCGGGAACAGCGCAACCTCGACCTGCTCGACGTTGCTCGCGGCGACCGGGAGGATGCTGTTGACGAGCTCGAGGGCAGCGCCCCCGTCGGTCGGGTTCATCTTCCAGTTGGCCGCCAGCAGCGCCTTCTCCGAAGCGGCCATCAGGCGTCCTTCAAGATCGCGACGCCCGGCAGCTCCTTGCCTTCGAGGTACTCGAGGGTGGCGCCGCCGCCGGTCGACACGTGCGAGAAGCCGGACAGGCCGAGAGAGTCGATGGCGGCCACGGTGTCGCCGCCCCCGACCAACGTGTACGCGCCGGAGCGCGCGATCGCCTCCCCGACTTCCCTGGTGCCCTCGCTGAAGTCATCGATCTCCGCGACCCCCATCGGTCCGTTCCAGACGATCGTCTTCGCAGAGGCGATGTGCTCGGAGAATCGGGCCACCGACTTCGGGCCGATGTCGAGCGCCATCCAACCCGGCTGAACCGCATCGGCCGCAACCGTCTTGAGCTCCTGCCCGGCCTCCATCCTTCTCGCGCAGACGAGGTCTACGGGGAGGACGAGCTTTATGCCACCTCGCTTCTCGACCTCGGCGGCGTCCTTGATCGCGGACGCCTCGACCAGGCCGGCCCCGGTCGGAAAGCCCTGAGAAGAAAAGAAGGTGTTGGCCATCGCTCCACCGATGAGTAACGCGTCAACCTTCTCGAGCAGGTGAGTCAGGACGCCCACCTTCGTCGACACCTTGGCCCCGCCGACCACTGCCACGAGCGGCCGCTTGGGATCGTCAAGCGCCTGGTGGAGAGCGGTGAGCTCCGCGAGCATCAGTTCCCCGGCGTAGGCAGGCAGGCGGTTGGCAACGCCGACGACTGACGCGTGCGCTCGATGCGAGGCGGCAAACGCGTCGTTGACGAAGATCTCGCCCAAAGACGCCAGGCGGTTTGCGAACTCGGGGTCGTTGGCTTCGTCCTCGGGATGAAAGCGCACATTCTCGAGGAGCAGGACCTCTCCCTCTTGCAGCCTGCCGACTGCGCCCCGCGCCGCCTGCCCGACGCAGTCATCGGCGAACCGCACCTCGCGGCCGAGCTGCTTCGACAGCGCCGCCGCCACGGGCCGCAGCGAAAGGGACGGATTAACACCTTTCGGACGTCCCAGGTGCGACATCACGATGACCTTTGCGCCGCGCTCCGCCAGATGCTCGAGGGTCGGGACCGCGGCCTTGATTCGCGAGTCGTCAGCGATGCCGCCATTCGCCATCGGCACGTTCAAATCCTCGCGCACAAGAACCCGCTTGCCGGCGACATCGACATCAGCAATCGAAGCTTTCAGAGTCGCGCCGCCATGTAAGTGATCAGGTCGACCATGCGGCAGCTGAACCCCCATTCGTTGTCGTACCAGCTCACGACCTTGGCCCAGTGAGTGCCCAGCTCGAGGGTGAGCGGCGCGTCGACTATCGACGAGTGCGGGTCGCCTTTGAAATCTGACGACACGAGCTCTTCGTGGCTCACGGCGAGGATGCCCTTCAGCGCCCCCTTGGACGCTTCCTCGAACGCCGCATTGATCGCCTTGGCGTTGGCCGTGGTCTTCAGCTCGACCGTGAGGTCGACGACCGAGACATCGAGGATCGGCACGCGGAACGCCATGCCGGCGAACTTGCCGGCCAGCTCCGGAAGCACCTCGGCGACCGCTCGGTTGGCGCCGGTCGAGGTTGGAATGACGTTGTCGGCGGCGGCACGCGCTCGCCTCAGGTCCTTGTGCGGCAGGTCCTGCAGCTTCTGGTCGGCGGTGTACGCGTGAATCGTGGTCATCATGCCTCGCTCGATCCCGAAGGCATCGTTGAGGACCTTGGCCAGCGGCACGAAGCAGTTGGTGGTGCAGCTGGCGTTGGAGATGACGTCGTGCTTCTTGGGGTCGTAGCCCTTGTGGTTGACGCCAAACACGACGGTGAAGTCCTGGTTGGTCGCCGGCGCGGAGATGATCACCTTCTTGGCGCCGCCCTTGTCAATGTGAACGCGGGCCTTCGTCGCGTCGGTGAACAGGCCTGTCGACTCGACGACGACATCGACCCCAAGCTCCTTCCAGGGCAGCTCGCCGGGATCCCTGACGCTCAGGAACTTGACGTCGCGCCCGTCGACCTTGATCGAGTCGCTGCTCGCAGAGACCTCAGGTCCGAAGGTGCCCAACGCGGTGTCGTGCTTCAGGAGGTGAGCGAATGTGGCGGCGTCGCCAAGGTCGTTGACGGCGACGATCTCGAAGTCAGCGTTCAGCTTGTCGGCCGCCCGATAGATGTTGCGGCCAATACGCCCAAAACCGTTGATACCGACCTTGATGGTCATCTAGAGGCAGGCTCCCAAATGCCGTGGCGGCCCAGCACGGCTGAGTGAAGGAGAGGGCGGCGACGTAATGTTAGGCGGAGCGGCGCGCCCGCTTCGTGGCTCCAGCCTCAGGCGGCCGCGCCCCTGTGGCCGGCGACGGGTTGTCCGCCATCTCCTGCAGGCGTCGCAACCGGTGGTTCACCGCCGACTTGGACAGCTTCATCCTCTCGGCGAGCTCCTCCAGGTTCAGCCCTGGGTTGGCGACGCGCCACCGGGCCATCTCGCGCAGGGCAGGTGGCACCCGTTCCAGCCTGCCCGCCGACTCCAGCCGTTCGATCGTCGCCGCCTGCCGCAGCCCCGACCCGATCGTCTTGCCGATGTTCGCGGTCTCGAAGTTCAGTCGCCGGTTGACCTTGCCGCTCACCTCGCGGACCACGCGCACCTTCTCGAACTCCATCACCGCGCGACTGGCGCCCATCAACGAGAGGATGCGAACGATGCTGTCTCCCTCCTTGACGTACACGACGTGCTGACCGCTGCGCTCCATGACTCCAACGCGCACGCCGGCGTCCGCGGTGACGTCCCCGATCGCGGTCGCCCACGCAGCGTTGGGGGCGACAAACTCCAGGTGGTAACGCGAGCTCGGCGCGTTCACCGAGCCGCAGCCTATGAACAGGCCCCGAAGCATCGCCTTGCGATCGCAGGCCGCGTCAGGAACCGCGCTGACCGCGGACTGCGTGAACGCTGCAGCGAGGCCGGGCGGCAGCGAGAGCTCGACGAAGAGCGAAACCCGCTTGCGCGTCCTGACCACCTGGTACTTCGCCTCCATGTGGCCGACGGCGTGCCCGAGCCTCACGACTTTGCGGGCGACCGGGTTGCGCAGCAGCGAGAAATAGGCGGCGGGACCCTCGCTCTGCCGTTTGATCAGCCGCCCGCGCGAGCCGAAATAAATGCCCAGCAGCTCGCTTAGCTGACAGCACGGTCGAGCCGGCAGATGGCCGGCCATCTCGTCCTTGACGTCCGCCGAGAACGAAATCCCCAGTACCTCCCCAAAGGACAGTGGTTTGAGCCCTTGTCCCAACGTCCAGTCTAGTCCCGCGAAACCGGCCGGGGTGGACAATGTCCATGGGGAAATGACATGGCAGAAATGAGAATGATCGAGGCGGTCCGCTCGGCCATCACCGAGGAGATGGAGCGTGACGATCACGTCATCGTGATGGGCGAGGACGTAGGCAAGAAGGGCGGCGTGTTCGGGGCCACCGACGGCCTCTATGCGCGGTTCGGCGAGGCGCGAGTTTTGGACACCCCCCTGGCCGAATCTGGCATCGTCGGCGTCGCGATCGGCGCTGCACTGAACGGCCTCATCCCCATCGCCGAGATCCAGTTCGCTGATTTCATCCACCCCGCCTTCGACCAGATCGTCAGCGAGGCGGCTCGCACTCGCTACCGGTCAAACGGCGACTGGTCGGTCCCCATCGTCATCCGCACGCCGTTCGGCGGTGGCGTTCACGGCGGCCTGTATCACTCGCAGTCGATCGAGGCCTTCTATGCGCACGTGCCGGGCCTGAAGGTGGTCGTCCCGAGCATGCCGGCGGATGCGAAAGGCCTCCTCAAGTCGGCCGTCCGGGATCCGGACCCAGTGCTCTTTCTCGAGCACAAGAAGGTCTACCGGCTGGTCGCGGAGGAGATCCCTGACGGGGACCACCTGGTGCCCATAGGCCCCGCTGTCGTGAGGCGTCCCGGCACCAACATGAGCTGCTTCGCGTGGGGTTTGATGACCCACTACTGCTTGGAGGCGGCGGCGCTGGTGGCGGCCGAGGGGATCAGCGTCGAAGTGGTCGACCTGCGCACGCTGGCGCCGCTGGACCGCGACTCGATTCTGGAGTCGGTCCGCAAGACGGGCAAGGCGATCGTCGTGTACGAGGACAACCTCACGGGAGGGTTTGGCGCCGAGGTCTCTGCGATCATCTCCGAGCACGCCTTCGACGACCTCGATGGACCCGTGGTCCGCGTGGCGGCTCCAGACATCCCGGCAATGCCCTTCAACTCCCCTCAGGAAGACTTCTTCATGCCCAACCCGGAAAAAATCGCCAAGGCAATGAGCAAACTTGCCGCCTACTAAGAAGCCCAAGGAGAAAACGCGATCAGCCTCTCCCCCAAAGGGGCGAGAGGCGTTAACTGGGACGGCCGCGACCACAAGACTGGTCTCAATCAGCGCTCAGGAGTACGCCGACCGCCGCGACGCCGTCGCCGCCGGCATGCACGCCGCCGGCCTCGACGCCCTGTGCGTCTTCTACCCGGCCCGCATCGCCTACCTCACCGGTTTCCACCACATCCCGACCGAGCGCCCCATCGTCCTGATCCTCGGTGCCGAGGGCGACGCAACTCTCGTCGTGCCGGCGGTCGAGAAGGAGCATGCAGAGTCGACAGCGGCGACGAGCCAGGTCGATGTCTACTTCGAGTACCCGGGCGCCGAGCACCCGATGGAGCGCGTGGCGACGGTGCTGGGCGAAAGGGCCGCCAAACCTAAGCGGACGGGTGCCGACCATGACGGTTTCGTCCCCTACTGGGGCTATCGGGGGCCGCGCCTGAGCGACCTC
>Ga0210394_10007874_pt1 | contig 11107 bp, 12 predicted proteins | sample IncBWC12MmetaG_FD_160121 | JGI IMG/M metagenome (GOLD analysis project Ga0210394, IMG submission 160121) | Forest soil microbial communities from Barre Woods Harvard Forest LTER site, Petersham, Massachusetts, United States - Inc-BW-C-12-M | ecosystem: Environmental > Terrestrial > Soil >... | reverse complement strand
AGGTTCTTCGCGATGCTGTCCCTTCTGCCACGGGCTCCTAATGCTCCTGCGATGTCCCCATGCTCACATAAATCATCGTGAGCAAAGTAAAAATGTAAGCCTGCAAAAACGCGACAAAAACGTGCAAGCCCATGAAAATCACAGGCAGCCCCACATACGTAAGTTTGATGAAGACGTTGGTGACCTGTTCCCCCGCGAACATGTTGGCGTAAAGACGAACCGTGAGCGAAAGCAGGCGCGCCACGTGCCCGATGATCTCGATCACGAACATCACGGGAGCCATCCAAAGAATCGCTCCCCCGAAATGCGCCAGATACTTCCACGGGCCCAGCTCCCGGACTCCCATCACGTGGTAGTAGATCCAGGTGCACATCGCCAGCGCGACCGGCACATAATAGCTCCCGGTGGGAGATTCAAATCCAGGGATAATTCCGATCAGGTTCATCGCCAGGATGAAAATGAATAGCGTCCCGAACCAGTTGACGTATTTGCGGGGGTGATGAATGCCGACGTCGGACGCCTGCGTCTCCAGAAACTCCATCAGGCTTTCGAAAATGTGCTGGAGTTTCCCGGGACGATCCACCGAAAGGTTCGACCGCACCAGCAGGACCAGCGCCATCAGAAGAGCGACCACCAGAATTTCCATCACCAGCCAGGTTTCCCAGGGATGAGCGGGGTCGTTTGCCTTAATCCCCACCAAGCCTAAGGTTGCGTTGGCAAGGCCAGCCAGATGATCATTAAAGATTGCAGTAAGCCAGTTTTCTTCCATGTTTCTTAGATCTAAATCAATGTGTTATAGATTACCGCGCTGAAAGACCAACTCGTAGAAAATCTCAAGAATCACCGCCCCAAATGCAGCGAGCAGACCCGACAACACTACCGCGGGCGCGATTCCAAGAAACCTTACTATAACATAGAGCGCGGAGCCGATCAGCACATAGCGCAAGCCGATCAGCAGGGCCGCCATGGGTCCCGCTTTTCGGGAGCCCCCGATCGCATGGGCGAGCGCCGAAAGCCCTTCGAAATTCGCCACCGAGAGCGTAGCGCCCATCAGGAATCCCGCCGCTGGGCGAACCCCTTGCCTGGCCAGCATCACGGCCGTTCCCCCGAGCCCGACCCCAACGGTCAGAAACCGGATACGCCGCAGAGCACGCTCGTTAAAGTCCAGAGTCATCAGGCGTCATCTCTCATGCGACGCCAATTAGGCGTCGCGGCCCAGCATCCGAATCAGTTGCACGATGCCCGAAACGATGCCGAGGCCCGCGAATACATAACGCAGGACCGTTGTCGAAAAGAGATAATCAAGCCCGTAGCCGATCGCGTATCCGGCCAGGAGACTGGCCGGCATCAGCCCGATGGCCGGTGCATAGCGCGCCATCAGCCGGTTGAATTCGTCCTTCACTGCTTTGAGTGTAGAGGCTTGGCTTGAAGGATTTGGCGCGCCCGTGCCGCGGTTTCGTTCACCAGGAAACCCATCTTGGGATGGGACGGCTCGATATCCGGCTCGATTCCTTGCTCCCGCAGCGTCTCGCTGGTGGTCGGACCCACGGACGCGATGACCATCCTCCTTAGGGCGCTCCTCACCTGTTGCTCTACCCCCAACTCGTTCGCGATCCGCAACAGATGCGCCACCTGCACCGAGGTGGTCAGCAGCAGCACGTCGAACTGGCCCTCCGCGATTCCGCGAACAGCTTCGCGCAATGGCGCGAGGTCCACAGGCAGATCCCATTGATACACGGGAACCGTGGTCACTTCCGCCCCTCGCTTGCGCAAACCCTCGACTAACTCGACGCTCGACCGCCCGTACTCCTGAATCGCGATTCGACGTTCGGGACGGTTCTCCGTCGCCGTAAGAACCTCTCGCCAGGTGTTGGGCTCGGGCACCGATACCGCCACGGGGACGCCCCACTCGCGCATCACGGCCGCCGGCTTCGATCCGCGCACGACCACCGCCACGCGGCGCAAGGCTTCGATAAAGGTGGATGAAGGGTAGCGCGTTACGAGGATCTGGTTCAGCAGGCGCGCGCCGACGCCGGTCAGGAAGACCACCATATCAAAATCGCCGCCCGGCTGAAATAACCGTGCGACGAAATCGAAAGCTTGAGGATTTTCCTCCAGCGGGACTTCCCGCATGGAGGGCGCGACAAACGGCACTCCGCCCTGGCCTCGTATCAATCGCTCGATCTCGGCCGCTCTGCGGCTCTCGAGCGCAAGGACACGAAACCCGTCGAATGCCATTCCAGACCATTAGCACCGACAGGCGAAACCGCCTGTCCCACCATGCGACATCGGCAGCTTGCAACCTTGGTGGGACAGGCTTTCAGCCTGTCTGGACTTTTCCGGCGACGCTCTAGGGCGCGGCGGTCAACGGCATTTCGGCGCCACGGTGGCACGTATAGCAGGTCACGTGCTCTTTCCCATCGCCGAACCCTTTGTTGATGTCCATCACCATTTGGATCATCATGCGGGCCTTCAGTTTTACGGGATTGGCATCGCTGTCTTTACCTGCGCCCTGGGCTGGGTCGTGACAGAAGTTGCAGCCGCCCTTATCGCCCACGCCCAACGAGGCCACAAAAACCGGCATGGCCGCGCGGTAGGTGTCCGCGCTCAGGACTTTCAGATTCTTAGGCGGACCGCCCTTGCCTCCACCTTTGCCGCCACCCGGAGGGGCCTGGGCGACGAGCACGAAACTTCCGACAGATACTGCGGTAGCAATGAACAGGGGTACGAGAGTACGCATGGGTCACATGATATCACGGCTTGATCGCGTTGGATAGCATAAAATTTGCAAATCCATTCCACGATCCCATCGACCCCGGGGATCTTGATCCAACCGCTTGGTTTTGAGCGAAAAAGCTGGCCGCTTCCAGGTTCTTGTAAACCTGCCCCGCGACGCCCGCCGCCGCCGGACCGCTTACCGCGCTCCCGCCCGTTAGCAGCACCACCACCACCACCTTCTGCCCGTTGGTCTCCGTAAACGACCCGAACCAGCCCAGATGCGTCGGCGTGCGCGTATCCGTACATGTACCGGTTTTGCCGTAGATGGGCTCATTGGGATCGAAGCCGATTCGCCGCGCCGTTCCGTATTCCACTGCGCCCATCATGCCCGGCTTGATCTCCGGGATCAGGTCGGAAATCTCCAGCAGGCGCTTGACCCGGGGCTCCAGCGTTTCGGCCTCCTGCTGCGTCTTCGGGTATTGCAGATAGTACAGCGTGCCGCCGTTGGCCACCGCTCCCAGCAATCCCGCGAACTCCAGCGGCGTCAGCGTAATGCCGTCGCCGAAGCTGGTCATCATGCCCATGCCGCTCTTGGGAGTCGCCGCCGGAAGGATGCCCGGTTCCTCGGCGTCCGTATTGATTCCAGCCGTGATGTCCAGACCGGCCTTCTCGCCCAGCCCGAACAAACGGGCGTAATAGCTCATCCGCTCAAACCCGAGCTTCTCGCCCAAGCTGGCGAAGTACTGGTTGCTCGACCTAGCCAACGCTTCCGTCATCGCGATGCTGGTCTTGCCGTAGAGACGGATCTGCGTGGTCCGATCCACCACCGCTTCGCTCAGCGCCGCCAGGGCTACCGGAACCTTGATTGTCGAGCACGGCTGAAACCCGCTCTTCAGGGCCAGTTTTTGATTCACCATCGACAGAATCCGGCCGGTCCCTGGATCGGAAACAATGATGGCGCCATTCAGTTTCCCCAGAGCCTGCACGGCCGCCTGACGGGCGATCGGATCCTCGCCCGTGGCGATGTCGCCCGCGGTCGAGTCGGCGTAGTTGGGGGCACGCCAATGACCCGTTGCTTTTGCCGGAGCAGCCTTCGCGGGACTCGCCGCCGCCGCAAAGGCCACATGCCGGAGCGCAATCTTAACCACCATCTGTTTGCCCGAAGCCTTCTTCTTCTTGACCGGAGTAAGCGCCAGCGCCAAGTTGCTCGATGCCCCCACAGTAACAATGGAGATAACCAGGAAACGGATTAGATATAGATGAGTTCGCAACAAAGCTTCTCTCTCTGCTTTAGATTCACGGCTGTAACCCGAAAGAATCATTGTGCGATAATCCCAACCGCTACGTCAAGCGAGCGGGGTTTTTGTGGGGCAGGTCTCCGACCTGCCGGCTTTGCCCGGGGCGCTGGGGCGAAACCGCCTGTCCCACCACGGACATCATCAGCTTCGAAGCTTGGTGGGACAGGCTTTCAGCCTGTCTGGACTTTTGCCACGGGCTGCTAGGAAAAAGGCAGGTCGGAGACCTGCCCCACGGGCTGCTAGAGTCAAACTAGATGGACAGCATCGGAATCGTCGGCGCGGGTCGAATGGGGCAGGCCCTCGGACGGCTTCTCCACGACCGCGGCCAACCCATCGCCGCCATCGCCGGCCGCAATCCCGAGCGAACCGCATCAGCCGCCGCGTTCATCAATAGGAACGTGCTCCCGGTCACCTACGCCGAACTGCCCCGCCACGCGGCCCGCATCCTGATCTGCGTCCCCGACGACGCGCTGGAGGACGTCGCGCATATTCTGGCCTCCAAGCCGCACCACATCAGTATGGCCCTGCACACCTGCGGATCGCGCGGGCCGGAGGCTTTGGCCGGGATCCAAAGCCGCGGAGCGGCTTGCGCCACGCTGCATCCTCTCCAAACCATCACCACCCCCGCGCAAGGAGTCGCCGACCTCCCCGGCTCTTCATTTGGAATCACGGGATTCGGAATCACGGGCTCGCCGTTTGAAATGAACCCCGCTCTCGATTGGGCTCTGGACATCGTCCGCCTGCTCGAGGGCCACGCCTTGACCATCGCTCCCGAAAACCGGCCCCTCTATCACGCCGCCGCGGTCATGGCCAGCAACTACGTCGTCGCCATGATCGACGCCGCCGTCACCTTGATGAGACTCGCAGGCGTTCCGCAGGAGCCCGCCTTGCAGGCCCTCGGCCCACTGATCCGCGCTAGTGTCGAAAACGGGTTGCGCGCCGGACCCGTCCACGCGCTCACCGGGCCGATCGAGCGCGGGGATGCGCGCACCGTCGCCGCCCACCTGCGCGCGCTCGACCCCCCTCTCGACAATGTCCCGGAATCCGTGCGACAGTTGTATCGCCAAGCCGGACTGCACGCGATCGATGTCGCCCGGCGGAAAACGCCCGCCATCGATCGCGGGCCAATCGAATCGCTGCTCTGTCGGGGCACATCATCATGAACCAAGTAAAAAAAGTGTGGCCGTCTCACTTGAAGGAGATGAAGCAGCGCGGCGAAAAAATCGCCATGCTGACCGCCTACGACGCCATGATGGCGCACCTGCTGGAGCAGGCCGGCGTCGACGTCCTCCTGGTGGGCGATTCTCTGGGCATGGTGCTGCTGGGCTATAGCAACACTCTGCCGGTGACGCTGGACGATATGGTCCATCACACCAAGGCGGTCGTCCGCGGAGCCCGCCGGTCCCTGGTCGTCGCCGACATGCCGTTCCTCACCTACCGCGTCACCGTCCCCGAAACCATCCGCAACGCCGGACGCCTGATTCAGGAAGGCGGCGCGAACGCCGTCAAGATCGAGGGCGGACATCCGGTTTGCGAAACTGTCGCGAGGCTGGTGGAAATCGGCATTCCCGTCATGGGTCATCTGGGATTGAATCCGCAATCCGTGAACCAGGTCGGCGGCTTCCGCCAGCAAGCCAAATCGACCGAAGGCGCACACCGGCTCGCCGAAGACGCCCAGGCGCTGGAGCAGGCCGGCGTTTTTGCGATCGTGCTCGAATCCATTCCGGAGGAGCTCGCCCGCACCGTTTCCGCGCAGGTCAGCGTCCCCACCATCGGCATCGGCGCCGGTCCTTACTGCGACGGCCAGGTGCTGGTCTGCTACGACGCCCTGGGGATCACCGGCGACGCGGCGCCTTCGTTCGCCAAGCGCTATGCCCAGCTCGGAGACGAAATCGTCGCCGCCGCCAAGCGCTACGCGGCCGATGTCAAGGCGCCGGACGCGAAGAAAATCGCTTCATAGACAGCTCCCTCACGGTCGCGGTTCTGAAACCCATTTTCCGAACCGCGCGCCTCAGCAAGCGGCGGTCTTTCCGAATCGGCGCGTCAGCAAGCGGCAGTCTTCGGCAATTGCGAAAATGCTGTAGATGCAAATCCTCCGATCGATCCGAGAGCTGCGTCAGCAGCTCTCTTCAATTGATGCCCTGCGCCGCGGCGTCGGCTTCGTACCCACCATGGGCGCGCTTCACGCGGGGCACGGCCGCCTCATGGAAACCTCGGTGCGTGAGACGGATTCGACCGTCGTCAGCATCTTCGTGAATCCTTCGCAGTTCAACGATCCCGGCGATTTCGCCAGGTATCCGCGCCCCTTCGATACCGACGCCGCGTTCTGTGAATCGCTCGGCGCAAGCATCGTCTTTGCGCCATCGGAGCAGGAGATGTACCCGGAGCCGCAGCAGACCTTCGTCGATGTCGCGCGCGTCACTGAGCGGCTCGAAGGCGCATTCCGCCCCGGACATTTTCGCGGCGTCGCCACCGTCGTGATGAAGCTGTTTCAAATCGTGCAGCCGGACCGAGCCTATTTCGGGGAAAAAGACGCCCAGCAACTGGCCGTGATCCGGCGCATGGTGGCGGATCTCAACCTGCCCATCGAAATCGTCGGCGTCGCGACAGTGCGGGATCCGGACGGCCTGGCCCTGAGCTCGCGCAACCAGCGGCTGACGCCCGCCCAACGGGCGCTCGCACCCCTGCTCTATCAGGCTCTGCAACTCGCCGCCAGCCGCATCGCTCAAGGCTCGCGCGATCCCCAATCCATCGAGCAGGAGGCTTTATCCGTGCTCGCCCATCCCGAGATTCGCGTCGAGTATCTCGAAATCGTCGATCCGGCGTTCATGCAGCCTGTCGATCGTATTGAAGGCCCCGTCCGAATCGCCGTCGCCGCTTTTCTAGGGTCTACGCGTCTCATCGACAACGTCCTTGCCGGGTAAGAGATCGCATCTTGTCTCGATGGCAGGTCGGAGACAGTCTCCGACCTGCCCCACTGGGCTCGAAAGCATCGGTCGGTGGTAAGTGGGGCAGGTCTGTGACCTGCCGTTTTCGGGCATTCATACGTCCCGAGCCGTGACCGTAGGGAGCGGTCTCTCCGAATACGCTAGCGTACTTCTGAAGTGGCCAACTTAGTCTTAGCGCGGTGTTAACCTAATTGCTTGACCCCCACCCCCCAGAATTTAGCCCGCGAACTGGTCGTGCGCGATCTGGAGGGCAAGACCATCACCGTCTCTTTAAATCGCGACCGCATTATGCTGGGCCGCTCCACCACCTGCGAATTGTGCTATCCCGACGACGCGGGTCTGTCGCGCCAGCACATGGCGCTGGTGCGCACCGGCAACGACTGGCGCGTCGAGGATCTGGGCAGCAAGAACGGCACTCTGCTCAACGGCCGCCGCCTGGAGACGCCGTCTCCCTTCCGCTCCGGCGACCGCATCGCCGCCGGTCATCTGATCATCGAATTCGCGGACGTCGCGGGCTACGTTCCCGAAACCGTGGTGTTTGTCGAAAATGAAGAGGGCTTTTCGACCACCGCCACCACCGTCGTCGCCAATCTCGACGGAGTCCTGGGACCTAACGGCGCAATGGGACTCCAAGCCTCCGGACCCCAATCCACCGACCTCAATCAGACCACCGTCATGCAGGGAAACCCGCAGATGCGCGCGTTGATTCGCGCCGGCCGCGAGCTTTCCGAGCACCGCCCGCTCTCTGAGCTGTTTCAGGTCATCATGGATCTTTCCATTGAAGCGGTGATGGCCGGCCGCGGCGTGCTCATGACCGGAGAAGGCGGAGAACTGCACGTGCGCGCCGCCCGCGGCGAAGGCTTCAAAATCTCCACCACCGTCCGCGACCGCGTGCTCCTCCAAAAGGAATCCTTGCTGGTCCGCGACGCCCAGTTGGATCAGAGCCTCAAGGGCCAGATGAGCATCGTCGAGCAGAAGGTCCGCAGCATGATCGCAGTGCCCTTGCAGACCAACGACCGGGTCATCGGGCTGATCTATCTCGACCAGCCACACCTGGTCCGCGAATTCACCCGCGAGGATCTCAACCTGCTCACCGTCATGGCCAACGTCGCCGCCATCCGCATCGAGCACGTCCGTCTCAATGAGGTGGAGGAAGCCGAGCGCGCCATGGCCAAGGATATGCAGCAGGCCGCGCTCATCCAGAACAGTCTGCTTCCGGGCAGAGCTCCTGCCGTCGCCGGGTTGGACATCGCCGGCAAGGCCACCGCTTGCCGCACCGTCGGCGGCGATTACTACGATTTCCTCAAGTTCCCCGACGGCCGCGTCGGCCTGCTGATCGGCGACGTCGCCGGCAAGGGCATGCCCGCCAGCCTGATGATGTCCAGCCTGCATGCGCGCGTGCACGTGCTCTTTGAGGATGGCGACGACCTGGCTCAGAAGGTCACCCGCCTCAACAAGTCCACCTGCCAGAACTGTCCCGATAATCGCTTTATCACGTTTTTCATGACCGTCGCCGATCCGGCCACCGGCGAATTGGTTTACGCCAACGCCGGTCACAATCCTCCGCTGCTGGTGCGCGCCGCGGGAGGCTTCGAAATGCTGCCAGGCGGCGGCGTGATTTTGGGAATCCTGCCCAAGGCGGCTTACTCGGAGTTCCACGCGACGATGCAGCCGGGCGACGCTCTGGTTCTGTTCACCGACGGCGTCACCGAAGCGCCCGACCCGCGCGGCGACGAGTTTGGCGAAGACCGCCTAGCCGCGCTGGTAGCTTCTATGCTCCACCGCCCCGCCGCCGAAATCGTCGAGGCCATCACCACCGCCGTGGCCGAGTACACCGAAGGCGCACCCGCCGCCGACGACATCACCGTCGTCGTCGTCCGCCGCCTGTAGGTGGGGCAGGTCTGTGACCTGCCACTGGAGTTTCTACATTCCGGCCGTCCCTGGCGCCGGATGTGGAGCAGGCCTTCGGCCTGCTCTGGGCAGGTCTGTGACCTGCCTTTTTTCCTCTTCCCGGACTACGGCTGATGCAGCGTCAGCGCGGCCTTCCCCGTCGCACCGTTGTAAAGCAGCTCCATCGAGCGGATGCCCTTGGTCTCCCCGTGCCATTCGAAGAACAGCAGTCCCGCCTGCGGAAGCGCGCGCTCCCCTTCCGATAACGATGCCCTCAGAACCCGCTGCTCCATGACGTGCCGCAGCTCCATGGGCATCTTCGGGACGCTCTTGGTCCGGTCGGATTGGGTGCCTCCCGCGCCGCTGATGCTCGTTTCCGCCAGGTTCCTCTCCGACGCAAGCGGCTCCCACTCCGGATCTTTCAGGTTGGGGAACACCGTCACGTAAGGCTGGCTGGGCACCGGCTGCTTCTTCCCGTTGATGCGCAGCGAAAAGTCCCTGAAAGAGAGTTGGGTCTTCGTATTGGGTGGGCCGAACAGAGCCGCCTCCACCACCACATAATTCTCCGTGGAGTACGGCCCGCCTTCCCCGGTAGGGACGCCGTGTCCCATGAACTCGGCGCAAACTGTCAGCGTGCCGGCCTGGGCGCGGTACTGATAATCGCCCGGCGTCGCTCTCGCCGGAAGACCGACCGCCCGCACCGGCGCGTCTTTTCCCGGTACTTCCCCCGGCACTTCTTTGGACGCGTTCGGCGTCTGCGCCCGCAGCCACAGCCCGGCGCCTGCCAGCAGAAACGTCGTTATGGAAGTGGTGACTCGCATTCTGCTCACAAGTTACCACAACCGCATGGCCGCGTCAGTTGTCCGTCGGCTTCTCATCCACGTGATCGACCACCAGCATATCAATTGTCCGCCGGCTTCTCTTCGATGTGATCGATGACGAGCACGGGCTCGGGGCGCTGGTGCTTCTCCAGCTTCAGCCCGAGCTGCTTCTCGACGGCCTCGTAAAGCGAGGGAACGCCACTGGGGTCGGCTCCCGGTGCGGTGCCCGTTGGCCCCCCGCCTTTGCTTCCAAATCCGCCGCCGCCCCGCGCCCGGTCAATCGGGTCAAAGGTCAGCGAAAAATCCCAGGCGCCGTCGATCCCAGTGGCATCCAACACCGGGTTATGAATAGAGATTGGCATTCCCTGAAGCTGTTCCGCAAACTGCGTCATGGTGATGTTCTGGCATGTAAGAAGAGTCGGCGGTGGACCGTTCCCTGGGTCCCACGCCCCCGGCGCGTTTGCTCGTTTGCACCCCGTACGATTGGAGGGGGCCGCTTTCTTGAGCTTCGGTTTTGCGGCTACCAACGTATAGGCATCCATGGGACGGTCTTCATAATGGGCCGCGATCTTGAAGCGGTCCACCAGCAGTGTCCGGATCATCGGCCGAAGCACATCCATGTCGATCGACTGACACCGGACGCAGAGAAGCCCTTCGGTGGCGGGCGACACCTTCGCCACGATATCGAACTCCGTACCCGCAACTGAGTTCAGCCATTTCGGCCCCGCCAGCATGTCGTCATGTTTGATGTTCCAGGCGTCTTCTATCTGAAATTTCAGTGGGAGGCATCCCATGTGCACCCGGCCGCCGGGCTGAAATGGAGGGCCTGGAGGCGTACCCATCTGGCACGGCCTGACCGAGGCCACTTCAAACTCGGCCTGCAACGCCGGCAGGCTTGTCGCCACGGAGGACGAATTTGCGGTCGGCTTTTGGTTCACGCCGTCCACGACGATGACGGGCATCGAGACCTTCTGCGGTTCCAAGTTTCAGCCCGAGCTGCTTATCGACGGCGTCGAAGAGGGTGATGCCCTCGCCACCGGCTCGCGGGAGATACACCTGCGGCGTCCATTTAATGTCGAAATCCCAAGCGCCTTCGAGGCCGGTCGCATCCACCACTGGGTTGGTTATATAGCCGAAGGAATATCCGCGTAAGCTCTGCGCAAATGCCTCCATGGTCATGTTGCGGCAGGAAATCGCGATAGACGGGGCTGCGCCAAGCTGGGGATCCTGCGGCTGGTTCTGGCATCCGGGTTCGCCCGAGCCGTCGGCTTCCTTTAATTTCGGCTTGCCCTTGCCCACCGAAAGCACGAACGCCGGCATTGGCTTCGTATCCTTGTGCACCACCAGCTTGAAGCGATCCGCCAGCAGGGACTGGAGCATCAGCTTGACTGTCTCCGGCGACGCAGAGGGTGGGGCCTTTGCGATCACATCG
>Ga0210394_10007873_pt1 | contig 11108 bp, 6 predicted proteins | sample IncBWC12MmetaG_FD_160121 | JGI IMG/M metagenome (GOLD analysis project Ga0210394, IMG submission 160121) | Forest soil microbial communities from Barre Woods Harvard Forest LTER site, Petersham, Massachusetts, United States - Inc-BW-C-12-M | ecosystem: Environmental > Terrestrial > Soil >... | reverse complement strand
TGGTCTACGACTTCGGCGGCCAGATCGACGGCCCGTCGGGAACCAATTGCCTGGGCGCGCTAACGCTTGGCAGCAGCGGTCAGGGCAACTCGGGGACCAGTCCGTGCGGCAACGGCAAGACGACCGGCGGCTACCCGGGCATCCTGAATTCGATTGAGCCTGCGGCGGTTGCGCTTCCGTCCGCGCTGCGCTACCCCGGATCGTACTACTGCTCGAACGGCGACTGCTCGGAGCGCAACGGTGTAGCGGGCTTCCCGCCCGCCGGCGGCCCCGGCGGCTCGACCGGCCGCATCGATCCGGGCAGCGTGGTAACGGAGGGCCTGCAGGGCTTCCTGAGTGAGACCCAGATCCTCGAGTGGGGCAAGACACCGTATCTGCCGGGTGAGAACGGTGGTATCCGCGGCGTCGTCGTGTATGCCTCGACGCGTCCGTTCGATGACCCGACGATCAACGTGCAGAACATCTGGGAGGCCTTGGTTCCGCGCGTGGTGATCAACCTGTACCAGGAGACGGCGCAGGCGGACGGCACGGTTGGCCTGAAACTGGTCGATAGCACGACGTCGGCCAGCTGGGACGACTATGCCCAGGGTCACAACCCGACCACGAACGTGCCCTATCTGAACTGCCCGGGGCAGCCGACCACCGACCCGTTCTTCAACTACACGATGTACGGGACGCCGAACTACCTGGATCCGAACTTCGCGCTGCCGAACAACAGCCAGTACAAGTGCTACGACAGCATGCACAACTTCAACCAGGTGCAGCCGGCGCCGTATGACGGTCTGTATAAGTTCCCGAGTGCGGCGTGCGGCACGACGGTCGGCGCGACCTTCACCGCCGTCGTCAACGGGCTGACCGTGACCGGTACGTGCGGTGAGGTCAGTAATGCGAACTACGGCGTGGCGGGCGCGTACGGCTCGACGCCGACGATCCTGCCGCCGGGCAAGTACGTCGTGGAGATGGTGACGCCGCCCGGCTACGAGCTCGTGAAGGAAGAGGACAAGAACATCCTGATCGGCGACAACTGGGTCGCGCCGGCGGTCATTTCGTTCCAGTTCGGGACCATCGCCGACATCTTCATCGTGCCCGACCAGGCGTCGGTCAATCAGAACAACATCAACGGCGTGTACAACCCGGGTATCTACAGCAACACCGCGAATCCGGGCTACACGGGGCCGATTTCGGGAACAGCGCCGTACGCGAGCTGCAGCCCCGGAACCAGCTGTCCACCGGCCGGCAACAGCAGCCAGCCGACCGCGACCATGGGACGGGATACCTTCGCCGGCTTCAACGCAGGCGGCAACATCGCCATGAACGCGCCGTGCGCGGGCGAGCAGCGTATCGTTCCGGATTTCATGGCCATCTCGCCCGAGTCGGGACAGGTTGCGCCCTTCTCCGGGGCCACCCGTCCACTGTGCGACCGCAAGGAAGTCACGCTCGAAGACCAGATGCAGTTCCAGACCGACTTCTTCGTCTGGACCAAGACGCCGGCCGCCACGCACTTCACCGGCTTCATCCTGGACGACTTCTCGTCCGAGTTCGACCAGGCGTCGCCGAGCTTCGGCGAGAAGTTCGCGGTGCCGAACCTGCCCGTGTCGTTGAAGGACTTCAACGGCGTCGAGGTCGAGCGCCAGTACTCCGACCAGTGGGGTCTGTACAATGGGCTGTTGTTCTCCACCTGGGAGGTCAACCCGCCCAACCCGACCGGCTACTCGCCCGGCATGTACATCACCGAGATGAACGGCCCGGGGCCGATCTTCGCGCCGGTCTGTATCACCGTGCCGACCAGCACCGTGCAGGGCTTCCCGGTGGGATGCGTGACCAACCAGACTAATCCGCCGACGGTCAAGATTACGGATCCGTACTTCAACCCGGGCTACAGCACGTTTGATTACGAGAATCCGTTCATGCCGGCCGACACCACCTACCTGGATACACCGGTGATCCCGCTGCAGGCGTTCGCGGAGGCCTACAATCCGCCTGACTGCGCCTATCCGGATGTGACGCCGGCGATCAAGATGGTGACGGGCGACACCCTGACGCTGAACGCAGCGTCCGGCCCGCTCCAGACCGGTGAGGTTGCGGCAGGACCGTGGGTCAGCGCGACCGGCAATAAGCTGGTGATCACGGCGGTGGGCGACACGATCCTTCCGAACTACGCGTACTCGGGTCCGGCCGCGTCGACCGCTCCGTTCAACCAGCGGACGATCACGCGCCACTACGGCTTCGGCACGGGCGCCACGGTAACCATCGGTGGCGTTAGCGCGACCTGCTCCGGCACCGACCTCCAACTGACTTGCACAGTGCCCACGAGCGTGCCGCTGTGCTCCGCGACCAACCCGACGTACCTTGTGACTACCACGAACAGCGCGGCGCGCTGCGGCGAGCTGGTCGTCACGACCGCTTCCGGCCGGCGCTCGGTCGACGCAGTGACGGTGACGGTGGGCGGCAAGAAGCCGACGTTCATCGCAAGCGAGAAGGTGACGCTCGACACGTTCGGCACCAGTGCGGGCACTTCCACCGGTAATGCGATCCAGACTGCGATTGACACCGCCGCTTCTGGCGACCTGATCATCGTCGGTCCGGGCACCTTTACCGAGATGCTGCAGATGTGGAAGCCCGTGCGACTGCAAGGTGTGGGTGCACCGGTGAGCATCATCAACGCCAATACGCAGCCGGCCGGCAAGCTCGATCCGTGGCGCCGCCGCCTGAACTGTCTGTTCGGCCTGACCACGAACGGTGGGCAGCAGGGTGTTTCGGTCGGAGGTTCCTCGGGCACCTACGACCCGACTAACCAGTACGCGTGTACCGGCACGATGGCCCCGGGAACGGGCACCGGAGTCGCCGTGCCCTTCCAGGCCGCGGTCGATCCGATCCAGTTGGAGCCGTTGATCGGCTGGGACTCGAACCTGAATGCCAACATCGCCGAAACGCTGCAGGAGCCGACTCTGATGGGAGCCTTCGAGGGCGCGGCGATCACCGTGCTCGGCAAGGGGCTCTCGAACTTCACGTTCGGGGACGTAGGCACGACCTGCGATGCGGAAGGCAACGGCGGTTGCGTGACGCTGAACAACTGCCCTGCGCGTGCGAACGTCAATCCCACTACCAACGCGTTCACGTGCACCACGGGCACCACGGCTCCGACTGGATTCGTGAACCAGCTGGGCGATTGCAGCACCTCGTCCTACTTCCACACGAGCAACTACCAGTGCAACCCGTCGCGTATCGACGGCTTGACGCTGACCAACAGCTCGCAGGGCGGCGGGGCGGTGTACGTGCACGGCTGGAACCACTACCTGGAGATCGCCAACAACCGGATGACCGGCAATGCCGGAACCTTGACCGGTGGCATTACGCTCGGCCAGGCGGAAGTTCCGGATCCGACCGTCGGCGGCGCGTTGTGCAACACGCTCACGAAGCCGTTTGCGGCCAAGGGCCTGACAATCGGCGCGACCGACTCGGCACCGCTGTGCATCGACACGAACGTGTCCATGCATAACAATGCCATCACGTTCAACTCGTCGTACGGCGATGAGCTGAATTCGAACACGCCGGCAGCGGCCGGCGGCGTCACGGTCAACACCGGCTCGGACAACTACAGCTTCACGCACAACTTCGTGTGCGGGAACCTGAGTTCCGGCGACGGCGGCGGCATGGCGCACTTCGGCTTAACTTTCCTCGCCGACATCGAGTACAACGCCTTCCTCTTCAATCAGAGCACCAATCCCACGCTGACCACCAACGGCGGCGGATTGATCGTCGAAGGCAACGCGCCCGACGGTACCCTGGCCGAGAACGGCGCCATCGACGTCGACGCGGGTCCGTCACTGTCCGACGGCGCAGGCCAGGGCACTGTGATCAACGCCAACCTGATGTTGGGCAATACGGCCGAGAGTGGTGAAGGCGGCGGTCTGAGGCTGCAGAACGTCAATGGCAACGATGCCCTGCAGAACCCGACGGACGCCACGCACTGGTACAACGTCCAGGTGACGAACAACGTCATCGCGGACAACGTGGCCGGCTGGGAAGGTGGCGGCGTGTCGATTCAGGACGCGGTGGCGGTCAACTTCATGAACAACACCGTGGTCGCGAACGACGAAACCTCCACCGCCGGCGTGCTGTTCGATACGCTGGGTGCGCAGTTTGCTAACACCCCGCCGCCGAACTGCAACCCGGACACGGGAGTGGGCTGCACGGCCCCGGTCACGACATCGGTACCGCAGACGGCGGGGCTCGTGACGCACCCGCACAGCTATCTGCTGAGCCCGGGCTTCACCAGCGCAACCGTGACCTGTCCGAACTCGTTCAGCACCGGTACCGGAGGACGGCTGATCAACGTGCCCGGCACCGGAGCTGCGGTGGGCACGGCGGGCTACACGACCGTTGCAGGGGCGAGCACGTGCACCAAGGTCTCGTTGCCGGTGCTGACTGACGATATCGTCTTCAACAACCGGCCGTTCAACATGACCGTCGCGGGCAGTCCCGCCGTGGTCGTGCTGACCCCGCCGCTCAGCCAGCCGGCGACCCCGGCGTTCTCAGGCGGCGTCGTCACCGGCGGAATGGGAGCCTGTCCTGCGGGCGCGCACTTCTGGGACATCGGGGTGTACGGCGACACGACGGTTTCGGGTGGCAATCCGGGCGGGTACAAGCTGAACCCGACCTACTCGATCTTCACGTCGCTGACGGGCATCGCGGGTTCGAACAACATTGCCGGTCCGAGTGGCGGTACGGGACTCTTCGCGAGCATGTACTGCAACGGTTCGCGCGTGCCGCCGGAGATTTCGCCGACGATCTGCACGGCGAATGCCTCAGCGCCGCCGGGAACCGGTCCCGCGAACGCGCCGGGCTGCACGTACTCGGGAGCCTTGGGGATCACGACTCCGCCTGGTGTGCCGGATAACAATCCGTTCTACCAGAACCTCACTCTGACGCCGGCGGCGACCGTGGACGAGGGCAACAACTGGGTCAACATGTTCTACGGACCGCTGACCCTGGTGAACGCGACGATCGCGCGGGCCGCGACGGTGGGCAGTACCACCAACCCGTCGCCGCTCGTCTACGGTAACCCGCTCGGCAACTACGCTCCGAACTCGGCGACGGCGCCGATGGTCGGCCAGGTTCCGGCGAGTGGGGTGCCCCACACCACGACGGACTTCTACGGCCAGTCGAAGGGCGGCTTGGGCGGCGGCGCGACCGACATCGGCGCCATCGAGCACGGAGACGCTCCGGCGTCACCGACGACGCCTTAACCGGAGGGCGAGGAGATTTCGCGATTCATGAGCGTTGATGAGAAGAATCGACGGAACAACAACAAGCATACAGCCGCTGCTGGCGCGGCCATCCTGATGGATGGCCGCCGCCAGCGCCGCGGAGCCCGCGCAGGCGGCTACACCCACCGTTGAGCAGATCGTCCTATCTGATCGTCACCCTGACCGGGATCGGCTTCTAATCGGCTTCTAAGGGTTGCGGGTGACCCGCCGGTCATTCCGCGGGGCGGCACGGGGCCCTTAAAGAAGGCGGCGACCCAAAGGAGAGCGGGCCTTCCGCGTGCCCAGAATGTGACGGACGACCGTTCCGGCGGGACCTGCCCGTTTATACTGTTGAAAAGCTAAAACAAGGCGCAGCAAGACTCTTCGCGCAGCGCAAAGGAAATGAAGGACAGAATGCGCTCACCTCAGCTCACCAGCCCTGGCGTACAGCCGCTTCGCAGCTTGGCACTTGCATTAGTCGCCGCGGGCTGCGTTCTCCTACGCGCACCAGTCGTTCGGGCGGACACGCCGTCGCCCGGCACAACGCCGGCCACGACGGGTACCCCCTCCAGCACTCCGGCCAGCGCAACTGCGGGGACGGCCAAGAGCACCGCGAAGAACGCATCCAAGACCGCGCAGGCGACCCCGATGAAGCCGTTCAACCCCGGCTCAGCGAGCCGCCAAAGCCACCGGGGCGAGCAGTGGAATACGGCGCGCTTCGGCATCGAGCAGATGCACGTCCGCTCTGTCTCGTCAGGCTCCTCCATCGAGTTTCGCTACCGCGTGGTGGATGCGGACAAGGCGGCGGTTCTGACCGACCGCAATTCAAACCCCTACCTGATCGATCAGGAGACCGGCATACGGCTGGACGTACCGGTCATGGAAAAGATCGGTGCGCTGCGCCAGACGTCTACGCCGAAGGCAGGCAGGGAGTACTGGATGATGTTCGCCAACCGCACCAAATCCGTGAAGCCCGGGCGACGCGTGGACATATTCTGCGGTCCCTACCACATTCGTGGGCTGACGGTCGAGTAGCACGGATTTCTCCCCTAGTTCTGAAGGCTCATTTATGTCCAAAGTAACCCTGGCATGCGGCCTCGCCCTTGCACTGGCGGTCGCGAGCTACGCACCCGAGGCGCTGGCTCAGAAGGTCACCCGCGATCCGCCCGTACCGCGCACGGCGGTGCCCAAGCCCCGGCCGGCTCCGGCGCCCGAGCCGGCACCGGATCTGCCGAAACTGTCGGCCGCACAAATCGTTGAGAAGAACGAGGCGGCCCGTGGCGGCGTGGCAGCCTGGCGCGCGGTGCAGACGATTACCTTTACCGGTAAGATCGATGCCGGTGGCAAGCAGGACACCCTCTTGCCGATCAAGATCCAGGTCAAGCGCCCCAATAAGCAGCGCGTGTCAATCGATTTCGCCGGGCACACGGCCGTGCAGGTTTTCGATGGACAACATGGCTGGAAGCTGCGCCCCTATTTGAACCGGCCCGACGCCGAGCCCTTCTCGCCGGATGAACTGCAGAAGGCGCTGGCGGCACCGCCGCTCGAGGGTCAGCTCATCGACTACACCGCCAAGGGCAGCAAGGTCGAACTCGAGGGCACGGAAACGGTCGAAAAGAAGCCGACCTATCGCCTCAAAGTCACCACCAAGCAGGGGCACACGCAGCATTTCTGGATCGACGGCAGCACGTTCCTCGAGGCCAAGGCGGAGGCCGATCCGCACCGCTTCAACGCCAAGATGCGCAAGACCGAGACGTATTACCGCGACTATCGCCGCGTGGGCGGGGTCATGATTGCCTACGTGGCGGAGACCCGCGTGGAAAGCGCGCTGCAGGGGCACGCGTTGACCATCGAGAAGGCCGTGCTGAACGAGACCATGGATGACAGCCTGTTCGCCAAGCCGACAGCGCTCACGGCAGCCGAGATGCCACTGCCGCCGAAGATGGTCAAGGTGTCCCCGACGACCGCGCCCGCAGCTCCGGCCGGGAGTGCGCATTAGAAGTGCGCTTTAGATTAAGGAATGAATCAATGAGCAGGCATCGCACGGCTTTCAACCCACGATTGATGATCGCCACCGGCGTGGCGCTGGGAACCCTGGCGCTACAGGGCGCGCTGGCGGCTGACGAGGCTGGGCAGCAGGCCAGTCAGTCAGCGGGGCCGAATGCCGAGGCACAGGATCCGGCGCTCGAAGTGTCTCGGTCGCAGAGCCACTACGCCCTGCCGCCGATCAAGCTGGTGCGCGATGACGGCAAGGAAGTGATGCTCGCGGACGAGCTCAATGACGGCCGGCCGGTTGTGCTCAACTTCATCTATACGACTTGTCCCGGAATCTGCCCGCTCGCGAGCCATCTGTTCTCGGAGCTGCAGCACGACCTCGGGGCGGAGCGGGACAAGGTGCACCTGGTTTCAATCTCGATTGACCCTGAAGAAGATACCCCGGCGCGCCTGCGAGCCTATGCAAAGAAGTATTCGGCCGGCCCGAGCTGGCAGCACTACACCGGCACGGTGGCGTCGAGCCTTGCCGCACAGCATGCCTTCGATGTCTATCGCGGTGACAAGATGGGCCACACTCCGGTGACCCTGCTGCGCACGGCCCCCGGTGCCCCGTGGGTGCGATTCGATGGCTTCCCCACCGCCGACATGCTGCTCAAGGAATTGCACGACCACCCTCAGGTAGCGGCAGCGTCGCCACCTGCCAAGCCGTAACAACCCATGGCCCCTTCGCTGTGGCGTAGCTCAGCCGCATTACTCGCCTGCGCGTTCCTCGCGGCGAGCGCAGCGGGACATGTAAAGCCCCAGAGCAGCACCGACAAGAACGTCGCCGAGACGCTTTACCGCGAAGGGATTCTGCCGGACGGCCAGCCGCTGCGTGGCGCCCGTCCCGGGAGCATCCCTGTCGAGGGTCAGGCGGCTGCCTGTGGCAATTGTCACCGGCGCAGTGGCTTCGGCGTCGAAGAAGGGCGCATCGTCATTCCGCCGATCACTGGCAAGTACCTGTTCCGCGAAAGCACGACGGATGTGATGCAGATGGCGCATCCGGATCCAGGAGCTGAGGCGGCGCCGGCGCGGCGCAATCGCTATAGCTCAGAGACTTTGGCGCGCGCCATTCGTGAAGGCGTCGATCCGGAAGGCCGTTCACTCGACTACCTGATGCCGCGCTTTCAGCTTGACGATGCCGATATGGCGCTGCTCATCGCCTACTTGAAGGGACTGTCGGTGAAGCCGCCTCCCGGGGCGGTCGGGGATATGCTGCAGTTCGCGACCATCGTGACGCCGGATGCGGATCCGGTGAAACGCGATGCCATGCTGGATGTGCTCAACCATTTCTTCGGCAACAAGAACGCCTACTATCGCGGCGCTGATCCGCCGCTGCAGAGCGAGCGCCGCATTCATTTTCGTGTGCTGCGACGCTGGCAGCTGCACGTCTGGAGTCTGACCGGAGCGCCGGACACCTGGGACGCGCAGCTTCACCACCTGCTCAAGACCGACCCGGTGTTCGCGGTGATCTCCGGGATCGGCGCCAGGACCTGGGAGCCGGTGCATCGTTTCTGCGAAAGCGAGTCGCTCCCCTGCCTGATGCCGAACGTCGACCTGCCCGTGGTCAATGAGCAGGACTTCTACCCCGTGTACTTCTCCCGCGGGGTGCTGCTGGAAGCGGACCTTATCGGGCATCGGCTGAGTGCGGACGCCCGGAGCGGCGCTCCGGTGCACGTCGTGCAGGTCTATCGGCCCGACGACATCGGTGCGGCGGCGGCCAAGTCTCTGGCCGCATCGCTCGCGTCGAGCGGCGCCAAAGTGACCCTGCGCGAGCTCAAGGCCAAAGAGCCGGCTCATGAGCTTGCGGCGATCGCGCACGGGAGCTCGCCGGGAGAGGTGCTGGTGCTGTGGCTTCGGCCACGGGATCTCAAGGCGCTGCCGAGTACGACGAGCGCGTCACGCGTGTTCATATCGGGACTGATGGGCGGACTGGAAGATGCGCCGCTCCCCACCGGCTGGCGGGATGGCACGCGCATCACCTATCCCTTCGATCTGCCGAAGGACCGGGGCATCCGCATGGATTACCCGATGGGCTGGTTCCGGCTCCAGAACATCCCGGTTGTGGACCTGCGCACCCAGACCGACACCTATCTCGCCTGCTCGATTCTGGCTCAGGCGGCCGGCACGATGCTGGATAATTTCGTGCCCGACTATCTCGTCGAGCGCGTCGAGGTCGAGCTCAGCCGCCGGATCATCAACGGGTACTACCCGCGCCTCGGACTCGCGCCCGGCCAGCGTTTTGCGTCCAAAGGCGGCTTGCTGGTCCGCTTTTCCGAACCGACCGGCAAGAAAATCGTGGCCGACGGGGACTGGGTCATCCCGTAATCGCTTACCGGTTGTCCGGGCAGTCGCCGACGCGCGTCGCGTCGATCACCGAGCGTCTCGTCTTCTGGCCGTAGCGAGACTCGTTGACGTCCTGATAGGCCGTGGTCGTATCGGCGATGATCAGATTGGACACTGCCACCGCGCCGTCCTCGACCATGCAACTCCAGTTGGACCGATAGCGATTGCCGTTATGGGTCATACCGGTGATGCGGCATCCCTTGCCTATCATTTCGGTCATCTTCTTGCGGATGTCGTTGATGGGGTCGCTGCACTTTCTCACCGTGTTCGGTTGCGCCGCAGTGGCCGCGGTGTTTGCGGCGCTTTCGACGGTACGACGGAACTCCCACAGTCCAGGCTGGAAGGCCGGCATCTGCTGCAGCGCCATGACCGCCCCCCGGGGCAACCCGAGTGCGGTCGGCGGCCCGGGAGCCTGGGTGTGGGGGGGCGCCCCGGGCTGGGTCGGCGCGGCAGGTGGATCTGCGGCAAGCCCCCGCCCGGCGCTCAGTGCGAGTGCCGCGGCCATTATTGTGGGAACCGATCGGGCAATTCGGCGAGGTGCGTTCATCTGTCGGACGCTATTTGGCCTTCGGGGCCTTGAACCAGTCATCCACGTTCGAACGGGCGGCGGCATCCACGGGTTCCCCTTCACGGTGCACGATGTACTTCTTGCGCTGCTCATCGGTCAACAGCTCCCGGATCTTGTCTTCAGTCTTTTCGTGAATCCCGCGGGTAGCGCTGGCTCGCACCTCCGGGGGTATATTCGACTGCCGCCACAGTTTTCTAACCTGCGCCCGTTCGCTGGCCAGGATCTTGGCCAGGTCGGCCTGTTGAGCCGCGGTCAGATCCAGGCGCTTCACGAGATCTCGACCGCGACTATCTAATGCAGGTGGTGCTGGCGCGGTGGCTGCGGGCGCCGGCGGCACGGAACCCGACACTGCCGGTTCCTGCGCCAGTGAGTCTGGCGCCGCACACAGGCACGCGACGCCCACGAGCGAAAGGGTCGCTCGCAGCACAAACCTTAAGCTCTTAATCGTATGTACGCTCACGCGCGACCCAAGGAGCACGTTCATCCCGCTGTCGGACCACTGTTGAGGATTATATCTCTGCACGAGCATACGTGCTCAACTCGGGGGATCGCGCGGGGGATCGCGCGCCGCGTGTCACGTTTCTGCGACGGGCTGCGGAGATATACTCGGGTTCGCCTGTTCATAGAGCAGGCGCGATCTGCTCGCTCAGCGTGTATTTTGAGGCGCCGTGACCAACAGCTCGACCAGCGGGATCACTATGTGGGGCCGAGTACGGCTGCCCCAGGCCTGGGCTGTCGGTGCGGGTTACCTGGCGCTTTACTGGCTGCTCGACTGGGCGAGCTACGTCGAGCCGCTGCCGCATACGAGCATCACGCCCTGGAATCCCAACACCGGGGTGCTCATGGCGCTGCTGCTCGCGCGCGGCGGGCGCTGGGCAACGCTGGCGGCATTCGGCATTTTCGCTGGCGAG
>Ga0210394_10007871_pt1 | contig 11109 bp, 8 predicted proteins | sample IncBWC12MmetaG_FD_160121 | JGI IMG/M metagenome (GOLD analysis project Ga0210394, IMG submission 160121) | Forest soil microbial communities from Barre Woods Harvard Forest LTER site, Petersham, Massachusetts, United States - Inc-BW-C-12-M | ecosystem: Environmental > Terrestrial > Soil >... | reverse complement strand
CCGACAGGGCGTTCGCGGCCGCGATGCGGCCGAAGTCGAACGGATCATCGACGATCGGCATGAAAAAATCCGTGGTCGCCACCAGGGCCTGGTGCTCGCTGAGCTGATAGACCGCGGCATCGTCGGCGCTCTCCAGGCCGACCAGGAGCTGCGCGAACGGCGCCGCGGGAGCCGAGCCCTGGAGCAGCTCGGCGAGCATGCCCGGTGCGATCTTGCAGCCGCAGCCACCGCCGTGGGACAGGGAGGTGAGCCGCGGCGGGGGAGCGGCGGGCGTGCTGATCGCGGTCATGGCGGAAGGCAGCAGGAGTCGAACCTACCAGGAAGCGTCTGACGCCCCCTCCTGGGTTTGAAGCCCAGCCGCACCACCGGGTACGTGTGCCTTCCGCAGGTCATCTTCGGGCGCTCGTGGCGCCGCTCGCCCGGCTCAGTGCGGCTCCCGGGGCGCCGGCGGAGCCGGTCGTTGATCGCCACGCGCTGTCGGGACGCAGGACATGTGCATCGCGCACGCGCCGCGTGTAACCCACTCGATCGAAGAACTCCAGGATCTGGATGGCGCGCTTGCGCCCCAGCCCGAGGGTATCCCGAAAGCGCGCCGCGTTGACGCCGCCGTGCTCGCGGGTGGCCGCGCCGAGGATCTCGGCGAGCTCCGCGATCCGCTCGCGATCGTAGAACAGATCGCTCACCACCTGATAAACGCCGCCCTGCGTGACCTGCTTGCGTAACACCTCGCGCACCCGATCCTCCGGTTCGTGCACGCGGGCTGCGAGCTCGCGCACCCAGGGAGGATCAAAGCGCCCGGCGGCGATCAGCGGCTGGAGCTTGTGCGCGAGAGTCTGGTCGCTCGCGGAGAGCGTCACCGAGTGTTCGGGCAGATGCAGCCAGGGTCCGCTGAAGTGCACCAGCCGCTCGCGCGCGAGCTCATCGACCAGGGCCCGCCACAGCGCGGCCGGCATATCCGGCAGCGCGATGCGGCGCAGCCTGCCGACATCCGGTCCGGGCTCATCGGGGACGTCGGCATGAAAGCGCCGCAGGGCACTCAGTGCGCCCTCGCGCAATGCCTGCCACCGCTCGGGCAGCAGCGCAAAGTGCTCGCCGCCGGCGGCGATGGTGAGCGCCGCGGAAGGCAGGGGCAGGCGATCCGCAGGGCATCCGGTGAGGCGCACGAGGTGCGAGACGGCTAAGCCGAAGCGTGCCTGTTGCAGCAAGGCAGTGAGGTCCTCCCCGGCGAGCATGCGCTCCAGGGCCGCGAGAAACCCGAGACGCTCGAGCGAGCATCGCCGGCGCGCCGGCGCAAAGGGATCCAGTACGCTACCGCCGCCGAGCGTGTGCCGGCCCTGCGCGTCGCGGACAATGAGACGGTCCCCGGGCACGGCGCAGATCGGCGTGTCGAATACCAGCTGCACACGGGCGGATGCCCCGGCCGATGGGCCAGGGGATTCCAGCGGCACCACGTGAGCCAGGCGGTGCGTCGTGCCGAGATGCACGTGCAGTGCCGACCACGACTGCAGTTGCGCGCCGCTGTCTGCCAGCAGCGTGAGAAGCACGTCGATGCGCGTGCTCGGCGCCAGGGCGCGCGGATCGGCGAGCCAGTCGCCGCGCGAGATCGCGCTCTTGTCGAGCGCCGCCAGGTTGAGAGCGCAGCGCTCACCGGCGCGCCCGACCTCCGCCGCGCGGTTCTGAGCGTGGATGCTGCGTACCCGCGCCGTCAGGCCGGCCGGCATGACGGCCACCGTATCGCCGGTGCGGACCTGCCCGGAGAAGACCGTTCCCGTAACGACCGTGCCGTGACCGGCGAGGGTAAAGACACGATCCACCGCCAGGCGAAACAGGCCCTGGTGCGCGCGTGCCTGCGTCTGCGCCGCCATCTGGTGCAGGTGCTCACGAAGTGCGGTCGTGCCGGGATGATCGGCGGAGGTTGCCTCGAGCGCGAAGAGCGGCGCCGCGTTCAGCGCCGTGAGCCCGAGCAGCCCCTTCACCTGCGCGTTCACTTCGCCGAGGCGCTCTCGCTCGATGCGATCGATCTTGGTCACTGCCACGGCGCCGCGCGACACGCCGAGCAGCTCGAGGATGGCGACGTGCTCACGCGTCTGCGGCATCACCCCGTCGTCTGCCGCCACGACCAGCAGTGCGAAATCGATGCCGCACGCGCCCGCCACCATGGTATGCACCAGACGTTCGTGGCCGGGCACGTCGATGAATCCCAGCACCGCGCCGTTCTCGAGCGGGGTGTAGGCGTAACCGAGCTCGATCGAGATGCCGCGCGCCTTCTCTTCCTTCAGGCGGTCGGTGTCCACTCCGGTGAGCGCACGCACCAGTGTGGTCTTGCCGTGATCGATATGGCCGGCGGTGCCGATGATCATGGACGCAGCCCTACGATCAGGGACGCAAGCGCAGCGAGCTGCGTGTCGAACAGCGCCTCATCGCAGGGCTCGAGGCAGCGCAGATCGAGCCACAGGGTCTTCTCGGCCATGCGGCTGATCACCGGCCGCGGCAGGGCGCGCAGCGCGGCGCCGAGGCGCTCGAGACTGCCGCGCTTGCCGCGAACGGCGCGGATGGCGAGCCCGTAGCTCGGCAACTGGTCGACGGGAAGCGCGCCGCTGCCGATCTGACTGAACATCGGCGCCTCCGCGACCTGGTAATTCTCGCCGAGCGAGCGCTGCAGCAGCGGCCGCAGGCGCGCCGCCTGCGCCTGCAGGTGTGCAGGCGCTCGCAGCAGCAGGCGCAGTGTGGTCAGTCGCTCGGCGAGGAACTCCGGCGCGCGATACAGTGCCAGCACGGCCTGCAGGGCGGCGAGCGTCAGCTTGCTCACCCGCAAGGCGCGCCTGAGCGGATCTTTGCGCAGCTTGCGGATCAGATCGCCGCGGCCGACGAGCAGCCCCGCCTGCGGTCCGCCGAGCAGCTTGTCGCCGCTGAAGGTGACGAGATCCGCCCCCGCTGCCAGGGTTTCGCGCACCGTCGGTTCCCGCGGCAGTCCCCAGCGCGTCAGGTCCACGAGTGAACCGCTGCCCAGATCCACCGCTACCGGCACGGCGTGCGCGCGCCCGAGCTCGACGAGCTCCGCCATCGCGACACTCTTGGTGAACCCGGACATGGCGTAGTTGCTGGTGTGGACCTTCAGCAGCAGGGCCGAGCGCGGACCCAGGGCTGCGGCATAGTCCGGCAGGTGGGTGCGATTGGTCGTGCCCACTTCGACGAGCCGGGCGCCCGCGCGCCGCATGATGTCGGGAAGCCGGAACGAGCCGCCAATCTCGATCAGCTCCCCGCGCGAGACGAGCACCTCACGGCGGTTCGCGAGCACACTCAACATCAGCAGCACCGCGGCCGCGTTGTTGTTGACGACCATGGCCGCTTCGGCGCCGGTGAGCTCGCACAACAGCCCCTCGACAGCCAAGTCACGCTCGCCGCGCCGGCCGGATTGCAGATCGAGCTCCAGATTCACCGGCGTGCTGAGTGCGCGTGCCACGGCGCGTACGGCCTCCTCGGGCAGCAGCGCACGCCCCAAATTGGTGTGCAGCACCGTGCCGGTGAGATTGAACACCGGCCGCAGCGCAGGAAGCGCGGCCTCTGCCAGCGCCGTGTCCACGGCGGCGGCGATCGCGTCCGCGCTGAGGCTCGCGCGGGGAAGGGCACCGGCGAGGACGGTGTGGCGCAGACTATCGAGGTGGGTGCGTAGCGCCGCGACGACCTGCGTGCGTCCGTGCTGCGCCAACAGCGCCTGGAACGCGCGCGCGTTCAGCAGACGATCGACCGCGGGAATGTCGGCCGCGTGACCGGGCTCCACCAGATTGCGCATTTTGGCTGCGGGCATGGCTCTCGCGCCGTTCTTGCGCAGCACATTCACGTGGCCGTTTGCAAGTGTCAAGTCGCTGAAGGACTTTCGGCACGGCGCTCCTCGGAAGTCTGCCACAGCAGCGGATTGCCGCTGCCGCGGTGATAACCGGCCTCGGACATCAGCAGATCGAGCGCCAGGCTCGCCAGATCGTCCGCCACCGGCTCGACGCTCGTGTCCTTCTCCTGATAGAGAATCTTGCGGTAGGTGTGACACGCATCGCAAGACTCGGCGCGGATGGCTTCGGCACCGCCCTCGATCGAGTGGTAGGCGATGTTCGCGGTGCTGTGGCACTGGCTGCACGTGATGCGCACCAGATGCCATTCGCTGGCGCACAGGGCGCAATGAAGATAGCGGTAGCCCTGAGAGTGCTCATCCACCCGAACGACGCTCGCCACCGGCAGGGTGCCGCACACCGGACACAGCCCGGGCACTTCCAGCGCGGGGACTTTCTCGGGCGTGAGCCGGCTCGCGAGCGCCACCCAGTAAACCTGCAGTGCCGCCATCAGAAACGGCGCGGCCGCCACCTCGATGACATCGGCGCGCGCTGCGAGCAGCGCATCGGCCTGCGCCTCCATCTGCTGCGGCGGCAGAGCGCGCAGGCGTGCGCACGCCTCTTGCGCGCTCGGCGGAGCCTCGCGAGCGGCGGCAACCGCCGCGCACAGCCGCGCCACGAGCTCACGCCATTCGTGCTGGCGCGTCCAGCTGCCGGCATGGATGGGTGGCATGCCGTGGGTGTGCGAGCGCGTGAGCTCGGTGGCAGTGGGCAGCGGTGCCTCGAAAGTTCCGAGGGCGACCTGTTGAGCTTCGGCAACCGCCGCCATCAAACGCAGGTAGTCGCCTATGGCCTGCCCCGGCGCGCCGGGCGCGGCCAGCTGCCGCAGACGCTGGGCGCGTGCCGCGAACAGCCTGGTCCGGTCGGGCAACCGCAGCCGGGGAATCCCTCCCTCGGCAAAGGCTTCAATCTGACCGGGTTCGAGGATGCGCGGCATGCGTGATCTGGCGGAACCAGGCCCGGTGATGCTTCCACGCCCAGCCCGGTGTCACGGTGCCCCGGAGCATGGCGTGGAGCGAGCCCTTCACCCAGATCGCGGCGTAGATGTGCAGCAGGATCGCGCAGATCAACACGAACGCGCACACGGCGTGCACCACGGCGGCGAGGCGAATCACGCCGATTGAGAAGTAGAGCGAGAAATAGGCGCGCCAGATGACGAGGCCGGACAGCAGCAGGCCGAGCAGGCAGGCGCCGATCGCGAAGAACAGCAGCTTCTGTCCGGCGTTGTAGCGGCCAACCTCCGGCAGATGCTCCTCGCGGTTGTGCACCACGTCTTTGAGGTGCCGCAGCCATTTCCAGTCAGCCGGGTGCATGCGGTTGTCGCCCCAGACGCTCGCCGCGAGCGGCAGGAACACGAGCAGCATGAACAGCCCGATGAACGGGTGCAGGATCCTGGTCCAGGGCCCGCCGCCGAACAGATTGCTGAGCCAGAACAGCGCCGGATGAAACAGCGCGAGGCCCGAGAGCCCCGCGAGCACGAACCCGAGGGCGATCAGCCAGTGATTGGTGCGCTCGCCGGAGCTGTAGCGCGCGAGAGTCGCGCCGCGATGGTTAGCGCTCATGTGCGCCTCTCCGCGCCGGAGCCGTGTGGGGGCTTGTGATGCTGGGCGGCCTCCAGGGCGTGCTGCGCGGCGACTTCGTCCTGCTCCTCGATCTCGTTACGCCCGACGCGCACGAAGTGGAAGAAGCCGGCGAGCGCGGTGAGTGCCATGGCGGCGAGGGCGATCGGCTTGGAGGCGCCCTTCCACAGTCCGACCAGCGGGCTGATGCTCGGGTCCGGCGCGAGGCCGGCGTACAACTGCGGCTGATCGGCATGATGGAGCACGTACATCACGTGCGTCCCGCCTACGCCGGGTGGATCGTACAGACCCGCCTGCTCGAAGCCGCGTGATTTCAGGTCCTCCACGCGCTCGGCGGCATGCTGCTGCATGTCCTCCTTGGTGCCGAACACCAGCGCGCCCGTGGGACAGGCCTTGATGCAGGCCGGCTCGAGCCCCACCGCCACGCGATCCGAGCACAGGGTGCACTTGTAGGCCTTGTGATCGCGCTTGGAGATGCGCGGGATGTCGAACGGACAGCCGGTGATGCAGTACCCGCAGCCGATGCAGTTCTCTTCGTGAAAGTCCACGATGCCGTTGGAGTACTGCACGATCGCGCCGGGCGCCGGGCAGGCTTTCAGGCACCCCGGGTCGGCGCAGTGCATGCAGCCGTCCTTGCGGATCAGCCATTCCAGATCGCCCTTGGGGTTCTCGTACTCGGTGAAGCGCATCAACGTCCAGGACTCGCCGGACAGATCGCTCGGGTTGTCGTAAACCCCAACGTTGGTGCCGATCTCGTCGCGCAGGTCGTTCCATTCCATGCACGCGACCTGACAGGCCTTGCAGCCGATGCACTTGGTCGTGTCGATGAGCTTGGCGACCGTGCCCGTGTATGCGCCACGCACCTCCGGCGAGGGCGTGGTGGTCGCGGAGCGCCGCACGATGTCGAGGGATTGCAGTGCCATGTCGGTTCCTTCCTAAAGCTTTTCGACTCTTACGAGGAAGGACTTGAACTCGGGAGTCTGCGAGTTGGCGTCGCCCACGGACGGCGTCAGGGTGTTGGCCATGTACCCGGGCTTGGCGAGCCCCGTGAAGCCCCAATGAATCGGGATCCCGACGTGGTGGAGGGTCTTGCCGTCCACCTGCATGGGTCTCAGGCGCTTCGTGACCACGGCCACGGCTTTGATGTAGCCGCGGTTGGACTCCACTTTCACCCGATCGCCCGCCTTGATGCCGAGCTGCGTCGCCAGAGCGTCGCCGATCTCGACGAACTGCTCCGGCTGCAGGATCGCATTCAGCCGCACGTGCTTGGTCCAGTAGTGGAAGTGCTCCGTGAGGCGATAGGTCGTCCCGATATGGGGAAACTGGTCGACCTTGCCGAAGGCGGCACGGTCGTCCTTAAACACACGGGCGGCCGGGTTGCTGAGCGCGAGCGGCTGTTCCGGGTTCAAGGGGTTCGCGGCGAGCGGCGTCTCGAGCGGCTCATAGTGCTCGGGGAAGGGACCCTCCACGAGACTCGCCTTGGCGAAGAATCGCCCGACGCCCTCGGAATTCATGATGAAGGGACCCATGCCCAACGAGGGATCCTCGTCGGCCTTGTAGTCAGGGACGTCGCTCCCGGTCCAGGCGGTGCCATTCCAGGCGATCAGCTTGCGGTCGGGGTTGAATGGCTTGCCGCTCGGGTCGCAGGAGGCGCGGTTGTACATGATGCGGCGATTGGCCGGCCACGCGTAGGCCCAGTTCAGAGTCTGGCCGATTCCCGTCGGGTCCGAATTGTCCCTTCGCGCCATCAAGTTGCCTGTCGGGCCCCAGGCTCCGCAGTAGATCCAGCAGCCGGATGTGGTGCTGCCGTCATTGCGTAGCTCGGCGAAGCTGGCCAGCTGCTCGCCTGCCTTGCGGGTGATCTGCCCCGGATTCTTCGGATCCGTCAGGTCTTTGAGCGCCTTGCCCGAGTACTCCTTGGCGAGCTCCTCCGGCGAGGGACTCTTGGGATTCGCGTAGGGCCAGGAGAGTTTCACGATCGGATCGGGATAGGTTCCCCCTTCGGCCATGTAGAGCTCCCGGATGCGCACGTGCAGCTCGCCCATGATCTGCAGATCTGTGCGCGCCTCACCCGGCGGCTCCGCTCCCTTCCAGTGCCATTGCAGCCAGCGCGAGGAGTTGACCAGCGAGCCATCTTCCTCGGCGAAGCACTGTGTGGGCAGCCGGAATACTTCCGTCTGGATCTTCTTTGAATCGACGTCGTTGTGCTCCCCGAAATTGCGCCAGAACTCGGAAGTCTCCGTCGCAAGCGGGTCCATGATGATCAGGTATTTGAGCTTGGAGAGGCCCGAGCTGATCTTCGCCTTGCTCGGGGCCGCACCGATCGGATTGAAGCCCTGGCAGATGAAGCCGTTCATCTTGCCCTGTGCCATGAGCTCGAAGAACTGCAGCATGTCGTAGGATTTGTCGAGCTTGGGCAGGTAGTCGTAGCCCCAATGATTCTCTGCCGTGGCGGCAGCTCCCCACCAGGCCTTCATGAAGCTCACGAAGAACTTGTCGTAGTTCTGCCAGTAGCTCAGCTGATTGGGGCGCAGCGGCTTGAATGCCCGTGCGGCGATGTATTTGTCGTAGTCCTGCTCCGGCTCGTTGGGCAGCGTCAGGTAGCCCGTCAGAAGGTTCGACATCAGACCCAGGTCGGTGAGGCCCTGGATGTTCGAGTGTCCGCGCAGGGCATTCATGCCACCGCCGGAGACTCCGATGTTGCCGAGGAGCAGCTGCACCATTGCCGCGGTACGGATCATCTGCGAGCCGACGGAGTGTTGCGTCCAGCCGAGCGCGTACATCACCGTCATCGCCCGCGTCGGCGTGCACGTGGAGGCGATCATCTCCGTGATCTGCAGGAATTTTGCTTTCGGCGTGCCGCAGACGCGCTCCACCATTTCCGGGGTATAGCGCGCGTAGTGCTGCTTCATGAGCTGATAGACGCAGCGCGGGTTCGCGAGCGTGGGATCGGTCTTCACGTAGCCGTCGGGGCCGATCTGGTAGTCCCAGGTCGACTTGTCGTACTTGTGCTTCTCGGGGTCGTATCCGGAGTAGATTCCCTCTTCGAAGTGGAAGTCCTCGCGAACGAGGAAGGTGAAGTCGGTGTAGTTACTGACGTACTCGTGCTGGATCTTGTCATTCGCGAGCAGGTAATTGATGACGCCGCCCAGGAAGACGATGTCGGTACCCGTACGAATGGGAGCGTACACGTCGGCGACCGAAGCCGAGCGCGTGAAGCGCGGATCCACCACGATCAGGCGCGCCTTGTTGTGCGCCTTGGCCTCTGTCACCCACTTGAAGCCGCACGGATGCGCTTCGGCGGCGTTGCCGCCCATGATGAGTACGATGTCGGCATTCTTGATGTCGACCCAGTGATTCGTCATCGCTCCACGGCCAAACGTCGGGGCAAGACCTGCCACCGTCGGGCCGTGTCACACACGTGCTTGGTTGTCGAAGGCGAGAATGCCGAGGCTGCGGACCACCTTGTGCGTGAGATAGCCGACTTCGCTGCTGGACGCGGAGGCTGCCAGCATGGCGGTCGTGAGCCAGCGGTTGACGGTCAGGCCCTCGGGCGTCTTGGCCACGAAATTGGCGTCCCGATCCTGCTTCATGAGCTTGGCGATGCGTCCGAGCGCGTCGTCCCAGGAGATGGATTCCCAGTGATCGGAGCCGGGGGCGCGGTATTGCGGATGCGTCAGGCGGCTCGGGCTGTGGATGAAGTCGATGAGTCCCGCACCCTTCGGGCACAGTGTGCCGCGATTCACCGGGTGATCGGGATCGCCCTCGATGTGAAAAATGCTCGACTGGGCATTCTTCGCGCGATCGCCGAGCCCGTACATGAGCACGCCACAGGCGACCGCACAATACGGACAGGTGTTGCGGGTCTCGGTGGCGCGTGCGAGCTTGAACTCGCGCACTTCGGCGAGCGCTGCAGTGGGAGAGAACCCGAGCAGCACCAGACTCGAACCGGCTAGAGAGGCGCTTGTTACTTTGAGGAATTCGCGCCGCGTCATATCAGCCATTGCAAATCCCCTTGCATGCCTGCAGACCGGCGAAGTCTATACTCTTTTTAAAGCATTGGTCACAAGGCGCGGGCGGCCCGCTTGGCGGGCCGCGGATCATCGACGCATACCCGCCCATTTGTTAGGCTAAAGCGGCCTCGAATTGCAGCACATCCGTCCGGCAGGCGCTTAGCCTGCGATCGGAGATTCCGACGCGGCGGGCTTCACCTTTGGCTAGGTGGCAGAGTGGTCATGCAGCGGCCTGCAAAGCCGTCTACGCCGGTTCGATTCCGACCCTAGCCTCCAGAACGCTATCTTCCGCTGCACAGCTGCTGCGAGAGGGAACCCAGCGCAAGCGCAAGCGCGGCTTTGCGCCGGTGACTGGCAATATCAGGGCCTTCGACCTTCTGAATCAGCCGCGCTATCACGCTACAATCGGCCTCGGATCGTGCGGCGAATAAACAATACCGCGCAAAAGTCGCCACGTACGATCGGCTAGCGTCGGGACGGGGAGGACGCAGACGTGTCACCACCAGAAGTTGAATCCACCGAGAGTGCAGGCAACCCGCTGTCGCGGCGCGCTCTCGTCAAGGGGCTGGCGATCAGGAGCGCGTTCTGATCCTTTTTTGCGTGCACGCAGTGTTATGAAAGCGGAAGTTACTGTCGTCAGGTGCAGCTTGATGCTGCTGTTGCTGTCGCTCGCGGGATGCCAGACCGCAGTGCTCTCCCCTGCGGGACCCGTGAGCGACGGCGAGCGCATCGTGTTGCTCGATTCCCTCACGATCATGCTCGCGGTCGGGATTCCGACCATCGTGGCTACTCTCCTGTTCGCGTACTGGTTTCGTGCCTCGAACACACGCGCGCGCTATCGACCCGATTTTGCTTACTCGGGACGGCTCGAGCTCCTCGTCTGGTCCATTCCGGCCCTCGTGATCTTCTTCCTGGGCGGGATCGCCTGGATCAGCGCCCATCTACTTGATCCAGCCGAGCCCCTCCAGTCAAAGGTGGAGCCCCTGGAGGTCGAGGTGGTCTCACTCGACTGGAAGTGGCTGTTCATCTATCCGCAGCAGAATGTCGCCAGCGTGAACCGAATGGTGGTTCCGGTCGGGGTGCCGCTGAATCTCAAGATCACTTCAGCGAGCGTCTTCAACGTGTTCTTCGTGCCGCAGCTTGGGAGCGAGATCTATGCCATGTACGGCATGACGAGCCGACTCAACCTGCAGGCCGATCGCCCGGGTGTTTACATGGGGCTGTCGGCGCACTTTAGCGGCGATGGGTTCCCCGGTATGCACTTCGATGTGAACGCTGTATCGCCTGGGGAATTCGCCGGCTGGGCCGCGGCTACACGCGCCGCGGGTCCGGTGCTGGATGAGGCTGCCTATCGTGGCCTCCTCAAGCAGACTCACGATGTCAGTCCCTACACCTATCGCTCGGTAGCAACGGGATTGTTCGACAGAGTCATTCGTCAGGAATTGCCGCCGGGGGAGGGACCACCCACCGCGCGGACCGGCGCAGGCGGCTCGACGGCGCTCGCGCAGAGGCAGGACTGAGATGTTCGGGAAGCTCAGCTGGCAGGCGATCCCCTTTGATCAGCCGATTCCGCTCGCGGCGGGAGCCTTGGTCGTTTTCGGTATTGCGGCGGTCGTCATATGGGTGGTGGCG
>Ga0210394_10007870_pt1 | contig 11109 bp, 8 predicted proteins | sample IncBWC12MmetaG_FD_160121 | JGI IMG/M metagenome (GOLD analysis project Ga0210394, IMG submission 160121) | Forest soil microbial communities from Barre Woods Harvard Forest LTER site, Petersham, Massachusetts, United States - Inc-BW-C-12-M | ecosystem: Environmental > Terrestrial > Soil >... | reverse complement strand
GCACGAATCTGACCGGCGCGCACTTGTGCATTCAGCAGGCGCTGGCGGTCATGATGCGCCAGCGATATGGGCGCATTATCAATATGACTTCGGTGGTGGCGGAAACGGGAAATGCGGGGCAGGCCAATTACGTCGCGGCCAAGGCAGGGTTGATCGGGCTGACGCGCGCGATTGCCACGGAAGTGGCTTCGCGCAACATCACAGTGAATGCCATCGCGCCCGGGTTCATTGCCAGTCCCATGACGGACGTGGTGCCGGAGAAAGTGAAAGAAGAGCTCTTGGCGCGGATCCCGCTGGGCCGCATGGGCCAGGATTGTGAAGTGGCGGCGGCCGTCGTTTATTTGGCGAGCGATGAGGCCGGTTACGTCACGGGGCATGTGCTGGATATCAATGGCGGCATGCGCATGGGGTGAAGCCGTGCGGTCGGTTTGCGCCGGAGCGGTTGACCTAGCTTAGAGCGGTGACTAGAATGGGCGGGTTATCCGGGGAGGCTACAGGCCTCGTGTCGTCCCGGACGTTGTTCAGAGGCCCCTGACCGGGGCCGCACCCAGCGGAGGCGAGCCAGAATGGCAAGCGTGGAAGAACGGGTTAAACAGATTATTGTGGAGCAGTTGGGCGTGGACGAGGCCGAGGTGACGCCCACTGCGTCATTTGTGGACGACCTGGGCGCCGACTCTCTCGACACCGTCGAACTGGTCATGGCTTTTGAAGAGGCCTTCGGCCTGGAGATTCCCGACGAAGACGCCGAGAAAATTGCCTCGGTAAAAGACGCCATCTCGTATATCGAGAAGCACGCCCAGGCCAAGAAATAGTTTTTACGTCCGCCTTAGTTCAAACGGGGAGAATCGTACCTTGAGCCGCCAGGTCGTGGTAACGGGTGTTGGTCTTGTCTGCGCCCTGGGCATCGGCACGGAGCAGGTGTGGGAGAAGTTGCTGTGCGGCGAGAGTGGCGTAGGGCCCATCACTCAATTTGACGCCTCCGCGTTTGACTGCCGCATCGCCGCCGAAATCCGCGGTTTCGATCCGTTGAACTGGTTTCCCAAGAAGGAACTCAAGAAGGCGTCACGCTTCATCCAGGTCGCCATGGCCGCAGCCGATTTTGCCGTGCGTATGTCCGCTCTGGAAATCACGCCGGCTATTGCGGACCTGACCGGCGTCTACGTGGCCTCGGGCATCGGCGGGTTCGACGTCATCGAGCGCGAGCACAGCAAGTTGCTCGAAGGCGGGCCGGGGCGCATCTCTCCGTTTTTCATTCCGTCGGCCATCATCAATCTGGCCTCCGGCCAAATTTCAATACGCTATGGGGCGCGGGGCCCCAATTCGGCCACGGCAACGGCTTGCTCCGCATCGGCGCACGCGGTGGGCGATTCTTTCCGGCTGATCCAGCGCGGTGATGCTGAAGTAATGATCTGCGGCGGTTCCGAGGCCGCCGTGACCCCGATGGGGGTCGGCGGATTTGCGGCCATGAAGGCGCTTTCCACGCGGAACGATGAACCGAAGCGTGCCAGCCGCCCGTTTGACGCGGAGCGGGACGGATTTGTGGTGGGCGAAGGCGCGGGGATCCTGGTGCTGGAATCGCTGGAGCACGCACGACGGCGTGGCGCGGAGATTTTGGCGGAGGTGGTCGGCTATGGCATGACCGGCGACGCCAACCACATCACCCAGCCGGCCGAGAATGGAGACGGAGCGTTCCGGGTGATGTGCGCGTCGCTGCGGGACGCCAAGGTGCACGCGCGCGATGTTGGCTACGTGAATGCGCACGGCACTTCGACGCCGCTGGGCGATGCCATCGAGACGGTGGCGGTCAAGCGCGTGTTCGGCGAGCACGCCTCGAAGGTGGCGGTTAGCTCGACGAAATCCATGACCGGACATTTGCTCGGCGGGGCCGGGGGCCTCGAGGCCGGGATCAGCGTGCTGGCGCTGCGCCACCAGATTTTGCCGCCAACTATCAACTACGAGAATCCCGATCCGGCATGCGACCTGGACTACGTGCCGAATCAGGCGCGCAAGGCGCACGTGGAATATGCGCTGTCGAATTCGTTCGGATTCGGCGGCACCAACGCGGCCCTGGTTTTCAAGCGCTGGCACGATGGCTCGGCTGCAAGCTGATGGCAGCCGCCGCGCGCCGCGCATTTCAGGCACGGAGATCTAACCGATGAAGATCGCCGTGGCCGTCAAGCAAGTTCCCGCCAAAGACGCTCCCTTGCGCATCGCCGAAAGCGGCGAGTGGATCCGCGAGACGGACATCGGCTTCGAGATGAACGAGCCGGACAGCTTCGCGCTCGAAGAAGGGCTGCGCCTCAAGGAGAAGCACGGCGGCGAGGTGGTGGCGGTGTCGATGGGGCCGGAGCGCGCCAAGCAGACCATCAAGGAGGCTCTGGCCAAGGGCGCCGACCGCGGTATTCACGTGGCCGACGATAAATTTTATCTGCTGGATCCTCTAGGATCGGCCAAGTCGCTGGCCGCGGCGATGGAGAAGGAAAAGTTCGACCTCATTTTGACCGGGCTGCAGAGCGACGATCATGGTTTTGGGCAGACGGGCGTGCTGCTGGCGGAATTGCTGGGGCTCCCGCACGCGACGCTGATCATGCAGATTGAAGTGCAGGATGGGCGCTTGCGGCTCAAGCGCGAGCTGGAAGCGGGATGGTTCCAGCGGGTGGAGCTGCCGCTGCCGGCGGTGCTCACGATTCAGTCGGGCATCAACAAGGTACGCTATGCGTCGCTGAAGGGCATCATGGCGGCGAAGAAAAAAGAGATCGCCACGATTCCGCGCGCGTCGCTGGTGGCGACGCACCAGCCGACCCAGCACCTCGAGCGCATTTACGTGCCGCAGAAGACCAAGAAGACAGAGTTTATCACGGGCACGCCGAAGGAAGCCGCCGCGAAGCTGCTCGACAAATTGCGGCGCGAGGCGCGGGTGCTGCCGGCATGAAAGTTCTCATCATTGCCGAGCAGCGAGAGGGCAAGTGGAACCCGGCGAGCTTCGAGACGCTGGTGGCCGGACAGCAGATCGCTGCGCAGACCGGCGGTTCCCTGGCTGCGGTGGTGATCGGCAAGGGCGTGCGCGCTCTGGCCGAGGAGATGGCCGCGCAGAAGCTGGAGGAAGTGCTGCTGGCCGAGCATGACCTGCTCGAACACTACACCCCGGATGGTTTCTCGATTGCGCTGCGGCAGGTGGTGGAGCAGGCCAAGCCTGATTTGGTTTTGCTGCCGCATACCTATCAGGTGCGCGATTTTGCGCCGAAACTGGCGGCGTCGCTGGGCAAAGGGATGATCGGTGACTGCACCGGTTATCGCTATGAAAACGGGCGGCTGGTGTTCGTACGGCAGATGTTCCAGGGGAAGACGGCGGCGGATGTGATTTTTGCCGGCGCGGCGCCATGGTTCGCGTCGCTGCAGTCGGGAGCATTTCGCGCCGATCAGTCGGAGCGCCGATCGTCGGCTGCGCCCATTACGGCTGTGGCCGTCGAGTTGAAGGCGGAGCAGATTCGCAGCAAGCCGCTGGAACTTTTCCGTGAAGCGAAGCAAGCGGTGGATTTGACGCAGGCGCCCATCCTGGTTTCGGTCGGGCGCGGCATCAAGGCGCCAGAAAATATTCCGATGGCGGAAAAACTGGCCAAGCTGATGGGCGGCGAGCTGGCAGCGTCGCGGCCGATTTGCGATGAAGGCTGGCTGCCCATGGATCGGCAAATCGGCAGCTCCGGGCAGACGGTTGCGCCGAAATTGTATCTGGCGCTGGGAATCAGCGGCGCCATCCAGCACGTCGTGGGAATGAAAGGTTCGCGGACGATCGTGGCCATCAATAAGGATGCCAACGCGCCGATTTTCGAGGTGGCCGATTACGGCATCGTCGGCGATATCTTCGAGCTCATCCCCGCTCTCACCGAAGCTTTGGAAAAGAAGTAGTAGCTGCCAGACTTCCCAGGGTATTTCCGTGACGTATCGAATTTTCCGGACGCTGCAAATTTTGCCACCTGCAGTACACGACTGATTTTAGATCTCGTTACCAATGAACAAGTTAGCAAAAATGCCGCATTTGGAAGCGAAGCTGCGCCCTTGATCGACAGGGGGCGCATATGAACGTCAATAAACGAAGCAATATCCCGTTCCGCGGTTGGAAGAAAGCTGCACAGGCGGCGACGACGGCCGCTTTGGCGTTGGGCTTATCGAGCTTCACGCTTCCAGGCGGCAATCTCGCCGCAAGCGGACCGGCCGGCAGTGTACCGGCCGCCAATGCCCAGTCTTCGTCTAACACGATCACGGTCCCTGCCGGCACCACGCTGCTGGTACGGATGGTTGACAGCGTCGATTCGAGCAAGAACAAAGTAGGTGACCATTTTACCGCTAGCCTCGAAGCTGACTTGGTGGCCAACGGCAAGTCTTTGGCACCGCGGGGCGCAACCGTTTACGGACGCCTCGCGGACGCTCAGGCAGCAGGACACTTGGCGGGCAAATCAGAGCTGAAACTCGAGTTGACGGATATCTTGATCAATGACCGTCTGCAGCCGATTCTGACGGGTGAGTACCAGGTGGCAAGTAGTTCACGCGGCGCGAACACGGCCAAGAAGACCGTCGGCGGCGCTGCTGCTGGAGCGATCGTGGGCGCCATCGTGGGAGGCGGGAAAGGGGCTGCGGTCGGAGCGGGCGTAGGTGCAGGCGCCGGTACAGGCGTTCAGATCTTCACCAAAGGCCCGAAAGTACGAGTCCCAAGCGAAACTCTATTGGAGTTCCGTTTGCAGCAGCCCTTAGTCGTCAGTGAAACCGACGCGGGCAACTAAGGCCGTTCGAGCCTGGAAGTAGTCAGGCGAGCGGCCGCTTGCGGCGCAACGTTGGATAGGCCGGGACCCAAAAGTTCGCGGTGAGTTGATCTTCTAAAATTTCCGCAGGAACTAAATCGGCGACGCCGTCGCGCTGCGCCTGAAGAGCCACGCTGCGGGCGATTTGGCGCGTCACTTCGTGAATGTCCCGCAGAGGCGGCAGGAGCGGCGCTTGGACATCGCGATTGACGGGAGAGGCTTGGGCCAGCGCTTCCGCGGCGGCCATGAGCATGCCGTCGGTGACGCGTCGCGCGCGGGCGGAGAGCACGCCCAGTCCGATCGCGGGGAAGATATAGCTATTGTTGCATTGCGCGATGGGAATGGTCTCGCCCCGGAATACGACGTCGGAGAAGGCGCTGCCGGTGGCGATGATTGCTCTGCCGCCGGTCCACTCGAGCAGGTCTGCCGGCGCGGCTTCGCTGTGGGAAGTGGGGTTCGACAAAGGAAGGATGATGGGGCGCGGCGCGTGGCGCGCCATCTCGCGAACAATGGGTTCCGTGAAAAGGCCGGGGCGGCCGGAAAATCCGATGAGAATGGTGGGTTGGACGTTGGCGATCACGTCAGCAAGGATGACAGCCCCGGAGGCGGCAAGCCTCCATCCGGAGATGCGCGAGCGGGGCTGAGCGAGCCGCTGCTGGAACGACGGCAGGTCGCGCATGTCGTCGAGTATCAGTCCCTGGCGATCGACCATGAAGAATCGCGAGCGGGCGTCTGTTTCGGCTAAGCCGCGGTGAACCATCGCAGCGACAAGCTGTTCGCTGATGCCGCAGCCGGCGGCGCCGGCGCCGACAACGACAATGCGCTGGTCGGTGAGTTCCGTGCCGCAAAGTTTCAGGGCGGCGAGCAGAGTGCCGGTAACGGTGGCGCCGGTGCCCTGGATATCGTCGTTAAAGCTGCAGAGCTTGTCGCGATAGCGTTCGAGCAGACGGCCGGCGTTTTCCTGGCCAAAGTCTTCCCATTGCAGCAGGACATTCGGAAAACGCTTGATGACAGCCTGGACGAACTTGTCGACAAGTTCGTCGTAGGCTTCGCCGGTGACGCGGGCGTGACGCCAGCCAAGGTAGAGCGGGTCGTCGAGACGCGCAGGATTGTCTGTGCCGGCGTCCAGCAGGATCGGGAGCGTGCGGCCGGGATGAATGCCGCCGCAGGCCGTGTACAGGGAGAGCTTGCCGATCGGGATGACCATGCCGCCGACGCCCTGGTCGCCGAGTCCCAGGATTCGCCCGCCGTCGGTCACGACGATAACGTCCACGCGCGGAACCGGCGCGCGGCTGATGATGCCCTCAATCCGGTCGCGATCGGGACAAGAGACGAACAGGCCGCGCGGACGCCGGTAGATGTGGCTGAACTGTTGGCCGGCTAAGCCAACCACCGGCGTATAGATAATAGGCATCATCTCGGTGAGGTGACGGCGCAGCAGGGCATAGAAGAGGACTTCGTTGCGATCCTGCAGGCTGCGCAGGTAGATGTGACGTTCGAGGTCGTCGTTCTTCCTCTGGTAGGCGGCGTAAGTTCGCGACAGCTGCTGGTCGAGAGTGGAAACGGCGGCGGGCAACAGCCCGTGGAGGCCGAATTCGTCGCGCTGCTGTTCGGTGAAGGCGCTGCTCGCGTTCAACAGCGGTTCGGTGAGCAAGCGGTGACCGACGCGATCGGTTTCGATGACGCCACCGGGGTCATAGCCCTCGATGGACGGCGCTTCGCTTGTGGGTGGTGGCAGCTTAGCTTGGTCCAATTGGATTCGCGACATGCTCCGGACCTCAGCCCAGACGCCTATGTTAGTCACAGCCCGTGGTAAGGGAAAGCACTGAGAGTCGCGTGGACACCGACAAATTACCAGGAGACTGATCCGGCACTATCGAAGGACGCAAGCTGGCCTTTCCAGGCCGATTCGTAGCATAATGCCGCATGGCTAACGGAGAAGATCACATGAGATCACGGATTTTTGCAGCGGCCATTCTATTCGCGGCCGTGTGCGTCGCCGTAGCTCCGGCGGCAGCGCAGGAGGTCACTAAGGAGACGCTCGACGGCGTCACCAACTTTAATCGCCTGGAGACCACGGTCGCGTGTGCCGGCGCCATCAAGGCCACGGCCGTGCCGGAACTGAAGAAAATGGGTTTTGCCTCGATTATTAATTTGCGCCAGGCCAGCGAGCAGGGTGCAGATTTGGAAGGTGAGGCGGCCGCCGCGAAAGCCGCCGACATTCACTACTACAATATCCCCTTCAACGGGCAAATGCCCGATCCTGCCGTGGCCGACAAGTTTCTGGACGCCATCACGACAAAAGGCAACGAGCCCGCGTTCATTCATTGCGCCGGTGGAGGGCGCGCGGCCACCATGTGGTTCATCAAGCGGATGGTTGTGGACCATTGGGACGTGGATCGCGCGGCGAAGGAAGCGACGGCGTTAGGGATGACCAGCGCGGCACTGAAGCAATTCGGAATTGATTACGCCCAGACTCACAAGCGATAGGCAGGGATCCGGCAGCAGCGCCGGTTTGTCCGCGAGAATGGGATATTCCATTTTCACGGAGCCGGCGTGTGTTTATTGGACGACCAGCAGTCACGCCTTTCCAATTTTGATCCTCACGTTCTCTTCATCCTTGAAGCTCGACACTCGGTGAGGCGCTGAGTACGCGTTCGGCACGTTTGAACAATGTCTTAAGGCTTCCCAGCGTGTGCTGGAAGGGCAGGCAACTTGAATATACTACTTTATAATCCAGATAACGAAGTTACGAACAACTTCATGCCGCACTTGTGGATGTTTCTGCTCAAATCGCTGACTCCCGCGGAGCACGAAGTTTTTCTGCTGGATGGCAACGCACATCGGCTATCCGAACAGGAGTTGGTGCAGTACGCGCGCGAACGAAACGTAGGATTGGTCGGGATTGGAGCCATGACCCGTATGGCGGCCAAGGCCTACCGCATGGCGGACGCCGTGCGCGCAGCGGGCATCCCGGTGGTGATGGGCGGACCGCACGTCACCGAGGTCCCGGACGAGCCGCTGGGACGCAACGGCGGTCCGCGCCATGCGGACGCCATCGCTCTCGGCGAGGCCGACATCACCTGGCCCGTGATTGTCGCCGACGCGGCGCGCGGCGCTCTGCGGGAAATCTACACGCCGGTAGATGCGTTCGGTCAGGAAGTGAAACCGTCTCTGGCGGACTATCCGGAGATCCCGTGGGATCGCATGGACCTGGAGCAGTTCAACATGATTCGGCATTTCCCTAAGATCGTGCGAACCCTTTGCAAGTGCCTGGGCATGACCTGGGAGAGCTTTCAAATGATCCCCATCGAGTCGGGCCGAGGCTGTCCTTACGGCTGTGAGTTCTGCACGGTGACGGGCTTTTTCGGGGACTCCATCCGGTTTCGCTCGAATGATAGCGTGGTCAACGAACTCCTGATGCTGAAGGAGTTGGAGAAGCGGCAGAAGGGGAAGATCGCGGTCTTCTTTATTGACGACAATTTCGCCATCAATCCCAAGCGCACCAAGTCACTGCTGCGCGAGATCATCGCACGCGAAGCCCAGGTACCTTGGGTGGCGCAGATCAGCATGAACTTGCTGCGGGACGAAGAACTGGTTTCGCTGATAGCGCAAAGCGGCGGCCGGTGGATTTTCATGGGTTTGGAATCAATCGACCCGGACAATCTCAAGAGCGTCGCGAAAGATTTCAACAAGCCTGCGGAATACGGGCCGGTGTTGGAACGCCTGGCGCGCTACAATCTTTACGCCATCACGTCGTTCATATTCGGAATGGACGGCGATCGCCCGGGAATCGCCGACCGCACGCTTGAACAGATCCGCACCTGGCCGCCGGGGCTTCCGGTCTTCGGCCTGCTTACACCTTATCCCGCGACGCCCCTCTACGACAAATTGGCCGCCTCAGGGCGGCTGACTCGTCCCAAGCATTGGCTGGAGTTCCAGCCCTTTGCCATGGCCCACAAACCACAGGGTATTTCCTCGGCGGAAGCGGAGGCTGAAGTTCGGCATGCGTGGAGGGAATGTTATTCTCCAGCGGCGACGAACGCGGCCATGCAATGGCTATCCACAAAATCGCTGACCGATCGCATCATCCATTTGTGTTCCCGGCTGGCTTTCCGGGGTATTTACTTCCCTCAGATGAAATGGCGGCAGTGGTTCGAAGTCATCTTTGAGAACCGCGCCACTATTTTCCAGGTAATTGCGGCAGCACTGAACAGAAAATCACCACTGCCGGACGGCGAGCTCGAACGAGAAGTGGCTTCGCTCGCCGGCGCGGGGATCGTAAGCGCGGACTAATTCGCTTCGAACCGGGCGCCATCTCGCCCACGATGTCGCGGTCAAAGCTGCCTTAGCCGGCGACAGCAAAGGGCGAGGCGGTCGCCGCTTCGTCGATGCTGACGGCAACGCCGTCGCGGAAGGCGACTGCTCTGCCGGAATTGGCTGCGACGCGTTCGCCGGGTACGAGGATTCCAACAAGATTGAGCGGATCGGCGGCGGAAATCACGCTGAGTTTGCCTGTAGGTGGCTGATTACGAGCCGCACGAAGGGATTCTACACTCATGGGCAGTGCAAACTGTTCGCCGATGAAGCCGCTGACAAACCTGCCCCCGCGAATTTCGCCGCGATCCTCCAGGCGGCGTAGCGCCAGAAGTAATTCGCGCCATCTGGGAACAGCGGTTTCGCGCGCCAGAAGTTCGCGAAACAAGATGCCGTAGCGGCGAAGCAGCATCCAGCATATTGTCTCGCTGTTCTGAGTCGCGTCTTCTGCCGAAGAGAGCAATGACCAGCGTCCGGCGCTGTGACGCGGGCGCGAGCTGCGAGCGCCGCCCCGTCCGGAGCGGCGCTTGGGGTCAATGAGGGCGCGGAGATTATCGAAGCTATCCGCGGTGAGAAGTCCCGCTGCGACCAGCTCCCAGAGCGCGAATTCGACCTCGGATTTGAGATTACCGGTTCCCCGCACGATGTCAGCGAAGAAGGACGCGCCCTGCCTGCGCAAGAACTCCAGAACAGCCGAAGCGGCCGGGCTCAGGGCCGGCATTGCCGTCCGGCCGCGATGGTGTGCCATCCATTCGGCATCTTCGCGTATAAAAAAAGTGATTGGCGTGATGCTGGTGGGAATGACGCGGCGTTTGCTGTAGACAGGCCCTTCGGGCGCGGCGGAAGGCTGCGAAAGGCGGCCCCAACCAGCGATGCCCGTCAGGCAGAGCTGGTCGAGCATTTTAGGATCGTAATTGGCGACGCGGCGAGCGAGGATTTGAAGTTCCCACGATTTGGCAGGGGCTTCGAAGCCTTGGAGCTGCTCGAGTGCTTCCAGTAATCCGCGCTCACCCAGGAGTTGGGTGCCGGGCGCGACGTGCTGCCACCGGAGCAGCCAGTTCATGAATTGCGCCGGCGTGACGGGTTGGATCTGGCGGCGCAACTCCCCAATGGTGAGACGATGGATGCGCGCGAGAAGGCGCCGGTCGCACCATTCGGGCTTATCGGCGCGGGAATCGGCAAATGTTCCGCGAAGGATGGCGCCACTGGCTTCGAGTTGCAACAGGGCCTTCTCGACCTCGGAGGGCGCGACGCCGAGCAAGTCGGCGAGACCTTTGGCGGTTGCCGGGCCCGAGTGCGCAAGCCAACCCGTTACAAGAGCGAGAACGGCCTCTTCGTGGGAGGCTCTTCGTGACTCCAGCGGCGGCAGGTCGGCGTGCCATCGAGCCGAAGGAAAGGCTTGAGCAAACGTCTGGGCCCGTTCCGCAGCTACCCAGTACGATTTGCCGCCGACTTCGGCGATTCCAGCCCGGCGACTGGCGGCTAGTTCATCGAAGTACGGATTCCACCGCGGCAAAGACTCCAGCAGCTTGGCGTACAAAGGGCTGGCCGCCGTCTCTTCTCCGTTCGTTACCAAGGGTATGGCGATGAGGGTGAGCAGTGTGTCATGAAGCTCTTCGGCGTCGCGTACGTCAGGCCAAGACTCCTCCCGAACCTCGCGGATCGCGGCGGGATCGAGCCGGCCGATTTCGCCCAGTACGGCTTCGGGCAACATGCGGCGCATCTCGACGGCGCGCGCGCGCCGCTCTTCCAGAGGGGCATCGTCGAGGTACGAGTATGGGTTGGCGTTCAATATCTCGTGAGAGAACTGCGACGCGGCGGGTGTATCGAGCGCCAGGCAAGTAATGCTTCCCTCCGCGATGCAGTGGAGGACGCGTTCGAGGCCTTCCAGATCGAGCGCCTCGGTGAAAATATCCTTCATCACTTCGCGGATGAGAGGATGATCGGAAATGGCGATGTCGCCGGGCTGATTTTCACGGCAGGCGAGTACGGCCGG
>Ga0210394_10007869_pt1 | contig 11110 bp, 11 predicted proteins | sample IncBWC12MmetaG_FD_160121 | JGI IMG/M metagenome (GOLD analysis project Ga0210394, IMG submission 160121) | Forest soil microbial communities from Barre Woods Harvard Forest LTER site, Petersham, Massachusetts, United States - Inc-BW-C-12-M | ecosystem: Environmental > Terrestrial > Soil >... | reverse complement strand
GGACTCAGGCTGATGCGGCGGGCCATAGGTATGCTAGACTAGCGAAGCAAGAGTAGGTTCGGCGGTCTCTAAAATCATTTCCCGAAGGCCGTAAGTGCGGTAACTTCTCTAGACTCAATGCGAGGCACGATATGTCTGGGCATTCCAAGTGGGCAACGATCAAGCACAAGAAGGCGGCTACTGACGCCAAACGTGGACGCATCTTTACCAAGCTGATCCGCGAAATCACTATTGCCGCCCGCGTCGGCGGTGGGGATCCCGACTCGAATCCGAGGTTGCGCACGGCGATTTTGGCGGCTAAGAACGAGAACATGCCCAACGAAAATATCGAGCGAGCACTACAGCGCGGGACGGGCCAACTCGAAGGGGAACAGTATGAAGAAGTGAATTTTGAGGGCTACGGTCCGGGCGGAGTGGGAATGATTTTGCAGGTGGTGACGACCAACCGCAACCGCGTAGTCAGCGAGATTCGGCACATGATGAGCCGCCACGGCGGGAATTTGGCGGAGACGGGCGCCGTCGGCTGGATGTTCAGCCGCAAAGGCCAGATCGTAGTTTCGAAGGAACAGGCCGGCGAAGACAAAATGCTGGCGATCGTTCTCGACGCCGGGGCGGAGGACCTACGGGACGACGGCTCCGCGTGGGAAGTACTCACCCCTCCCGAAGCATTCGAGGCTGTGCGCGAGGCTCTGACGAAAGCGGGCGTTAAGGCGGAATCAGCGGAAATCGCCTGGGTTCCGCAGAATTATATTAAGCTTACCGGTCCGGCGGCGCAGCAAATGCTCAAGCTCGTGGAAGCGCTCGAAGAGCACGACGACGTACAACACGTATTCGCTAACTTCGACATCGACGAAAAAGAAATGGCCGTGATGGCCGGCTAGCCGTAATCCCAAGTATTGAACCTTACCTCTCGGTACGATAGAAAATTCTAGCCAGACTTCCCCCGCTGCCATAAACTCTTTGGCTGCTCCTCACTCGCGTGAATGCCGAGCCATATTGCGTATTGGGAATCGACCCGGCCGCTGCTGGTGCGACAGGCTTCGGCGTCGTTGAACGAGAAGGCAATCGCTGCCGAATGCTACGCCTGGGCGCGGTGCGGCCTTCCAACAGGCTCTCCGTCGCGTCGAATACCCATTTGTGCCGTATCCATCGTGAGATCAGCGAATTAATTCAGGAATTTCATCCTCGGGCCGTGGCGCTCGAATCGGTCTTCGCCGCACTTAATGTAAAGGCGGCTTTGCGTCTTGCGGAAGTTCGTGGTGTCGTTCTTCTCGCGGCCGCGCAGGCTGGGATTCCGGCGTTCAGTTATTCTCCGCGAGAGGTCAAGGCAACGGTCGCGGGCTACGGCCATGCGGGAAAAGAACAAGTGCAACAGATGGTCCGTGCGTTGCTGAGCATGACAGAGACGCCCGAACCGGTGGATGCGGCAGACGCTTTGGCCTTAGCTCTTTGCCACATTCAGATTGCCGAAGCTAAAGAGCGCATCGCGAACTGTTACGGTGGCCCCGCCGCCTCGGCCATTCTGTTGAAGACGAAACGGCGGCAACCTTCGTATTCAAAGACAACCTGAGTTGGATTCAAAAGCAGTGCCGGGTGCGAACGATACACTCCGATGGCGCTTTCTTTACGGTTGTGCCAGGTGCACGGTCGACAGCCGGGAAACTCGAGCCAGAATGAGGGCTTCGTGAGCGAGAATGCAACTAAGTGCGGATCTCTTCTTCTATTTCTTTTCTAGATAGGACATACCTAAGGTTTGTCCGTTCCCAAGCACAACTCCGACAACACGGCCGACCGGATTGCCACTCTTCACAGGCTCTACGGTGACGGTGACTTCATCTCCAGGCTTGAACGTGTACTTGCTCCAGCCCCGCTCAATCATATCGGGAGCGTTGTTGGTCTCGGCGACCCAATGGGCAACATTACCTTTGTCGTCTTTGACGTCGAACTTCAGCCAGCAATGCGGATTAGCCCAAACCCATTCGGTGACTGTCCCTTTTACAGTGACTCTCTTCCCTACGTCAAAAGCAGCATTGCCGTGGTGCGCAAACATCGGAATGGAACCGATCAAAGAACCAGCTACAGCGAAAATCACCAGGAATTTAGCTTTCACCGTATCCTCCGTCCGGTTAAGACCACCTTCGAAATGGCATAAATTCAGTTCTAAAGACGTCCACACCAACTGAAAGCGTTCCAATTTACATCTCACCTACTTGCGTTGTTTGCTGTCGACGCCGCTAGCAGGGTCGCCGTAGTCTTTATAATATTGTTCCTCTTCGGATGGTATGCACATCATTTCCACGACGTCGTAATCGGGCGTTTGCAGCCGCATAGGAAACTTGTTCATAGCTACCCAGGGTTTTGTATACATCTTTGGATCATCGATTGTGACCGTCAACTCCATATTGTTGCGGTCAACGCGATGAAAGCGTTCTTCCACATGCACGCCATCGCTCACGGGCCGGCCTGCCTCGTCGAGCCACATCTTTGGCTCGCCCTCGATACCGATGGTATTCACTACCAGCGTGGTGTCGTCCGCCCACTTGCCGACCGAATATCCGTAGTAACGCGGCTCCGGAATGTCCTTGGGGAGTTCACGCCCGTCGATCCAAATCACGCGCCATCTTTTTTCAAACTCATACAAGACTGCGATTTTGTGCTCATCCTGCATGATCTGGGTGTGCCGGATTTGATAGAAGTTGGCGCGCGGGAAGCCCATCGGGTCACAGATATTTCTTGGATCATTACTGAGCGATTCGAGGACGCGTTCCTCGCCCTCTAACGGTTTATGGGCACGATAGGTTTCCAATCCGAATGCAGTAAAGGGCGGCTCATGCCCGGGGGCGCCGTCAGACGGCATATCGCGCGGGCCGAAGGCCTGGATGCCGTCGCCAGGTCCACGGGCCGGCTCCCAGGTCCCGGAGATATCGTGGCGCGGAGCAGGCGCGGGCTTCTCACCCGGCTTCAACGCGTTGGTTACGGGTTTGCCCCAACCGTCCCGTAGAAGTTGTCCAGAGGGCGCATCCTGACTCTTACTAGCATCCGAGTTACTGCCGGGACCAGCCTGGGCGCGGGACACTGTTGGAAATGTTAGGAATGCGAATAATGCAGTTAGTGAGATCGCCGAAACCACGTAACTGCATTTACAAACGAATGATTCGGAATTGGACATATGTTGTCTCGATGGCGAGGGGCTTACTCCTTCTCTCCATCCCCGCCCAGTTGGCTATCCCTCAACATTATGCGTCCGAAACCGCTCCTCTCCCCAAGCTGTCATGGCAGGCACTGGGTTCTCTTTGGGACTCGCCGGCCCTGCCCAAAAGCCGGTTATGTCCCGACGCGGAGCAGGCCCCCCGCTCCCGTTCTTGGAGAGTTGATCGACGACTGTTTTTCCCTGGTCCGCGCGGATAGGTTCATTCGGCTCGCGCGTCTGGGCGGACTCATAGGAGGAAAGCAATAGAATGCCGAAACCAAAGAAGCAGCCTTTACGCACAATTCCCATTTCGATACTTCTTAGCATAGATCCCGGTAGACAGAAGTGACCAAGACTGCCCTAGGATGGAGTCCTCGTGAATTTTGCGCCGCGCGACCCAGGCGCGCGGCGCCACGCTAATTATCCAACCTATCTTAGAAGAGCAGTTTCAGCCCCAACTGCAGCGCACGGGCGCCGCCGGTTCCCAGTAACGGATTCTGCCCCGCGGTGTCGGGCGTTTGGCACGAACAGAGAGACCCTGCACCGCCAATGGTGGGGCTGTTCGGATTCGCAAGAATTGTGTTGTTCAGGATGTTGAAGACTTCCACGCGAAACTGAGCCGTAAGCCTTTCTTTTACCGTAAAGTTCTTGAACAGGGAAAAATCCCAGTCGCGGAAGCCATCGTCGCGGAAGAGATTCCGCGCGGCGGTTCCATACGTGCCGGTTAGCGGCGCGATGAACACCGAATTGCCCTGCGCGAAACAACCGAAATTTGCCAAATTGCCGCCCGGACCGGCCGTGCCGATCGCCGTTGCCTCTTGAACGCACTTAGCCGGAAAAACGTTGAAGGGCGCGGGTTCTGTGGGCGCATAGAAAGGAATCGGATATTTACCGATTTTGAAGTCGTTCGGATTTCCAAAGAAGTCCCACCGGTCCGACTTCCCGTCTCCGGATCCGCTGTTGTCACTTTGATCGACCGGGCTCCACGGCAACCCGCTCTGGATCAGCACCGCCGAATTGACGACCCACCCCTCGAGCATCTGGCCATACCCTTTTCTTCCGGGAAGGGCGTAATTCAGCGTAAAGGAGAAGTGATGCCGCTGGTCGAAATCCGAATTGCTATAGTCTAGATTCGGATTCAAATTGTCCTGCGGAGTATGGATGCCGCGAGCCGTGGAGTAGTCGTCCAGGGCATGGCTATAAGTGTAAGCTGCCACAAAGCCCAGCCCGTGATAGCTCCGCGCCGTCAGGGTGGTCTGCAAGGCATTGAAATTGGAGCGGTCGATGTTCGACAGCCAGTTTATATACTGCAAGTAAGGATATTGCCCGTAATAGGGGCGATTCGTGATGGGCTCGCAATTACCCTGGGCACAGGCGGCGATTTCCGCGGGAGATTGCGGATTAAAGGCGTTGATGTCCTGAACACCGACCAGATTGTTGCTGTGATCGCCGATATAGTTCACTTCCAACGTAAAGTTGTTGGTTAGCGTGCGCTGAATGCCAAAGGTCCAAGTCACCACTCGCGGAGGAACGATGTTCTTGTCGATGGCGGTGATGTTGCACGGTTTGGGGTGCTTGACGCCAGCCACCTTGAGGCCATCGCCGCAACTAAACCCCGACGACCCGCCGAATGTACCGGCAGGAAAGATTGGACCGGCCAGAGACCAGTTGAGGCTGGAACCGGGAAAACTAAGAGAAGCTGTTCCAATTCCACCGCTTGTCAGAGGGTCAAGCGGTGCTGCTTTCCCATCGGCTCCCGTGGTGTAGGCCGTGGGAATCGAAGTGAGGCCCGAAGCTTTGCCTGGAATTTGAGTTTGATCCACCAGCGCGGCGGCAACCAGGTCTACGTAATAGACGCCTCCCCCAGCCCGCACCACGGTCTTGCCCTTTCCGCCGACATCCCAAGCGACGCCAAGTCGCGGAGAGAAGTCTTTGTGATATCCGTTGTAAGCGGAGCTGACGTTCACCCCAACCTGCTCGAAGCCCGCGGCCGGATCCCAGTTACCAATCAAGTTGTTGGCATCGCGCATCACAGTAAAGTATTCGTACCGCAGGCCGTAGTTCAGGGTCACATGCGGCAGTACATGCCAAGTGTCCTCAAAGAAACCGGAGTAATCCTCCTGCCTTAAGTGGCGAAGCGGGTTGCCATTGAGGACATTTCCGCCTTTGTTGCTGTCGGGGATCCCAGCAAGAAAATCCTCCAAGGGGGTAGACTTAGCGATAGTAGAACCTGGAAGAGCCGAAACATTCTTGCCGCTGAAATTGAACAGGCCTCTGCCAGCGGTATGGTTGCCCAAGTATGGCCTGATGAAGAGAGTCTCCGCGCCAAACTTGAAGGCATGTTTGCCGCGCAAAAAGGAGACGTGATCCACGACATCATAGTCCTTGCTCGGGCCATAGTCTTTCGGCAGATTCTGATCGCCGCCCAGTTGTGAGAATGCACGGACTTGAATCGTGGGGAATCCGCCCAGGAGCGGATCCGTCACGCCCGTATTGATGCCATAAGTGCTCAGCGGTGTGTTGATGTCGTCTACGTGGTCGATGCGCTGATGCTGATTCCAGCCGAACCGCAGATCGTTTACCCAAGTGGAATTCGGTGTCCAGGTCCAGCTCAAGGTGACGAATTGGGCCCGGAGCTTCGCGTTATCTCTAAATTGCGGCTGCGTGAGTCCCGGGTTCGTTATACTCTCGGCGAGAGCGGTACCATTCCCTAAAAAGTACGATCCAGCCAACGTGTGATGGTCACTCAGATGGTAATCAATCTTTCCGAGAATGTTATAAATACTGACAACGTTGGGGAAACCAAAGTTTTGGTTAACGCTGTTGGTATTGTTGGTCCCGAAAAGCGGCAATAGCTTCAGGCTAAGCGGGTTGAGGGCGATTCCGTGGTTTACCAGGTCGTTCTCGGCAGCAAAAATGCTCTGAGACGGGTCGCTACCGGTTGCAGTTGGCGCTATAACCGGATAGTTCCCCGATATGTTGTACGTTTGCCGCTCGAATGCGCCGAAGTAGAAGAGTTTATCCTTTATGATCGGCCCGCCCACCGTGCCCCCCCACTGCTCCAACTCTGCAGGCGATTTGGGTGCTGGTCCGGGGAAAGCATACTCCGCGGAGTCGAACTTATCCGAGCGCCCAAAGGCAAAGGCCGAGCCGTGAATCGCATTCGTGCCTGACTTTAGGCCGACGTTTATGACTGCGCCGGGCCTCTTCCCAAATTCCGCGGGCGAATTGGTCTGGACGTTTACCTCTTGAATGGCGTCAATGGGCACAAACGTCGCAGCGTCGCCGACGGGAAGCGTCGAATTGATGATGCTCTGCCCGGTGAAAGGCTCGTCGTTATCCAACCCCTCGACGTAGTAATTGTTGTCTTCGGGGCGAAGGCCATTCGTCGACGTCGTCAGCGTCCCGCCGCCCGGTTTGGTCGTCACACCCGGACGAAGTTGCAGCAAATTCTGGTAATTGCGGCCATTCAGGGGAATATCAACGATGCTCTCAGTGTTGATCGTTCCCGTGACCGTGGCACTGGTCGTATCCAGCAGCGGAGTGGTCTCTGACACTGTCACCGTCTGCGTGACCTGACCGGGCGTCAGCTGCGCGTCGATGCGGTCGTCCTTGCCGACCTCCAGTTCGATGTTCTGGCGCTCAAAGGCTTCGAAGCCCGCATTTGAGACGCGAACCGAATATTTGCCCGGATTCAAGTTTGGCGCGTCGTATTCTCCCGCCCCATCAGTGACCAGATTTCGCGCCACGCCCGTCTCGGTGTTCGTCACGACGACAGCGGCGCCAGCGATCACGCCCCCCGTTTGATCCGTAACAGTGCCCAGGATGCGGCCTGTATTAATTTGAGCGGATAGCGAGAAGCAGATCAGAAATGCCGCCGAAACGACGCCCCAAAACTTCGACAGGACACCCATACTGTCCGCGCTGTAATTCGGTTTTGCAGACATGCACACACTCCTTGATGCTCTAGCTTTGGGAACGAATTCCCACCCCGAAGGATATGAGGCATATAGCACCAACAACTACTGCATGTCAACCTTGGGAAAAAGAGTGTCGCAGCAAAATGAGAATGTCCGGTTTGTGCAAAGTAGAAATGTCCGGTTTCATCCAGGGCGGGAGGCGGGATGGGACCGGGCGCCTCCGGTTCCGAGAATCGGCCTGGTCGCCGCCAGCGCTGGACCATTCTTCGCTCAAGTCAGTGTGCGGCCTCGCTGGTAATTCAATCGGCCTCGGAATAGAATTCCGCTGCGTACGGCTGGAATCAGGGTCCAGGAAGGATTTCGAGAATGCGAAAAGGCTACATGGTTTCATTCGGCGTGCTCGCCGTACTCGCAGCTTCGCTACTAGTGCGAGGGCAGACCGCTTCCCCTGATCAATCTGGCCGGATACTTCGCGACGGCTGGGGACGGCCGGTCGTGGATGCGTTAAAGCCCGGCGACAAGCCGACGCCCGCGCCACGCCACGACCTTTCTGGCATTTGGGAACCGGCCAACGGCCCAGGCGACGGCATCCAGGCGAACGGGCCCAAAGACATGCCCTATGACGGGAAACCGGAACATGATCCGCCCTACACTCCTTTGGGGCTAAAAACGCTGAAGGCTCACAAGGCGCTGTTTGGTTATGCCGCAGTTCTCGAATCGCTCAGCAACGATCCGAGAAATAAGTGCGATCCGTTAGGCTTCCCACGCGCCGATTTCTACCAGGTGAGGCACACACAGATCATGCAGGACGAGCGGCGCATGGTGATTTTGTATGAATTCGAAAAGAGATGGCGCAACATCTGGATTGATGCGCGTGATCTCCCCAAAGAAATTCCGGAGCCGCGCTATTACGGCTATTCGGTCGGCAAATGGGTGGACGATACGACGCTCGTCGTCAACACCATCGGCGTAGTGGGAAATGAAAAGATCTGGCTCGATGAGACGGGGCGTCCGGCGAGCGATGCCATGCACGTCGAGGAGCGATTCCAACGCGTGAACCGCAATCGCCTGGAGCTAACCGTAACGATTGACGATCCCAAGATGTACACCAAGCCATGGGTAGCCTTGAACAAGTTCCCCATGCGGTTGCAGTCGCCCGATTACGACGTGGTCGAGATGATGTGCATTCCGTCGGAAGAGGAACAGTACTACAAAGAATACGGCGATCAAGCAAGCGGCGTGGAGAGTAAACAGAGCAAGTAGCCGGCGATTTAAGACAGGATCATGTGCAAACGCTTCAACTCTCCAAACCACAGGCCCTTGACTCGTTCTCGATTTTGGCTGTATAGCCTTGTAGAGTCCGCACCTAAGAGGGAGCTTGACCGTGAAAGGTAAGGTCTTTGCTTTTTTTGTGCTCGCTACCGTTTTATCGATTACTTCTGGTTCGCTTTTCGCACATCACGGCAACGCCGCGTTCGATGCCGGAAAGAAAGTAACCCTGAAGGGCACGGTCACAGAGTGGGTGTGGGCCAACCCTCATTGCTGGCTGAAGTTCGACGTGAAAGACGATAAAGGCGTCGTTGTGCGGTGGGTCGCGGAAACAAACAATGCACCCGACATGATCGAGCGCGGCTGGAGCATGCACAGCTTCAAGCCCGGCGACGAGGTTACGGTTACTGTCGAGCCGGTAAAGAATGGCAATCCGGTCGGTCGTGTTCTCTCTGTTGTGCTCCAGAAGGGCCAGACCCTTGGCATGGCTTATCTGCGAAAGTAAGCACTGCCTTATCGCGCGAGAGCGATCGGCCCACCACGGTTGCGTTAGCATGGGTGGCTACGCAATACCCACAATGAACTTTCACCAAGGGTATTAGGATTCCTGTCAGTCGCTGGTTCGTGCAAGTCTGCTTACGAAGTTGCAAGCTTTCCCAGCTGCCCCTTCAAAAATATTATGGGCTCCAACGAAAGGATGATCTACCTTATCATTCAAGGCGCAATCTGACGGGAGAATTCGTGACGACGCACGATGCGATAGCCGACATCATTCGGGAAAGCCTCTCAGTCAAGCAAGCAATTCTCAACGACTCGGGATTGATACAAACGATCGCGATGCTTGGAGAAGAGATGAGCCGTGCGCTCCACGCTGGCCGAAAGGTGATTTTCTTTGGGAATGGCGGAAGTGCGGCTGACGCACAGCACATGGCGGCGGAACTCGTGGGCCGGTTCGTGCGCGAGCGGCGAGCTCTGCCGGCCTTAGCGTTGACGACGAACAGTTCCAGTCTGACGGCGATTGGGAATGACTATTCTTACGAGAGGGTTTTTGCCCGACAGGTGGAAGCGTTTGGCGCTGCTGGAGACGTGGCGATTGGAATTTCCACGAGTGGTAAATCGCCGAACGTAGTTCACGGAATTCGCGCGGCGAAAAACATCGGAATTGTGACAGCAGGGATGACCGGCCGTTGCGGGCGAGAATTGGCCGAGGTGGCTGACCACTGTCTACGAGTTCCGTCCGAAAGTACGCCTCGCATTCAAGAAGCACATACTCTCATCGGCCACATTCTCTGCCAAATCATTGACGAATCATTTTAGGGATAATTTTTATTGTTGTCGCCGGTCCTCGAGTCGCTAAGCCGCCTTTCAGTCGAGCGGCCCAACAGCAGAAAGGCCAAACACTACCCACACAACATGGCCATACCTGACGCAATGTCTGCGGCCAAGGGAATTACCGTGCTGACGCGCGTGAGATCAAATATTTCGCGCACATCGGGCGCGAGACCCACAAGTACGAAACGCCCGCCGGAATTCTTGGTGGAGACGTAAACGCCGACAACAAAACCAATTCCTGCCGAACCGATTACAGAGACTTCCCGGAAGTCGGCCAGCACTCTCGTGCAGTTCAGGTTCTTTACTTCGTGAATTTTAGCCCTCAGGTATTCCGGGTCTGTGCCTGCGACAAACCGGCCTTCACACCGCAAAAGGCAAACGTCGCCGGACTGTTTGACTTCAATGAGCATCAACTTACTCCTAAATGAAATGCGGCGATTCGTGTGTCTTTGGCTGGCCCCCGTATTGCAGCCTTCAGCCTGTAAAGCGAAAGTCTCTCGGAAATTGGATCACGAAATTGGTGTTAGTGTCGCTGGCGACGGTCTTCAAGATAGTAAGGTCCTCGATAACAATCGGCGCTGCGCTCCGAGAAATACGACCGTCGGAAAGCTTAAGCTGATTTCCGCTGCCGCGTCCGATGAGAAACGGCCTCTGATCAGTGCGGGCAGAACGACGGCTCCAATCGGGAGCAATGATCTCAACAGTTGGCTCGCCAATTGCCGCGCCATCAGGCATAAGGGATGGACCTTAGCCGCGATTCTAACACGCGCCGAGCACGGCTAGACCTAGCCGACTTCAACCCAGCAGTAGCGGTAGCCAGCTTTGATCAAAAATCTGCCTGCGAGGACTGCTCTCAGGTTATACTTCGGCAAATCCAGAGGCCTATGGCCTTCTCGCCGAGTCAACGCGTCAAGCTTTGCGAAATGTCATACCGCGGTACGCGTGCGACGGGAGCCGTGTATCGAGCAAATAACGCTAAACTCGATCATGATTTTGGGACCAGGCTTCTTCCCGAAACAAGAGCCAAACAATGAACATTCCAAAAGGAGGTCACGGTAATTTGGAACAAGAGATTCGCCAGGTAAGCGGAGCCACTGCCGACCCAGAGCGGTCAGGCGAATACCGGAAAGACGCCCAACCTATACCGCGTCGCGAGGATGCCGTCCTGGACCGTTTTTTCACCCTTTCGATCGATATGCTCTGCATCGCTGGGTATGACGGTTACTTCAAGCGACTGAACCCCGCCTGGGAACGCGTTCTTGGGTACAGCGTAGACGAACTGACCTCCTTACCTTTCCTCGAATTCGTGCATCCTGACGACCGGGCGACGACGATAGCGGAAATGCAATGCCTCACCACCGGTCACAGTACGATATCTTTCGAAAACAGATACCGTGGC
>Ga0210394_10007868_pt1 | contig 11110 bp, 10 predicted proteins | sample IncBWC12MmetaG_FD_160121 | JGI IMG/M metagenome (GOLD analysis project Ga0210394, IMG submission 160121) | Forest soil microbial communities from Barre Woods Harvard Forest LTER site, Petersham, Massachusetts, United States - Inc-BW-C-12-M | ecosystem: Environmental > Terrestrial > Soil >... | reverse complement strand
CTCCGCGAGTTGCGCAATCTCGGCGGCGGCATCAACCGCGCCGCCGCCGACCATAATCATGGGCTTTTTGGATTTTCGTATAAGTTCGGCGGCGCTCTCAACGGCACCCGGATCTACCGGTGGCGGGTCCAAGCTGCCCGTGCGCGCCGACATTTCGGTCAGAGCAGTGACGCCCAGTGTGTCCCAGGGACACTCCAGGGCGACCGGACCCGGACGGCCGCCGGTCATCCGTTGGAACGCCTCGGCGATAATTTGTGGAGCTTGCGTCGGATGGTCAATGCGCTCAGCCCATTTCGTCAAAGAGCGCAACGTCGCGAGCTGATCCGGAAGCTCATGCAAAATGCCAAATCCACGACCAATGTCCGCGGCTGGAATTTCGCTCGTTAGACAAAGCACTGAAGCGTTGGCTGCGAACGCCGTACACAGCGCCGCTGCTGTATTCAATACTCCGGGACCCGGCACACACGTGTAGACGCCGACCCGACCCGTGGATTTCGCATAACCATAGGCCATGTACGCCGCACCCTGCTCATGGCGCGTGCCAACGAACCGAATTTCGCCCCGGCGCTCGTAGAGCGCATCAAAAAGCTTGTACGTATGGACGCCGGGAATGCCGAAGATCGTATCGACTCCATGCTGTATCAAGGAATCGACAATCGCCTGCGCCGCAGATACTGTTCTTCTCATCGGCGCCTCAACCGCGCAGCGCCAAGTGCACTTGCTGCACGCAGCCGGATCCCTCACCGACTGCCGCTGCAACCCGTTTGACGCTGCCGCAGCGCACGTCGCCGACCGCGAAGATTCCGGGCCGGCTCGTTTCGAACGATTGCGACTGCCGGACGCCGGCTTGTCGCGTGCGCTCAGCCGGGGTTGCATCAGGCCCCGTGAGCACAAAACCCTTGTCGTTGAGCGCAATGCATCCTTGCAACCAGCGGGTACTCGGCACGGCGCCGGTCATCAGGAACACGTGACCGATGGCGTGCGTCTCAGGGGCATCGCTCTGCGCATTGCGCCAAACCACGCGTTCTAGTCGATCCTGCCCTTCCAGGGAACTGATTTCGGTATTCGCGTGCAACGTGATATTCGGCGTGTCGGTGATGCGGCGGATGAGATAGTCGGACATGCTGTCCGCCAATCCCTTCGACCGCACCAGCAAATGCACGTGACGGCAGCTGCTTGCGAGGAACACCGCGGCCTGCCCGGCGGAATTGCCGCCGCCCACGACGATGACTTCCTGCATCGCGCAACGGCGCGCTTCCGTAGCAGTCGCCGCATAATAGAGCCCGACGCCGAGAAAGCGGGAGGCGCCGTCCAAGGCGAGTTGCCGATACTCGGCCCCGCTGGCGATGACGATCGAACGTGCCCGCACCGAATTTCCGTTCTCGAACTCGATGGCATAGGGCCGTTCATCGCACTTCAAACGAAATGCTGAGAATGCCGTCCTGATTTCAGCCCCGAACTTCTGTGCCTGAACGAGCGCTCGGGCCGCCAGCGCGAGGCCCGAGATGCCGGTGGGAAACCCGAGATAGTTCTCAATCTTTGAGCTCGACCCCGCTTGGCCGCCGGGCGTGCCCGTCTCGAGAACCAAGACATCGAGTCCCTCCGAGGCGGCATAGACCGCGGCGGCGAGCCCGGCCGGCCCAGCGCCCACGATAATCAGGTCTCGAACCCGCTCATCGTCGATCGTCTGATTCATCCCCAGGCAAGCGGCGACCTCTTCGTTGCTCGGGTCTTTGAGTACCGCGGCGCCTCGGCACAAAACCACGGGTATATCGTCCACCTTGACGTGAAATCGTTCGATGAGCGTCCGGACGGATGGATCCACGTCGATGTCGAGATAGACGAACGGAAAGGTGTTGCGCGTCAAAAATTGCTGTAGTCGCAGGGTTGCAGCCGAATGATTCGACCCGAGTAAAATGACGTCACCGGCTTGCGAAGTAATCAAACCGACGCGTCGCAGGATGAAAGCGCGCATGAACAATTCACTCAGTTCAGCGTCGGTCTGAATGATCGTACGCAGGCGATCCTCCGGGATCGACAGAGCCTCTCCGTCATCCCGCACGCGCATGCGCACCACGCTGCCCATGCTGCTGAGCGTGCTCATCTCTCCCGTAAAGCTGCCCGGCGTATGCATGGCGAGCAAGACCTCGCCATTCAGACCCGGCTGCAGCACTTCGATGCTGCCGGACAACACGACCAGCATCGGGCGATTCCGATCTCCGGGCTCCATCAAGATGTCGCCCTTGTTCAGACGGACGTGAGTTCCACGCCCTTCGAGCCTGGCAATCTGCGCGGAGGACAGTTTCGGAAACCTCTGCGCCGTACGGCCGACGAAACCTGCTGCGTTGGCACTCTCCTCGTCGTTGGTTTCCACCGTCATGTCACGAATACTTCGATCTCGTCAATGAAGCACCAGCTCCAGTCTTCTCCGGGCTCAAATGACGAAATGATCGGGTGCTTGTGCTCGAGAAAATGCTTGCGAGCATGCCGGTTCTTCGAATCATCACAGCACCCGACGTGCCCACATGTCCTGCACAGTCGAAGATGGACCCACGAGTCGCCGATAGCCAGGCACTCCTGGCACCCATCGCCGGTTGGCGATACGGCTTTGACGGCGTTGAGATGGCTGCATTCGCGGCGGGATTTAGACACGGCCGTCCTCCTCGAAAGACATGAATGTAACGGGCACGAAGGCGATCGGATCGCTGCAATGGGGTAAATTAACCGATTCCGAACCCTGTTGCGACCCCGGCCTTCGCGGCGCTGAAGGATGCTGCTTTACGCGAAACGCCGCGGCAGCTAAGGCACTTGATCCAGGAGTTTCTCGAGCAGTTCCGTCAGGTGATCAAGGCCTTCGGGCTCGATGGTCGCCAACCATTGGCGTCGGGCCGCAGCGATTTCGATCTGGATGAGGGCGTAGAGATGAGCGCCGGCCCCCGTGATGACGATGCGCTTCTCTCTTCTGTCGGCAGCCGATGATTCGCGCTTTACAAGACCGTCCCTCACCAGACGATCGATCGTCTGTACCATGGATGCACCGGAAATCGCGATTTTGTCGGCCAGTTTGGACTGAGACAGCGGCAAGCGAGCGTGCATCGCCTCTGCGATCGTCATCCAACCGGTCTGACTCACCCCCAAACGAGCCAGGCGACGATCCACCGCCTGGCGCCATCCCTTCGCGATGTTGCGCAGCGCGCTATCGAACCGCTCTTCAAGATCCGGGGCATGGCGGGAGCCGTTGATCGCCCGAGGTTGGTTTCCGCGAGTAAATTCAAAAAACATTCTGGCGCTCGTGTTGTGGCCGGGTACCATCCCGCCTATAAGGAGTCCTGTTGCGCAGACGCAGCGGCCAGCGCCGTGTTAGGACTGGTACCGCCGAGTGCGAGGAAGAGCTGCACGGTATCGAAGTAGCGCTGCGCCACCGCCCTGACATACCCGAGCCGCGCCCGTTGATACGAGCGTCCCGCGTCCAACACTTCCAGGACACCCGCGTTGCCCTCTTTATAGCTGATGCGCGCGAGATCAAGACCGCTCTGCGCGGCCTGTTGCGCCTGATCTTGCGCGTCGAGTTGTTCAGCGTCGTGGTCCAAGCCCTCGAGCAGGTCGGCCACTTGCGCGAATGCTTCGAGAACCGTCTGCTCATAGTTGGCCGCGCTTGCGTGCATGGCATCTACCGCCGCGCGCTTCTCGGCGCGCAAGGTTCCGCCGTCGAACAGCGGCGCCGTCAGTCCCGATATGAGACTCCACGCGGTATTTGTCCGGTCGAACAATTGGCCGGCCTTGAGTGATTGCGGTCCCACGGTCGCGCTCAGTTCGATCTTGGGATACAGGTTCGATTGCGCGACCCCCACCGCGCTGGTCGCCGCATGCAACCTCGCCTCCGCGGCGAGAATGTCGGGCCGGCGATGAGCAAGTTCCGAGGGCAGACTCACCGGCACCTGCGAGGGTAGTGTAATATTCGAGAGATCGATACCGCCAGGCAGCTCGCTCGCCGGAGACCGGCCGAGCACCACCGACAGCGCGTGGCGCGCCTTCGCAAGGTCTTGGCGCAGCGGCGGCAGCAAGGTCATATCGTTGGCGATCTGGCTCTGAGCGCTCACGACGTCTTCGCGTGCCACGGATCCGTTCTCAAATGCCGTGCGCACCAGCGTCAAATTTTCCTGGTCCTCCCCCAGGATGATTTCAACCGTCGAAATCTGCGCACGCGTCGCGGCAATGGCGAGCGTTTGCATGACCGCCTGACCGGTTACCGCGAGATACGCCGCATTCAGCTGGTGCCGCTCCACTTCGGCCAGGGCGTATTGGCGCTCCACGCCGCGCGCGACGCCCCCGGTGTAGTCGAGCGCGTAGCTCACGGAGGGTCCCACGGCAAAGTAGGTAAAGGGCGCCAGATTCGCGAAGCCGCCGAGGAATTCAGCTCCGTACTGCTGTCGGCCGACGCCGGCGCTCAAGCCGACTTGCGGATACCGCGTGCCCGCCTGCGCCAATGCGAGCTCCTGGGCCTGTTCAAGTGTCGCCGCCGCAGCGGCGAGATTGCGGTTGTGAGCGACTGCCTGCTTCACGAGTTCGTCGATTGCATCGGACTGGAAGAGAGTCCACCAATCGCCCTCGATTTCCCGGCCCAGGGCGATGTGCTGCACCGTGGTATCTGTGGACGCAGCTTCGCCCCGCAACGTATCGGCCGTATAGCGCACCGCTGATGGAGCTACCGGACTCGTGAAGTTGGGACCCGCGGCACAGCCGCCAAGGTTCAACACACAGGACAGCGCCGCCGCACGCCACCGTCGGCGCTCCGAGTTTACAGAAACAATCAAAAACCCGGAATCACTTCGCATCGTCATCACTCGATATGGATTGGCTTCGTGGCGACAGCGCCCTTGCGCAGCAACAGCACCAGTGGAATTGCGACCAAACTCAATAGCATCATCATTTGAAAATCGTTGTTGTAGGCAATCATCGCGGCTTGCTCCGTCACCCTCGCGTTCAGCCCGGCGAGGGAGCGAAGGGACGCTGGTCCGCCCGGCAGGGGTGCATGAAGCAACGGGGTAAAACGGGTCACACGTTCGCCCAGAGTGGAATGCACGATTTGCGTGTTGCGCGTCAACAGCGTATTCACGACCGAGATTCCGATGCTGCTGCCAAGATTACGGATGAGATTGAAAATCGCCGTGCCTTCATTGCGCAGCGCCGGCGCCAGCGTCGCGAAGGTCGCGGCAGCCAACGGCACGTAGACGAAGCCCGTGCCCAGACCCTGCGAAATGCCCGACCACACGACTTTGGAGGAGTCCATCTGCAGATCGAAGCCGGTCATCTCCCAGCAGGACATTGCCGTCAAGGCAAAGCCGGCGCCGATGATCAAACGAATGTCGACCTTGCCCATCATGCGTCCCACGATGAACATCGCCACCAAAGTGCCCATTCCTCGAGGCGCCGTGACGAGACCCGTCGTCACAACAGGGTAGTTGAGCAAATCCTGCAGCAGCGGCGGCAGCAGCGCGAGCGTCGCGAATAGCACCGCGCCGACGATGAAGATAAATAGATTCCCGGTGATGAAGTTACGATCCTTGAAGAGCGCGGGACTCACGAAGCGGGTCTTGGCCGTCGTCAACATGTGAATGACGAAGAGGTAAAGTGCAACGGCCGCGACGGTGGCTTCAACCCAGATCTCCGTCGAACTAAACCAGTCCTTCAGTTGCCCGCGATCGAGCATGATCTGAAACGCCCCTATGCCCAAACTCAGTACCGCAAAACCGAAAAAATCGAAACGTGACTTGCCGATCGGCCCCTCGGGAAGAAAACTAAAAATGCCGAGGAACGCCAGAATCCCAAACGGCACGTTGATATAAAACACCCAGCGCCAGTTGTAGTCCTCGGTCAACCAGCCGCCGAGTGCGGGACCGATGATGGGACCCAAGGTCACTCCCATCACCCAGACGGCCATGGCGCGCGCCTGGCGCGCGGGCGGATTGATGTCGAGCAGCACAGCCTGCGATAACGGCACCAACGCGGCGCCGCAGAACCCTTGCAGCAACCGCGCCAGTACAATTTGCGGCAAGGATTGGGCGAGACCGCAGAGCATGGAGGCGACGGTAAAGCCCACCACCGAATACAGAAATACCCGCTTGCGGCCGATTTGTCCGGCCAGCCAGCCGCTCAAGGGCGTCATGATCGCAGCCGCGACAATGTACGAGGTCAATACCCAGGCCATCTGGTCTTGCGTGGCGGAGACCGAGCCTTGAATGCGCGGCAGCGCGACGTTCGCGATCGTGTTGTCGAGTGCCTGCATGATGGACGCCAACATTACGGAGACCGTAATGAGCCGGCGGCGTGGCGCGGCGATCTCGGCAGTCGACCGGGACTCGACAGTCAAGGCGACACCGCGCCTTCCAGCGTATGCCCGCCGGCTGCGGCCAGCGGGCGGGCGGCGGGCGCACGCGTGTCGACGGTCACGTTGGCGCTCAGGCCGGCCTGCAGCAAGAATCCGGGATCCACATGCGTCAGTCGCAGGCGCACGGGCACACGCTGGACCACTTTCACCCAATTACCGGTCGCGTTCTCCGGAGGCAACAGTGAGAACTGCGAACCGGTTCCCGGACTCACACTCGTGATCACGGCCGAGAATCGGCGATCTGGGAATCGATCTATTTCAACGGTCGCCGGCTGCCCTGGGCTCATCCGCGCGAGTTGAACTTCCTTGAAGTTCGCTTCGATCCACACATCGCGGGTCGACACCAAGGCAAATACCGGCGTCGAAGCCGCGATGGTGTCACCGACCTGCAATTGCTCCACTTTGGCGACGACTCCATCCGTCGGGGCACTGATCTCGGTATAGGATAAGTTCAGCTGTGCACGATCGAGGGCGGCTTGGGCCTGCTCGACCAGAGGATGACGCTCGGGTGCGATATCCGGCGATCCTCCAAGGTTCGCGAGCGCCACACCGATCTGCTGATCGACGTTGGCGACTTGTTGGCGTGCCGCATCGAGCGCGTGGGCTGCCTGATCGAATTGAGCCTGCGAGGCGATGCCGGAGGCGAGGAGCCGCGTGTGGCGATCGAATTGCTGCTGCGCGTAGGCCTGCGTGTCCCGCGCGGCGTGCAGTTCGACCTGTCGCTGCCGATAAGTCGCCTTAAGCGATTCGATCTGCAGTTTTGTATCGGCCAAATGCGCCGCGGCGTCGTTGACCGCAATGCGAAACGGTGCGTCATCCAGCCGAAAGAGGGTTGCGCCCCGCCGCACGATGTCATTGTCATGCACGTCAATTTCACTGACCCGCCCGGCCACATTGGCGCTGATCGACACCGTCGCAGCCTGTGCGTAGGCGTCGTCAGTGCTCTGATACCGGCCGCCGATGAAATAGAAATAGGCCGCGCCGCCGAGCACCGCTACCGCCGCCAACGACATAAGGGGCCAACGCAGGCGCTGCAGCCGTGTCTTGCGCACAGTTGCCGACGCCGCGGCGGGCTCGCCGTGATCGACCGCCACGGAGCCTACGCTCACGGCTGCGGCACATGACGTTGTTCGGATTGAGGGCTGACGTCGTTCGTGTGTTTCGTCATGACCTCTTTGTCAGTCATCGAGGGGGCCTCGGGGATGTTCTCGCAAAACAAATCTCTGACCATCACCAAGAGTCCGAGAAGCGCCAAAGCTCCTACACCTATGGCCAACATGCCTACAATCACAAGCTGCGTCATAGCGAGTAGATTAAAGCCACTTGCACCTAGTTCGGTAGCCTCTATCTTTCGATGAGATCCATCGTCGGCGACGATAAGGGGAGCGGTTGCGTTCGCCGCCTCACCGACGAAGCACCGCGTATCCATGGATGCGATACATCGTATCGAGAGATAGAGGCTAGTCGGTTACACCCTCAGATTCTAAGCTGTGCGCAACCGTCCATAGCCATCCATCGAGGGAACCGTGTCGCAAATCATTTCGATTACCTCGTACGCCGCATCGCGCGCCGATCCGACGAGCGAGCCGGCGAGAACAGTGCCGTGCGCATCCTCGATGTTGTCTCCGCTCTAAGGACAGTCGTCGGACTATCGTCCCTCTCACTCGTCCTTCAAGGCTGTGCCGGACTCGCGGTCAGCGAATCGACATCATCGGATATTGGGCGGGATCCTGCCGATCCACCGATGACCTTCCGCACGTTGGGCGCCGATCATCGATTTTCGGAGCTCCCCTCCACGGCGGTCGCCGAGCGAGTTCGCACGCTGCGCGCCGGCGACACTCTCAACATGCTGGCACTCTCGGGCGGCGGCGCCGGTGGCGCGTTCGGCGCCGGGGCCATAGCCGGCCTCACCCGTTCCGGTACCCGCCCGGCATTCGACGTGGTGACGGGTGTCAGCGCCGGCGCGCTGGTCGCGCCTTACGCTTTTCTCGGGCCCGCGTGGGACGCGCAACTTCTCGAGGCCTTCACCGGCGCAGCCGGAGACAGCTTGCTGCAATCACGAGGGCTGGCCGTCATTTTCGGCTCCAGCATATACAGCGGCAAACCCTTGAGGCGACTGATCGACTCTTACGTGAGCGACGCCATGATCCGGGCGGTGGCGCGCGAAGCAGACAAGGGCCGCTTGCTGCTCGTGGCCACCACCGACGTGGCGAGTGGTGAGCCCGTGGTATGGGACTTGGGAGCGATCGCCAAGAATGGTGGAGCATCCGCGAGAGCTCTATTTCGTGATGTGTTGCTGGCATCGGCGAGCGTGCCGGGCATGTTCCCACCGGTCATTATTCGCATCGACGAGGGCGGTCGGGTTCACGATCAAGCGCACGTTGATGGCGCCGCCTCACTGCCCTTCTTCGTCCCGTCGGCGTTCCTGCAGACGACACCGGGCGCGCTCGACGCAATCCACACAGGAGTTTTCGTCATCATCGATGGCTCGCTGACCGACGCGGGCCAAACGACGCGCCTGACGGCTCGCGCAATTCTGTCGCGTAGCATTCGTGTCGGATTGAACCACTTGATGTTGACCACGATGGAGCTGACGGCCGCGACTGCTCGGTTGGACGGCGCGGACTTGCACTATGCGTCGCTGCCGACCCGCTACCCACCCTTGGATACCTTTGATTTTAGCGCCAATGTCCGGCGCCCCCTCGTCCGTTATGCGTACGAATGCGCGCAAGCAGGGCGACTCTGGACAAGATTTCCGCGTACCGAGGGCGCTGGCGAGGAGTCACACCGCGGGGCGAGGACGCCGCTGCTGCCATGTCCTGCCGACGAGCCGTTCGTCGGGTATTTCGCGACACGTTGAACTTCACAATGCTCGGAGGTCATTCGCAGGCGGACTTTCGCCGTCAGCGACCGCGCTTTCGTTTCGCCGCCAGCGAACGCTTGGATGGCCGCCTACGCACGCTGGCCGGTGACGATCGGGATGGCGCTTGTGTGAGCAGCGGCGCGTGTTCTTGCTTAAGGTAGTCTATGAACCAACGGCCCGCCGGCCCCGGCGGACTGTCAGTCCGATAGATGGCCGACATGACTACCAATTGGCCTGCGGGCGGTGAATCCTCGGGCATGATCTCAACGAGCGCGCCGCTTGCGAGGTCCCGCTCGACCACGTGCAAAGGCAAGCCGCCGAATCCGAGTCCTGCGCGCAAGAAGGCAAGCTTGGCTCCGAGATGAGAAAGGCGCCAGACTCGCGCGGACCGCAAGGCGGATCCCTGGTATCGCGAGATATCCGCGGGATCAATGTGTACGAGCTGGACGTACTTGGCAAGGACGGCTGTCGGAATCGGCCCACGGGAGGTTGCAAGCGGATGCTGCGATGAAACGACCATGCACACGCGGACCGACAACAGTCGTTCGTGGGTGATCTGCGGCGGCTCGAGCGACCAGGACCCCACCACGCCGACGGCACAGCGCCCCTCGAGCACCGGCTCAACCACCGCACTCGATTCGATGTCGAATCGGAGTAGCGTCGCGGGAAATTGCCTCTGAAAAGCGCTCACGGCAGCGGTAAAAATCGGATCCGGGAACATGACGTCGACGGCCACGCTCAGCTCAGGTTCAAGGCCGCCGGCGAAACTTTTTGCCCGCGCCTTGAGGAGGTCAATGTTGCCCGCCACCTCGCGGGCATCGGCGAGAAGCGCGCGGCCTTGATCCGTCAGCACCGGAAGATGACCGCTGCGATCGAACAGTTTCACACCGAGCTGCCCTTCAAGATTGGCCATTGTCTGACTCACCACGGACTGCGCGCGACGCAGGCGGCGGCCGGCCGCCGAGAAACTGCCTTCATCTGCGGCCGCAATGAACGTGCGCAGTTGATCCAATGACACGCCGTCCAACATATATCTACCCCGGCGATATATCGAAGCGAGGAATAGAGGCTATCAAAACACGTACGCCAGGGTCAGAAAATCCTCACCTTTGTTCGGCTTCTTGAGACCTGCATTGCTGATGTGCCTGATCGCGAATTCCACCTGACCGCCGTTCCCCTGTCGCGGAAAGCGCCAACCCAGCTGCTCGGCGAAGTTCAGGTGCGATCCGTTGAGTTGATCCGTTTCGTTCTTATACGCTGCACCTCCGCCAAAGAACAACTGAAGGCCGGACCGGTCGATCAAGCTCCAGTTCAAACGCCAGCGCCGCGAGACTTCAAAGACCCAATTCGGCCCGGCGAGTGTCTCGCCGAGCCGCGTCTGCGCGGTCAAGAATCGGAACGCCGCCAACTCGTAATGATCATCATGCCATGTCCAGGTGGCGAGCCCGAGAGTTGAGGTGCTTGTCCCGTCATATTGAATGCTCATGCCGCTGCCCAGCGCCAAATGACCGTCCAAAAAATCCGACGGTCCCGCCGCAGGCGCTTCGGCGGCGCGCACACGCGGTGCGAGGATGAGTGCGAGCCCAATCCATAAGGCAGCCGCGAGGCAGTTTCCGTTCCGCCGCGCCGGAGAGCGTTGCATGAAGAAAGGCTAGTGTCGAGTCGTGTATCTGTGAAGCCTATATTTCTCGATACGATGTATCTACAATATAGATATACGGCCGGAGCGCGGCCGCGCAGTTGCGATTCGTTCTATCGCGTGGGGTGAGCCGAGGCTGCTCCAGCCGCAAGGCGCAACCCGCAGGGCACGAACGGGCATCCACGGCGGCCGATCCCAGAAGGGGCGCGACGCCGCGCGT
>Ga0210394_10007866_pt1 | contig 11112 bp, 10 predicted proteins | sample IncBWC12MmetaG_FD_160121 | JGI IMG/M metagenome (GOLD analysis project Ga0210394, IMG submission 160121) | Forest soil microbial communities from Barre Woods Harvard Forest LTER site, Petersham, Massachusetts, United States - Inc-BW-C-12-M | ecosystem: Environmental > Terrestrial > Soil >... | reverse complement strand
CTAGACACTACGCGATTACTCGCGGGTTTTCGATGACTCACATGTAAACCCTTCGAAATGAGGTGGTTCGGTGCTCAGCGCGTGAATAAACGTGCTGTTAAACAGTCTGGGATGCTTTGTCCAACGATGGCGCCAGAAGCTCGGGTTATGGCGAACCGAAATCGGGAAATACCAGCGCGAGGGTGGAACACTGGGTACTCTGCCGGTTGCGGACGGATGGTCGATTATAACCGGCCATCAATATTCTGAATCACACCCCTAAAAGCTGCAGGCCAGAAGGGTTATTCTCTTCCAGTTGGATTTTTGTTTCAGGAGTAAGGAGCTCCGCTTCCCGGCCGAGATCTTGGCGGGTCAAACGCCGGAGGGCAGAGCCCCGATGAGCTATGGCGTTCGCACCGGATAGCATTTTCGGTATGGACACGACACAATGCACGATTAACCCGTAACCGGACTTGTCTGGTAACGACAAATCGGGAGTTGAGATTATTTTCTGCTAGGATTGTGTTTGAAGAGGTCATGTTGGGATGTGCGATTTTGTCGTCAAGTCGCTTGGCATTGCGCTTGTTCTGATACTGGCTGCTTCTGGCGCAATCGGTGACGGCTCACAGATAGCAAATTCCCCAATTAGTCAAACACTTGGCGATGCCGACGTGGTCTGCACCGCCATTATTTTGGGCACTTGGCGGACCGGCGACAGCCTTAACGCTAGTTCTTCTGAGGCATCTGAGAATGGCCGCGCAGAGGTCGACAAAGTCTTTAAGGGGAAGCTAAGCCGAACCAAGATTACTTTCCAAGGCAGCAGGTCGATGCTCCCGGACGATTTAAGTAATGGACACGGCCTCGACGCGAACTCCATCACGTTGACGCGCGATTTACGACCCGGAACTCGCTACATGCTTTTCCTTTCGAGCAATTCCGCGGACCGGCATAACCCAGCAGTCTTGACGTACAAACTCGACTCTTCCATTCCTCTCGCCCCCAATCGGGATACACATTTGCGTCTGGATGCCTCAAAGATTAGTCCAGTGGAACAAGAGCGCGAGATTTTAGCAGAATTTGTGAGGGCCGCTAGTTTCGTACTGGATTCGCATGGCAACGCCGCGGACGCTTACGACTATTTCTCTTATATCTACGAGCTTCTTGGAATGGATACGATGCCATTTGTCCAAAACCTTCTGGATTCAGCCGACACCCGGCTGCGCTACTTCGCTGCGGATAAGCTCGCACAAATGAATGACGAATCCGCCGTGGACCCTTTACTCCTTGTTGTGAACGACGTGAATCTAGACCCTTGGATGCGAGTTACTGCGGCCTGGGACTTGGGAATGCTGCGCGCCACAAAGGCGCTGCCCGACTTCGAGAGGCTCGCAACTGCTGACCCGAATGCAGAAGTTCGTTCGGCGGCGCTTCATGTTCTCGATGAATTGGATGACTGTAACTCCACGGAAGTTCTAACGCGTGCAGTTAACGATTCGGTCGGAAGCAATCGACGGTTGGCAGCAAGCATCCTGAAGAGGGTTAATTCGGGAAACCTGTGCACGGGTGACTGAATGCCGACGGTAAGAGTTGGAATAAGCAGGATTGCCCGCCGACAATTCGACCCATTGGGCTGGCCTCGATTCGAATTGCGCGCAAGATTTGCATTGGGGCAAACAGCGGTGACATCGACCCCGTTACTGACAGAGTTATGTTGTGAGTGGGGACGTTGTTTGCCCTCGCGGCTGATAGCCCATCTTCGTCACTGAGAGGTCCAAAAGAGGGTTAAGTCCTTTGAAATCAGTTTAGGCTATGGCTGAGTTTTCACTACATTTTAAGATCTGAGTGGGCTCGAGCAGCTCCGGCCACTGCACTTGAAGTTGGCAAAGAATCGTCTGCTGCTCGTCATCGAGCTTGGTGATGCGTCGCAACCAGATCTCTCGCCCTTCGACCGTTGGCAATACGATGTCGACACTGCGTCAAGGCTCGGAGGTCAGTAAGTTCACAATGGCGGAGGCAGCCTTTTTCAGAATCGGGCGCATCAACTTCCATTTGGGCCAGGCAGTCGTCATTAATGAACCTACGGTGTTGCGGGAACAGTTTCGGGCCAGCAAATTGGCTCGATCTCGAACGCTACCAAAAGAAATTCTAAAAAAACAGACTGTTTTTGATCTCGTTGCACCGGCTATGCTTTAAGTAGTTTCGGTCGTTCACACCTTGAATTTCCCCAAAGCAATTTGTCGGAGGAGGCCACGCTGGATGGGTTGAATTCTCTGGTGCGGTGACCTGGGGTAAAGATCCTGTTCGACGCGCACAGGCCAATTTCCGGATCGTACAATACGGAAGTTGAAGGCGCGGCAACGGGCTAGGCTCTCAACTTCCGGATAGCCGTCAACCGTCCATAATCGCGGATTGGACCCTGCCGAATCTCTAGTAAACACTGTCCGAACAAATCAGAACTTAGCCGGGGCTACGGAGGGATGCCGACGCGCCGTATCAGGTCGGAGAAACGCTGGTCGGAACGGAGCGGATCCCAGAGCGCTTCGACTTTGAGATAGGCAAAACGAGTGAAGCGTTCCTCGCAACCCTTTTCGAGCCACGAAAAGGCTTGATCCTTGTCTTCCAGTCCGGCATAAACCAGAGCGAAAAAAAAGGACGGTACAAAGTGTTCCTTGGAAGCCACCTTGAGTTGCTCGAGGATCCGTAGCGCCTGTCTTCGCTCGCCTAGGCGAGCATGCGCGTATGCCAGCAGGGCGAGGGAGTCGATGCCGCCTCGACTGAGCGCTGAGTACTTTTCAAACACGGGCACACCCTCCCGGTTCATTCCTCTCGCGAGATACGCCTGCCCAAGCACCTGATATGCCACAGCGAAATTCGGATCCATTTCGATCGTGCTCTGGCACTGCTCAATTGCTTGGTCGAATTGCCTTGCCAGGTAAAACTGCACGGCCAGATTGTGGCTGACCGCGGGGGAGGCAGGGTCGAGGTCCAGGGCGCTTTTCGCCACTGCCAAGGCTTCCTGCGAGCGGCCGAGAGAGCTGAGATAAAAAGGATACCAGTTGTGTGCTTTTGTATAAGTCGGATTCAGGGCAAGGGCCCGCTCAAAATGCTTTCCCGCAGCCGACCAATCCCAGTCGTAAACAAAGCTGATATATCCCAGTGAATCATGAGCTTCTGCGAGATGGTCATCGATTTCCAGCGCTTTCGTAGCTGCAGCCTTCGCCCTAGGCATGCCGTCCCGGGACGGTGCAACATTGAAAAACGAGAAGTTGGTGTAAGCGTCGGCCAAACCCGCGTAGGCCAACGCATAGGCTGGATCTTTGTCGATAGCTTGCTGAAAGTAGTCAACAGCCTTTTGTGCCCCTTCCGGGCTCCGTTTATTCCAGTAATAACGTCCCTTCAGGTAAGACCGATACGCTTCGGCATCCTCGGTGTGGCGTTTCGCCAGTCGCTGCTTCTCGTCTCCGGTCAACCGCATCCGCAGCTTTTCGGCGATCTCCCGGGAAAGATCCTCTTGGAGAGCAAAAACGTCTTCCACTTTGCGCTTGAACTGGCCGCCCCAGATCTGCGAGCCGGTTGTAACATCCATCAGTTCGGCCTGGACGATCAGGGTATTCCCATGCTGCAGCAATCTCCCCGAGAGAACGGCGTGAACGTGCAGATCATTTCCGGCCTTTTGGGGGTCGGCATCCTTTCCCTTGTAGCGGAACACCGTGCTGCGTGCCATGACGCGCACGTTCGGGAGCTGCGAGAGATTGTTGATGAGGCTTTCCGTGATGCCGTCGCTCAAATATTCCGCGTCGGGGTCGGAGCTACTGCCAAAAGGCAGCACGGCCAAGGAATCGATGACGTCCGCCTTTATTCTGAAGGCTGCCAGCCAGATCGTGAGCCCCAGCGCCGCCACCAACCCCAGTCCGCTGGCAGCTAGAACCGCCTTTCTACGAGCTAAAGTCCGCTTTGTGGGTACGATGTCGACTTGGCTGGCAACCCGCTGCGTGAAGTGTCGATTATTTTCGATCATCTCAACGGGGGCGATGAAGCGATAGCCCCGGCGAGGCAGAGTTTCTACGAACTTGGGCTTCTCGGGCGAATCAGAAAGTGCCGCCCGAAGCCGTTTAACGGCAGCGTTCAGGCTGCTTTCGAAATCGACAAAAGTGTTGTCCGGCCAGAGTCTTCGCTGCAATTCCTCACGCGTCACCGTCGTTCCCGGTTGCGCAAGCAGGAGTGCAAGAATTTCCACGGGTTGCCCGTGAAGTTTGATTTTGCCCCCATGTTTTCGGAGCTCGCCGTTGGACGAGTCAAACTCAAAGGGGCCAAAACGAGCGAGACTTCCCCCTGAGGTCCGAGGCAACAAGAAAGACACCTCTGGCGGCAGATTGTAACATCCTCGGGAGGTTGCGGGAACGGCGGCTAGGTTCTGCCGCAACCCTCGTAATATCTTTGGTTTGCTATGTCAGACAGATGTTGGCCAGGTTTCATCTCCCTTCCATTGCCAGCCGGTGTTCGCCAGGTGAATGCTGCGTCCCGTAGGAGCAGTACCAAATTCCCCCATGAACCTGAAAGGACCTCACATGAAAACAATAGATCTGAAGCGTTTCACGATTGCCAGTGCCCCGGCCAAGAGCCTGGGGAATTTCCTCGCGGCGCTGATCTTTTTGCTTTGGTTCAGCGTCATCCCCGCCTCAGCTAACAACGGCGTCTGTAGCAACGCCACTCTGAAAGGCGATTACGGCTTTACCATCTCTGGGTACCGGCCTAATCCGGATGGCACCACAAGCCCAATAAAAGGGGTAGCCATAACGTACTTTGACGGCGCTGGCAACTTCACGCAGAGGGATTTCGTCGTGACTGCTGGCGTGCCTTCGTCCGGCGGCGGCAATTCCGTGACGGGTTTTCAGTTCTCAACGGGCGAGACTGGCACGTACACGATAAACGCGGATTGCACAGGCAGCGCGGAAATCGATCTCAACGTACCCGTTCCCTTCGGGTCCACGGGAGTCATTAAACTCATGCTGGTAGTGACCAATGGCGGCCGCGCAATTCACACGGTCGTTTCTGAATTCACTCCTCCTGGCGCCGCAAAGCCGGTCTTAAACACGACTAGCAGTGACGCTTGGAAAGTCGGGTCGGATCGCGATCAGGACTAACCCGCACGCAGCTTGAACGAGGTTGTTGAAGCACGCAGCAAACTCATGACCGGGGGGAATCCTATGTGGCAGCCGCTGAACTGGCTCAATGTAGCGATTCCTCCCTCCTTGGCTTTCAAATCGGCGAAAGACGATTAAAGTTCACGACACTGCGAAGTCGCGCAGCGTTTACCTGTAACTGCCGGGAACAAGGTTCCGCTTCACCTAGTGGGATCCAATACTTCGTTAACGCAGTAACGTTTACCAATTTGTTGCCGACTTCCGGATCGCCTAACCGGAAGTGATCATCGGACTCGTTTTGCTTCACGATTTTGTCCGAAGTGTCTGAGCGCAAAACTACAATTTTTCGCTCGTCGAAACTCTGGTTGACAAGTGTGATGGGTTGCTGTTTTTCCGCAGCACCTTTCGCGTGAAGTTTTTTGCTCAGCCCACCCGGAGCGGGGCACGCACCGTCCCCATACCCTTGAGTCCTAATTCATGCCTGGAACACGAAAGAAGGCTGCGGAGTAGATCAGAGGGTTCTCGAAAATGACTTTGTCGTCGTTACAGGCACCTGCACCGCGCGTGATTTTATCCGGCTTCTCACCGTCGAACTGCACTGAAAAGAGTAAGAGAAAACCGGCTTGCCAGACTTGCCAATTAAGGGCCCCGTGAAAACAGCTAAGTGATTGTGGCGCCTTGCCTTAGCTTATTTTCCCTACTGTTCGCAACGAGGAGGCCGGGGGTTCGAATCCCCTCTCGTCCACCAAACCATCAATAAAAATGCGGGTTTCTGAAGTCCTCAGAACAATACGTATATGTCTTGATGCGGTCTGCTTGACTCCTGCTTGACACTCAAACGAGGGGCGCGGACGCATAGAGGTACATTCCCGAGCGAAACGACTTGCTTCCCGTACAGATTCACGTTCCCATCGACCACGTTCGCCACCTAGCGACCCTCGCTCAGGCCGCGCTGCTCACCGTTAGGGTCTCTCTCGGTCTTTGTTGCTGAGCGGAGACGCAGCCAATAGGCATTCGTGTCTGCATCAAAAAGGAAATTCCAGACAAAGATTCCTCGGAAGTGTGGACTCGTGCTGCTCACTTCGTCCAACGCTTGCAACAGCAGCGTTCTGGCCGGGACGTTTACTCCACCGAGGGTAAGGTTGGCTTCCTGCAACGGATCGCTGGACAGACCAATCGTGCCCAACTTAACCTTGACGCCGCTTGCCGCAGAGAGCGTGTCCACTATTAGCTGTAGTGTTGCCGTGGCGTCCCGTTGTTGCACGGGTATGCTGATAGCGGTATCGAGCAGGGCGTTGACCGCTTCGTCTTGCCCATTTTCATCTTTTCTCCATGCGCCGATAACCGTATATCTACCTTCGGCTTCTTTGCGAACGAGGAACTTGCCAGGATTACCGCTAGAATTGTAGTCTGCGACTAACTTCTGCAAGACTTGCTCCTCGGCATCTCCTGAAGCGATGGACGAAGGTTCGGGGAAACTACTCTGGAACAATCCACCCGATACCCGCGTTGCGCCTTTCTCATTCGGATGGCTTGCTCTCCACTTGGGGTCTGTCGCATCAACCAGATCGAATTGACTTCGATATAGCGGGTCCTCGAAATCAACGAGCCAGCCATACTCTTGACTGATGGCCTCAATCGCCTGACTCAGCGGCCTCGGGTCATTTGCTGTCAACGTTCCAGCGGCTCGATTGTGCTGTACAACTGCGGCGTTCATAAACATTGGCTTTGTCGGTGCCTGTGCCAGTACTGTGGAGGACACCGCAAGCAAGAACAAAAGCACGCTTCGTTTCATGTTATCGCGCCTGCTTCACTGACGTTAATTGTGGGTGATGACCGCGCCGAGCCACTACTGTCTACCGGATTCAGAATGCGTGCACACTCGATGCGACTTGGAGTCCAGCGATCCGCGAAGCCCTCTGGAATGCCGCACTCATCAGCACGACAAATCTGTGGCTGGCGAATTGTTATTTCGCTCATCATTCCTCGAGGTTTCCGGCCCTGCGCCGATTCAGCGATGTTTCGCAATCTGGTTGTGCTAACCTCGCCATAAGAATGTTACATCGGGTTGAAAACCGCTGGATGGAGTTTAGGCAAAATCTATTCATCGACGTGCTTGGAAACAAGAATGTTGCCGGTACACCGCTCGATATCTACCCGAAATCGGGCTGCCAGTATAACCAACTCTGGAACCTCGTACCCTCAGGGACAAAGAATTATTATTTCATCCAGAGCCTTCTGGTGACCGAGGCGGGTGAGAACCTCGTCATCGACGTTCAAGGGGGTAAAAACGCTGCTGGTACGCCCCTTGACCTTTACACGAAGAAAACGCCCGATGCCCCTAACCAGCTTTGGGAGATCGTGGTCCCACAAACCCCCGACTCTGCGAGTGATCTTTGGTACATCCAAAGCAAGCTGGTGAGCGCGAAGGGTGAGAGACTCGTCATCGACATTGTTGGAGGTAAAATTAACACGCCCGGAACGCATCTCTGTGTCAACCCAAACTTGGGTATTTACAGCCAGCAACTGTGGTATCTCGCGTCTGTGGGTCACGTGGGAAGCAGTTTTCCGCCGCACGTGTCCTTTCCCGGTTAAGCAATCAGAGCAGAACTTCCGGGCGGGTGATGACTTGCCCGGCATCCACGTTACCGATTAGGCAGCGGCTTTCAGCGCGCATTCTACCACCGGACCCTGCAAAGTATCGAGATGTGCAGGATGCGGCGGATTGGAAGAATCCTTATCTGGTGATCACGCGTGACGGCTTTAATGTCCGTTTTCAGGGGGGCGGATCTCTGGGCCGCTATCTTTGCTCGCTCGAACTCTGGTCGGACTCCCCGATTCGGCGTGGCCTTACGGACGCGTGGTTGCAGAATCAGAAATCGGAATTCGGATCATCGGAGATGGCCCGGTAATCAGAAGAAACAGGCAGGAAGCCAATGAGATTCTGAGAGAAGTGGGGCTAGAGGTTCAATGGTGGCCATCTATGTAGGATCAGGAGGCGACCAACGCGCACAAACAAGACCCGGTCCGACCTCTTCCTGGTTCTGGCATTTTGTCCATATAGCTTTACTGAAGAGGTGGAATGAGCTCCTTGTCTCCGTCGTGGTTCCCGCAGACAACGCCATCCCGTTCTGAGGCTACTTCCGATTATTTCCTGGGCGAGCGTCGCAGCGCAGTCAGGTGTTGGAGAGGGTACCTATGTTCAAAGTTGTTTCAAAACCCGAACGACATTTTTCCATCCGCGAAGTCGCGGCATTTCTCGGTCAGGCAGCCCTCGCGCAACCGTGCTTGTTCTCCAGGTGTAAACTTCCAGTTTGCGCTTCTGACCAGCGCGGAGACAAGGGCCTGTTCAAGGTGCACCGTTCTTGCCCGCTCAAGCTGTGCCGGTTGTTCCTGTACCCCGCCATCTAAGATCCCCGTGTCCGCTTCGCGCAACTCCGCCGCACGCTCCCGCCACTCTTCTCGAAGCGTCTCGAGCCTCTGCCATAGTGCCGGCTCTACCGTAGCCGGTCCTCGAAACCCGAGAAACGTAGCCGCCATCCCCGCCGACCCAAGATCGCCTGAATCAAGGGCCTTCGCGGCCAAGGGGACTAGTTCATCGGAATAGCGGACGGTGTCTAGGGTTCGCAACAATTGGTTCGCACAAGGATGATTCCCACTACCTGTCTCCTCGGTGAATCGCTTCGTAGCGTCTGCGACTGCAGTTCGGAACAGGTAGCCGATCAGGTAGCCCTCTATCTCGCAACCGTACCTCGGCTGAGACACATACTTGTCGAGAAACTCGTTTACGGCCGGCCGTAATTTTCTGCTCCCGGCGCGCAGAATTATTGCCGCGGCCCTCTGCGATTCCCAGGAATCTTGAATCATCCCGGGATCTTTCAGCCGCGCGCTCAGAATCTCATCCAACTCGGGGTGCTCCGACTCGGCCATCAGGAAAACGGCATTCTTGCTCGTCGGGGTGCCTGGGTGGATCGCATCAGAGAGAACGGCACTGCTGCACTCTTGCGGCCATCCCTCGCACCAGAATTTGTACCCTTCGTCTAAATAAAACCTGTCTTCTTTGCGTCGACTCTCCGCCAGGCTTACCACGATGGACCTAAGCTCTCCATGCGGCTGCCTTGGCCACATCGAATAAAGGATCTGCACCCTCTCGCCGGGTCCCAGCTGCAGGGCTGCGGACAACACTTCAGAGCGTAGCCGTGACAGGATTTCAGGCCGAACGGGCTTCGATGCGTTTTGACGCTCTGCGGTGAACCATACTTGGTAAATCGCCGCCGCGCGCTCTGGTCCAGTGCGCCGCTCGATGCTCTGGAGGACAAGCGCGTTCGCCTTCGCGAGGTACTCCTGAAAAACTTTGGTGCGCGCGTCATAGCGATCCTTCCATTCTGACTGTCCTGCGGGATCTTGAGGCCTCGGCGGGAGAACCCCCAGTTCCTTCCGCACCTGGAGTCCCCCGAGAAGGTCGGTTATCCCCTCACGCGGCTCGACCAGCGGATCAGACAAAGCCGCCTCGAGAAGAGGGATAATCACATCTATCTGGGATGACTCGCGCAAGGCGCGATACACGACGCCCCCGGAATTGTCATTGACATCTGCTTTGGACAAATAGAGTTGAACAAGTTTCCGGACAGACGGGGGCGTATCGAGCAGCATCAGGCGATGCAGCGCACGATATCGTTCTGGGTCCTCTTTGTTCTTGAGCACCTGCTCGATCTCCGCGACTTCAGACGCACTCCAGGCGGGATCTGCCACGACGTTGAATTCCAGCGGATTGGAGTCCAGGGACAAGCGATCCGCTCCGCCGCCTTCCTCTGCTCCCTTGGCCCGCGAGACCTCACCGCTCTGGACAGTCACGGCATAATGTCCCGGTTTCTGAAATCGATACCAATCTCCCAGATCTAATCGCTGAATAACTGGTTGAGAACCAAGAAAGCCAGTGCTGAAGAGAATAGAGCCTGCAAAACCCATGTAATCTCGCACGGCACGGAGGTCCAGCACTCCGTCTGTCGGTGTCAGAGTTGGGGTTACGCCCTCGAGCCCCGGGCTGGGTGAAGTCCAACCTCCGAGATATTTCTTTTCACTCTGCGTAGAGTACGAAATTTCGATTTCGATCAGTTCGCCGATGTGAAAGAAGGACTTGTCCCCAACAAACCTTATTTTGAACTCGATGTCGTCCGGATTCGTTCCACTAAAAACGGGCGTTGCCCACAAACCCACAAGAACCAACAAAAAACCAACTCTTCTCATAAGGCCCCCGCCTGCCAACACGCTTACTGGAATACTAAGCCTTCTATGCCAGAAATGTATCGTCGAGTTGTCTCGCCGGAGGCGCATGCCTTCCGGCCCCGGATTTCGCGCTTCCGAGGGATTGCGCTGACATCGATGCGGATCGGCGGCGCGAGCTCTTTGCTGACTAGCACCCGCACCGGCTTGCCGAAGAGATACGAGTTCGCGAGTCTGTCCCCACTCACGCTCGAGTCGTGCGATCCGCTCCCCGGAATCGAACTGGCTACGTTCCCCAGTGACTTGATTGAGATGGCTGCCCACAAACCAGCCACTGATCAAGTAAATGCTCGAGAATCAGGTAATTGCGATCAGGGGATCTGCCGCGCCAAATTCATACGTTTTTGGGCAGGCTGCCAACAGCTGGTACCCTTACTCCAGCGCCACGCAAGCAACACCCTGCAGAACCAACTCTTCATAAGAAACGGATCAGCCTATTTGCCAGGCTCAAATGAGACGCGGACTGGAATCACAGCCTTGTTATAACACCTAGTATGCGCAATTCAAGTAATCGGGCATGGACCTGGGCTGATCCATCTTTCCGCCATTTAATCACCTTACATACGGCGGCCGCGGCCGGATGGTTCAATCCGAAGTGAACCGACGAAGATCGATCGAGTTAACAGCTAATATATTAACTCACAAATAAATTCAGAAATGAAGTAACAACATCTCATTTGACCTTAGCCCGAGCAAAGAATTTCTG
>Ga0210394_10007865_pt1 | contig 11114 bp, 9 predicted proteins | sample IncBWC12MmetaG_FD_160121 | JGI IMG/M metagenome (GOLD analysis project Ga0210394, IMG submission 160121) | Forest soil microbial communities from Barre Woods Harvard Forest LTER site, Petersham, Massachusetts, United States - Inc-BW-C-12-M | ecosystem: Environmental > Terrestrial > Soil >... | reverse complement strand
GCGCGAGAAGTTGGTGAGTCGCCTCGCTCTCTGCGGATTCTTTTGCCTGATGCCGTCGTTCGCGCCGATTTCGTGGAAGAGCTATTACGCCGCAATGCTTGTCCCGTACATGGCTCTGACCGCCGCGCTATTGACGGATCGCGCAGAAAACAAAAGCGCGCCGAAGATAGTGTGGACGTTGTTCGCGCTTTCGGTGGCGCTCAATCTCGCGACCGGAAACTATTTGAATCGCGTCGCTCTCTTTTACTCGGCGCATTTCTTTTCATCGTTGCCCGCGCTGGCCGCCGTATTCGCACTCTGGCTAACGAGTGAGGCTGCCCAGGCGTGAGACCGCCCTCACAAATGAAGTGGCGCTCCGACCCGAACTTCTCCACGTTCACCATTGGACGCCGTGAACTCGTGATCCATCGCGACATCGCCTCACAAGCCGCGCAGATCATGTTGAAGCTCGGCGAGTTGGCATCTGCCGTGGAAGCGGGCGCGGGCAATCGCCAGAGCGCATTTCGGTTGAGCCTCGCCGAGGGCACCGAGTTGTTCGCGCGACGCGGACGCCGCGGCGGACTGATCGCATCGATCCTCAGTGACATTTACACCGGCATCACGCCGCGTCCGCTGACTGAACTTGCGGTGACGATCGAGGCGATGCGCCGCGGAATTCCAGTGGCGGAACCAATGGGCGCGATGATCGAATGGATCGGCCCCGCGCTCTATCGCGGATTTTTTCTGACGCGCGCGGTGCGCGGAATGACGCTGTGGGAGTTTCTGAAGACCGACGACGATTCGACAGTTCGCAGCCACGTTCTTGGTCAGGCGCGCGCCGCGATGGAAACGATGCACGACAAGGGGCTCTTTCACGCCGATCTGAATTTGCACAACCTGCTCGTGACCCGGGTTCGGGAGAGTTTCACCGTGATCATCATCGACCTCGACAAATCGCGGCTCTTTGACGCACCTCTGTCGTCTGCGATGCGTCGGGCAAATGCGACGCGCCTGACTCGGTCGGCGCGCAAGCTCGATCCATCGGGGAAAATTCTCGATGCAGCCGCGCTATCGATTCTGAATCTGGAATGATTTGGGAATCAGTCGCGCTTCAACGCGATCGCGTCGATCTCGATTCTTGCCTTGCGTGGCAGCGCCGACACTTGCACCGTCGAACGCGCCGGATACGGCGGTTCGAAGTGTTCTCCGTATATTCGGTTCACGATTTCAAACTCGGCCAGATCGATCATGAAGATCGTGGTCTTGACTACATCGATGAAATCCAGACCGGCAGCGGCAAGCACCTCGCCGAGATTCTGCAATACGCGCCGAGTCTCGAATTCTATCCCGCCTTCGACCAGAGCGCCCGACGCGGGGTCGAGCGCAATTTGTCCCGAGCAGAAGACCAATCCGTTTTGCTCGACTGCCTGCGAATACGGACCAATCGCGGCCGGCGCATTCCTGGTATGAATCGAAGTCTTCATCAATAGCGACCGCCATTGTGCTGGCCGAGGCGCGACACTCGCATCACGCCGTCAATCGAGCCGATCGAGTTCATCAGGTTGTTCAATTGACGCGCGCTGCCGACGCTCACCTCGAAAACCGCCAGCGCGCGCCCATCAGCGCCGTGCGTCTTCACTTCGGCCGTCGATATGTTCACGCCCGCTGACGCGATCGCCTTGGTCATCGCGGCGAGCAGGCCCGGCTGATCGGCACACAGCACTTCGAGCCGAATCGGGCGCGGCGCTTCCTCGCCATCCTTCCACACCACGGGCACGCGCCGCTGCGGATCGGTGTTGAGCGCATGCGGGCATCCCGCGACGTGAACCGTGACGCCGCGTCCGCGCGTGATGAAGCCGGTGATCGCCTCGCCCGGCAGCGGGTTGCAGCACTTCGCGAAGCGCACCAGCATGTCGCCGACGCCCGAAACCACGACCGCGCCGCTGGCCGACTTGCGCGCTTCCTTGGCCGCGCGTTCACGCTGCGCGGGCCCCAACGGCGTTGGCGGTTTCTCGGGACGATAGATCTTCAGCTCGTCCGGCGTCAGCAGCTTCCCGAGCAATTGGGCCGGCGTGATTATTCCGTAGCCGACTGCCGCGAGCAGGCCGTCGACGTCGCGCTGCGAAAATTCTTCGAGCACTCCGTCGAGCCGCTTGTTAGATCTGATCTGCGTGACGCTTAGCTTCACCGGTTCGAGCTCGCGATCGATCAGCGATATCCCAAGGTCGCGCGAGCGTTCCGCTTGTTGATTGCGCAGCCATTGACGGATGCGCGACTTCGCGCGCGCGGTCGCCGCATAATTCGTCCAATCCTTGCCCGGCACCTGTTTCTCTGACGTGAGCACTTCGACCGTATCGCCCGACCGAAGCCGGTAGCGCAGCGGCACCATGCGCCCGTTGACGCGCGCGCCGGCCAGATGGTTGCCGACCTGCGAATGGATCCGATACGCGAAGTCGATCACGGTCGAGCCGAGCGGAAAATCGAACACATCGCCCTTGGGCGTGAAGACGAAAACTTCCTCGGGAAACAAATCGTCCTTGACGGTCGAAAGAAATTCCTGCGGGTCCTTGAGATTCTGCTGCCACTCGATCAGCCGCCGCAGCCATGCAAAGCGCTCCGTATCTTTTTCCTTGAGATCCTTCGAGTTGCCGTCCTTGTAGCTCCAGTGCGCCGCGATTCCTTCCTCGGCCACCTTGTGCATCTCGCGCGTGCGAATCTGCACTTCCATCCGCTGCCCGCGCGGGCCGATCACGGTGGTGTGCAGCGACTGATACATGTTGGCCTTGGGCAGCGCGATGTAGTCCTTGAAGCGGCCGGGCACAGGCTTCCAGTTCGCGTGCACGACGCCGAGCGCCTCGTAACATTCGCGCACCGTGTCCACGATGATGCGGAACGCGACCAGATCGTAAATCTCCTCGAAGCTGAGCCCCAGCTCCTGCATCTTCGAGTGAATCGAAAAAAAATGTTTCGGCCGGCCCGTGACCTCGGCCGTCACTCCGCTGTCGGACATCCGACGCGACAAAATCTCGATGACGTTGGCGATGTACTCTTCGCGCTCTTTGCGCTTCGCCGCGACGAAGGCCTTCAGCGTCTGGTACGCGCTTGAATTCAGATAGCGAAACGACAGGTCCTCGAGCTCCGATTTCAACCAATAAATACCGAGGCGATGTGCGATCGGCGCGTAGATTTCCATCGTCTCGCGCGCGATCTCCTGCTGCCGGTCAGCGGATAGATGGTCGAGCGTGCGCATGTTGTGCAGGCGATCGGCGAGCTTGATCAACACGACGCGGATGTCATTCGCCATCGCGATGATCATTTTGCGGAAATTCTCGGCCTGTTTTTCCTCACGGCTCTGGAACGTGATCTTCGAGACCTTGGTCACGCCATCGACCAGCTGTGCGACCTCGGGGCCGAAATTCGTCTGCACCTCCGCCAGCGACGCGTGCGTATCCTCGACGACGTCGTGCAGCAGGCCGGTGACGATCGACGGCACGTCGAGCTTGAGCTGCGCGATTATCATCGCGACGTTGAGCGGATGTGTGACGTACGGCTCGCCCGATTCGCGCTTCTGATCGAGATGCATCCGCGCCGAGTAGTCGTAAGCGCGCCGGATAAGCCCGATGTCGGCCTGCGGATTGTAGGTCCGCACCCGCCCGATGAGGCCGGCCAGTTCGTCGGGAGTACTACTCTGCGCTAGCTCTTCCATGGCGCGAATTCGCCGCGCAGCCGGCTGACTCTCAGCCGCTCCGCGTTTACGATCGTTTCAAGCCGCGCAACCGATTTGGGTATCTCGGCGTTGACGATCAGGTAGTCGTATTCGGGATAGGCCTGTGCTTCCTCGCGCGCTTTCTGAAGCCGGTGCTTGATTTTCGATTCGTCCTCGGTAGCACGGCCGCGCAAACGCCCGGCAAGTTCTTCGAAGGTCGGCGTCAGAACAAAAATCGAAACCGAATCGACCGGATACTCTGCCCGAATCTGCCGCGCGCCCTGGATGTCGATGTCGAGCAGGATGTCGCGGCCCGATGCGACCGCGGCGTCGAGCGGTGCGCGGGGCGTGCCGTACGATGATTCGAACACACGCGCCCATTCGGCCAGCTCGCCGGACGTTTGCCTGCGTTTGAATTCCTCCTGGCTCACGAAGCTGTAATCGATCCCGTCTGCCTCGCCTTCTCGCGGCGCGCGCGTGGTCAACGATATCGAAAATTCCAAACCCGCGATCGCCTTGAGCGCAGCGCGATAGATCGTCGTCTTGCCCGCGCCCGAAGGCGCCGAGAGAATGAAGATTATACCGCGTCTTGGCGGCAAAGAATCATCTGATTTCAACGGCATCGAAGCCATCAATCGGGTGCAAAGGCCCTTCTACTATATCCTATTCGACGTTCTGGACCTGCTCGCGCATTTTCTCCGCCTCCGCTTTAACTTCAACCGTTACTTGAGATAACGCCGCGTTCTGCGACTTCGAACCCATCGTATTCACTTCGCGGTTGATTTCCTGGAGCAGAAACTCGATCGACTTCCCGACCTGTCCCTTGCGTCTGAGGATCGTTTTGAGGCCCTCGAGATGCGTGCGCAGGCGCGTGATCTCTTCGCTGATATCGCCGTGCTGCGAAGCTGACGACGCTTCCTCATACAGGCGTTTCTCGTTCACCGGCAACTCTTCGAGCAGCTCGCGAATGCGCTTGTGGAAGTTGTCCATTATTTCGGCGCGCGATTGCTCGGCCAGCTTTTCGATCTTCGGCACCGCCGCTTCGATATTGCTGATTCGCGCAGCAAAATCGTTGTGCAGGCTGCGGCCCTCGCGCACGCGTTCTGCCTCCAGCGCTTTCAATGCGCGCACTAACGCCTTTTGTCCAATCTTGAACGCTGCTCCTGAGTCGTGCTCTTCCTCGACGACGTGAAAAATTTCTGGCCGATTCAGGATCGATCCAATTTCCGGATTGCCGTTGAGATGAAGCTGCTTGCCGAGACGGCGCAGCTCGGCGACGTACAAATTTGCCAGCCGGTCGTTCACTTCGAGCCTGACTGGCGGCGGCTTCAGCGCAACTGACTTGATAAAAATCTCGACGCGCCCGCGCGCCACGACGCTTTGCACCGTCTTGCGAATCTCCGCCTCGTGCTCGCCCCATCCGCGCGGCACCGCCAGCTTGAGTTCAAAAAATCTCTGGTTGAGCGAGCGCACCTCGGCAACCACTCGAGTGCCGTCCTGCTCGGCGATCGCCCGGCCGAATCCGGTCATGCTTTTCATGCAACTCCGCCCCTCTCTTCCCGTGTTTTTCTCACACACGCGTGATAGAGCGCGAGCGTCCGCGCCGCCATCGTCTCCATCGAATAATTTCCCAGGGCGCGAGCGCGCGCCGCCACGCTCATCCGAGATCTCAATTCAGCCGAATCCGCCAAGCGTCCGATCGCCGACGCAATTGCTCCAGCATTCGCCGGCGGCACGACCATTCCGCTGCGGCCATCTTCCACCACTTCACGCAGCCCGCCAACGTCGCTCGCAACTACTGGAATCGCGCTCGCCATGGCTTCCAGAGCGGCCACGCCGAGCCCTTCTTTCAGCGACGGCATCGCAAAAACGTCCGACGCCCACAGCAACTCGCGCGGCTCGTCGATTCTGCCCAGCAGCTTGATGCGCTCGAGACTTCGGCTGACCGCGATCTCGCCTTGCAGTACTTTATGAATTGAGCCCTGACCTGCGATGAAACACCTCACCTTCGCGGACTTCATCGTTGCCGCGAGCTTTCCGATGGCTTCGATCAGATAGCGATGGCCCTTGCGCTGCTCGAGCGCGCCAACCGCCGATATCACGATCTCATCGTCGGAAATTCCGAGCGCGGCGCGTGCATCGGCGCGTTCCCGGGAAGTTGGCGGCCGGAAGTGCTCGCAATCAACTCCACTATGCACAACCGTGACGCGCTGCCGATCGACGCCGGCGGCCGCGAGCGAATCAGCAACGCCGCCTGAGATAGCGACCACGCCATCGACCGCGCGATTGAACAGGTACGGCGCAAACACGCGGTTGGGCCTGTAGTCCATCCGCCGCGTCACGATCAGAGTGCTCCCGAAGCCGCGCGCCAACGGCGCCATCGAATGCGCGCGCGAAGTATGAAAATGAACGACATCGTAGCGCTCGCGTTTGAGGATCGCGCGCAGCTTGACGCCGGCCGCCAGGTCAATCGCGTTGCGGATGCGAATCGGATGACACCTGATACCCGCGTCCACAGCCCGCTCCCACAGCCGTCCCGCGGGATCGCAGATCAGCTCTGCACGATGCCCGCCTGCCGCCAGCGCAAGCGTCAGTCCGAGCACTTGTGTCTCTCCCCCGGCGAAACCAAGCTCGGGATCGACCCCCGCGACGCACAGCGTTTGAGCCTCAGCCGCTTTGCTATCGGCAGTCACCTGGTTGGGGTCATCATGTTGCACAGTCTGCGTCATCATACAGTTCGGGTCGCATCAATCGAAAAATCTGTAGTACAGGATTGCGCATACCGCCGTCACCGCGTCGCGAACGCCAATCTTTTTGCCCTCTTCGTAGGTCCGCCCCGAGTATGACACCGGCACTTCGTAGATTCGCCATCGCGCGCGCGCCGCCTTGGCGGTTATCTCGGGCTCGAAGGTGAAGCGGTTGGCGTTGAGCTTCAGCGTCGTCAACTTCTCCCGCACGAATCCCTTCATCCCGGTTTCCATGTCGGTCAGATTGAGATCGCTGATCATGTCGGAGAGCAGCGTCACCGCACGATTTGCAACGTAGTGCCAGAAAAACATGACGCGATGCGGCCCGGATAGAAAGCGCGACCCGTAAACCATGTCGGCGCGGCCGTCGAGCAGCGGCCCGATCATTGCCGCATAATCGCGCGGATCGTATTCGAGGTCAGCGTCCTGTACGAAGACGTACGGATTTTTCGCTGCTGCAAAACCAAGCCGCAGCGCCGCGCCCTTTCCGCGATTGACGCTGTGAAAAAAGCATTGAACCTGCGGATGGCTGAACTCGCGCAGAAACTTCGCGGTACCGTCGGTCGATGCGTCGTCGACGACGATGATTTCGGGGTCGAAACCGCAATCGAGCACCCGCTCGATCACGCGGCCGATCGTCGCGACTTCGTTGTAAACCGGAATCACTACGGAAATTTTCGTCCGCTCCGCCATCAGCTTCCACTAGCCTCCGGCCGCCGGCTGAGCGACGACGACCTGCGCGCGGCCACTGCGGCGTCGCTGCGTTCGAGGGCGATTCTGGCCGCGAGCATCGCGGCGACCCGGCGTCGTTCCGCCCGCCGCCGTCGCGCGGAAAACGCGGCGCAGTAGCCGCTCCACACGCGCATCCGATCCGTATTCGTAACGCCGTCGACTTCGAGATGCCCCAGCTGTACGAGATTGCGCATCCGCGGCCGCTCGAAGCGGCTCAGAATCGTGTGTCGCGTCCGTTCATGATCGATGAAAACAAATTGCGGCGGCTCGAGTCCCGTAACATAAATGTTGTACGGCGTCAGGTCGCCGTGGATGTATCCCGCGCGATGCAGCCGCGCGATCTCCGCGCCGAGCGTGCGCAACACTACGCGCCGGGACTTAAGCGTCGCGTGCTTCAAATGACGCACAACATTGAAGCCCTCGACTCGCGCAGTCACGATGATCTCGCGCCCGCCGCCGCGGCGCTCGGCGCCCAGCAAAAGAATCTCCGGAACCCCGATGCCGTCGGCGCGCAGATGCTCGGTGATCGATGCGACGTGCGCCGCACGCCTGCGCTTGAATAGCCGCTTGATTCGATTCAACCCGCTGATCGGGTCGAGCACTTTGAAATATGCCGGCGGCCCGCCGACCTGGCTAATCTGCGCGAACCACGTCTCGGCATGACGCGAGCGGCGGACCCGGCTCGCGAGGACGCCGTCGATTGCGCCGAATGCGGAATCGATCAAACTCTCGCGGAGTTCCTCCGAAAATCGCGCGTCGTAACCCGGGATCAGGAAGCTCCATCCGCCGCGCGTCAACCGCACACCGTCCAGACCCGTCATCCGCCAGCTCATCGCGCCGCTCCGACTCGATTTACCGCGAGCGCGCGCCTGACGTTCCGGCTTACTTCTTCGGGGGATATTCGCCGCATGCACTCGCGCCCGATCGGGCATTTACGAAGATAGCAGGGATGACACGGGATCGCGCCGCTCACTGCCAGCTCGGCAAAGCCCCACGGCGCGGATCGCTCGGCGGCCGTGGCGCCCCATAGCGATACCACCGGGCATCCCACGGCGGCGGCGATATGCATCGGGCCCGAATCGGGTCCGAACGCGGCGGCGCATTCGGGAAAGATCGCGATCAGATCACGCAGCGAGGTGCGTCCGGCAAGATTGAGCGCGGGCACACCGTCAAGATGACCCATGACTTCGTCGGCGAGATTCGTTTCTTCAGGCCCGCCGAGTAGCACCGGGAACAGCGCGGGACTGTCGGCGTCGGGTCGCGCGATCTTGCGAATCACCGCGGCAGTCGATTCGGGAAAGTAGATGCGGCTCGGCCACGACGATCCAAGGATCACTGCCAGCAAAGGGCGCGGCGCATCGCGCAGCACTTCGAGCGCGCGAGCGCGTTCGTCGTCGGTCGCTGCGAGTCCGAATTCTATGGGCGTCGGCGCGATAGCAAGCGCATCGCCAAACGCCTGGTACTGCATCAGCTTCAAGCGCATGTTCGGCTGCGCCGCAATCCGATGATTCGAGAACCGATGATTGAACTCCTTAGTGTTCGCCGCATCGAAACCGAAACGATCGCGCGCGCCTGAGATTCGCGACGTGAATCCGCTTTTGAGATGACGCTGAAGATCGATCACCAGGTCGAACTGCCCCTTGCGAACCCGCCGTAGGAACGGAATGAACGTCCAAGGCGCATACGCGCGATCGTATACGATGATTTCGTCGAGCCAACGATGGTGTTCGAGCACCGCCTTCGACTTCGGTTCCACCGCCCACGCGATATGCGCAGCGGGCCACGCACTTCGGATGCGTCCGAGCAGCGGCAGCGCGCGAACCACGTCGCCGATCGAGCCCATCAGCACTATCAACACACGCCGCGGTTGCGGCGCGATTTGCGGGGCGATGGCTTCAGGAGGGGACATTTTGAGAATGGTCGAGGGCGGCTTCAGCTCCAACGCTCGATGATAACCACGCGGACCGGCGCCGCAAAGAGCGTCACGCAATTGTTCGTGGCGTTGGCATCCGCGTATAAGTGACCCTTAGATGGCGAAGGAAATCCTCATTTGACGGACGAACCGCGCCGCTCGAACATTCTCGCCGGACCAATCACATTTGCGTTGCTGTTCCTGATCGGGGTTCTCACGATCCGCAGCATCCAGCCGCCGCCTGTCGTCGATGCAAACGCTCCCATCGGAGAATTTTCGGCGCCGCGCATGATGCCCGACTTGCGTGAGATCGCGAAGCAGCCGCATCCGCTCGGTTCACCCGAGAACAATCGAGTGCGCCAGTACCTTTACCGCCGTCTGTTTGAATTGACCGGCGGCCGGCCGCAGCCGTTCATCGAACAAGTCACGGTCGCACGGCATTCCCCATTAGGGCCGGATACATGGGCCGTCGCGAACAACGTCGGCATCTATCTGCGCGGCACGGATTCGACCGGCACGGTGCTGATGACCGCGCACTACGACTCGGTGCCGAGCGGTCCGGGCGCGGGCGACAACGCGGCGTCAGTAGTCTCACTGCTGGGCACGATTGCCGCGATCGGCATGAGCGGACGCCCGGTGCGCAACGACCTGATCGTTCTGTTCACCGATGGCGAGGAGCTTGGGATGCTCGGTGCGCAGGGTTTTGTCGAGGATCATTCCCTCTTAACCGACCTCCCGGTGAAGGGCGTCAAGGTCGTGCTCAACTTCGACATGGGCGGCGACTTCGGTCCCTCGATGATGTTTGAGACCAGCGCGCACAACTCTTGGCTGATCGAACAGCTCGCGGCCGCGCCATTTCCGTATGCGACCTCAGCGGCCAAAGCCGTGTACGAGCGGTTGCCCAATGACACCGACCTGACGGTGTTTCTCGACGCAGGAATGGCCGGAATGAACTTCGCTGCGGCCGGCGGAATAACGCGCTATCACACGGCGCTCGACAATGCCGATATGCTCGAGCTGCGGACGTTGCAGCATCAGGGGTCATACGCGGTCTCGATGGCGCGCCAGTTCGGATCGATCGATCTGAACGCGCCGCGAAGTGGGGACCACGACGCAGTTTTCTTTGTCGCCGGCGGAAAATTGATTCACTACTCGGCTCGGCTGGCGATTCCGCTTGCGATCCTGGTGACTATTCTTGCGCTCGGCGTGATCTGGATTGGTATCCGCGACGGTCGATTCAGCATCAGCGGTATCGTCGCCGGCTTCGTGATCTACGCGGTCGCAATCGTAGTCGCCGTCGTCGAAGCGCGCGGAGTCTGGTGGCTGATGGCGACGCTCGCAGGATGGCGAATGCTGCCGGTCCACACGACCTACGGCGGTTTCGACTTTTCGGTCGCGGCGGACGCTCTGATTTTCGGGACGTTGTGGGTGGCGTATGAGGTGATCGGCTCTCGCTTTTCACTGCAAAACCTCGGCGCGGGTGCACTAGCGGTCTGGGCGGTGATGATGCTTGCCACAAGCAACTCGATGCCAGGCGTCAGCTACGTTTTCACCTGGCCGCTGCTGTTAGCGACGCTCGCGATGAGCTATCGCCCGCGTGCGACCGCCTACCGCACCGCGATTTTGGCATTGGTCGCGCTCGCGCCGGCAGTTGCGATGCTCGCACCGTCATTCGCCGCGAGCGCCGACGGCACCAAGCTCTTCCTCGTATTTTGCGGATTGACCAGCGCGCTCCTTTTCGGCTTATCCATCCCGTACATCGATTTTCTCACCAGTGGACGCCGATGGATCGTGCCCTGCGTGCTCGGATTGCTCGCCATTATCATGGTCCTCAAAGGCAACGCCGCCAGTAACTTTGACCCATCTCAACCGCATCCCGACAGCATCTTTTATTTTCAGGATACTGACCGCACGCGTGCTCGATGGGTCAGCCTCGATTCGCGGCCCGACCGGTTCACCGCGCAATTTTTCCAGCATCACGTGCGCGGCGGATGGCTGCCGAAGCTCGCCGGGCTCGCGACCAGGGACACGCCAGACG
>Ga0210394_10007864_pt1 | contig 11114 bp, 9 predicted proteins | sample IncBWC12MmetaG_FD_160121 | JGI IMG/M metagenome (GOLD analysis project Ga0210394, IMG submission 160121) | Forest soil microbial communities from Barre Woods Harvard Forest LTER site, Petersham, Massachusetts, United States - Inc-BW-C-12-M | ecosystem: Environmental > Terrestrial > Soil >... | reverse complement strand
GACCCCGAAGATCGTCGAAATAATCGTCAAGGCGCCGATGGCGGCGCGCGCCTTCCAGCCCGGGCAGTTCTACCGGTTGCAGAATTACGCGAGCTATGCGCCCAAGGTCGACGGCACGACCCTGGCGATGGAGGGCTTGGCGCTGACCGGTGCCTGGATCGACCGCGAGGCGGGCCTCCTATCGACGATCGTCCTCGAAATGGGCGGCTCGTCGGACCTCTGCGCCCTATTAAAGCCGGGGGAACCGGTGATCCTGATGGGCCCGACGGGGACGCCGACCGAGACCCCTTCCGGCGAGACCGTGCTCCTGGTCGGCGGCGGGCTCGGCAATGCGGTTCTCTTTTCGATCGGCGCGGCGCTCCGGGCCGCGAGGTCCCGTGTCCTCTATTTCGCCGGCTACAAGGAGCTCGAGGACCGCTACCGAGTGGCCGACATCGAGCGTGCCGCCGACAGCGTCGTGTGGTGCTGCGACGAGGCGCCGGGTTTCGCCCCGGGCCGCAAGGAGGACCGCGCCTTCGTCGGCAACATCGTCGCCGCAATCGAGGCCTATGGCGAGGGCGCCCTGGGCCCGGCCCCCATTCCGCTCGGCGAAGTCGACCGCATCATCGCGATCGGCTCGGACGGCATGATGGCCGCAGTCGCGGAAGCCCGCCGCGCCGCCCTCAAACGCTATTTCCGCCCGGGGCACCGCGCGATCGCCTCGATCAACTCGCCCATGCAATGCATGATGAAGGAGATCTGCGCGCAGTGCCTGCAGCGCCACTACGACCCGAGGACCGGCACCGAGACGGTGGTCTTTTCGTGCTTCAACCAGGACCAGGAATTGGACAGCGTCGATTTCCCGACCCTGCGCCGCCGCCTGTCGCAGAACGGCGCCCAGGAAAAGCTGACGAAACTCTGGGTCGACCGCTGCCTCAAGCACCTCGGCTGGCGCGAAGCCGCCGCGGCGGATTAGAGCGGAATCCATCGAGGTTCAGCACCCCAATTCGCCTTCCCCGGGGTTCGCCCGGGGGTCCACGAGCGGCCACTCGTGGATGGCCGGGCCAAGCCCGGCCAAGACGCCGGGAGGGGTGAGCGAACTTGGTCGGATGCCGCTATCCGCGTTCGTCCCGCCCGCGTCCTTCGAGACAGCCGCTTCGCGGCTTCCTCAGGATGACGTAAGCTTTTGGTGTCACGAACAAATATTCGTCATCCTGAGGAGCGCCCCGGAGGGGCGCGTCTCGAAGGACGCGCCGCGCCGGTGCAGCCGGCGATTACTCGGCCGCGGCCCGCGGGGCTTCGACGAATTGCGAGAGATAGCTGCCGCGCTTGCGCAGGCCCTCGCGGTACATCGCCTCGAATTCCGCCTCGGGGAAGGAGTGGGTCGACGGGCGCTTCATCAGTGCGTCGCACCACGCCTTGAGCCGCGGGAATTTCTCAATGACGCCGAGCTTCTTGATGCGGTCGAGGAAGACATAGCGCTGCAGGAACGGCGCATAGGCGGAGTCGACCAGCGAATATTTGGCGCCGTTGAAAAAGGGGCCGCTGCCCTGCTTTTCGAGCGCCTTTTCGAGCCGGTCGAAGGCCTCGGGGATCTTGGCGACCGCCTTCTGATAGTCGGCTTCGGTCGCGGCATAGGCGCAGCCGGTGACCGATGAGGCAAAGGTCGGCACGTAATCGGTCCAGGCGCGGTTGATCGCGCGCTGGATCGGGTCGGCGGGATGCAGCTGCGGGCTGACCTGCTCGTCGAGGTATTCGTTGATCGCGTTCGATTCGAACAGCGTCACCTTGTCGTCGATGGTCAACACCGGCACCTTCTTGTGCGGCGAGATCGCGAGGAACCAGTCGGGCCGGTTGTCGCTTTCGATGTGGCGGAATTCGAACGGGGCGTTCTTCTCGCGCAAGATGATCGCCGAGCGCTGCACCCAGGGGCAGGTCTTGAAGCTGACCAGCATGTACTTCGCCATGGTTTTCTCCCTTCGGGGCTGTGAATGGCCGCAGGATCGCATGCGGGGCATGCCGGGTTAAACAGAAATCGTCAGGGCCGAAGCAGCAGATCCAATTCGATCCGGTCGTAGGCCAACTTCGGCGCGATGCACCCGCGTGCGCCGCGCTCAAGGCGCACCAAGCCATAGCCGGCCATCGTTTTCAGCGTCCGCGAGAGATTGGACTTCTTGCGGCCGGTGAGCCGCGCCAATTCATCAAGCGATGCCGGCGTCTTCTCGACGATGACCCGCAGCACCTCGCGGTTGCCGGCCGAGAGCACCTTTGCGAAAGAGTCGGTCGAGGTGAACCAGACCTTCGGTTCGTCGGCCGCAACCCGGTATTCGCCGCGCGCGATCCGCAATGTGCGGGCCTTCATTTCCTCATAGCTGGCGATGCCGACCTTTAGCGTCGTCATGGAAATACCCCTCGTTCCTTCAAAACAGCGTCGACCTGGGTCCAAAAATCGGCGAGCAACGTTGCCGCATCGCGATAACCGTAAGGCCGCACCGTCCCCAGTCGATGGCGGTGATCTTGCGGGCTGCCGTGCTGACGCCGCCCGACCGGATGGGCATTGTCAAAACCGACCAGCCGCTCGCCGTCGGGACCGTGCAATGTCAGCGAATAATCGAGGCCGAAAGGCTTCTCCGACGACATCGGAACGCGGGTGACAACGAACCGGACCCAATGTCCTCCCTCCGAGTCCACCACGAGCACCTGGCCGTCAAGGTCGAGGAGCGTGTCGAGCGACGGATCGCGAGGACCGGACACGGCTCACGTTATCATATTATGATAACCTACGCCAGGGTTACCTAAAACCATTGCCGCAGTTCGATGCGGTAGCCGTTGGGGTCGCAGATCTCGGCCCGCGCGTAGGTCGGGCGGACGACCGGGCCCCAGACGATGTCGACGCCCTTCTCTTTCAGATAGAGGGCGGTCTCTTGCATGTCGTCGACCTCGAGGGCGATCATGCGGTAGCCGAGATGCTCCTTTTGCGGCGCCGGATCGACGGCAACGCCTTCGTAGGAGATCAGCTCGACAACGGTTCCCCCGAGATCGAGGTAGACAAGATCGAGGGCCGAGCCGGGCCGCTCGATGCGGTCGCGGGCCTTCACCCGAAAACCTAGGATTTCGGTATAGAAGGCCGCGGTCTCTTCCGCTTTGTCGGTGACGATTTCGACGTGGTCGATCCGCTTGAACATGGCGGCAGCCTCCAAAGAAGTCGTCATCCCGGCGACGGCCGGGATCCACTCTTCCGCCGCTCGGAACGCCGATATGTGGATCCCGGCCTTCGCCGGGATGACGGACAGGTTTTATACTATGATGGCTTTGACCGTTCGTCCGCTCCTTCGGAAAGGCTTGATAATGCCCGGTCCGCTCCATGGTTTTCGCATCGTCGATCTGACCTCGAATGTCGCCGGGCCGCTGGGGACGATGATCCTCGGCGACCAGGGCGCCGATGTGATCAAGGTCGAGGCGCCCGAGGGCGACAGCACCCGGGCCGGCGCCAACCGGCGCGGCGGGTTTGCCGCCTCGTTCCTCAACAACAACCGCAACAAGCGCTCGATCGTCCTCAACCTCAAGGACCCCAGGGCGTTGCGGGTGCTGCTGCGGCTCGCCGCGACGGCGGACGCTTTTGTGCAGAATTATCGCCCCGGCGTCGCCGACCGGCTCGGTGTCGGCGAGGCCGCGATCCGCGCCGTCGCGCCCAAGATCGTCTACGTCTCGGTGAGCGGCTTTGGCGAAGTCGGACCCTATGCGGAGCGGCCGGTCTACGACCCGCTGATCCAGGGCTTTACCGGGCTCGCCACGGTGCAGGCCGGCTCCGACGAGGCGCGCCCGCGCATGCTGCGCACGATCCTGCCCGATAAGCTGACCGCGATCACCTCATCGCAGGCGATCACCGCTGGCCTCCTCGCGCGCGAGCGAACGGGCGAAGGTCAGCATGTCCGCCTCTCGATGCTGGAGGCGGTGCTCGCCTTTCTGTGGAGCTCGGACATGGCGGGCCAGACTTTTGTCGGCGACGAGCCGGCGCGCCAGGAGGCGGCCAGCACGACCGACCTCATCTATGAGACGGCGGACGGCTACATCACGGCCGCAGTGGTGACCAACCGCCAGTGGGAGGGCCTCTCGCGCGCCCTCGAACAGCCGCAATGGCTGGTGGACGAGCGCTTCCGGACGCCGGCATTGCGCCAGGAGAATGTCGAGGCGCGGCTGCAACTGACCCAGGACGTGCTGATCGGGCGCCCGTCGGCGGAATGGCTCGAGCGCCTGACCCGGGCCGATGTGCCGTGCGCTCCGGTCTTGACGCGCAACGAGGTGATCCGCCACCCGCATGTCAAGGCGATGGGGATCATCGAGGAGATCGAGCACCCGAAGGCGGGACGGCTGCGCCAGGCCCGCGCGGCGGCGCGCTTTTCCCGGACGCCGACTTCCATCCGCCAGCCCGCGCCGGCGCTCGGCGAGCACACGCATCAGATTCTGGCGGAATTGGGCTACTCGGCCGGCGAGATCGCCGAGTTGGGCAGCGCGGGCGGGCCGGGCAAAGCGGATCGGGGTGTGGCGCGATGATCGACTTATATTACTGGCCGACGCCGAATGGCTGGAAGATCAGCATCATGCTGGAGGAATGCGGGCTCCCGTACCGCGTCGTCCCGGTCAATATCGGCAAGGGGGACCAGTTCACGCCGGAGTTCCTGAAGGTCAGCCCGAACAACCGGATGCCGGCGATCGTCGATCACGACGACCCGGACGGCCCGGTCAGCGTCTTCGAATCCGGCGCCATCCTCTTGCATCTGGCCGAACGTAGCGGGCGTTTCATGCCGCCCGGCAGGGACGCGCGGAAGGAGGTCATGGAGTGGCTGTTCTGGCAGGTCGGCAATTTGGGACCGATGGCCGGCCAACTCAGCCATTTCGTCAATTATGCGCAAGGTGAGCACCCCTATTCGCACCAGCGCTATGCCGACGAATACAATCGCTGCCTCGGGGTGTTGGAGCGCCGGCTGGAGGGCCGTGCGTTCATCGTCGGCGACTATTCGATCGCCGACATGGCGTCGTGGCCCTGGGTGCTGATCGCAAAGCCGCTGGGCCAGTCGCTCGACGAGTTCCCCAATGTCGCGCGCTGGCGCGCGGCGATCAGGGATCGCCCGGCGGTGCAGCGCGGAGTCGATCTCGGCAAGGAGTGGCGCCGCGCCGCCCCGCCCTCCGACGAGGAACGCAAGATCCTCTTCAACCAAACCGCCCGCGCCGTCCTCGGCCGCTGACCACACATATTCGTCATCCCGGCGAAGGCCGGGATCCGCCATCCGGTTGGCGAGTTCGTGCCGGCTTCGCATCGGCGCGCGTAGATCGTCTTGCCGACGAGACTGGCCCAACCGTGGATCCTGGCCTTCGCCGGGATGACACTGGGGTGTTGCTTTCTTTCGTGTTCTTACGCAATCCGGTACCGCGCCGCCGGGTGGGGTGGGGCGAGGCGGGCGCGGCCGGGGCCGAACAGCTTTTCGCGCAGCGTGCCGGGGCGGTAATCGCGCTTGTAGATGCCGCGGCGCTGCAATTCCGGAACGACCAGATCGACAAAATCCTCGAAGCTCTCGGGGGTGACGGCGTAGGCCAGGTTGAAGCCGTCGATATCGGTCGCCGCGACCCAGGTACCGAGCGTGTCGGCGACCTGTTCGGCCGACCCGACGATGAGCGGCCCGCGGCCGCCGATTGCGACATGCTCGGCGAGTTCCTTGACGGTCCAGACCCGGTCGGGATCGGCCGAGGTGAAGGATTGGAGCGCCGAGCGCATCGCCTCGGTTTCGACATAGCGTAGCTCGTCGTCGGGTGCGAAGCGCGAGAAATCGACGCCGGTCCAGCCCGAAAACAGCGCGAGCGCCGCTTCGGGATCGGCATAGCGGCGATAGTCCGCGTGCTTCTCGCGCGCTTCCAGTTCGGTGCGGCCGGTGATCACGGTGGCCAGCGTGAAGATCAAGAGGTCGGCGGGATCGCGGCCATTCTGGGTGGCGCGGCGGCGCAGGTCGGCGACCTGCGCGGCGACCACCTGTGGGGAGGGGCCGTTGATGAAGACGCATTCGGCATGCGCCGCGGCGAAGGCGCGGCCGCGGCTCGAGGCGCCGGCCTGATACAAGACCGGGGTGCGTTGCGGCGAGGGTTCACTGAGATGGATCGCGTCGACCCGGTAAAATTTTCCCTGATGGCGGATGCGGTGGATCTTCGCCGGGTCGGCATAGAGGCGGCGCGCCCGGTCGCGCGGCACGGCACCCTCTTCCCAGCTGCCCTCCCACAGCTGGTAGACGATTTCCATGTATTCCTCGGCGATCTCGTAGCGCTGGTCGTGGCTCGGCTGGACGCCGAGGCCCATTCCAGCCGCGGCGCTGTCGAGATAGCCGGTGACGATGTTCCAGCCGATCCGCCCCTTTGTCAGGTGGTCGAGGGTCGACATGCGGCGGGCGAGCGGGTAGGGCGGCTCGTAGGACAGGGTGCAGGTGACGCCGAAGCCGAGATGCTCGGTCACCGCGGCCATCGCCGGGATCAGGAGGACCGGATCGTTGACCGGCACCTGTACGGCGTGGCGCAGCGCCGCCGCGGGCGAGCCGCCATAGACATCGTAGATTCCGAGGACGTCGGCGAGAAAGATCCCGTCGAACCTGCCGCGCTCCATGGTCTGCGCCAGCCCGGTCCAGTAGCCGAGGTCGGTGTAGCACGCCGAACGGTCGCGCGGGTGCGCCCACAACCCCGGCGATTGATGCCCGACACAGTTCATCTCGAACGCGTTGAGGCGGATTTCCTTCATGGTCCACCATACAGCCATTCCCGCAATCGGTGCGTCCTTCGAGACGCCCGCTAGCGCGGGCTCCTCAGGATGACGTTCTTGTTTAATTTCATCATAGGTTTACGTCATCCTGAGGAGGCGCAGAGCGCCGTCTCGAAGGACGCATGACGCTCCTTGCAATGGCGTCGGTTTACCGCAGTCAGACCGCGGCGGCGCCGTAGTAGAGCGTCACCGTATGCTTTGCCTCGGCGAAGAACAGCCAGCGTTCGACGACGAGGCCGAGCGCCGCGCTCAGCGCCGCCAGCGCTGCGGCGAGCATGCCCGTCGCGGCGGAGCCGAAGAGCGCGACCAGCGTCAAGAGCGCCGGCACCGCGAACGCGGCGACCCGGGCGATGGCGCGCAGCCTGATGCGGTGCTTGCGGGCGATCTGGTAGCCCATCTCCTTCAACAGGTAATTCTCTTGCGTGTGCGGCAGTTCGAGCACCTGCACCCGCCCGCGTCTCCCGAGCGCGGTCGCGCTGGCGACGGTGCTCGGGGCGGAAGTCGTGTCGATGAAGCGCCAGTAGGCTTCCTTAGAGAACCATGCCGCGATGACCGCGAGGAGGGTAAGGAGCGCGGTGCCGATCGGAGAAGCGGCCCAGAACCGCACGATCAGGTCGAGCAGGAGGAACCCGGCCATCATCCCCAATGCGAGATAGTTCGGCACGACCCAGCGATTGTGCCACTGGTGGATCGGCTTCAACGACGCGTAGATCATGCCGGTGCAGTAGATCGTGCCGGCGGCGAGCGCCGCGGCGAGGATGCCGCACAACCCGATGATCCCCGAAATGGCGCCGAAGAAGATCCAGCCGATCGCGAAAATCGCCGCGAGGCCCAGGGTTGCGACCGCCATCACCCCTTCGCGCGACAGCCAGGACGAGCGCCACTGCGAAAAGGCGCGCCACGCCCGCTCCGGCCGCCCGAGGTGGAAGACCGACGAGACGAGCCCACCGGCCGCCAGCGCGAAGGCCGTCGCCAAAACGGCCAGCCCGAACCCGGCATTCTCCGGCAGCAGCGCGAGCGGAACCCCGATTCCGATCAACAGCAACAGCGCAAACCCAGCGCCGGACGCGGTGGTGAAGAAGATGATCGAGAGCGCCGGGTGCATGGTTCGGCTAGAAATTGGCAATCGTGCTGACGACCCTCACCCACCGGCCGCTAGCGCGGCCGGTCCCCCCTCTCCCGCGGTGCAGGAGAGGGTAAGGAAAGGCGGCATCGCCGCGCCGAACTCCCTCCCCCGCATGCGGGGGAGGGTTGCGGTGGGGGCTATGGGTCATCACCGCGACAGCAGCCGGTCGACCCAGCGCAAGAGGCCGTTGCCGGCGCTCTCCGGCTCGGGCGCGGCGAGCCGGGCGAGGTCGAGCGGCTCGGATGTCATTCTGCCGCGGCGCGGCGGCAGGTACTTGTTGACCGGCCGATAGCCGAGTTCGGGCAAGAGGTCGGCGCCGCCGCGAGCCGCGACCATTTCCGAGACTTCCGAGTTGAGGTCCCCCAGATCGCCGAAGAAGCGGGCCTTGGTCGGACAGACCATGACGCAGGCGGGCTGACGCTCGTCCGGCCCGAGGTTCTCGTTGTAGATCCGGTCGATGCAGAGCGTGCATTTCTTCATGACGCCGGCATCGGAATCGAACTCGCGCGCGCCATAGGGACAGGCCCAGGAGCACAGCTTGCAGCCGATGCAGAGGCTCTCGTTGACGAGGACGATGCCGTCCTCGGCCCGCTTGTAGGAGGCGCCGGTCGGGCACACCGTAACGCAGGCCGGCTCCTCGCAATGCAGACAGGATTTCGGGAAATGGACGGTCCGCGCGCCGGCGCCCTCGCCCTCCTCGAACGAGTGGATGCGGTTGAACCACACCCCCCACGCGCCGTCGCCATAGGCGTTGAAATCAGGGAGCGGCGCCATGTGCCCGCCGGTGTTCCATTCCTTGCAGGCGGTGGCGCAGGCATGGCAGCCGACGCAGAGATCGAGATCGATGACGAGACCGAGCTTTTTCTGGCCGGGATAGGAAAGCGGCAGGTCGGTCATGGCGAAGGCTCCTGCGGCTCGTCGCTGCGCGCCCTATAGCGCAGTGTGTCCGGCGGGGGCGTCAGCGAGGGCGGGCGGGCCAGGGTCAGGAATTCCGGCGCGCTCGTTCCGGCCTCGGCGGGAAGCGCTTTTTCGACGCGCACCCGCAGATCGTACCACGCCGCCTGTCCGGTGATCGGGTCGGCGTTGGCGCTCGCGTCGCTATCGCCCTGCGGCAGCATTTCGGTAATCAGATGGTTGAGCAGAAAGCCCCGGGTGAATTCAGGAGACTCGGCGGCAAGGTTCCACGCGCCGCTGCGCTTGCCGATTGCGTTCCAGGTCCACACCGTGTCCGGATTGACCCCGTCCATCACCTTCAACTGGGCCTTCACTCGGCCGGCATGGCTCGACACCCAGACCCAGTCGTCGTCGGCGAGGCCGAGGCCGCGCGCCGTCACCCGGTTCATGAACAGGCGGTTCTGGCCGAGGATCTGGCGCAACCAGGCATTCTGCGAATGCCAGGAATGGTACATCTGCATCGGCCGCTGGGTGATTGCGTGCAATGGGAAGGTGTTGGGATCGATGCGCGCCTCCTCGAACGGCGGGTACCAGAACGGCAGCGGGTCGAAATAAGCTTCGATCCGCGCCCGGTCCTTCTCCGGCGGCACGAACCCGCCATGGCCCTGCGCGGCGAGGCGGAAGCGCTGCAGCGGTTCGACATAGAGCTGCAGCACGATCGGCTCGGCCGCGGCAATCAGGCCCATCGCCACGGCATTTTCCAGATAGTTCTTGTTGGCGTGCTTGAAGAATAGCTGGTCCGGCGGCAGCTGGTATTTCCAGAAGCAGCCATTGGCGATATAGCGGTCGAGCTGTGATGGGTTTGGCGGGCCCTTGCCGGATGCCTCGCCATTTTCACCGCGCCAGCCGGCGAGCGGCCCGATGCCGGGCTGACGCTCGTGGAGCGCGATGTAATCCTTGTAGCCGGCCGGGAAGCGCGGGGCGCCGGTCGCGTCGACAAAGGCAGGCAGGCCGAGCCGGGCGCCCAATTCGATAAGCACGTCCTGGAACGGGCGCACGTCGCGATCCGGCGCGATCACTGGCTGGCGGATCGAGTCCCCCGGGCCGTCGACGCCGCCGATCGGCCGGTCCAAGAGCGAGATGCAATCCCAGCGCTCGAGATAGGTCGTGTCGGGGAGGACGAGATCGGCATAGGCCACCGTCTCGGAGTAATAGGCGTCGCAATAGATGATCCGCGGGATCTTGTATTCGCCGCTCGCCGGGTCCTTGTCGGTCAGCATGCGCATCGTCTCGGCGGTGTTCATCGCCGAATTCCACGCCATATTGGCCATGTACATGAAGAGCGTGTCGATCTTGTAGGGGTCGCCCCTCCACGCGTTGCGGATCAGCATGTGCATGAGTCCATGCGCGGCCATCGGCGCTTCCCACGAAAACGCCTTGTCGATCCGGCCCGGCCGGCCGCCCTCGTCGAGGATCAGATCCTCCGGGGTCAGCACATAGCCGAGCGGCGCTCCGGCAAGCGGCTTCCCCGCCGCGACCTGGCCCGGCTTTCCGGCCGGTTTGGGACCCGGCGGCGCCGGCTTCGGATAGGGCGATTTGTAGCGCCAGCCCCCCGGCACATCGATCGTGCCGATGAGGATCTGCAACAGATGGAGCGCGCGGCAGGTCTGGAAACCGTTCGAATGAGCCGAGATGCCGCGCATCGCATGGATCGAGACCGGCCGCCCGCGCATCGTGGGATGGGTTCGCCCGGCCCAGTCGGTCCACGGCTGGGCGATCTCGATTTCTTCCTCGAACGCGGTCCGGGCGATCTCGGCGGCGAGGCTGCGGATCCTCTCGGCCGGAATGCCGCAGGTCGCGGCTACGGCCTCCGGCGTGTAGCGCGGGTCGAGATAGCGTTGGGCCAGGAGCTGAAACACCGGGACCGCCCGGCGGCCATCGGAGAGCACCGCGTCGCCGACGATGCGCGCCTCGACCCCCGGCTCGATCGGGCTCGCGAGGGCGCCCGCGCCATCGAGCACCAAGGGGTCGCCCGCTTCATTGCGCGCGAAGAGGCCATCCTCGGCGCTGCCCGGCGCCTGGATCACCAGCCAGGCGGCATTGGTGTAGCGGCCGAGATAGGCGAAATCGATCTTGTCGGCGCGCAACAGCTCATGGATCAGCGAGAGGACGAAGAGGCCGTCGGTGCCGGGGCGGATGCCGATCCATTCGTCGGCGATCGCCGAATACCCGGTGCGCACCGGGTTGACCGAGATGAATTTGGCGCCGCGCCCGCGCAGCCCCGAGAGGGCGAGCTTGATCGGGTTGGAATCATGG
>Ga0210394_10007863_pt1 | contig 11115 bp, 13 predicted proteins | sample IncBWC12MmetaG_FD_160121 | JGI IMG/M metagenome (GOLD analysis project Ga0210394, IMG submission 160121) | Forest soil microbial communities from Barre Woods Harvard Forest LTER site, Petersham, Massachusetts, United States - Inc-BW-C-12-M | ecosystem: Environmental > Terrestrial > Soil >... | reverse complement strand
GGACACGGGCTCGTCGAGCAGTGCGGCGACTGCGGGCAGATCATGATCGGCGAGCTGCTCCTGAAGGTTGACGGTGTGCGTGGCGACCACGGCGCGCTTGCCGGTTCGCGCCACCCACAGCGCCAGCGGCGTCAGGTAGGCGAGCGACTTGCCCACCCCCGTCCCGGCCTCCACCATGAGACGCCGTTTGCGCTCGAGCGTCTGACCGATCGCCATCGCCATCTGCAACTGCGCCTCGCGGTATTCGTAGCCCGCCTGTGCCGCGAGCGGACCGTCGGGGCCTAGGAGCGCGGCTGCGGCCTCGCCGACGCTGCCGCCATTCGAAGCGGCCCGCGGCTCGCCGGTGGGTCGGTACGACGGTGGCGCTGTGGACACCGCCGCGAGGTCGACCGGAGCGGCTGCATCCACCGCCGGGCGGAGCATGACGTCGCTGAGGAAGGCGTCGAGTGGTCCCGGCGCCTGGGATGCGACCTGGCGCATCTCGACCAGGGTCGCGTCCGGTAGCGCCCTGCCGGCGCCGATCAGGACGCGAAACAGGTCGCCGGTGGCGCGAGCATCACTGAGAGCCCGATGCGGGCGATCATGGCTGATCCCGAGCCGCCGGCTCAGCACCGGCAGGCTGTGGCTCTCGTAGGTCGGCAGCAGGATCCGCGCGAGGTCGAGCGTGTCGTAGATCAACCGAGATCCGAACGTCTCGGAGAGGAGCGCGCGCAGGAAGAGCAGATCGAACGTCCCGCCGTGGGCGATCAGCGCCGCGTCGCCGCAGAATCCGGCAAGTCGAGCTGCTCCCTCGGCCGGCGGCGGCGCTCCCACAACGTCCTCGTCGGTCAGGCCGACCAGCCTCTGGATGGCGAGCGGGATCGGAATCTGCGGATCGACGATGACCTGGAGCTCGTCGATCGGATGCAGCGCGCTGTCGTAGCGGACCGCGCCGATCTCGAGAATCCGGTCGCTCCTGGGCGAGAGCCCGGTGGTCTCGAGGTCGAAGGCGACCACGTGGTCCGGCTGCGAGAAGCCGCTGGTCACGCCGGCGGAGAGCTCCGCCTGGTCACCCGCGCGCGCCGGCGAGAGCAGCCCAGAGTTCGAGCGCGGTCTGGGCGACTTCGTCGATCCCGAGCACGCCGGTGTCGAGCAAATGCGCGTCGGGGGCGGGCTGCATGGGTGCGGCACTGCGCGAGGCGTCGAGTCGATCACGAGCGCCCACCTCGCCGCGCATGAGTGAGCTGTTCGCGTTCGCGCCCGCTCGCAGCTGGGTGGCGCGACGCTGTGCGCGCACCGGTTCCGACGCGTCGAGATAGAGCTTGAGCTGCGCTTCGGGGAACACCACGGTGCCACAGTCCCGGCCGACGGCAACGGCGCCGTCGCGGGCAAGCCTTCGCTGCGCGTCGAGCAGCACCGCGCGAACCCCGGGAATGCTGCTCATCGAAGCGAGCAGGGGCGCGTTCGCGGGATCGCGCAGTGCGGGACCGGCGGCGATGCCGTCGACGCTCGCGGCATGGTCCGCATCGTCGTGGGTGGGGTCGGTATCGATGACCACGACCGTCCGCCGCGCGCAATCGATCAAGGCCTCGCGGTCGTCGGGGTCGATCCCGGCTCGGGCTGCAGCAACCATGACGCCGCGGTAGAAGAGGCCGGTGTCGACCAGCGGGAGCCCGAGGGTTGTCGCCAGGCGCCGGCCGAGGGTCGTCTTGCCGCTGCCCGCGGGACCGTCGATCGTGATGACCGACGGCGTCACCGCGGCCGCCGGGCTGCCGGGCGGGCGGGCGCAGTCATGCCCGCGGCCGCGCGAAGCGACGAAAGCTCGGCGGGGCGCAGCGCCCGAGCCTCGCCTTCGGGAAGCGCTCCCAGTTCCAGGGGGCCGACGGCGATCCGAACCAGGTCGCGCACCTCGCTTCCGACCGCGGCAAACAGGCGCCGCACCTCGCGCTTGCGGCCCTCCGCCATGACCACCTCGACGACCGAGTCGGAGCCGGAACGGCGGGCCGCGACGGCTCGAGCCGGACCGTCTTCGAGATCCACACCGGCGGTGAGCTGCTCGAGTTGTTCAGCCGAGATCGCACGATCGAGGGTCGCCAGATACCGTTTGGTGACGCCGTGGCGTGGATGCGACACGGCATGCGCGAGGTCGCCGTCGGTGGTGAGCACGAGCAGCCCGCGGCTGTCGGCGTCGAGCCGTCCGACCGGGACCAGGCCGGGGACCGGTTCGAGTAGATCCATGACGGTGCGGCGCTGATAGGGATCGCTGCGCGTGGTGACCACGCCGGCCGGCTTGTTGAGGACAATCGTGACGGAAACTGCACGAGAGGGGATCCGGTGTCCGTCGACGCTCACCCGGTCCAACGACGGGTCGACGACGGCCCCGAGGCGGCTCACCTCACCGTTGATCGTGACCCGTCCGGCGGCGATGAGCTCGTCGGCGCCGCGCCGGGAGGAGACGCCTCGACGGGCAAGAAATCGATTCAGCCGCTCCGGCGAAGCGGCGGTCATTCGAAGGTGGGGAGCGCGGCGCTCTCGGAGACCGGGGGCAGGTCTTCAATCCGCTCGAGGCCCACCAACTGGAGGAATCGAAGCGTGGTACCGAACAGGCGCGGATGCCCGGGGGTTTCCTGGCGCGCGACCTCGGCGACGAGGCGCCGCTCGCCGAGGTGTTCGAGCACGGCTTCGCAGTCGACGCCACGAATCGACTCGATCACGGCTTTGGTCACCGGCTGGCGGTAGGCGATGATCGCGAGCGTCTCCATGGCCGCCCGGCTCAGGCGCGACGGGCGCTCGGGGTGGAGCGCTCGCTGCACCGCCCAGGCCATCTCGGGGCGGGTGACCAGCTGGATGGCGTGTTCGGAGCGCTGGAGCATCAGCCCGCGGCCGCGGAGGTCCATCGCCAGCACGCCGGCCGACCGGGCCACGGCGGCTGGACTGCGCTCCAGGATCGCGGCCGCCTCCGCGATGCTCACCTCACGGCCGAGCGCGAAGCAGAGCGCCTCGAGCGCTGGCGCCAGGTCCTCCGGCTCGGCATCGGCCGTTCCCTCGGGGACCGTCGCCCGGCCGAAGACGTCGAGCACGAGTACCTCATCCACTGCCGGTCACCGTGATCGGGCCGAACGCGTCGCGTTGCTCCACCGTCGCCTCGCCCCGCTTCAACATCTCGAGCAACGCCAGGAAGCAGGCAACCGCCTCGAGGCGGCTGCGTACCCCGGCGAAGACCTCCTCGAACTCGAGGGGTCCGAGCATGAGTCGATCGCGAAGCAGCCGGACCTTGTCCTCCACCGAGTACGTGATCGCCACCGGAAGTGGCTCGGCGTCGCTGAGGCGCTCGAGCACCGCCCGAAATGCCGCGGCAAGGCGCTCCGGCGCGATGCGGAGCCGTTCGACGGGGATCACCTCGGTGGAGACGAGGCCGAGGAAGCTCCGGGCTCCTTCGGTCGCCGCTTCGGCCAGGAGCGCCTCGGCCGCGGCCTTGAAGAGCCGGTACTCCGCGAGCCGCCTGCCCGCGTCGGTGGACTGGTCGTCCTCGGGCTCGATCACGGTGGTGTCCTGGTCGGGCAGCACCGCCGCCGCCTTGAGTGCGACCAGCCGGGCGAGCAGCGTCAACGCGTCGGCGACGGCGCGAAGATCCCCCTGGCGCTCCGGGCTCTCGAGCGCGCTCCGCGCGTCGTCGACGACGCTGCTGACCGACATCTCGGCCAGGTCGAGGTCGCCGCGATTCGCTCGGGCGACGAGCTCCTCGAGGCTCCCGTGGAATCCCGGTGCGTCCACGATGATCGCGCCGGCGCCCGATTCCTCCCGCTGCATCGCTACATGGTACGGACGCCGGGGGTACCCCGATCGCCGCTCGCACCCTCTTCGAGGAGCTCCTCAGCTCGCGTCAGAGCAGCCTGAGTTGTCCTGCCCGACATCAATCGTGCGATCTCGCGGACGCGGTCCGGACCGGACACCGCGGCAGCCGTCGCCGCCGGTCCTCCGGTTCGCTCGAGCTTCGTGATGGTCAGGTGGGCGACGGCGCGAGCCGCGATCTCGGGACGGTGGGTGATAGCGATCACCTGCCGGGTCCGCCCGATCCGCGCGAGCACGTCTCCGACCCGTGCCGCGGTTTCGCCGCCGATGCCCGTGTCCACCTCGTCGAGCACGAGCACCGGCGCATCGTCCTCACTGACCACGGCGCTCAGGGCGAGCGCGAGGCGGCCGAGCTCGCCTCCGGACGGTCCTTCGTCGAGTGGCATCGGCACGGAATCGCGGTTGGGTGCGAGCCGAAAGTCGACCTCGTCGATCCCGGAGATGCCGCAACGCACGGGAGTGCCGTCGCCGGTATCCACCCCGCCGACCTCCAGGGTGCGGGTCAGCACAACCCGGAAGCGGGCATGGGGGAGTTCCAGCGACCGGAGCTCGGCGGTCACCGCCCGTTCGAGGCGGCGCGCCGCGGACGTCCGGGCGGTGCTGAGCGTCGCCGCCGCGGTCGCGGCCTCGGAGCGGAACTCCTCGGCGGCGGCTTCGAGGCTGCCGATCGCGCCCGCCTCGCCGTCGACATTGCTGACCAGAGCAGACGCCCGATCGAGCTCATCGATGGCGACCTCCAGGGAGCCGTGTCGCCGGGTGATGCGTGCGAGCGTGTCGAGCCGTTCCTCGATGGCGGTCAGCCGCGCGTCGTCAACGATGATCTCCCCGGCGTGGCGGCGGGCGTCCAGCGCGAGTTCACGAAGCCGGTCGACGAGCGCATCGGCGTCCTCGAGCAGTGTCGACAGCCCGGGGTCGACCGCGGCCAGGTCAGCGCCGCGAGCAATCGCCTCGGCGAGCCGGTCGGCGGCGGACTGCTCATCACCACCGCTCGCCTCGGCAAGCGACAGGGCGGACTCGGCGATCCGAGCCGCGTGCCGCAGAAGGAGCCGTTCGGTTTGCAGCTGGGCGTCCTCACCCGGACGGATCCCCAGCGGTCCGAGGTCATCGACGAGGTCGCGGGCTCGCTGCAGCTCCGCGGCGCCGGTGCTCGCGGCCCGCTCGGCGGAGGCGACGGCGTCCACGGCGGCACGCCACGATTGCACCGCGGCGGCGGTGGCCGCCCGCGCGCCGGCGCAGTCCCACCCACCGAAGGAGTCGAGCAGCTCGCGCTGCCAGCTGCGTCGCAGCATGCGGTGGCTCGTCCCCTGAGCGGTTACGTCAACGCACAGCTCGCCCAGCTCGCGAAGCACGGCCTGCGAGACCAGCGCGCCGTCGATCCGGCACGTGGCTCGCCCCGATGCCGGTACCTCGCGTGAGAGCGTGATCAGGTCGTCGTCGGGAATCCCGAGCTCGGCGCGGCGCGCACGCAGGCGCGGATTCGGATCGTCGAACACAGCCGCGACGCGCGCGGCTGCCGCACCGGAACGCACAGCGTCGGGCTCGAGCCGGCCACCGAGCGCGGCGCGCAGCGCGTTGACGCACATCGACTTCCCCGAGCCCGTCTCACCGGTCAAAACGGTGAAGCCATCGTCGAATGCCAGGCGGGCCTCCTCGATGACGGCGAGGTTGCTGACCCGAAGCTCACGAAGGGCCACGGAGCTCCCCCTGTGCGCCGGCCGCGCCGGGCGTGTCGTCCTCGATCGGCTCGAGCAACAGGTCCTTGTGCGGGATCCCGTAGCGGAACTTCTGTCGGAGTCTCGAGTTGAACGACGGCGAGTCGGCGAAGCGAACCACCTCGAGCTCCGGACCTGGTCTGACGACGATGCTCCCGCCGTCGGCGAGCCATGCGACCGAACGCCCGTCGGCGGCAACGAAGACGCGCCCGCGCTCGACGGTCACCCGAACGTCGAGGTTCTCCGGGATCACCACCGGCCGGCTGATGACGGCGTGGGCGGCGAGGGGCACAACGATTACGGCTCGGACCCTTGGATCGACAGGAGGGCCTCCCGCGCTTAACGCGTACGCGGTCGACCCGGTGGCCGTGGCCACAACAATGCCGTCGGCGTCGAATGCTCCGAGCAGATCACCATCGACGTCGACCCGAAGCCGGACGACATTGACGTCGCGCGCCCGCACGACGATTTCGTTGATGGCCAGCACAGGCTCGTGCGCATCGTCGATGGCGATCTCGAGCAGGGCACGACGCTGGGTCGTGTAGTCGCCACTGGCAAAGCGGCTGATCGCCTCGGGCAGCGCGTCGATCTCGACGTCGTTGAGGAATCCGAGGCGGCCGCGATTGACCCCGACCACGGGGATCCCGAGCGGGGCAGCGAGGCGAGCGCCATAAAGAAATGTGCCGTCCCCGCCGAGAGTCACGAGCAGCGCCGTGCTTGAGCGGTGCTCGCGCATCGCCGCCTCGGGATCCTCGAGCGCCGTCCACGCCACGAAGCCGCAGGCCTGAGCACGGGCGATCGCGGACTGTACGACAACCTGCTCGCCAGGATGGAGCAGGAATCCGATGCTCGATTCGGCGCTCATGATTCGCCCGGGCCGGCAGGGTCGAGACGCGCGAGCCGGGCGCCGACCAGCCATTCCTGGTTGCCCTTGGCCCCGCGAACCGGCGAAGCCATCGGGATGCGGGCGACGGCGCCGAACGCGGACTCGAGCCACCCGGCAAACTCGCCGGCGGCGCGTTCGGCGGCGTCGGCGTCGCGGACGATGCCGCCCTTTCCGATCGCCTCGCGACCCAGCTCGAACTGCGGCTTGAAGAGAGCGACGAGATCCGCGCCACGCGGAGCGATCAGTCTCACCACCGCCGGTATCACCAGGCGCAACGAGATGAACGACAGGTCGAGGGTCACGAGATCCGGTTCAGGGCCGGGGAGCGATGTCAGCGAGCGCAGGTTGGTCCGGTCCATGACACGCACGCGCGGATCGGTGGCGAGACGCGGATCGAGCTGCCCCCGTCCGACATCGATGGCGTAGACGAGCGTCGCCCCGCGGCTTAAGAGCACATCGGTGAAGCCACCGGTCGACGCTCCGGCATCCAGGCACACCCGACCGCCGCAGGCGACCTCGAAGGCATCGAGCGCCGGAGCCAGCTTGAGCCCTCCTCTGCTCGCCCACGGGTGATCGCGGCCGAGCAGGCGGATAGCGGTGGTGGCGCCGACGCGCTGGTCGGCGCTCGTGGCCCGGACGCCATCGAGTTCGACAAGCCCGGCTGCGACAAGCGCCTGGGCGCGCTCACGACTCGGTGCAAACCCGCGGGCGACGAGCTCGAGGTCAACCCGTCTGGGTTCGGACACCGCTGTCATGGTCCCCATCTATACCACATCTATGTGTATTCGCGCTGTCAGAAAGGGACGTCGTCGGGATCGATCCGTGGCTGCGCCGCCCGCACCGGCGTGCCGGCGACGGACGCCCCCCGGACCTCGGGTGACGGTGCGCCGGGCGCCTCAAGAGGGCGCTCGCCGATGGCGCCGCTGGCGCTGACCACGAGCTGATTCACCCGTTGCTCGGTGCGTGCCAGCAGCTCGGCGCAGTGCTGCGCCAGCACGACTCCTCGCTCGTAGGCGCCGATCGCCTCCTCGAGCGCGATGCTGCCGCCCTCGAGCTTGATGATCAGGGTGTCGAGCTCGGCCAGGGCCGCCTCATAAGTCAGGGCCGTGATGTCCTCCGCTGGATTGAGCGTCATGCGCCGCCTGATTCTGTGTTGGCATCGTACATCCGTTCGCTCTCGGGTGGAGAGTCAGGATCGATTCGATCCACGGTGCTCTCCAGGCTGCCGTGGCCGAGGACCGTGCGCAGCCGCGCGCCGGCGGGCACGGTGGCCGCGTCGGTGAGCACGCGCCCATCCGCGTCGGAGGTGATCGAGTACCCGCGCTCGAGCGTCCGTCTCGGTGACAGCGCGGCAAGCCGCGCCGCACGCGTCGTCAAGGCCGCGCGACGCGCCACGGTCACGCGAACGCTCGCCTCCTGAAGCCGTTCAGAGGCTCGTTGCAGGCGGAGCCGCTCGATCTCGACGCGGCGCGAAGGATGAGCAACGGCGAAGCGCGATGTCTGCTGGTCGAGGGCGCGCCGCTTCAGCGAGGTCTCCTGCATCAAGGCCTGACGCAGACGGAGTGAGGCGATGTGCACACGATCACGGCGCACGCTGACCAGTCCGACGATGGCGAGTCCGAGGCGCGCGTGGCGGGCGGCGACGTCGTCGCGCAGCATGGCGACGTTCGGCGCGACCAGCTCGGCCGCGGCCGACGGGGTTGCCGCGCGGCGGTCCGCGGCCAGGTCGGCGACCGTCGTGTCGGTCTCGTGCCCGACGCCGGTCACGACCGGGAGTCGCGTCGCCCGGATCGCGCGCGCGAGCGACTCGCTGTTGAACGCGATCAGGTCTTCCAGCGAACCGCCGCCGCGCACCAGCAGGATCACATCGGCGTCGTGAACCTGATCCGCGCGTTGCAGCGCGCGGATCAGCGTCTCCACCGCTCCGTCGCCCTGCACGGTTGCGGGTGACAGCACCACGCCGATGCACGGCGCGCGGCGTGCGATCACGGTGCAGGCATCGCGCAAGGCGGCGCCGCTCCGCGATGTGACCACGACGACTCGTCGCGGCAGCAACGGCAACGCGCGCTTGCGCCGCTCGTCGAACAGCCCCTCGGCTCTCAGCTGTTGCTTGAGTTGTTCGACACCGAGGGCGAGTGCGCCGACCCCGCTGGGCTCGAGCCGGTCGACGTAGAGCTGGTAGCGACCCTGCTGTCCGTACACCTGCACCGATCCGTGCGCGATCACGGTCATGCCGTTGTCGGGGCGGAAGGGGATCTGCAGGGCATTGGCGCGAAAGCACACGCAGGAGACCGCGGCGTGCGCGTCCTTGAGCGTGAAGTAGAGGTGTCCGGACACGTGCGCCTTGAGGTTGCTCACCTCGCCCTCGACGAGCAGATCTTCCAGCTCGGGGCGCGCCGCGAGCGCGTCCCGAACCAGCACGGTCAGGTCGCTAACCGAGCAGACGGTCGCGGTCACACCCGCTCCCGCGCCACGTGGCCGAGCACACCGTTGACGAACTGCGCCGCCTCGTCGCCCGCGTATGCACGCGCCAGCTCGATGGATTCGTCGATCACCACAGCGACGGGCGTCGTCGCCATGTAGAGCAATTCGAACGTCCCCAGGCGAAGCACCGCGCGCTCCACCTTCCCCAGGTCGACGAGCGACCAGTGCTCCATCGCGGCGACGAGCGCGGCATCGATGCTGTCGAGATGATCGACACAGCCGACCACGATGGTGCGCGCGAAGGCGCGGACATCGGCCGTGGCGCGAAGGTCCTCGCCCTGGTAGCGCAACGCGACGTCGGGATCCTTCGCGGTTCCCTCGATCTCGAAGAGCACGCGCAGCGCGAGCTCGCGACCGCGCCGTCGACGTCCCGTGCCTGACACGGCAGGACTCACGCGAAGGCGACCTCGCTGACGAAGACGTTGACCTCCTCGACGCGCAGCGCGAGCATGCGATCGATCGCGTCGGCGACGCGCCGCTGCACCTCGGCGCCGACCACCGGAACGTTGCCGCCCGACTCCATCACCACGTAGAGGCTCAGATGCAACGCGTCGTCACGCATCTCCACGCGGACGCCTCGATGGGCGTGCGAGCGGCGGACGATCCGGTCGAACTGCTGGCCCCCGGGGTGGTACATCGAGTGGATCCCCGGCACCTGCAGCGCCGAGAAAGCCGCGATGGATGCGACGACCTCATTGGCCACCCGAGTCGTGCCGAGCTGGCGGCGGCCGTTCATGGTCGGACGCAGTTGAAGGCGCTCCGGCTCCTCGACGTCGGTCACGCGCGCTCCACGTATCGACCGGTGCGCGTGTCGACCCGGATCAGATCGCCCTGATTCACGAACAGCGGCACATCCACGGCGAGACCGGTCTCGACGACTGCGGGCTTGAACGACGCATTGGCGGTGTCACCCTTGAACCCGGGCTCGCTCTCGGTAACCTCGAGCACCACCGAGGTGGGCAGGTCGACGCCGAGGATGCGATCGTCGAAACGCAGGAGAAAGAGGTTGTCGTTCTCCTTGAGGTAGTCGACGCCACTCCCGAGTTGCTCCGGACTGAGCGTGACCTGGTCGAACGTGGTGTTGTCCATCACCACGTAATTCTCGCCGTCCTTGTAGAGAAGCTGAGCCTCGCTGCGCTCGATGCGGACGCGGCCGAACTTCTCCTCGGGGCGGAACGTCTCGTCGGTGACCGCGCCGGTTGTCACGTTACGCAACTTGGCGCGAATGACGGCGGTGCCGCGACCCTGCTTCATGTGCGAGAAGTCGATCACCTCGAAGAGGTCGCCGTCACGTTCGACGGTCGCGCCCGGGCGCAGGTCGGAGGCGGTGATCATGCGGTGCTCCCAGTCGTTGAACGGTCCGCGAGCAGCTTAGCCAGTCCCTCGACGGCGAGGACGTAGCCCTCCACTCCCAGGCCTGCGATCACCGCCACCGCCGCCTCCGCCGAGAGCGAGACCCGCCGGTAGGGCTCGCGGGCGAGGATGTTCGAGAGGTGCACCTCCACGACCGGACCGGTGAAGGCGCGGAGCGCGTCGGCGAGGACCACGCTGGTGTGGGTGAGCCCGCCGGGGTTGACGATGCAACCGGCGGCGCGCCCGCGCTCCGCTTCGAGGATGTCGACCATCGCGCCCTCGTGGTTGGTCTGCTCGCACCGAACCTCGAGCCCCAGCGCGGCAGCGCGGTCGCGCACCGCGGCCTCGATCTCGGCGAGGGTGACCGCTCCGTAGACGTCGGGCTCTCGCTCACCGAGGCTCGCGAGGTTGGGCCCGTTCAGGAGCAGGATCGCAGTCATCGAGCGAGCACCGAGTTGAGGGCACCGCGGACCTCGACCTCGGGAACGTTCCGGCCGGTTCGGGGGTGTCCCCTGGATTCGAGGAGGACCCAGCCGAGACGGTCGCCGACGGTCTTCTTGTCCGCGCGCATGTAGCCGAGCACGCGCTCGGGGTCAAACACCAGCGCCGTGGCGAGCCCGCACCGGACGATCATCTCATCCTGCCATCCGATATCCCCGGGCGGGCACCCGAGGATGCGGATGCTGAGCCGGCCGGCCGCGCGCATCCCGACCGCCACCGCTTCGCCGTGGAGCAAGCGGTCGCCGAGCCCGGCCGCAGCCTCGAGGGCGTGGCCGACGGTATGGCCGTAGTTGAGCACGGCGCGGCCCGCGCCCTCGCGCTCGTCGCTCGACACGATCCGGGCTTTGA
>Ga0210394_10007862_pt1 | contig 11117 bp, 9 predicted proteins | sample IncBWC12MmetaG_FD_160121 | JGI IMG/M metagenome (GOLD analysis project Ga0210394, IMG submission 160121) | Forest soil microbial communities from Barre Woods Harvard Forest LTER site, Petersham, Massachusetts, United States - Inc-BW-C-12-M | ecosystem: Environmental > Terrestrial > Soil >... | reverse complement strand
GAAGTGCCATATTTCTCCAGACAGAGTGAACCGCTTCGCGAATGGATGCGAAATGGTAAGGGATTGACCGAACTGGCCACGCCGCACCGTGCCTTGCTCCAATTCGGTGAAAAAGGAGTTGGCGTCATAGTGAAATCCCTTTACATCGGCGCTGGCCAGGATCAGAAACGAGTTGGTGGGGCTCCCGTAATCAAACTCCGGTGCACCGCCATCATAGGCGCGATGAAAATAACTGAGCGCGAGTGTAGGCTTCACGCCTTCTCCGTGGTAAACGACGCCTTGCGCACCTAGAAAAATATCCGCCACGCGGTTAGCGCTGATCCCACCAGTTGTAAAGTGAGCTATCGGTTCAGAAACAGCCAGAAGTTCCAGACGTGGTGCGACAGAAAGCTTTATAACCTCGTCGAGGCCGTAGCGCGACGAAAACTCAGGCGAGTCGTAGGCCGGTACAAAACCTGTTTCAAACTGGAGATATCCTACCGGTGTGAGTGTCGCGGGAGTGGAGACGGTCGGGCGCCCGGGATTTGCTTCCGGCTCGTCAACAATTGCTGACTGTGCCGTGGTGAGCTGCGACGCGAGTGTCAGGAATAGGAATGAAGCGACTAAGGCAAACTTCAATTGTGCCCCCGGGCGAATCGCGGATCAGGGAATCTAAACAGATCTCATTGCCGATTGACCAAACGCATTTATGCAGCGCAGAAAGACGAGGGATCCCGCCGTTTCGTGCGCTCATAAGACTGCGCGACGTATTATTTTATTCCTCCGCTTGTAAGTCCGCCTCTGGAACTTCCTCGCGCGTTATCGCTTTCAGTTCTCGGCGGACGACGTCGGCGGAAAAACCCGCGCGCAAGAGGCTGCGATACATCGACGCGATTTTGTTTTCGTTAATTTCGCCGCGGAAGGATCGGAGTTTCCGCTCGAGGCGCTGGCGGACAATCGCGGCTTCGTCGGTTTCCTTGGCGGCGTCTGCCAGGGCAGCTTCGATGTGGCGGTCGGGGACGCCGCGCGCGCGCAGGTCGCGCGCGATGCGGAATTTGCCCTGGCGGCGGATTTCTGTGCGTTGGCGGGCAAACTGTTTTGCGAATCGCTCATCATCAATCATTTTGGCGCGCTTGAGGCGGTCCATTACGGTTCGCAGGAGCTTGTCGTCTTCGGTTCGGCGGCCGAGCAATTGCTTCATTTCGTAGACTGAATAGGCGCGGCGCATGAGCGCGCGCACAGCCGCCTCATACAATTCCGTTTCTGTTTCTACTTGGCGAGGCTTTCCGAACATTGGAGAAGCATAGAGGAAAGGAAGTTGACAGTCGACCCTTCGATTGCGCTCGGGGCAGGTAGTTGAAACTTGAAAGGAAAGACACGAAGAGAAAACGGAGAAAAACAAGAAGCGAAAGGAAAAGATAACGCAGAGGCGCTGAGGACGTGGAGATTCGCAGAGAAGATTGTGGAGATGTGATAGCGCGACAATCCTTTGCCGGCGATCAGTTCGGATTGGACGCGGATTGGAGGGATTGGGTGCGTTGCTCGACCTTGGCGGCATCATCGTTGCGGCCGAGTTTGCGGAGGGCTCGGGCTTCGGCGGTCAGGTCGCGGACGAGATAGGGGCTTGCGGCGCCGAATTGTTTTTCTTCGAGAGACACTAGGCGGCCGTGGCAGGACGCTGATTTTTCGGAGTTTCCCCATTCATCGTAGGTGTGGCAGAGACTGGTGAGCGGAATAGCCAGTCTGTAGTCGCTTTCGCCGTACATCATTTCGAAAATTTTAAGGGAGCGAAGAAGAGTGGCCTCAGATTTAGGAAAGTCCTTTTTCATGAAGTAGACGCGCGCGAGTCCGCTGAGCGAGGTGGCGACCTCGTTGCTGTTATCGCCATAGGACTTTTGATTGAGGTCGAGCGCGCGGGAGAAATATTTTTCAGCCGAGTCGAAATCCTTCTGTACGAGGGCGGCCATGGCCAGGCTTTGCAAGGCTGTGGCCTGCATGGGCGACTCGGCACCATATAGCTGTTGAGTCAAAGCAAGCTGGCGCTTGTAGGCGTCGGTGGCGTCCTTGTAGTCGAGGCGCCACATGTAGACATTGCCCAGCTGGCCGACGGCTTCCGGAAGGCGACCATCCTGCGGCTGGATTTTTTCAGCGATGGCCACAGCTTCTTTAGCGGAGGTTTCTGCATCGTTGAAATTCTTCGCCATCGCCGCTTGCTTGCTGTTTTCCATGGCCGCATGGAATTTGTCATTGAGGTTGGGAGCGGCTTCGCTTTTCTTGAGAAGGGCAGAGAGCGCATCGGCTTCGGCGGATTTGCCGTTCGTGCGCAGATCAGCGAGATGCTGCTGGAAACGCTGCTGCGCGCTCTTATATTGATTCTGGGCTTCAAAGCGAAGCTCGGCGATACCGTTGGCCTTCGGTGGAGCTTCGTCAATCGCGGCCTGGTGGAAGTTATTAAGGGCTGCCACCCAATCGCCGGTTTTTTCAAGGGCAAGAGCGAGGTCCAGTCGGGGCTGGAGTTCCTTGGGCGCTAGCGTGACCGCTTGCTGATATTCGGCGACGGCTGCCTTGCGGTCGCCAGAGCCTTCGAGCGCCTGGCCATGGAGGTCATGATTGATCCAGCTGGCGGGATCGAGCTGCTCCGCCCGGCGAAGATCGGTGATGGCGGACGCAAAATCTTTTTTCAAAACGAAGACGCGGCCTGCATCGCGGTAGGCAACGGCATCATTGCTATCCAATTCTTGGGCCTGCTGATAGAGGGCGAGAGCTTCGTCGTATTTTTTCTCGGTCTCCAGGGTGGTTCCAAGACCATTAAGAGGACCGGTCGATCCTGGATTCTGTTGGATGGCCAGGCGATATTCTTTTTCCGCTTCGTCGAACCTTCCGGTGCGAAGGTAGGCGCTGCCGAGGCACTGGTGACAGAGCGGCCAGTTTGGAGCGATGGCGGCGAGCTCGCGAAACTCCGTGATCGCTGCGCCAGGATCGGTTTGCATCAGAGTAGCACCGAGATTCTGGCGAGCTTCGAGGTTGTGCGGATCACGCAGCTTCACTTCGCGGTATTCACGAATGGCGGAAACGAGGTCACCTTTGTTGGCATAGGAAATGCCGAGATCGTAGCGCGCGCGGATGTTGCCGGGATCGAGAGCCAGGGCTTTTTTATCCTCGACGATGGCGCCATCGAAGTCTTTGAGATCGTCCAGCAATCCCCCGAGGTTGACGTAGGCCAAGACATAGTCGGGCTTGCACTGGATGGACTTCTGGTACTCGGCTTTGGCGGCGTCGAAGTGTTGCATAGCCTGAAGGGACACGGCCGCGTTCATGTGAGCGGAGGGATTATTCGGATTTTCCGCGAGCGCCGCTTTCGCCTGCCGAAGCGATTCCTCCGCATCACCGGATTGGTAGTAGGTCATGCTCAACCTGTTGTGAAGTTCGGGGAAGTCGGGATCTTGGTCCAGGATTCGCGAATAAACTCTTCCGGCTTCGGGGAAGCGTTGCTGGGCGATAAGGACCATGCCCACTACAAAACCTACTTCGGATTTGTTGCCGCCGGAGAGTGAACTGGTGAGTTCGGAGGCGGCATCGTCAAGTTGGTTAGATTTGATCAGGTTGCCAGCGTGGCTCAAGTTCTGGAGGAGCTCTTTGTCGGACGCGGTTTCCGTGTTTCCGCTGGGGACGGTTTTGGCGGCGTCGAGTGCGGCTAGAACTTTATCGTCGGCTCCGGCGGATTTCAGGAGCGATTTGTAGGAAGTATCGGGGACGAACGCGAGTCCACGAGAATGAATGTCGAAGACAACGTTTTCGGAGAGGATTTCGCCGGCGACGAGCGCGAGAAGTTCGCTCTTGCTGAGCGTGCGCTGGCCGCTGCGAGCGACAGAGCACGAAACACAGATTATTCCGACGAGGCAGATGAGGAAGGTGAGAGATAGCTTCCTTTGCATGCGACCTCCTGAGTGCGTTTAGTTGCTTGCTGCACCGGCACAGACTGAAATCTGTGCTACTTGCGGGCGAAGCGCTCGAAGTCGGCCATTTGGCGTTCCATTTCCTCGCGGGCGGAGTCGGCGGCGGAGCGAATACCCTGGATGCGCAACTGGAATTCGTCTGGGTTCGTGGAGCGGAGCAGCGCTTCTTCGAGCGTGATGAGTTGCTTGGTGTAGAGGTCGAAGAGCGACTGGTCGAAAGTCTGCATGCCGTATTGGCTGGTGCCGGCGGCAATGGCGTCGTGGATGAGGCGCGTTTTGTCGGCGTTGATGATGCAATCGCGGATGTACGCGGTGGCGATCATGACTTCGACGGCGGGGACGCGGCCTTTGTCGTCTGCGCGGCGGACGAGGCGCTGCGAGACGATTGCTTTGAGCGTGGCGGCGAGCTGCAGGCGAATTTGTTTCTGCTCGGGCGGCGGAAAGACGGCGATGATACGTTGAATCGTTTCCGTGGCGTCGAGGGTGTGCAATGTAGAGAAAACCATGTGGCCGGTTTCGGCGGCGAGCAGCGCCGTGGAGATGGTTTCGAGGTCGCGCATTTCGCCGACCAGAATCACGTCGGGGTCCTGACGTAACGCGGCGCGCAGGGCCGTGGAAAAGTTTGCGGTGTCGACTTCGACTTCGCGCTGGTTGATGAAGCTGCGCTTGTCGCGGTGCAGGAATTCGATGGGGTCTTCGATGGTGATGAGGTGATCGGAACGGTTGGCGTTGATGCGGTCGATCATCGCGGCTAGCGAGGTGGATTTACCGGAACCGGTGGTTCCCGTGACGAGGACGAGGCCGCGTTGCTCTTCGCAAATTTTTCCAATGACGTTGGGCAGGTTCAATTCTTCGATGGTGCGAATTTTCGTGGGGATGACGCGGAGAACCATGCCGACGTTGCCACGCTGCTGGAAAACGTTCACACGGAAGCGGCCGAGGCCGGCGACGCCGTACGCCATGTCCAATTCGGCGGTTTCTTTGAATTTTTGTTTCTGGCGGTTGGTCATCATGCTGAACGCCATGGAGAGCATTTCTTCCGGCGTGATGCGGGGGACGTCGGTGATGGGCGCGAGAAGGCCGTCGACGCGCAAATAAGGATGGTTGCCTACTTTTAAGTGCAAGTCTGAGGCTTTGTTTTCGACGGCGCGCCGGAGAAGATCGTCAATGCTAATTGCCATGTCGTTGTGAGCTCCGCGAGAATACGACTAACCTGCGACGTTAGCACCCGAAATAGAGGCGGGCAAGAAAGGCGCGCTGTACGGTTGCGCGGTAGTCACCTGAACGAAAGGACAGTGTTTCGCGGCCGGAATTTCGGCTCGAGTGTCCCGTTTTGTACAGAGGAGTTTCCTTCGTAGCCGAGTCTAGGCTTTTTTCAAGAAGAGCGAGTCGTAGAGGAACCCCGCCAGGAAACCGCCGGCAAGCGGGCCGACCCAGTAGATGCCGTGATTTTGCCAGTGGGAAGACGCCAGAGCAGGTCCGAACGCACGGGCAGGGTTGAGCGCGCCGCCGGTGAATGGCCCGGCGACCATGATGCCCAGGACAATGCTGATGCCGATGGCGAAACCGGCGACGGGGCGGAACGAAGAGGAGCGTTCATCGACGGCGGTGGCGAAGACCGTCAGCACCAGGAAGAAAGTGGTGATGCCTTCGAGGATCATGCCGTTGAGGCGAGTGAAATCGTGCGCGAACATGGGGGTGCCGAGGGCGACGGCGTGCCAGGTGTCCTCTGGGATGACTGCTTTAAGGAGAAACGCGGCGGCTGTGGCTCCTGCGAGCTGGGCCGCCCAGTAGGCTATCGTGTCGATCGTGTTCAGGCGCTTGGTGACCCAGAAGCCGATGGTGATGGCGGGGTTGAAATGGCCGCCGGAGATGTGGCCGAGCGCGCAAACCATAATGGCAATGGCGAGTCCGTGAGCCACAGCGATGCCGAAAAGCCCGAGCGCGTTCGAGGCGTGGGGATACCAGTCCACGCAGATGGCGCCTTCGCCAAAAAACACCAGAGCGAACGTGCCGATGAACTCAGCCGTGAGCTTCTGCGGAAAGTTGTACATCAAGGAGCCTCCCGGCCGGGGAACTAAGCGCGCCCGCTGCGACCGGGAAGGATTCTATCTGGAACGCAAAGAGAAACGCCAGCCCTTCGGAGAACACGTTGCAGGCAGGTTTCCGAATAAGCGCGAATTCTAGTTCAAGGCAGAGGAGGCGCAGGCGTTAGCTCGTCTATCTTGGGCGGGATGCGAAGTACCGTTTCTGTCCCGTCGAGGAGGTCGGAAGGATTCACGTAAAATGTCGCTTCGAAAACGTGCTGGTTGGCGACGAATCGGAACTCAAGCCTCTCATTTGGGTTCGAGATCAGGGGCTTGCCTTTGACGGTGCTCGGAAAGGAGAGTGTGAGGATGTCACACGGTGTGCCGTCTTGGTGTACGGATGGTCCCCCCAGCACGGCAGTCCTAACTCCGGTGGCAGTTTTCACGGCGGCGCAGGGCCATAGATGGTACAGGCCACTTCCGGGTACGTTCTTGCGAGGAAAGGCATAGTCATGAAAGCTCGCACCATTTGGACCGGGATGCTTCAGGAGGATCGAAACGGTGATCTCGTCCGCCGGATTGTACCAACGCTCCGCCAAGTTGGTGGGTTTGCTGCCAGGTTCCAGTGCAAATCCCCCGTCATAGTGCGCCCACTTCGTGTAATCCAGGCTGATTAGTCTCTCCACTGCGGCTTGCAGCGGTTTTACCGAAACGAGACGCACGAGGTACTCAGCTCCGTCAGGCTTGACATCGGCGGCTGGAGGCGTCAGTGAATCCCACCTTTCGGCAGACTCGTGAGTATAAGTCTTCAATGTTTCCGGATAAGCAGGGTGTTCATACTCGCACTGAAAGTCCTGAGTGCTGGTCGTGATTGTCCGCGCCCACGGAGAATCATTGAGGACTTGCAGAGCCTGTGCTTCCGTCCACTCTGCCGAAGGCTTACTTAGAAAGGGCTCGTCGGCTGCCGTAGGGAGAAAAGCCGCTACAAGGGTAACGCCAGAAAATATTGGCAAACCGATTCGAAATATTCCGGAAAATGAGAGCGAGGAGATACGCATCGTGAGGACTCCTTAAGCGCATCCGACAGGCTCTAATTGTATGGATTAGTACATAGACCGTCAATAGACAGCGACGCGCCGGATGTCAGCGCTCGCAGCTTCACATGATTTGAAACTAGCACACCGCAGTGCTTTCTGTTAGCGCGAGGTTGCCGCCACTGGGGCGTTAACGGGGGTGAGCCAGTTGTGGCGATCGGGTTTGGTGCCGCTGGTTAGCGCGAAAAATTCTTCCTGGAGGCGGCGCGTAATCGGCCCCGCGACGCCTTTGCCGACTTGGATTTTGTCGACGGAACGGATGGGCGTGATTTCTACGGCTGTGCCGCAGAAGAAGACTTCGTCAACGATATAGAGCATTTCGCGTGGGATGACCTGTTCTTTCACGGTGATGCCCAGATCTTCCGCGAGCGTGACGACCGTGTTGCGCGTGATGCCCGGCAGAATGCTAGTGGCGAGCGGCGGGGTATAGAGCGTGCCGTCGTGAACTAGAAACACGTTCATGCCGGAGCCTTCGCTGACGTGGCCGCCGGAATCGAGCGCGATGCCTTCGGCGTAGCCGTTGAAGGAAGCTTCCATGCGGATGAGCTGCGAGTTCATATAGTTCGCGGCGGCTTTGGACATGGCCGGGAGCGTGTTTGGCGCGATGCGCGTCCAGGAGCTTACACCCACGTCGACGCCTTTTGTGAGGGCTTCCGGGCCGAGATAGGCGCCCCACGACCAGCAGGCCATGTAGATTTCAATCGGAGAACTCAGCGGATTCACGCCAACTTCTCCATAGCCGCGGAGAACCATGGGCTTGACGTAACAAGCATTCAGCTTGTTGAGGCGAACCAATTCGGTCGCTACATTGCAAAAATCATCGAGGGAGTAAGGCAAGTCCATGCGATAGATTCGTCCGGAATTGATCAGGCGCTGCATGTGCTCGCGGAGGCGGAAAATGGCGGGGCCCTGCTTGGTTTCGTAGCAGCGGATGCCCTCGAAGACGGCGGAGCCATAGCTCACGACGTGAGAAAGAACGTGGAGGGTGGCGTCGTCCCAGTTGATCCACTTTCCGTTATGCCAGATTTTGTCGGTTTTTTGGATGGGCATGATGGTGTCCTTTTGGTGGCGCCACTCGCGGTGTTCCCGGAAAGTGCAGAATACGGTACGCGGCGGGGAGCGTCAATAAAGTGTACTGAACGCGGCGGCAAGTGCAAAAACCAAATTGGCGCGTAGCGGTTCGCGCGCATAGGGCGGCGTCAGTTCACTTCGGTGAATCAGGCTCTTTGGGCGAATCAGACTCCTTTTGCGAATCGGGCGACGGCGCGGACTTCGCGGGTGCGCTCAAGGAATCGTAAGCCGACTGAGCTTGCGCGGGGATATTCCCGAACTTGTTCTCCCACAAGCCGAGAAGCAGGAAGGGAATGGCGGTGGCGAGGACCAAGAGCTTGGCGTTGCGAGGCACCTTGACTTCCGGCTCCCAGCGAAAGAGCTGAGTCGAGAGGAAAAATGTGAGGATGGCCCAGAAAGCGAGTGAGCCTACTTGAACACCGAGTTGCCAAATGGGGACGGAATTGAAAATAGCGCGTTGCAAACCCTGGACGAGGTAAGTCGCCGGTAAAAAGAGGGAAACTTTCTGAACGACGTGAGGAAGGAATGCCAAGGGGAAGGTTGCGCCGGATAGAAAAATCAAAGGCAGCCAGAGGAGCTGGTTGATGACCTGAGTTTCTTGCATGGTGTTGGTAACGCTGGCTACGACGAGACCCAGGGACGCGAAGGAAACGGTGCCGACGCTGATCAAGATGAAAGCAGCGAGGAGGTCGCCAAAATGCGTCACGCGAAAGATGTAGCGTGCGAAGAGAAATTCCAGAAGAACGGTAGGAAACATGAGGACGTAGTTGGCGACAATGCTGGAGGCTAGCATGTCGCTCGCTGTGACCGGAGTTACGTGGAAGCGCCGCAGGATGCCTTGTTCCCGGAACATGACAAGAGCCGCGCTGAGTCCCCAGAAACTGCCCATAACTGTAAGGGAAATGACTGGCCCGAAGAAAAATTTGACAACAATGGGCTGGCCTTTGGCGAAGACACCGGCATAGAGAAAGAAAAAAGCAAACGGCATCAGAACCGTGAAGAACAGAAACATTCTATTGCGCAGCGTGAGCTGGATGCGCATGCGGGTGAGTGTGGCAAAGTTTCTCAATCGCGGAGCCTCCTTCCGGTCATTTCGATGAAGACGTCCTCGAGAGAGGGTGAAGCAATTTCCAGGCTGACAAGTTCATTGCCTTCTGCTTCGAGGTGTTTCACGAGATCGACAATCGTTTTTGGAGGACGGTGAGAGTGAATCACGTAGGCGCCATCCAGTTCGCGGGCGTCGGCGACGCCTTCCAGATTTTTTAACGCGCCGTCGGCCTCGGGTTTTGCCAGGCGTACTTCGATGCGCGTGGTGCCGCCGGAGCGCGTTTTCAGTTCGCGCGGCGTGCCGAGGGCGACGACTTTGCCGTGGTCCACGATGGCCACGCGGTCGCAGAGGCGCTCGGCTTCTTCGATGTAGTGCGTGGTCATGACGATGGTTTTCTTTTCGTGCTTGAGCTCTTCGATGATGTCGTAGATCTCGCGGCGGACTTGGGGATCGAGGCCTGCGGTGGGTTCATCGAAGAAGAGCACTTTCGGATCGTTGACGAGGGCCATGGCGAGGGCGAGGCGCTGTTTTTGGCCGCCGGAAAGCTGGCTGTAAAACGCGTTGCGCTTTTCTTCGAGACCGAAGCGCTTGAGGAGCTCTTCGGGATTGCGACGGCGTTTGTAAAAACTGGCAAAGAGACGCAAAGCTTCCATTACGCGAAGTTTGTCGGGCAGGGAAGTAGATTGCAGAGCCGCGCCGATTTCGTGTTTCAACGCTTGAGATTCGCGCTGCGGATCGAGACTGCAGACCGAGACGCGGCCACTATCCAGATCGCGTAGGCCTTCGAGAATTTCTACGGTTGAAGTTTTTCCCGCCCCATTGGGACCGAGCAGACCAAAGACTTCGCCTTCCTCGACGGAAAAACTAACACCGCGAACGGCTTGCACATCGCCGTAGCTCTTAACCAGATTTTCGACTTGAATGATCGGATTGGCCATCGGCATTGACTGCTGCACCGTGCTACGTAAAGACGTCCCTAAGGATAACGCAAGTGGTCGGTTTCCCCGCAATCTTGGGGCGCCGCGCAGCGGGCCAGTTTCGGGTTTCCGCGCTACTCAGGAGTTGAGCGCAATTATCGAGCAAAAAGACAATCACGATGAACACAACCGTTAAAGCCAACGATGCAAGCGCCGAAATGGCTACCCGGAACAGATACGCGAAAATAGTAGTGACCGCAGTCCGTTCCCGGGACACCTCTGGGCTTGTGATGACGTTTGTGCGAGTGGTTTCCGCATGGCTGGCTCCAATACTCTTGCCAAGTCCAAGAAGCAACGGGGAAAGATAACTGCGAGGCCTGACCAAAGCATTGCGTGCCTTTGGAGGTTTGGAACATAACTTTCGTATTCGGGAAGCCCAATCCACCCGCTTATCTTGCCAACTGCGTCCATGTACAACAGACCGCAAACGGCTGAAGTGACCATCAGTGCGATGGCAAAAATGAGCCAGGGCAAGCGACTTCTGTGCAATGAGGCAAGCATGCCGACGATCGATGCCGAGGCGGCGGATTACTTCGGGGCGTAGAAAAGGTAGTCAGCGGAATAAGGGACACGGACCTCCTGGCCCGCGTGCGGAGAATCGCAGCCCGACGTCGGAGCTTTGCCGCCTTTGGTGTTGAGGCGCTGGATGCTTGTGGCGCGGGAAAGTACGCCGGTGCCCTCGTGGCTCACGATGTTGACGAGTAGCCACGGAATGGAATCGGGGTCCGGCGAAGGCACATTGGCGACGGCTTTGCCAGTGACACGGCTACCGTCATTTGCTTCCCAGGATGGTCCGGCGAAATGTTTGCCGAAGGGTTTACCGTCTTTGTCAAAGAGCTGGGCGTCGGGAGCTTTCAGCCCCCACGAGAATTCCGTGGCGCCTTCCTTGCAAATGTAAACCTGGTCGCCCTTCGCATGGACCCGGAGAAGAAGCTGTTCACCCGCGGGCGGCTGGAGTTGCTGCG